>Ga0335074_10003357_pt1 | contig 21828 bp, 16 predicted proteins | sample Lox_Sample_23_FD_206715 | JGI IMG/M metagenome (GOLD analysis project Ga0335074, IMG submission 206715) | Soil microbial communities from Loxahatchee National Wildlife Refuge, Florida, United States - Lox_Sample_2.3 | ecosystem: Environmental > Terrestrial > Soil > Wetlands | place: USA... | reverse complement strand
GCGTTTTGCTATAATCGTTTTGCTGCTCATCAAGCGCCCTTAGCTCAGCTGGATAGAGCGTCTGGCTACGAACCAGAAGGTCGGGAGTTCGAATCTCTCAGGGCGCGCCATCTAACTCTTGATTCCAAACATCTTAAGCCGCTACCGAATTGCGTGTTGCAACAATTCCGGTAGAACCTGGTAGAACAAGTTCAGGCGTTTCCATTGAAGAACCAAGGCCTGCACGCTCCGCCCATTCCTGCCTGAATGGCAAATCCTCACCCAGTTGCCGGCCGTAATCATGGGTAACCGACTTGGACGCATGCCCCGGCCAAAGCCTCAGAAGATCCTCCGGTACTCGCGCTGAAAAAGCATGTTGCACGGCAGCGGCACGCGATCGATATTTTCACGCGGCTTGACACCAATGACGAAACTTTTAACGGTGTCGAACCATCGTATTGCCCCAGGTGGGTTCTGTCTCGGCGCAGACGAACTATCTGAATAGAACGGAGATTCGTATGACGAGTTATCATCATGCCAATGTAAGAGGGCGAAAGCTCTTCTACCGCGAAGCGCGATCGAAGGATTCTCCAACGATTGTGCTTCTGCATGGGTTTCCCAGCTCTTCCCACATGTTTCGTGGCTTAATACCGCAGCTTGCGGACAAGCTGCATGTGATCGCTCCCGACTACCCCGGCTTTGGCTATAGCGACGCGCCGAGCGTCCAGGAATTCGAATACACCTTCGATAACCTGGCGACACATGTCGAGGAGCTGCTGTTCAAGAATCTCGGCCTGAAGAAGTTCAGCATCTACGTGCAGGACTATGGCGCACCGGTTGGTTTTCGCATCGCCTTAAAACATCCGGATGCGATTGAGAGCATCGTCGTGCAGAATGGGAACGCCTATGCCGAGGGCATTGGCGCGGCGTTTGACCCGATGAAACCATTCTGGGCGAATCGCAACGCTGCGACCGAGAAGCCGGTGCGCGAGCTACTGAAGAAAGAAACGACCATCTTCCAGTACACGCATGGCGTCAAGGACACGGAGCGAATCAGCCCCGATTCGTACACGCTCGATCAACTCTTTCTCGACCGCCCCGGCAATGACGCCATCCAGCTCAATCTCCTCTACAACTATCAGTCCAATGTCGCGCTCTACGACCGTTGGCACGAGTACTTTCGCAAGAGCCAGCCGAGAATGCTGATTCTCTGGGGAAAGAATGACCCATTCTTCACCGTGGAAGGTGCGAAGGCATATCTTCGCGATCTTCCTAACGCAGAGCTGCACTTGATTGATACCGGCCACTTTGCGCTGGAAGACTCCAGCGCTTTCATCGCCGAACATATTCGGCAGTTTCTCGGTTCGCAGGCGCTGAGGTCGGAAAGCTCTTCTGCAGCCTAGGGGAGAGGATTTGCGCCATGGGCGATTCCGGAAACATTACCGTAGTTGCGGTTCATGGCGCTTGGGCCGACGCATTCAGGAGCCGGTGGCAAAGCCTGCGTGGAAATCGAAGCCGTCGTGGTTCCTGGCCGCCGAAGAAGACCGCATGATTAATCCCAAAACCCAGCAGTTCATGGCGAAACGAATGGGCGCCACCACGCGATCGTTCGCTGTCGATCACACGCCACTGCTCACCGCGCCACAAATCGTCGCCAACATCATCCTGGAGGCAAAGCAGGCCGTGTCTTCGTGATCCGGCGTAGGTTTCAGCCGGTCGATGAAGCATATTTAACACGAAGCCCGTCGCGGCCTGCATCGGGCGTGGTTCATTTCTCCGAAGCTGACGCAGAGCAGGAGGCATCATGACTTCTGTAGCTGTGGTTACCGGAGCCAGCCAGGGTATTGGCCGGGCTGCTCGCGTTCATGGCATCGCCGGCAGCGAAATGGATGACGGGTACATCCATTCGAATGGACGGCGGCGAAATCAAAGGAATCTAACCGTAGTATGGGCGCGGAATTTTCAGTAGGAGGAACCGATGGCCCGGCTGCTCTCGGTGAATGTCGGTCTACCGCGCGACGTGGGGTGGAACGGCCAGACCGTCCGAACCGCGGTATGGAAATATGCAGTGAACGGGCGTCCGATCGTGCGCAAGCTCAATATCGATGGCGATGCGCAAGGCGACCTTGCCGGTCACGGCGGCGAGCAGCGCGCGGTGTTCGTCTATCAGATGGACTCCTACCATTTCTGGGAACGTTTTCTTGGCCGTAGCGATTTCGCCTTTGGACAGTTTGGAGAGAACTTTACGGTTGAGGGGCTCGCCGATAACGAGGTCTGCATCGGTGATCGCTACCGCATTGGAGACGCGCTGTTTGAAGTGACACAGCCACGCGTCACCTGCTATCGCATCGGAATCCGTATGAATGAGCCTCGCATGCCGGCACTCCTGGTCGAACACCACCGGCCGGGGTTTTACTTTCGCGTTTTGCAGGAGGGAGAAGTTGGCGCCGGTGATGAGATTGTAAAGATCGCCGACGGGCCGGAGCGAATGACGGTCGCCCAGATGGATGCTCTGCTGTATCTGCCGGGGCATACACGCGAGCAAGTGGAACGAGCGCTGCGCATCCCGGCACTCAGCGCAGGCTGGCAAGCTTCTTTCCGTGCGATCCTGAAGCAGGAAACGGCTGCGAACGCTGGTGGTGGTGGAAATCCGGGACTTGCCAATGAGGAACCGGCGCCAGCCTGGCCCGGCTTCAAACCGATGCGAGTCGTGCATATCGGCAGGGAAAGCGAGAGCGTGACGTCCTTCACCCTGGTACCGACGGATGGTCAACCGTTGCCTACCGCACAGCCGGGTCAGTTCGTGGTCTTGCGATTGCAAGTCGATCCGGCAAGGCCGGTGCTGCGCAGCTATTCACTGTCGGATCTGCCGACCGTCGATCATTTCCGTATCAGCGTCAAGAGCGAAACAAACGGGGTGGGCAGTGCGTTTCTGTGCAATCGCACTCGCGAAGGCGATGTATTGGAGGTGAGCGCACCGCGAGGAGCATTTGCGTTGCGAGCAGGCGAGGGTCCGGTGATTCTGCTCAGCGCCGGGGTTGGCGCGACCCCTGTCCTGGCGATGCTGCACTCGCTCGCGGCGCAACGATCGCGACGGCCGGTGTGGTGGATCTATGGGGCGCGCGATCGCGCCAATCATCCATTTGCGGAGGAATCACGTTTCCTTCTGAAGCAGCTATCGGGCGGGCGAGGCTACATCGTGTATAGCCGGCCGGCTGCCACTGACAAACTCGAAGTTGATTTCGATGCTGCCGGCCACGTGGACATAGCTTTGCTCAAGACGTTGGGCGTGCCTCAGAAGAGCGACTTTTACCTCTGTGGTCCAACGTCATTCCTGAACGCCATGCGTGACGGGCTTCAGAGCTGGGGTGTGCCGGCAGAGAACGTGCACGCGGAAATTTTCGGTACTCTCGAGGGCATTACACCGGGTATGGCGCAGGTTGAGCATATTCCGCACCAGCCGCCGGGGCCTGCCGGTTCCGGTCCTTCGGTCTGGTTCGCGCGCAGCGGGATCACTGTCGCTTGGGATTCTAAATTCGCGAGCCTGCTTGAACTGGCCGAGGCATGCGAGGTTCCGGTCCGATGGTCATGCCGGAGCGGAGTGTGTCATACCTGTATGACTGGCCTAATCGGCGGGTCGGTGGCTTATCATCCTGAACCGCTGGAGCATCCAGCTCCGGGGAATGTGCTGGTGTGTTGTTCGCAACCGGACGCGGATGTGGTCGTCGACCTCTGACGGAAACAAGTCCGCAAACTCCGGCAGGTGCAGGTGCGTCGGGTGTTTCGGATGCCAGAGCCTAACCCCGTCCGCAGATTGGAAGACTGACGTTGCCGGAAACTGTGAAGGAAGCCGCAAGTTCCGGATCTACGGAGGGCGTCGATGTCCAGCATCGGCGAATGGCACTCCGGCGTGCTTACTTGATTGCCCCTTCTTTGCCGGCGATGCGGCGCAGCAATCCGATTTGGCCGTTGTGATAGGCCTCGTGGTAGACGAGTCGCGCGAGCGCGTCACGCACCGAGCCGGTCAGGGGCGGACGGTTATACGGCACGGGGACCGGAGAAGCCAGCGCGGTGTCCGACAACGCGGCCAGCGCGGGAAGCAGCTGCTGCTGGGAGTCGTCGAGAAAGCCGCGCAGGGTTGCCAGGTCGAGGTAGCCTTGGGAACCGCAGGGCGAGCTGCCGCGCCGATAGACATCCATGCGGTCGGCGATCGGCGATGGATTGCCGCCGGCCAGAGTGACCGCAGTGTTGCGGGCGAGAACTACGTGTCCCAACACCCAATTCAGGCAGTTGCCGCCGCTCGCTGGCGTGACGATGCTATCGGCGTGGCTCAGGTCTTCGAGATTGCGTTTGATGGCGAGATAGCTGAACTCGTACATCCTGGAAAGATCGCTGCCGGTCATAATTGCGCTCGCTTTCGGGAGAGAAATGTCGTAAGCGATTGTACAGATAGTCGTGCGGGTTGGGCTCGCCTTTACGAATTGCTCTAAGAACGTGGAGTAAGGCTTAGCTTCCGGTAGAGTTGCCTCCAGGCCAGCGTCCTGACACTTATTTGGCTATTCCAGCCGTCTTCAACCAGCGACATAACTCGCGTTTTAATTTTGTTCAGCCACGTCTTTAGCTGAGACAAGTCGACTCCCGAGAAGGCCGCCTGTGCCGTCGGCTGGAGTCGATTCAGGATCTTTGAAATGGACTAGGGGAACTGGCCTTAAAGGCCCAGCTCTACCCGAACAACGAATGCCACGCCCGCCGGACGTCGGGCATCAGATTAAGGAGTTGGGATTTCGTTCGCCTAGGGTGTTGAGCAAATCCGCAACGCAGGGCTGGCGAATAGCCAAAAGCGAAAGGCAAATCGCGAAACGTGACGAAATGCAGCCAGTTGCCGTCGCCCATTAGCTGCCAGATTTGCGCCATCGACTGCAGAATTGCCCCGCTTCGCCCCGTTAGATTGGTGGTTACCCGGCTAGTACAATAAAGTAAGTAATAGTGGGGAAACACAGGTTCCAATCCGTATACTGAATGCAGGCAGGCATGAGCCCATCTGAGACCAAGACCCTTTTATTGCTGAAGCCGCGGGGCTTTTGTGCCGGAGTGGTCCGCGCCATCGATATTGTCCGCATCGCGCTGGAGACCTTTGGCGCGCCCATCTACGTCCGCAAGGAGATCGTTCACAATCGCTACGTAGTGGACGAACTCACCTCCAAGGGCGCGATTTTTGTCGACAGCGTGGAAGAAGTTCCCGCCGGCGAGCGCGTCATCTACAGCGCGCACGGGGTTGCGCCCGAGGTTCGCCAAGCCAGCAAACTGCGCGAGTTGCGCGTCATCGACGCTACCTGCCCACTAGTCACCAAAGTTCACGTGGAAGCGGTGAAGTTCGCCCGCGAAGGTTACTCGCTGATTCTCATCGGCCATCGCGATCACGATGAAGTGATCGGTACGCTGGGCGAAGCGCCGCTGGTCACGCAGGTGGTCGATGCACCCGAAGACGTTGACGACCTGCACGTGCCCGATCCGGATCGCGTGGCGTATCTCACGCAGACCACGTTGAGTCTCGACGAGACGAAGCATGTGATCGAAGCCCTGCGCAAGCGGTTTCCCAACATCCAAGGCCCACACGCGCAGGACATCTGCTATGCGACCGAGAATCGCCAGACTGCGGTGAAGGACGTTGCGGCGGAGTGCGATTTGCTGCTGGTCGTCGGCTCGGACAATAGTTCAAATTCGAACCGTCTGGTCGAGGTCGCGCGCAATCTCGGAACGAATTCGCATCTGATCGAGAATTACCGCTCTATCCGGCCGGAGTGGCTGGTGGGCGTGAAGACCGTCGGTTTGACCGCTGGCGCGTCGGCGCCCGAGATCCTGGTGCAGGAAACCGTGGCTTTCCTCGAAGAGCAGGGTTTTAGCGATATGCGCGAGGTAGAAGTGATGCCGGAGAATGTTCGCTTCGGCTTGCCGCCTGAAATTGTGGAGGCAATCGGCGCTGCGCCTGCCGTAGCTGAGTAAGTTGTGTATCCCAGGGTAGCTTCCGGCGGAATGCGAACCCGGGACACCGAAGTAAGAAAAATGGCAGACCCCGTGAATCCCGCCGAAATGCGTTTCGGCAAGATCGATGACATTAAGAGCCGCGTAGCGGCTGCGATTGACGCTTCCCGGCGTTATCTTTTCAGCATTCAGGATCGCGAAGAGGGCTACTGGTGCGGCGAACTCGGCGCCGACACCACGCTGGTTTCCGACTACATCCTGCTGCATCGCCTGCTGGGCACCGAGGACGAGGTGCGCACGCGGAAGTGCTCGACCGAGATTCTGAACCGCCAGAACCCCGACGGCGGCTGGCCAATCTATAACGACGGCCCGTCAAACATCAGTGCGTCGGTGAAGGCGTACTTCGCGCTGAAGATGGCCGGCTATACGCCCGATCATCCGCAGCTTAAGAAAGCGCGTGAGTGCATCCTGGCGCTGGGCGGCGTGACCGAGGTCAATACCTTCACTAAGATTTATCTTTGCTTCCTCGGCCAGTACGATTACGACGCGGTACCGGCGATTCCGCCGGAGATCGTGCTGTTTCCCAAGTGGTTCTGGTTCAACATCTACGAAATTTCGTCGTGGTCGCGTGCCATTCTGGTGCCGCTGTCGATCGCCTACGCCAAGAAGCCGTTCAAGAAAATCCCGCCGGAGCAGGGCATTGACGAGCTGTTCGTTGGCGGCCGCTCCAGGAGTCAGCTGCGGCTGCGCTGGGCCGATAAGCTAATCTCGTGGCGCAACTTCTTCCTGGTGCTCGATCGGATGGTCCACTTCTTTGAACTGGTGCACGTTCGCCCGCTGCGCTCGCGTGCGCTGAAGGTTGCGGAGAAGTGGATGCTGGAGCGACTGGACATGAGCGACGGCCTGGGCGCGATCTATCCCGGCATCATGAATTCCATCATCGCGCTGCGCTGCCTGGGCTATTCGCTCGACGATCCGCAGGTCATTCGCGCGATGGATGAGTTCGAGAAGCTGGGCATCGAGGAAGAGCAGACCTTCCGCATGCAGCCATGCATGTCGCCGGTATGGGACACGGCGTACGCGGTGTACGCGCTGGCCGAGAGCGGCGTGGCGGCGACCGACAAGCGCTTGGTTCAGCCCTGCGAGTGGATGCTAAAGAAGCAGGTCACACGCCGCGGCGACTGGTGCGTGAAGAACCGCAAAGTTCCGCCCGCAGGCTGGTACTTCGAGTTCAACAACGAGTTCTATCCTGACGTCGACGACAGCGCGCAGGTGCTGCTGGCGCTGAGCCGGGTGAAGACCTCGAACGAGAGCTATCACACGCGCTCGGTGCAGCGCGCCATCGACTGGATCCTGTCGATGCAGTGCAAGAACGGCGGCTGGGCCTCGTTCGACAAGGACAACGACCGCATGGTCTTCCAGCACATCCCGTTCGCCGATCACAACGCCATGCTCGATCCGGCGACGGTCGACATCACCGGCCGTGTGCTGGAGTGTCTCGCATCGTACGGCTACTCGCTGAAGGATGAGCCCGTGCGCCGCGCGGTAGAGTTCATCAGGCGCGAACAGGAGCCCGATGGCTCGTGGTTCGGACGCTGGGGCGTGAACTACGTCTACGGAACCATGCTGGTGCTGCGCAGCCTGGAAGCTGTGGGCGTGGATTATCACGAGCCCTGCGTGCAGCAGGCGGTCGAATGGCTGCGCATGATGCAGAATCCCGATGGCGGCTGGGGTGAGAGCTGCGGCTCATACGACGATGCCAACACCAAAGGGGTTGGGCCGAGCACCGCGTCGCAGACGGCCTGGGCGGTGATGGGAATGCTCGCCGCCAACGACACCCGCAGCGACTCGTTGCAGAACGGTATTGCCTACCTGCTGCGAACGCAGCGGCGCGACGGCTCGTGGGATGAGCGGCACTACACCGGCACCGGATTTCCACGCGTCTTCTATCTGATGTACTACATGTACCGGCAGTATTTTCCATTGCTCGCGCTGACCGCGTACACCAAAGCAACCACCGCGCCGGAAGAAGAGCGGCTGCGCATCGTAAGTAAGAAGCAGTAGCCAGAGCCCGGTGGTCAGTGGCTAGTTGTGGTCGAGCCTTTAGGGTGTTAGTCGGACCAAGCGGGCGATGCCCTCTGGCAAATCACGTCCTGGTCAGTTCGCGGATTCGCATGACCTGCGATGGCGCGTGTATTTAACTGGTCACTGACCACTAATCACTAATCACTGGCCGCTGCTTTATGAGATGTTTCCTCACAGGCGCAACCGGATTTCTTGGCAGCCACGTTGCCCGGCAACTGTTGGCGCGTGGCGCCGAGCTCCGCCTGCTGGTGCGGCCCACCAGCCGCCTGGACAACATTGCTGACCTCGCGGCCGAGCACGTCACCGGCGACCTGCGCGATCCCGACTCGCTGAAAAAGGGCATGGAAGGCTGCGAATTCGTCTTCCACGTTGCCGCCGACTATCGGCTGTGGTCGCTGAATCATCAGGAGCTGTACGACTCCAACGTCGAAGGCACGCGCAACATCCTCCGTGGGGCGAGAGAATGCGGTGTGCGCCGGGTTATCTATACCAGCAGCGTCGCCACCATGGGCTTCGGCAACAATGGTCGACTGACCGACGAGAAGTCGCCAGTGACGCTGGCCAACATGATTGGCGACTACAAGCGCAGCAAGTTCATGGCCGAGCAGTGGGTGCTGGAGGCGGGACGCAGCGGGCAGAACGTGGTGATGGTCAACCCGACGACGCCGGTGGGCGAGCGCGACATCAAGCCCACGCCCAGCGGGCAGATCATTCTGGATTTTCTGCGGCGCAAATTTCCTGCGTATGTCGACACCGGCCTCAACCTGGTTGACGTGGTCGATTGTGCCGAGGGTCATCTACTGGCGATGGAAAAAGCGCGGCCCGGCGAGCGCTATATTCTCGGCGGCGAGAACCTGACGCTGAAACAGATCCTCGACAAACTCGCGGTGATCACGGGGCTGCCTTCGCCGAAGATCAAGCTGCCGTACTCGGTGGCCTTGGCAACCGGTGTTGTCGATACGCTGGTCACCGGCAAGATTCGCAAGCGCGAGCCGCGCGTCACCATCGACGCGGTGCGCATGGGGCGTAAGAAGATGTTCGTCACCAGCGCCAAGGCCGAGCGCGAGTTGGGATGGAATCCCCGGCCGGTCGATGAAAGTTTGCGGCGCGCGGTGGAGTGGTTTCGCGCGAACGGATACGTAAAGGCAGTGGTCAGTGGCTAATGGTCAGTGGCCAGTTGTGGCGACGAGTTTGTTTAGGGCACGACTTCAATCGGTTACTGAAAAATTCGGAGGACTAGCATCAGGGCAGGCCTTCAGTCGTGCCGATACGGGTTTCTTACATTCTTGTCATCCCGACCGAGGACTTCAGTCCGACCGAGGGATCTGCGGTTTGTTCGAAGCGCTATACCGTTCGTGCGGACCGCAGATCCCTCGGCTCCGCTCGGGATGACAGATTAATAAGGCACGTCTATTTCGACATTGACGACCAACCCCAAACCCGTTGCCGTTATTGTTGCCATGCCGGTGGAGGTCGCGCCGCTCTTGAACGGCGTACAGCCCGCGCACGTGAACGGTGTCGACCTGTTCGAACTGCCGAATGCGGTGATCGCTGTCGGCGGTATCGGCGAGAAGTTTGCGCGACGCGCAGCCGAAGCGGCAATTGATCACGCGCGCCCGAAGTTGTTGCTGTCGGCGGGAATTGTCGGCGCAATCTCGCCGAAGCTGAAGGTCGGCGACGTCGGGAGAATTCGCCAAGTCGTCGATGTTGCTACTGGCGAGATTTATCCGGCGGCCAAGGATGGCGATTGGGTGCTGGCCACGTCGCAGGACGTAAGCGACGCAGCCGAGAAGCATCAGTTTCTAACGAAGTTTGGCGCCGACGTGGTCGACATGGAGGCGGCAGCGGTGGCGCAGGTCGCCAAAGAGCGTGGCTTGGAGTTCGCCGCGATCAAGTCGATCTCCGATGACGCGGAATTCGATATGCCGCCGTTGAACCGTTTCATCGACAACGGAAAATTCGACACCCGGCGCTTCTTGATTTACGTTGCGCTTCACCCGCGGTGGTGGGGCGCGCTCGGCAAGATCAAGAAAAACAGCGAGATTGCGACAGAGAACCTGTGCGAAGCAGTAGCACATCTAATCGAGGGAGCAGGGAAGGGATTGAGGGCTGGTGGCTAGGGATCAGTCGATATCAGCTCAAGAGCAGGAATGCACGGCTGATTGCTGATCGATAACTGCTTAGTGCTCCACCTAGTCCCAGCCCCTAAACCCTAGCCCCTCGTCAGAGAAAATGTCAGCAGCGACGCAAGTTCGATCCGCGCTCCATCCGCCCATTCCGGCGACCATGCGGGCTGCCGTCTATCACGGCGTTAATGACGTCCGCATAGAGACCGTTCCCATTCCGCAGATCGGCCCGGGCGAACTCCTCATCCGCGTCCACACCTGCGGCATCTGCGGAACAGACTTGAAGAAGATCTCTACCGGCTCGCACTCGGCGCCGCGCATCTTCGGGCACGAGACCACCGGCGTCATCGCGCAGGTCGGCGACAATGTTACGGATTACCGAATCGGCGAGCGGGTGATGGTCTTCCATCACATCCCCTGCGGTGACTGCTATTACTGCCGGCATAAGGTCTTCGCCCAGTGTCCGACGTACAAAAAAGTTGGCGCAACCGCAGGATACGAAGCCAGCGGCGGCGGCTTTTCCGAGTACGTCCGCGTCATGGATTGGATTGTGGCGCGCAATGGCGTAGTCCGCATCCCGGAGGGCGTTTCCTATGAGCAGGCATCCTTTATCGAGCCGGTGAACACCTGCATGAAAGGTGTTGAGACGCTTGGGCTTAGGGAGGGGGAAGTGGTGCTGGTGATGGGCCAGGGGCCGATCGGCATTATCCTCGCGGTGCTGGCGCGCCGTCATGACGTCCGGGTAATAACTTCCGATTTACTTCCGCAGAGGCATACAATAGCTAAGGCGTTCGGTTTAGCCGAAAGCATCGATGCCTCCACCTCCGACACCGTTCGAGCCATCAAACAAATTACGGAGGGCCGTGGGGCGGACGCCGTCATTCTGGCAGCTGCGGGCAATAGCTTAATTCGCACTGCCATGGACGCAACGCGTCCCGGTGGTAGGGTATTGCTTTTTGCGCAAACGCAACATGGCGAGGCCACTATCGACCCTGCCGCGGTTTGCGTCGACGAAAAGAGTTTGTTGGGGTCTTACAGCGCTTCCGTGGATTTGCAGGAAGAGTCAGCGCGCTTTGTGCTGGGTCGTGAAATGGACCTGGAGCGGCTGATCAGCCATCGTTTTCCGCTGGCCGAATCCGTGGAGGCATTACGTTTTGCTGCCCACCCCCAACCGGACTCTATGAAGGTCGTAATTCAACCGGGCAGCCAATGGAAGGACCAGTAGAGTGAGCAGACAAATGACTGCGGCCGTCCTCTATGGCAAAGAGGACGTCAAGATCGAACAGGTGCCGATCCCTCAGCTAGACGAGGGCGAAGTTCTCGTCAAGGTACAGGTCGCACTGACCTGCGGCACCGATCTCAAGGTCTATCAGCGGGGATATCACGCGCGGATGATTGTGCCTCCGGCACTCTTCGGGCATGAATTGGCCGGTGTGGTCGAGGAAGTTGGGCCTACCGTCAAGGGATTCCGTAAGGGAATGCGCGTGGTGGCGCTGAACTCGGCGCCCTGTGGCGCTTGTTTCTACTGCTCCAAGCATCAGGAAAATCTTTGCGAAGATCTGCTCTTCAACAACGGCGCCTACGCCGAATACATTCGCATTCCGCGCCGGATTGTCGAGACCAACATGCTCGCCATCCCGAAGCACGTGAGCTTCGAGGAAGCCGCCATGGTCGAACCTCTCGCCTGCGTGCTGCGCGGCCTGCACGAAACCAAGATGGAGATCGGCGATACCGTTGCCGTCATCGGCGCCGGCCCCATCGGATTGATGTTTGTCCAAGTCGCCAAGCTGGCCGGCTGCAACGTGATCTCGGTGGTCAAGCGTGATTCGCAGGTCGCTGCCGCACGGCGCATCGGCGCCAACAGCGCGGTTCAGATCACTGGGGTTGACGATCCGGTGAAAGCCGTTCGCAATCTCACTCCCGAAGGCCGCGGTTGCGATGTGGTGGTCGAAGCGGTCGGACGCCCCCAGGCATGGGAGTGGACCATCGACATGGTCCGCAAAGGCGGCACGGTAAACTTCTTCGGCGGCTGCGCCAGCGGCACTACCGTTGCGCTCGACACGCAGCGCCTGCATTACAACGAACTGACGCTGAAAGCTACCTTCCACCACACACCCGAAACCGTTCGCAAAGCCTTCGCGCTGATCTGCGAAAAGAAAATCAAGGGCACGGACTACATCACGGGCGAAGCACCGCTGTCGCGCCTGCAACAGGTGCTGCGCCACATGCTCAACCGCAATGGCGACATTAAGACGGCGATTATTCCCGGAATGTAGAAAAGCAGTTGCCGGGTTGTCAGTTGTCAGTTTGGCTTATGGCCAAGAATAATCGCAGCCCGAATCTTCTGGACTTCGTTCCTGTTAGCACTTGGCGTGAGGTATATCACGGGCGATGGGGACAGCTGAAGACAGTTCAACGAGTTGAGTTCGTAGTTGAGCTTGCATTCTTCATCTTGTTTTTTGGCCTGATTATCTGCACAGCGCCAACCTTGCCGGCCTTGTTTTTGCATTCGGATTAGTAGCTGCACTTCTCGGAGGATTCTTCCTCCTGCTGACCCGCCGCATCCGCTAACTCTAGGACCAGCTTCGTATCAGGGCATGACTTCAGTCGTGCCGATACGGCTCCCTTTTTGAATTTGTCATCCCGAGGAGGACTTTAGTCCGCCGAGGGATCTGCTTGTCTCTCTATTCGCGAGAATCCTTCCCCTTACTTAGTCTGTCAGGCTGAGCGGACTGCGCCCGCGCGAGCGGACGAACGTAGTCGAAGTACCCCTATTGTTGGATTAATTCTGCAATTGTAGCCCTAGCCAGTAAAGCCGGGCGGGAGCAGCGAGCCGAGGGAGCACCTATTCCCGCCATCCTGAAAATCTTTGACCTATGATCTTGTGCCAAGTGGACCCCGATCCAGCCGCCATATCTCCCCTGTAGCTTGCAAAGACGTCTCCCGTCTTCCGTAAATGCGAACCAACCGTATTAACTACAACAACTTACGCCGTAAGGTTTAATTAATTTGACGTTGCCCCTGCACAGGAACAAGCTTGGGGCCACACAGGCCGTTAGTGCGAGATCCGATAGCCACCTCTGCCAGCAAATGACGACATCTCGTGCCGGGGGACAATGATGAGACCAGAGCAGAATCGGCAAACCACCGCAAGAATTCGTCATCCAACAGCCGCTCTGATTTTGGCTGCAGGCCTTCTGTTGTTGCTCGCAACAGCCGCCCAGGCGCAGACCCTCACTGTTTTGCACACCTTCAGCGGCGGCGCCGACGGCTATGAACCGTACGCCGGCGTGACGCTCGATCAGCAAGGCAGGATCTACGGCACCACATCTGCCGGTGGGAGCCACGGCGAAGGCGTGGTCTTTCGTCTGGTCCGCGAGGGCGAAGGATGGGTTTTCTCCCCGATCTACACCTTTGGTTCGCAGGATCATGACGGAAACGATCCCGTATCAAGGGTGGTTTTCGGCCCGGGTGGCCTGCTTTATGGGACAACGTCCGGCGGTGGCGCGGAAGACCATGGGACGGTTTTCAGCCTGCAACCTCCGGCAACTGCCTGTAAGGCCGTCCTTTGCCCGTGGATCGAGACCATCCTGTATAGCTTCACCGGCGGCGCCGACGGCGCAACTCCCCTATACGGCGACCTAACCTTCGATCAGGCGGGCAACATCTACGGAACCGCCTCTTACGGCGGAAGCTCAGACGATGGTGTCGTTTTCAAACTCACTCGATCCGGCAGTAGCTGGACGGAGAGCGTGCTGTGCAATTTCAGCTCTAGCGGCGCCAATCCCACCAGCGGCGTCATCTTCGACAGTGCCGGTAATCTCTATGGCACTACCAGTACTTATGGCCCGGACTTTTTGGGTACGGTATACGAGTTGTCGCCCACACAATCGGGATGGAGCGAGACGACCCTCTATTACTTCATGGGCGACACGGGTGCGGGATCGGGCGGTCTCATCATGGACGCGCAGGGCGATCTCTTCGGGATTACCGGAGGCCTCAATGGAGGCTTCAGCAGCGCCTATGAGCTCACGCCGCAGAACGGTAGTTGGTCCTTCACCCAGTTACAAAATTTCGGGAATGAGTACATCGGCGCTCTTGCTTCGCCGACATTCGATTCACATAGCAATCTCTACGGGCCATTACCTACCGTCGACGACGGTTTCACGGGCGAAATTTTCCAGCTGACGCCCTCGGGCAATCAATGGGTCTATAGCTCGTTCTACACGTTCAATGGCGACAGCTCGGGCATTCCCCTCGGCGCCGTTACCTTCGATGCCAGCGGAAATATGTACGGCACCGGGATCGCAGGAGGTTCGGATTATGACGGCACGGTGTGGGAGATCACGCCGTAAACAGCAGCCGTGGCCGGCGGCATTGGGCCACACCTCCCACAATGTGGGAGTCAACTTACACGCAAAGTTTCACCGTAGGAGGAATTTGATGACTCGCTGGCAGCAATCACGACTTAGCCCCTATCCATTAGTTCTGACCGCCCTGTTCACAATGGCCTTGCTCACAGCAGCGGCGCACGCGCAGACCTTTCAGGTTCTGCACAGCTTTACCGGCGGAAACGATGGGGCGATTCCCTATGCTGGCCTCATCCTCGACCAGGCCGGCAATCTTTACGGAACCGCCAGCGAGGGCGGCAAAAACATGGATGGTTGCGAGACGATCGGCTGCGGTGTTGCCTTTCGCTTGAAGCATTCCAGCTCGGGCTGGACTCTGACCCCGCTTTACATCTTTCAGGGAGGACAGGAATCGGGGGACGATGGCGCCAATCCTGAAGCATCTATGGTCTTCGCCGCTGATGGTGAGCTTTATGGCACGACCTATGATGGCGGCGGCCATCAGTGTAACGACATTAGCTGCGGCACGGTGTTCAAGCTGACTCCTCCGCCGACCGCTTGCCGAAGTGCGCTTTGCCCATGGAACGAGACCGTCATCTATCGCTTTGTGGGGCAGCCCTACGCCGGTAATCCCAACGGCGGTCCGCTGATCCTCGACGCGCAGGGCAATCTCTACGGTGTAGCCGGCTGGGGACCGGACGACTACGGAGCCATCTACGAGTTATCGAACAACGGCGGAACGTGGTCGGAGACGGACCTGGCCAGCGCCGATAACAGCACCAGCGGCGTGGTCTTCGACAACGCCGGCAACCTCTACGGCAGCAACGAGGGCGAGGGCTATGGCGGAATCTATCAATTAGTCCACTCCGGCTCCAGCTGGCGCGTGAATCAGCTCTTCAATGTCACGGAAGAAAACCAGGGCAGTCCCATCAACGCCGGCGTCATCCTCGATAGCGCTGGCAATATCTATGCCGCTGGGCTAGGAGGTGGACCCAATGGCGGTGGCACTGTATTTGAGCTGTCTGCCGGAACGTGGAATTACAACCTGACATACGGCCTAAGCGGTGACGAGGGTCCGCAGGCGAGCCTCACCATGGACTCGGCCGGCAACCTCTACGGCACCACCTATGCCGACGGCGCCTACAACTATGGCAACGTCTTCGAACTGACACCCTCCGCTAACGGCTGGATCTACACCGACCTTTACGACTTCACCGGCGGCAGCGACGGCAGAAATCCGATCAGCAACGTGGCGATCGATGGCCAGGGCAATCTCTACGGCACCGCATCTCGCGGCGGTTCGGGCCCTTGCACAAACCAGTACTACGGTAACGGCTGCGGCACGGTGTGGGAAATCACGCCATAGCGCAGTTGTCAGTGGTCAGTTGTCAGCCCAAGCTGCCCACAATGTCGGGCTACCCAAACGAACGACTGACCGAGGTTATGCACGATATTTCCTGACAGGAGAGAGATCATGAAGCGCTCAGAGCAGTGCTCGAGTTCGATAAGCCCTCGGCTGGCGGTCGTGGCCGCGATGTTCTTCCTGCTGGCGACGGCGGTCGCCGCGTACGCCCAAACGTTCACCGTATTGCATAACTTTACGGGGGGAGCAGACGGGAAGTATCCGTTTGCCGGTCTGACCATGGATCGCGCCGGAAACCTTTACGGCACGGCCAGCGATGGAGGGAACTCGAGTTGCGCCTCCGGCAGCGGTTGCGGAACCGTCTTCCGATTGCAGTACAGGAATTCCGCTTGGATATTTTCCATTCTGTACACGTTCAATGGGACCGACGGGGAAACTCCCCAAGCCAGGGTGATCATCGGGCCGGATGGCAATCTCTACGGCACAACGACCAATGGAGGCTCCTTAGGACGCGGCGCGGCGTTCCGCCTACAACCTCCTCCTACCGTCTGCCGCGCAGTTTCTTGCCCGTGGGCCGAAACCGTGCTGCATTCGTTCGGCTCAGGCAGCGATGGCGCTTATCCGCAATACGGCGACCTCACCTTCGACCCGGCGGGAAACATCTACGGTACGACAGCCTACGGCGGTACGAACAACTGCGGCACCGTGTACGAGTTGTCGCCGTCGAACGGCGCCTGGACGGAAACGATTCTGTACTCGTTCACCTGCGGCGAAAATAACGACTATCCGTATTCGGGAGTGATCTTCGACAGTGCCGGGAACCTTTACGGTACCGCCTCGGGTGGCGAGGTCGGCACCGGTGGCGTTTACAAGTTGACCCATACCTCGTCCGGTTGGGTGGAAAGCACGATTTATACGTTTGATTTTCCCGGCGGGGCTTACGCCGGGTTGATCTCTGATTCCGCCGGCAACCTTTATGGCATTACTTTTTTTGACGCGACCGTTTACGAACTGTCGCCGTCCGGCAACGGCTGGACCTACCAACAACTCTACCAGTTGGGTGACTACGGTGCGGTGGCGCCGCTGACTATGGATTCGGCAGGCAATCTCTACAGCACCCTGGTGAATGAGTTTCCGGTAGAGGTCTTCCGATTGACGCCCTCCGATGGGCAGTGGACGCTCACCGGTTTCAACGGCAGCGCGGGATACATACCTTACAGCAATGTCATTCTCGACGCGAGCGGGGATTTATACGCTACCACTACGGACGGCGGAGCTTACGAAGACGGAGTAGTGTTCCAGATCACGCCGTAAAGCAGTTGCCAGTGGCCAGTGGCCAGTTGTCGCCGGGGCTATATCCCAGGAGGAATTTTGTGAATCTTCGTGAGCAACGTCCGAGTCGTCAGCCTTCGTCGAGTGGTGCCCCAGGTTTGCGTCCCTCCTTTGGACGCTAACCTGGGTCGGTTGCGAGGAGGATCAGTTATGGAGCACGCAAGGAAGTTTTCCCGATCAGTAGGATTCATCAGCACACTCTTCCTATCGCTGATTGCCCAGGCGCAGACCTACACCATCCTGCACACCTTCACGGGCGGCGCTGACGGAGGCGCACCCTATGCCGGCCTCACTCAGGACCGCGCCGGAAATTTTTACGGCACCACCACCTATGGCGGGCAGGTTACAAGCACGTGTCCTATCGGCTGCGGCGTCGTTTTCAAACTATCCCATGTTGGCGAGGGATGGGTCCTGAATCCGATCTACACCTTCCAGGGTGGCACTGACGGCGCGAATCCGTTCGCCGGTGTCGTCATTGCCTCTGACGGAAGTTTGTATGGCACGACTGGCGGAGGTGGTGGCGACGGGTGCGCTGACTACCTTTTCTATGGTGTCGGTTGCGGAACGGTCTTTCGTCTCCAGCCGCAGCCGCACGCCTGCGCTTCGGTTGAGTGTCCCTGGACCGAAACTGTTCTCTATCGCTTTAGCGGCGGCACGGACGGCGCAACTCCCGGTTTTGGGAATCTTCTGTTCGATTCGGCCGGCAACCTCTACGGCGCTGCGACATATGGTGGCTTGGACGACGGGGACTGCACAACGGGATGCGGAGTTGTTTATGAGCTCACCCACTCCTCACAAGGCTGGGCGGAAAATGCCGTCTACAGCTTTATCGGCGGCTATGACGGTCAAGCTCCTTTCAGCGGATTGACCTTCGACAGTTCTGGAAACCTCTATGGCACCAACTACGCCGGCGCTGTCTACGAGTTAATGCCATCACAATCCGGGTGGTCCGAGCAGACCGTCTGCAGGTGCCTCGTGGAACCTTATGGCGGTGTCGTCTTCGATTCCGCGGGTAACCTCTACGGCGGAGACCAGTTCGGCGGCGAGAACGCCGGCGGCTCGGTCTATGAGCTGACTCCGGGCAATAACGGCTGGACGTACAACCTGCTATTCAGCTTTAGCTACGGACAAGGCCCCGAGGACACGCTGGTGCTCGATTCCAGCGGCAACATCTATGGCACTTCCTATAGCAATGAATTCCCCAGCTTCAATGGCGAAGTCTTTGAGTTGTCGCCGGGCAACGGTACATGGAATATCAACTACCTGCACGCGTTCGACTACGACGACGGCGCGATTCCCATCGGGTCGGTCGTGCGTGACAGCAATGGCACGCTATTCGGCACGGCTTCGGGCGGCGGTAACAACAACGGAATTTGCAGTGGATATTTCGGCTGCGGCGTGGTGTGGGAGATCACGCCGTAAAGCAGTTGCCCGTAGCCAGTGGCTAGTTGTCAGTAGAGCTCGATTTTCCAGGAGGTGTTCCGTGAAGCATTATGAGCGGCATCCGAGTCGTAACCGTTCAGTGAGGCGATGGGCCGTCATCGCCGTAGCACTGGCGCTGCTTGCTTCCGCAGGAGTGGTCACCGCGCAGGCGCAAACCTTCACCGTGCTGCACACCTTCACCGGCGGTGCAGACGGCTCAATTCCCGGCACCAACCTGGTCATGGATCGCCGGGGAAATATCTATGGCACGACCCAGAGCAATCCGCTTGGATTCGGCGAGGTCTTTGAGCTGACGAAGCACGGGTCGTCCTGGATACTCTCCACGCTCTATGTTTTCGCCGGCGGCGACGGCTCGGACCCATCGGGTCTGATGATGGGCTCCGATGGCAACCTCTACGGAACCAACACCGGCGGTGGACATGGAGAACACGGAACGGTGTTCAAGCTCAGTCCTCCAGTAACGGCGTGCAAAAGCGTGAGCTGCCCGTGGTTGTTTACCAAACTTTATGACTTCACCGGCCAGACCGACGGTGGCTTCCCGTACGGGCAGCTAGTGGAACAAAACGGAAACTTGTACGGCACGACTTTGTACGGCGGCGAGTATCCAAACGGATGTGAGACCGGCCAAGGCTGCGGCGTGGTCTACGAGTTGAGCCCTTCGCAGGGTGGCTGGACGGAAACTGTGCTCTACAATTTCCGCACCACTCCCGATGGCTGGTGGCCCTATGCCGGAGTGATTGCGGATCCTGCGGGAAACCTGTATGGCACGACCTACGCCGGCGGAACCCATAATGACGGCACCGTATATGAGTTGAGCCCCTCCGATTCAGGCTGGACGGAAACTATTCTCCACAGTTTCGGCGATTTCGGCGGGGACGGCAGGCTCGCTCTGAGTGGTCTGCTTCGCGACAGTGCGGGCAATCTTTATGGCGGGACGAATATGGGCGGCGATTTCAACATCGGCACCATCTACTCTCTCTCTGCGTCGACCGGCTGGACGGAGAACGTGCTGTACTCCTTCGACTACATCTATGGGGACGGGAACCCGAAATTCGGCAGCCTGATCATGGACGCGTCGGGTAACCTCTACGGCACCTCGCCGGGCCAGGGAGGCTTGCCCGATCCGCAGCAATATTTTGGCAATGTCTTCATGATGACGCCGTCGAACGGCGGCTGGAACTACATCAACCTGCATACCTTCACCTGCGGTGCCGACGGCGCCGACCCGTTCAGCACGCCCATCATGGACAGCAACGGCAATCTCTACGGCACAGCGTCGCAGGGTGGGTTGGGATGCGAAGCCGGGGTGGGCACGGTGTGGGAGCTCACGCCGTAAAGCAGTTGTCAGTAGCCAGGGGTCAGTTATCAGTAAGGATCGATTACCAAGGAGGTGTTTTGTGAAGCATTGTGACCAGCATCGGAGTCATAGCGGTTCCTTAACGCAGTGCGCCGTCATGGCTGTGGCGCTGGCGTTCCTTTTCCTGCCAGGCGTGAGCGCAATCCAGGCGCAGACCTACACCGTCCTGCACAACTTCGACGGCGGCGATGACGGCGGGGAACCAGCCTCCGGCGTGACCTTCGATCAGCAAGGCAGGATCTACGGTACCGCCTCTCTCGGCGGTAGCCATGGCTACGGTCTCGTCTATCGTATCGTCCACCAGGGCGAGGGAGCGGTCCTGTCACCCATCTACAATTTTCATGGTGGCGATGGAGACACTCCGTACGCGAGGGTGCTTTTTGGCCCGGATGGCCTGCTTTACGGAACAACCGCCTTCGGCGGGGCTGGCAGCGACGGAACAGTCTTCAGCCTGCAACCTCCGGCAACCGCGTGTGAGACCGTCCTCTGTCCGTGGGTCGAAACCGTACTTCACGGCTTTACCGGGGGCGCCGATGGCGGATATCCCGAATTCGGCGACCTTAGCTTCGACCAGGCCGGCAATATCTACGGCACAACCGAGAGCGGCGGGAGCTCTGGCGATGGCGTCGTTTTTAAGTTGTCTCGGTCGGGCGGTGGCTGGACGGAGAGCGTGCTGTGGAATTTCACCGGTCACGGCGACGGCGGAGGTCCTTATGCCGGAGTCATCTTCGACAACGCCGGCAATCTCTATGGCACCGCAACCTTCGGGGGCGCAAGCAATCTTGGCACGGTATATGAGTTGTCGCCTACACAGTCGGGTTGGACCGAGACAACTCTCTATTCCTTCACCAACAACGACCGCGGCAATCCGTTCGGCGGTCTTGCCATGGACGCGAACGGCGACCTCTTCGGACTCACCGGCGGCGGCTATGGGCCCGGCGCCGCTTATGAACTGACGCTGCTGAACGGCAGTTGGTCCTTCACTCTGTTGCAGAGTTTCACCGAGGAGGAAGGACCTCTTGCCGCGCCGACCCTCGACGCACAGGGCAATCTCTATGGACCGCTGCCTTTCGGCGGCGAAGACGGCGAGGGGGAGATTTTCAAGCTGACTCCGTCAGGCAATCAGTGGATCTATAGCGCGTTCTACCAGTTTGGCTCCGGAAGCGGCGGAGTCGAGCCGGATGGCGCCGTAACCTTCGACGCCAGCGGAAATATGTATGGCACCACGCTGGTCTACGGCTCCGGTGGCTTGGGCACGGTGTGGGAGATCACGCCGTAAGACGGTAGCTAGTGATCGGCGGCCCTCAGGCCATAGCTCCCACAATGTGGGAGTTGGTTCAACGCAGGCTCAGCAAAGGAGAAATTCCATGGCTCGCTCGCGGCAATCACGAATTAGCTCAACGACCTATCGTGTGCTCATGACCGCCCTGAGCGCGGTGGCCTTGTTCACAGCAGCGGCACGGGCGCAGACCTTTCAGGTCCTTCACACCTTCACTGGCGGTGCGGCTGGCGCCTACCCGAGCACGGGACTTGTCTTTGATCGGGCCGGCAATCTATACGGCGCCACGTCTCACGGCGGCGACTACACCTCGAGTTGCAACTACCTGGGATATCAAACCGGCTGCGGCCTGGTTTACAAGATGAGCCATCGCGGCTCAGGTTGGATCTTCAGTGTACTGGCCAGTTTCGATGGCGCGAACGGATACGTTCCCGGTCAGAACATTACAGTGGCACCGGATGGCAGCCTCTATAGCACTACCATCTATGGCGGCTCGGGCGATTGTGATGACTTTTATCCTGGTTGTGGGACCG
>Ga0335074_10003356_pt1 | contig 21832 bp, 25 predicted proteins | sample Lox_Sample_23_FD_206715 | JGI IMG/M metagenome (GOLD analysis project Ga0335074, IMG submission 206715) | Soil microbial communities from Loxahatchee National Wildlife Refuge, Florida, United States - Lox_Sample_2.3 | ecosystem: Environmental > Terrestrial > Soil > Wetlands | place: USA... | reverse complement strand
GTTGATAGAAGGCCGCGCTCTGCGAAATGGTGCGGCCGGGCCCGGCGGCGTTCAGGAACTGCGTCCGCGATGAAGATCGTTGCCTGCAACAGCAACCGGCCCCTCGCCGAGGCGGTCGCCACGGCGCTGAACCTGCCGCTGACCCGCGCTTCGGTCCGCCGCTTCGCCGACATGGAGGTGTTCGTCGAGATCCACGAGAACGTCCGCGGCCAGGACGTGTTCGTGGTGCAGTCGACCTCCTACCCGGCGAACGACAACCTGATGGAACTGCTGATCATGCTGGACGCGCTGCGCCGGGGCTCGGCGCGGCGGGTCACGGCGGTGATCCCGTATTTCGGCTACGCGCGGCAGGACCGCAAATCCGGGCCGCGGACGCCGATCAGCGCCAAACTGGTCGCCAACCTGATCACCGAGGCGGGCGCCAACCGGGTGCTGACGCTCGACCTGCATGCCGGGCAGATCCAGGGCTTCTTCGACATCCCGGTCGACAATCTCTACGCGGCACCGCTGTTCACCCGCGACATCCAGGAGCGCTATGCCGGGCGCGACATCATGATCGTCTCGCCCGATGTCGGCGGCGTGGTGCGGGCGCGGGCGCTGGCCAAGCGGCTCAACGTCGACCTCGCGATCATCGACAAGCGGCGCGAGCGCGCCGGCGTCTCCGAAGTCATGAACGTGATCGGCGACGTGCGCGGCCGCGACTGCATCCTGGTCGACGACATCTGCGATTCCGGCGGCACGCTGTGCAACGCGGCGGAGGCGCTGATCAACAACGGCGCCACCTCGGCCAGCGTCTATGTAACGCACGGCGTGCTGTCCGGCGGCGCGGTCGCGCGCATTGCCGGCTCGCCGATCGAAATGATGACGATCACGGATAGCATTCTGGCCACCGAGGCGGTGCGGCTCGCCTCCAACGTGCGTCAGGTGACAATCGCGCCGCTGCTGGCCGAGGCGATGCGCCGCATCTCCGACGAGAGCTCGGTCAGTTCGCTGTTCGACTGAGGGGAACGCAATGAAGCTCTACTACTCGCCCGGCGCATGCTCCCTCGGCATTCACCTGCTGCTCGAGGAGATCGGCAAGCCCTACGACCTGGTCCGGCTCTCCTTCCCCGACCGCGAGCAGTACGGCCCGGTGTTCACCGCGATCAATCCGAAGTCGAAAGTGCCGACCCTGGTGCGCGATGACGGCTCGGTGCTGACCGAGTACGGCGCCGTCGCCGCCTGGCTCGCCCGCACCAACCCCGAGGCGCATCTGCTCCCGGCCGATCCGGAGGACGAGGCGCGGGCGCGCGAGGCGATCGATTACTGCGTCGGCACCGTGCACATGCAGGGCTTCGCGCGGCTGTTCCGCAGCACCAACTTCACCCCGAACGAGGCCGATCATGGGGCGGTCCAGGCGCGCGGGCGGGAAATCATCGACCGGGGATTTCGCCTGCTCGCCGACAAGCTGGATGGCCGCGCCTACGTCGCCGGCGATTTCTCGATCGGCGACACCGCGCTGTTCTACGTCACCTTCTGGGCGGCCGCGCGGCTGCAGCTGCCGCTGCCGGATGCGATCACCGCGCATTACGCGCGGATGCGGGAGCGACCGGCCGTGCAGCGGGCGCTGGCGCAGGAAGGCCTCGCGGCGTGAGCAACGCAACCACGGCCGAGACGCTGCGGCCGCTTGCCTTCTGGTTCCTGCGCCACGGCGAGACCGACTGGAATGCGCACAACCTCTCCCAGGGCGCGGTCGAGGTGCCGCTGAACGCCAACGGGCTCGCGCAGGCGCATCGCGCCGCAGCCCTGCTGCGCGGGCGCGGCATCGCAACCCTGATCTCCTCCACGGTCGGCCGGGCGCAGGTGACGGCGGAAATCGTCGGGCAGGCGCTGGGCCTGCCGGTCGCCTTCGACCCCGAGCTGCGCGAGGCCTCCTACGGCGATCGCGAGGGGCAGCCGATGAGCGAGTGGTTCCAGGAATGGGTCGACGGCGTTTCCACGCCCGAGGGCGGCGAGCCGTTCGCGGCGCTGCGCGCACGCGCGGTTGCGGCGATCAATCGCGCGCTGGCACGTCCCGCGCCGGTGCTGATCGTCTCGCATGGCGGCTTGTTCCGCGCCGTCCGTGCGGCGATGGGCTTGCCGCCGAACGTGCGCACGCCGAACGCAACGCCGCTCTGGTGCGAGCCGCCGGCGCCTGACGCGGCCGCCTGGACGCTGAACCCGGCGACCTGACCGGCCAGGTCGGCCGCGCGGCACCCGGCACACGAAACGGAGGGCCAGTCCTCCCGGCATGGCGGCCGGGAGGATCGCCGTGGGCGCGCTACTTGGCCGGGCCAGGCGCCGCCGATCCGCCGGCCTCGGCCTGGTGCATCGCCGCCAGCTTGTCGAGCAGGGTGCTCGCCGCCTGCACGCAGGCCTGCGTCGACTCGTCGTCGGCGCACTTGATGTCGATCGAATTGTCGCCGCGACTGAAGTGGAAATGCGCCGCCTTGGACGGCGGCATGCGCCAGCCCCAGTCCGGACGCTGGTGCATCATCATCTCATGCATCCGCATCATCTCCCGCATGCGCATCGGACCGCCCGGGGGTGGACCGCCGGGCGGGGCGCCGCGCGCCGGCCCGGACGGCTCGGCTGGCTCGGCGGCGGCGATCCGCAGCGCCCGGTCGAGCGCGGCCCCACCGTCGCCGCGGTTGGCGATCACCGCGGTGCGGCCGCCGGGCAGCGGGACGAGCTGCAGCGTCACCGGAGCGCGGGCGCCGGGCTGGGCCGGACCTGCGACCACTCCGGCCGGGGCGCCCTGCTCCGCCGGTCCCTGGCCGGGCGGGGGCGCCGGCATCTGCGCCCAGCCGGTTCCAGCTCCGAGCAGCGCCAGGCTGGCGCCGAGCAGCAAGGTTCGATGCATGATCATCGATCTCCTCAGAATTGCCTGCGGCGCGGCCAAAGACAGCCTGCCGGCCTGCCGCACCGTCCGGACTACGCGGGCGGCGGTGCGAACCCGCGCCGCGCCGCTTTCACATCCCCGGCATGAGCGGCCCGGCGCGCGGCGTTGCCATCGACCGCCCGATCCGCTAGACGGCGCCCCTCCGGCGCTTCGCGCCGGCGGCAGGTTCGCGGTCGGCGGAGGCTGGCCGCGACCTGCGTGCTGTTGCCAGTGCCGTCGGCACCCCTGGAGGCCGCCGGCACGATCTGGAAGGTGTGTCATGGCCAATTTCGTTACCATCGAGGCCGCGGCGCGCGAGCGGGCCGGTAAGGGGGCGGCGCGCGCGACCCGGCGGGCGGGGAAGATCCCTGCCGTCATCTATGGCGCCAAGCAGCCGGCGACGCTGATCGCGCTCGATCCGGCCGCGGTGCTGCGCGAACTGCACCGGCCCGGCTGGCGCTCCCGCCTCTATGAGATTGCGCTCGACGGCAGCAGCACCCGGGCGCTGATCCGCGACATCCAGTTCCATCCGGTCACCGACAAGCCGGAGCATGTCGACTTCCAGCGCCTGGCGGCCGGAGAGAAGATCCATGTCGCCGTGCAGGTCGCCTTCACCAATGAGGGGCTGTCGCCCGGGCTGAAGCGCGGCGGCGTGTTGAACGTCGTGCGCCATACGGTCGAGGTTTATTGCGATCCCGACCAAATCCCGGAGCGGTTCGAGGCCGATCTCGGCGAGCTCGACATCAACGACAATGTGCGCTGGTCGGACCTGAAGGGCACCGAGGGCATGCGGCCGACCATCATCGATCGCGACTTCGTGGTCGCGACGGTGGCGCCGCCGACCAAGGCGGCCGAGCCGACCGCGGAGGCGGCGGCCGCCGCGGCGCCTGCCCCGCTACCGGCGAAGGCGGCCGCCCCCGCCAAGCCGGCCGCCGGCGCCAGGGCCGCGGGATCCGGCAAGTCCGCCGGCGGCAAGAAGGGCTGACGCCACCCGGCCGCGATCGCGCATGCCGCCATGCAGCTCTGGGTCGGCCTCGGCAATCCCGAGCCCGGGATGCTGCGCAACCGTCACAACATCGGCTTCATGGCGGTGGATGCGATCGCGCGCGCGCACGGCTTCACGCCGTGGCGGCAGCGCTTCAAGGGCGTCGTCGCCGAGGGCACGGTCGGTTCCGAGCGCATCCTGGCGCTGAAGCCGCTGACCTACATGAACGACTCGGGCGAGTCGGTGCAGCCGGCGGCGGCGTTCTACAAGCTGCCGCCGGCGTCGATTGCGGTTTTTCATGACGAGCTCGACCTGGTCGCCGGGCGGGTGCGGGTGAAGCGCGGCGGCGGGGCCGCCGGCCATAACGGGCTGCGCAGCATCGACCGCATGCTGGGAACGCAGGATTACTGGCGGGTACGACTCGGCATCGGCCATCCGGGGCAGAAGGAGCGCGTGCTCGGCCATGTGCTCGGCGATTTTTCCCGCGCCGACGAGGATTGGCTGACGGCGCTGCTCGGCGCCGTCGCCGAGGCGGCGCCGCTGCTGGTGCAGGGCCTGCCCGCGGGCAAGCCGGAGGAATTCATGACGCGCGTGGCGCTGCTGACCCGGGAGCCGGGCTGAGATGGGCTTCAACTGCGGCATCGTCGGCCTGCCCAATGTCGGCAAGTCGACGCTGTTCAACGCGCTGACCGCGACCGCCGCGGCCGCCGCCGCGAACTACCCGTTCTGCACCATCGAGCCGAATGTCGGCCGCGTTCCCGTCCCCGATCCGCGGCTCGATGCGCTGGCCGCGATCGCGAAATCGGCGAAGATCGTGCCGACGACGCTGGAATTCGTCGACATCGCCGGGCTGGTGCGCGGCGCCTCGCGCGGCGAGGGGTTGGGCAACCAGTTCCTCGCCAACATCCGCGAGGTCGATGCGATCATCCATGTGCTGCGCTGCTTCGAGGATGACGACGTGACCCATGTCGAGGGCAGCGTCGATCCGGTGCGCGATGCCGAGACGGTCGAGACCGAGCTGATGCTCGCCGATCTCGAGAGCCTCGAGAAGCGGCTGCCGAATTTGCAGAAGCGCGCCCGCGGCGGCGACAAGGAGAGTGCTGCCCAGGCGGCGCTGATCGAGCCGATCGTCGCCGCGCTGCAGGAAGGACGGCCGGCGCGGACCGCGATTGCCGCGGGAGAGGCGGAGGCGGCGCGGCGGCTGCAGCTCCTGACCGCCAAGCCGGTGCTGTACGTGTGCAATGTCGAGGAAGCCTCCGCCGCGACCGGCAATGCGCATGCCGCGCGCGTCGCGGTGCGGGCGGAGGCGGAGGGCGCAGCCATGGTCGTGGTCTCTGCCGCGATCGAGGCGGAGGTAAGCCAGTTGCCGGAGGCGGACCGACGCGAGTTCCTCGACGGGCTCGGGCTTGCCGATAGCGGGCTCGATCGCGTGATCCGCGCCGGCTACGGGCTGCTCGGCCTGATCACGTTTTTCACCGCCGGGCCGAAGGAGACGCGCGCCTGGACGATCACGACCGGCACCAGAGCGCCGCAGGCGGCCGGCGCGATCCACGGCGATTTCGAGCGCGGCTTCATCGCCGCCGAGACCATCGCCTATGACGATTACGTGGCGCTGCGCGGCGAGGCGGGCGCGCGCGAGGCGGGCCGGCTGCGCGTCGAAGGCCGCGACTACGTGGTGCGCGACGGCGACGTGATGCTGTTCCGGTTCAACGTCTGATAGGCTGCCGCCGGCCGGAACGGCGGCGGGGGTCGCGATCGCCGCATCGGCAGCAAGCGGGGAAGCAGCGCATGCCGGACGAACTCGTCTTCTACACCAATCCCATGTCGCGCGGCCGGATCGTGCGCTGGATGCTGGAGGAACTCGGCCAGCCGTATCGCACCGAGCTGCTGGATTTCGCGACGACGATGAAGCAGCCCGCCTATCTCGCGGTCAATCCGATGGGCAAGGTGCCGGCGCTGCGGCACGGCGATCAGGTGGTGACGGAGGGTGCCGCGATCTGCGCCTATCTCGCCGATGCCTTCCCCGAGGCGGGTCTGGCGCCGCCGCCCGGAGATCCGCTGCGGGCCCCGTACTATCGCTGGCTGTTCTTCGCCGCGGGTCCGGTCGAAGCCGCGGCCACCAACCAGGCGCTGGGCTTCGTCATGCCGGAGGGGCGGGAGCGCACCGCCGGCTATGGCAGCATGGCGGACGTGCTGAACGCGCTCGAGGGCGCGGTCGCCGGCCACGAGTATCTCGTCGGCGAGCGCTTTTCGGCGGCGGACGTCTATGTCGGATCGCAGATCGGCTGGGGCATGATGTTCGGCACGCTCGAGAAGCGTCCGGCCTTTGCCGCCTATTGGGAACGCATCAGCGACCGCCCGGCCGCCCGCCGGGCGCGCGAGATCGACGACGCGCTCACCCCGGCGCGGCCCGGATAGCGCGGCCGGGCGGCCCTCAATCGAGGCGCGCCGCCGCCAGCAGGCACAGGATCTCGAACAGCATCGTGGCGCCGTGGAAGGCGGTGATCCCGCCGACGTCGAAGGGTGGCGAGACTTCCACCAGGTCGCCGCCGACGAAGCGCAGGCCGATCAGCCCGCGCAGCAGACGCAGCGCCTCGATCGTGGCAATGCCGCCCGCCTCCGGCGTGCCGGTGCCCGGCGCATAAGCCGGGTCGAGCGCGTCGATGTCGAACGAGAGATAGGTCGCGCCCTCGCCCGCGACCCGGCGTGCCTCCTCGACCGCCCAGCGCCAGCCGCGATCCTGGAACTCGTCCATCGACAGCACGCGCATGCCGGCATCCCGGCTGAAGCGCCAGAGATCGGGATCGTTGACCGTGCCGCGGATGCCGATCTGGATCGTGCGCGAGGGATCGATCAACCCTTCCTCGACGGCACGGCGGAACGGCGCGCCGTGATGGAAGCGCGAGCCCATGTAGTCATCGCCGGTGTCGCAATGCGCGTCGACATGCACGAGGCCGAGCGGCGCGCGCCCCATCGAAGCGGCCCGCAGCAGCGGCAGGGAGATCGAGTGATCGCCGCCGACCGCGAGCGGCGTGACACCGGCTTCGCCGACGCGGCGGGCGAAGGCCTCGATTTCGGCGAGTGCCGTTTCGAGCGCGTAGGGTTCCTCGATCCAGGCATCGCCGAGATCGCGAACCCGGCAGCTTGCGAAGGGGGCAATGCCGGTCGCGGCATTGATGCGGCGGAGCAGGCTCGACTGGTTGCGCACTTCGCGGGGGCCGTGGCGGGTGCCGCTGCGGTTGGTGACGCCGCCGTCGAACGGCACGCCGAACAGGCCGATCTCGGCCTCTTCCGGGTCCTGGGCAAACGGGGCGCGGAAGAAGGTGGCGATGCCGGTGAAGCGCGGCTGCGCCTGCGGGTCGGCGAGGTCGTGGTAGCGCTTGAGGGTCTTGATCGGCTCGGACATGGCGCGCGCTCCGTCCTGTGCACCATCCGTTATCTGCCTCGCGCGGCCGCGATGCACCCGATTCCCTTCGAGCTCTCGGTCAGGCGGCGAAGGCCTGCGCCTTCGACACCGTCGAAGGCGACCAACGCCGGAGGCCATGGGGCGGGCTCGAGGTGCGCTCGACGGTGTCGAGCGCGCCTAACTGCGCGCCCGCCTCGACGAAGGGGTCACTCCCGCGGCGTCTCCAGCCCGATCGCGCGAAGCCGCGCCGCCTCCTCGTCCCAGCCGGGCCGCTCCTTGACGTTGAGGAACAGGTGCACCGGCCGCTCCAACAACACCGCCAGCGCCTCGCGCGCCCGAGCGCCGATCTCGCGGATGCGCCGGCCGCCCTCGCCGATCAGGATCCCCTTCTGCCCCGGCCGCGCCACGTACAGCGTCGCCTCGATCCGCACCGAGCCGTCCGGCCGCTCCTGCCAACGCTCGGTCTCGACCGTGGTGCCGTACGGCACCTCCTCGTGCGTCTGCAGGAAGACCTGCTCGCGCACGATCTCCGCCGCCAGCAGCCGGTCCGGCAGATCCGTGAGCTCGTCCGCCGGATAGAGATGCGGCCCCGCCGGCATCGCCAGCGCCAGCGCGTCGACCAGCCGGTCGAGCCCGTCGCCGGTCGCGGCGCTGACCATGAAGCTCTCCGCGAACGATGCCAGCGCCGTCATCGTCGCGGTCAGCGGCAGCAGCATCGGCGGCGCCACCAGATCGACCTTGTTCAGCACCAGCCAGGCGAGCCGCCCGCTGCGACCCAGCCGTTCGGCGATCCCGCGCGCCGCGTCCGTGGCACCAGCCCGCGCATCGACCAGCAGCAATGCGAGGTCGGCATCCTCGGCGCCGCTCCAGGCCGCCGCCACCATGGCGCGGTCGAGCCGCCGCCGCGGCTGGAAAATGCCCGGCGTGTCGACCAGCAAGATCTGGCTCGACCCGCCATCCGGCGTCGGCCGCATCAGGATGCCCAGCACCCGAAACCGCGTCGTCTGCGCCTTCGGGCTGACGATCGAGAGCTTGGCGCCGGTCAGCCGGTTCAGCAGCGTCGACTTGCCGGCATTCGGCGCGCCCAGGATGGCGACGAAGCCGCAGCGCGTCGGCGCTGGCGTCGCAGGTGCCTCGGTCATCCGAGCCGGGCCAGCAGATCGATCGCTGCCGCCTCCTCGGCGCCGCGCTTGGTCCCGGCGGCACCGGTGCCGGACCGTCCGTCCACCTCGACACTGACCAGGAAATGCGGCGCGTGCGGCGGGCCGTCGCGCCGCACCACCTCGTAGCGTGGCAGCGGCAGGCCACGGCCATGCGCCCATTCCTGCAGCGCCGATTTCGGATTCTTGGGCGGCGCGAGCTGCCCCTCGATCTCGGCCCCCCAGATCCGCCGGACGAAGTCGCGCGCCGCCTCGAGCCCTCCATCGAAATAAAGCGCGCCGATCGCCGCCTCCAACGCGTCGGCAAGCACCGTCGCGCGCCGCCGCACCCCGGCCCGCGCCTCTCCCGGTGCCACGTCCAGCGCCCGCGCCAGCCCGGCTGCCTCGGCCAGCGCCGCCACCACCGGCTGCGACACGAGCCGCGCCAGCCGCGGCCCGAGCTCGCCTTCCTGCTCCTCGGGAAACCGCTCGGCGAGCCATTCCGCGATCAGCAGCCCAAGCACCCGGTCGCCGACGAATTCCAGCCGCTCGTTTGAGCCCGCGCCGGCCGGCCGGCCGGAAGCGGCGCGATGCGCGGCGGAGCGATGGGTCAGCGCCTCCCGCAGCAGCGCCGGGCGGAGAAACCTATGGCCGAGGATGGTCTCGGCCGCCTCCAGCCGATCCGCGCCGGCGGGAGCAGTCACGCTCGCTCGCGCCTCACTGAATGCCGTGGAACAGCCGCCCCCAGCGGATCTCGAACGGCCATTCCCAGAACTCCCAGAACGGGTATTCGGCGTCGATCGAAAAGAACAGGAAATCGGCCCGTCCCACTAGATTCTCGACCGGAATGTAGCCGACCGCATCCATGAACCGGCTGTCCTCGGAATTGTCGCGATTGTCGCCCATGCAGAACACATGCCCGGCCGGCACCTGGTAGAGCGGCGTGTTGTTGGCGAAGCCCTGATCGCTCGCCTTCAGAATGTAGTGGTTCACCCCGCCCGGAAGTTCCTCGAGATAGCGCTGCAGGGCGATGTGCACGCCGTTCTCGTCGGTCGCCACGAAGGTGCCGGCCGGCTTGCGCGGCACCTCCTTGCCGTCGATGTAGAGCTCGCCTTCCTTGACCTGCACCGTGTCGCCGGGCAGCCCGATCACCCGCTTGATGTAGTCGATCGAGGTGTCGCGCGGCAGCTTGAACACCACCACGTCACCGCGATGCGGCAGGCTGCCGAAGATGCGGCCGGAGAACAGGTCCGGAGAGAACGGGAAGGAGAAGTGCGAGTAGCCGTAGCTGAACTTCGAAACGAACAGGTAATCGCCGACGAGCAGCGTCGGGATCATCGAGCCCGACGGGATATTGAACGGTTCGAAGGCGAAGGTCCGGATCACCACCGCGATCAGGATGGCGTAGACGATCGTCTTGATGCTTTCGAGCGCACTGCTCTGCTTGCGCTTCACGCTTGTCTTCGCCATGGCCATCGCTTGCGGGATCCGCTTGTCAGGGGCGGGCGGATCAAGCCGACGCGGCCCCCCCCTGTCAAGCAAAGGGCGCGTCGGCGCCGCGGCGGCGGAGCACGACCGGCTGCTCGACGAGACCCGAGGGATGCGCGACCGCCGGCGCCAGCGCCGACGGCCACTCCCAGTTCGGCGCCGGAAACAGTGCGCGCATCGCGGGCAGCGGACAGTCGAAGGGCGGCCCGCCCGGGGCACCGGTCTGCATCAGCAGCAGGAAAAGCTGCCCCTCCGGGCGCAGCCACGCGGCGAGACGCGCCGCGTAGTCGGGCAGTCGCGCCGGCGGCAAGGCGCAGAGACAGGTCTGGTCGTAGATCGCGTCGAACGCCACTGCCGGGTGCCAGCCCAACAGATCGGCCTCGATCACCCGCGCCGTCGTCCCGGCCAGGCGCGCTCGCTGCGCTTCGACCGCGCTCGAAGCAAGGTCGAGGACCGTGATGTCGAATCCCGCTTCGGCCAGTGCCGCCGGCTCCGGACTGCGACCCGCGCCCGGAACCAGGATGCGGCAGGGCGAAAGCGTGCCGGCTTGGCGCCAGGCGAGAAAGGCCGGATGCAGGCCGGGCCGCTCCCAGCGCGTGCGGCCGGTGCGGTAGCGTTCCTCCCAGAACCCGACGGCTTCGGGCTCGCTCACGTCGGCACGGCGGCGATGATCACCTGCGCGAAGGCGTAGGGATACTCATCGGTCATGGTCAGCGTGAGGCTCGCCCGCATCCCGGGCGGGGTGATCGCGGCCAGGCGCGTCGCCGCGCCGCCGCTCAGGACCATGGTCGGCTGGCCGCTGCGCAGATTGACCACGCCGAGATCGGAGTGGAACACGCCCTCGGTGAAGCCGGTGCCGAGCGCCTTGGCGCAGGCCTCCTTGGCCGCGAAGCGCTTGGCATAGGTCGCGGCGCGCAGCTTCTCGGTCCGGCGCAGCGCCTTCGCGCGCTCCGCCTCGGTGAACACGCGCTGCACAAATTTGTCGCCGAAACGGGCGAGCACCCGTTCCACGCGGCGGATGTCACAGAGATCGGCACCGAGGCCGATGATCTGCGCCGCCGGTGCCGGGGCGGCGCCGATCACGGGGGTCGAGCCGCCCACGCCGCCCGAACCGGTCACGCGCGCGAACGCTCGACCTGGGTGATGCCGGGGGCGGCGCGCAAGCCGGCGATGACGGTCGACAGATGCCGCAGGTCGCGCACCTCGACATCGACCAGCGCCTCCAGGAAGTCCTGCTGGCGGTTGACGATCTTCAGGTTTGAGATCGCGCCCTCGTGCTTGGCGACCGCGTTGGTCAGGTTCGCCAGCACGCCCGGCTCGTTGGCGGCCGTGACGCTGATCCGGCCGGTATGGGTTGCGGGCTGCCTGCCGCGGCCGAGCGCGCCCGCATCCCATTCCACGTCGATGAAGCGCTCCGGCGTCGCCGCGAAGCTCTCCAATGTCTGGCAGTCGCGCGTGTGGATGGTGACGCCCTTGCCGGTGGTGACGATACCGACGATGCGGTCGCCCGGCAGCGGGTGGCAGCACCCGGCATAGTGCACGCTCATGCCCGAGAACAGGCCGCTGATCGGCATCGCCTCGCGCGGCGCCGCGCGGGTTTGCACGAAGGTCGGCACCATGCGCGGGGCACGCGCCGCACGGCGCAGCTCCGGATAGGCGGCATGCACCACGTCGCGCGGGCCGATATTGCCGTTGCCGACCGCAACGTAGAGATCGTCGATGGTGCCAAGCTTGAGCGGCTTCAGCGCCGTCTCGAGCACCTTCTCCGACCCGTCCAGGCCGTCCTGACGAAACGCCTTGGCAAGCGCGGCGCGGCCCTGGTCGGTGTAGAGCTGGCGCTGCTGCTGCGCCATGAAGCGGCGGATACGGGCACGCGCCTTGCCGGTGACGACGAAGCGCTCCCAGGCCGGCGACGGCGTGCCGCCGCGTGCGGTCATGATCTCCACCTGGTCGCCGTTCTGCAGCTCGTGCCTGAGCGGCATCAGCCGGCCGTTCACCTTGGCGCCGACGCAGGTATCGCCGACCTGACTGTGCACGGCGTAGGCGAAGTCGACCGGGGTCGCCCCGCGGGGGAGCTGGATGAGCTGGCCCTTTGGCGTGAAGCAGAACACCTGGTCCTGGTAGAGCTCGAGCTTGGTGTTCTCCAGGAACTCGTCGGGCGCCGAATTCTCCAGGATCTCCAGCAGATCCTGCACCCAGCGGAACTGATGCAGATCCTGCAGCGACGCATCCGGCTGCTTGTAGGCCCAATGGGCGGCGACCCCGTCCTCGGCTATCGCCTGCATTTCGGGCGTGCGGATCTGCACCTCGATCTTCTGGTTGCGCGGCTCGCGCAGCGTGACCCCAGTGTGCAGGCTGCGGTAGCCGTTGGATTTCGGGGTCGAAATATAGTCCTTGAACCGGCCCGCGGTGACCGGATAGGCGGAGTGCACGGCGCCGAGCGCCGCGTAGCACGCGTCGCGTGTCGGCACCACGATGCGGAAGGCCATGATGTCGGAGAGCTGCTCGAAGGCGACGTTGCGCCGCTGCATCTTCTCCCAGATCGAGAAGGGCGACTTCTCCCGGCCGGTGACCTCGACCACCTCGACGCCCGCCTCGCGGCAGACCCGCGCCAGTTCCTCGCGCACTTCCTCGATCACGTCCGCACCCTGGCCGCGCAGGAAGTTAAGCCGCGCCTGGATCGTCGCGGACGCCTCGGGCTCGAGCTGCGCGAAGGCCAGCGTCTGCAGCTCGCTCTTCACCGCCTCCATGCCGATGCGCTCGGCGAGCGGCGCGTAGATTTCCATCGTCTCGCGGGCGATGCGCTGCCGCCGCTCCGGCTCTTGCACGTAGTGCAGGGTTCGCATGTTGTGCAGCCGGTCGGCGAGCTTGACCAGCAGCACGCGGATGTCGCGGCTCATCGCCAGCACCAGCTTGCGGAAATTCTCCGCCTGCTTGGTGCGATCGGATTGCAACTCGAGCCGGGTCAGCTTGGTGACGCCGTCGACCAGGCCGGCGATCTCGGTGCCGAAGCCGCGCTCGATCTCGGGCAGCGTGACCGGCGTGTCCTCGATCACGTCGTGCATCAGCCCGGTGGCGATGCTCGCCGCATCCAGCCGGTAGCCGGCCAGGATGTCGGCGACCGCGAGCGGATGGGTGATGTAGGGATCGCCGTTGTCGCGCGTCTGGCGCGCATGCGCGCGGGCGGCCAGCGCAAAGGCGGAATCGATTAGCCCGGTATCGGCCTTGGCGTCGTAACCGCGCACCTTGGCGGCGAGTGCCGCCTCCGCCGCGGCGCCAACAAGAGTGTCGGCACTCTGAGCGGCAGAGCCGCCATCCGGCGCCCGCAGCAGGCGGTCCACGCGGGAGACCGGGATGTCAGGCGCCATCGGCGGGGCCCCTCAGACCCGGCCGCGCCATTGTGACAGCATCACCCCCGGGCCCGCCTCGCCGGACCCGGTTCGACGCAGAGCCGGTCGCGCCGGCCTAGCGGCGGCCGCGGCCGCCGAGCTCCGCCTCGATCGCCGCCTCGATGTCCTCGGGCGACATGTCCTCGACGCGCAGGTTGGCATTGGCCTCCTCCTCGGCGGAGACATCCTGCAACCCGAAGATGTTCTGGTCCGTCGGGATCAGGTCCAGCACCTCCTCGTCGGCGGGCTCCGGCTCCGGCGCACGCGAGAGCGACTTGATCAGGTCCTGCTCCAGCCGCGGCAGCGCCACCGTCTCATCGGCGATCTCCCGCAGCGCGACGACCGGGTTCTTGTCGTCGTCGCGATCGACGGTGAGTTCCTCGCCACGGCTCAGGTTGCGCGCCCGCTGCGCCGCGAGCAGTACCAGCTCGAAGCGGTTCGGCACCTTCTGGACGCAATCTTCTACGGTGACGCGCGCCATGCGCTCGACCTCCGGTCGCAGTATTCGGGTGAACGCTCCATGTAAGCGCCCCGGCCGCTTCTCGCAAGCGCGAAACGCCGGGCGGCTAGGCCCGCAAGGCCCGGATATCCTGCGGCGGGAGGGCGGCAATCAGCGCCTCGACCGACCGGCAGAGAAGCGGATGCACCCAGCCCGGCGCCACGTCGGCGAGCGGCACCAGGACGAAGGCCCGCTGATGCGCGCGCGGGTGCGGCAGTACCGGATCCGGGGCATCGCGCACCAGACCGTCCATGGCGATGACGTCGAGATCAAGCGTGCGGGGTGCGTTGGCTTCCCCCCGCACCCGCCCGGCCCGGGCCTCGATCGCTTGCAGCGCCGCGAGCAGCGCCTCGGGCGGCTTCGCGCCCACCAGCCGCGCCACCCCATTGACGTAGGACGGCTGGTCGGAAGCCGGGATCGGCGCGGTCATGTACCAACGCGACAGCGCCGCCAGTCGCAGCCCGTCGAGTCGGTCGAGCGCCGCCGCCGCGCGCCGACACGATTCCAGTGGCGGTGCTCCGTCCGGTGCCGGCAGATTGGCGCCGATCGCGACCAGGATCATACGCCCATCCTCGCAACGACAGCATGCCGCAACGGGAGTTGACCTTTTCCTGCAATCGGCGCGTCTCTATAGCAAGCGTGCCCGGGACATGCCTGTTTGGTCCCGACGCACCATATCGTCTGCCCTGGAAGGTTCATCCGATGCATTTCCTGCCGAACGAGCGCACGGCACTGTTCATTGACGGCGCCAACCTCTACTCCGCTTCGCGCAATCTCGGCTTCGATGTCGATTACCGCAACCTTCTGGAGTTCTTCCGCAAGAAGGTGCACGTGATACGTGCGTACTACTACTCCGCCGTGCTGGAGACCGAGGAATATTCACCGCTGAAGCCGCTCACCGACTGGCTCGCCTATAACGGATACACGCTGGTGACCAAGCCGGCCCGCGAGTTCACCGACGCGAATGGCCGCCGCCGCGTCAAGGGCAACATGGATATCGAACTCGCGATCGACATGCTGGAGCTCTCGCCCCGCCTCGACCATGCCGTGTTGTTCAGCGGCGATTCCGATTTCCGTCGCCTCGTGGAAGCGGTGCAGCGGCGCGGCGTGCGTGTCTCCGTCGTCTCCTCGATCCGCACCAGCCCGCCCATGGTCGCCGACGATCTGCGCCGGCAGGCCGATCAGTTCATCGACCTCGCCGACATTGCCGCCGAGTTCACCCGCCGGCAGATGGAGCCGCGGCCGCGCGCGGTGCCGCGCCACACCCCGGCCGAGCCCTTCGCCGACCCGACCGACATGGCCTGAGGGCCGCGTCGGATCCGAACCGACGGCATGGGCGACCCCTCCCGGCCGTCGGCACCGATCGAGGTGCCGACGCGCGACTGCCCGCTCTGCCCGCGTCTCGCGGCGTTCCGGGCGGCCAACCGCACCGCGGAGCCCGACTGGCACAACGCGCCGGTGGCGAGTTTCGGCCCGGTATCGGCGCGGCTGCTGATCGTCGGCCTGGCGCCGGGGCTGCGCGGCGCCAACCGCACCGGGCGGCCCTTTACCGGCGACCACGCCGGCATCCTGCTCTACGCCACGCTGCGCGAGTTCGGCCTGGCGGAAGGCACCTACCGCGCGGAACCGGACGACGGGCTGCGTCTGATCGACGCGCGCATCGCCAATGCGGTGCGCTGCGTGCCGCCGGCCAACCTGCCGATCCCGGCAGAGGTCACCACCTGCAACCGCTTCCTGGCGGCCGAACTGGCGGCACTGCCGAACGTGCGGGCGGTGCTGGCGCTCGGCGTGCTGGCCCATAACGCGGTGCTCAAGACCCGCGGCATCCCGGCCGCGCGCATCCGCTTTTGCCACGGCACGCTGCACGACCTGCCGGGTGGGCTGCTGCTCGCCGACAGCTACCACGTGTCGCGCTACAACACGAACACCGGCCGGCTGACGACGGAAATGTTCCAGGCCGTGATGTCTGCCGTCACGTCCCGGCTGCAGCGGGCGGATTGACCCGCCTCAGGAGTACCGCTCCTCGCGCCACGGATCGGCATTGTTGTTGTAGCCGCGAACCTCCCAGAAGCCGGGCCGGTCCGCGGCGGCCAGCTCGATCCGCCGCACCCACTTCGCGGATTTCCAGAGATACAGCCGCGGGATCAGCACCCGCACCGGCCCGCCATGCGCGCGCGGGATCGGCCGCCCGTCCCATTCATGCACCAGATACACGTCCGGCTGGTCGAACTGATCCAGCCGCACATTGGTCGTGTACCCGTCATGCGCGTGCAGGATGACATGCTGTGCGGCCGCCAGCGGTTGCGCCCGTGCCAGCAGCTCCCGCGCCGCAACCCCCTTCCAGCGATTGTCGAAGCGCGACCACTGCGTCACGCAATGCATGTCCGACACGCTCTCCGTCTGCGGCAGCGCCAGAAATTCCTCCAGGCTCAGCGACAGCGGCGCCGCCGCCAGTCCGTCGACATCGAGCCGGAACTTCTGCGGCGTCACATCCGGCTGCAGGCCGAGATCGAGCACCGGCCAGTCCCTCACCTCCCGCTGTCCCGGCGGCAGTCGCTGTACCGCCGGATCGGCCTCGGTGCCGGTCAGCAGCCGGCCTTCCCGCGCCCAGTCCTGCTTGCGCTCGACCAGCTTGTCGCGCAGCGTGCCGCTCACCGGCACCTCGTCGTCACGCTCGCCCATGTCCCCTCCGCCCCACCCCGGCGCGCGACATCTCAGCCCGCCAGCCGCGGCTCCGGGAAATCCGCCCCGATCGTCACGTCGCGCCAGGTCTCGATGTCCCGGTGCAGCGCCGCCAGCTTCGCCTCCACCGCCTCGAGCCCGGGCCGCCCCAGGACCAGATGCAGCGGTGGCTCGGGACTGTCGACGACACGGACGATCGCCTCGGCGGCCCGCGCCGGATCGCCCGGCTGCTGCCCACTATAGCCCGAGATCTGCTGCCGGCGGGCGCCCGAGGTCGTCTCATAGGCCGCGATCCGCTGCCGCGCCTGCCGCAACGAACGGCCGGCCCAGTCGGTGCGGAACGGCCCGGGCTCGACCAGCGTCACCTTCAGGCCGAGCGGCGCCACCTCGCGCGACAGCGACTCCGACAGCCCCTCCACCGCGAACTTGGTCGCGGCGTAGTAGCCCGAGCCCGGATTGCCAACGAGGCCACCGACCGAGGAGATGTTGACGATGTGCCCGCTGCCGCGCGACCGCATGCCGGGCAGCACCGCCCGGATCACCGCCACCAGGCCGAAGAAATTGGTCTCGAACATGGCGCGGACCTCGTCGTCCTCGCCCTCCTCGACCGCGGCGAGATAGCCGTAACCGGCGTTGTTCACCAACACATCAACCTGGCCGAACGCCTGCTCCGCCTCGCGCACCGCATCCGCAACCTGCCGCGGATTGCTCACATCCAGCGCCAGAGGCAGGGCAAGATCCTCGTGCGGCTCGACGAGATCCTGCAGACGCGCGGTGTCGCGCGCCGTCGCCACCACACGCTCGCCGCGCTCCAGCAGCAAGCGAGCGAGCTCGCGGCCGAAACCGGTCGAACAGCCGGTGATCAGCCACACACGATCCTGCGCCATGGCCCCTGCTCCTTCGACGAGACAAGGCAGCAGATCGGAACGGCAGCACAACCGGCCAGTCAATTTCGCGAGGGCAGGGGAACGAAAGACAGCAAGAGGCTCCGCCGGGCAGGGGACAGTCGTCCCCTGCACCCCTTTGACTCAGCGCCGCGCCCGTAGCAGGCGGGCACGGTCGCGCTGCCAGTCGCGCTCGGCAATCGCGGCACGCTTGTCCGCCTTCTTGCGGCCCTCGGCGATACCGAGCAGGACCTTGGCACGGCCACGGTCGTTGAAGTGGATGTCCAAGGGAACCAGCGTCGCACCTTCGCGGGAGACGGCACCGAGCAGGCGGTCCATCTGCTTGCGATGCACCAGCAACTTGCGCGGCGCGCGCGGCTCGAAACGCGACAGCACACCCCCCTGATATTCGGGGATGTAGCAATTGAACAGCCACAACTCGCCGCCGCGCTCGCCGGCCCAGGCCTCGCCCAGCGTCGCCCGGCCATGTCGCAGCGACTTCACCTCCGGGCCGACCAAGACGAGCCCTGCCTCAACCGTTTCCTTGATTGTGTAGTCATGGCGGGCCTTGCGGTTCTGCGCCGCCACGCCGTGCGAGATCAGCCCGCTTCGCTTCTGCGTCTCCGCCATCGGCGCATCAGTTCAGCAGGCCGACCTCGACCATCGCCGCGCGCACCCGCTCGCGCGTGGCCGGCATCAGCGGCGCGAGCGGCAGCCGGCAATACTCGCTGCAATGACCAAGCAGACTGGCCGCATACTTCACCGGCCCCGGGCTCGACTCCACGAACAACGCATCATGCAGCGGCACCAGCCGGTCCTGGATGCTGATCGCATCCTCCGTCCGACCCTCCTGCCACGCCGCATGCATCTCCGCCAGCAGCCGCGGCGCCACGTTCGCGGTGACGCTGATGCAACCGTCGCCGCCGGCGGCCTGAAAGGAAATCGCCGTCATGTCCTCGCCGGAAAGCTGGCAGAACCCGGCACCGCAGGCGCGCCGCGTCAGCAGCGGTCGCGCCAGATTGGCCGTCGCATCCTTCACGCCGATGATGTTCGGATGCTTCGCCAGCCGCGCCATGGTCTCGACGCTCATGTCGATCACGCTGCGCGGCGGGATGTTGTAGATCACGATCGGCAGATCGGCGGCGTCGGCAATTGCCAGGAAATGTCGGTACAGCCCGTCCTGGGTCGGCTTGTTGTAGTACGGCGTCACCACCAGCGCGGCATCGGCGCCCGCCTCCTTGGCGTGGCGGGTGAGCGCAATCGCCTCCTCGGTGCTGTTCGATCCCGACCCGGCGATCACCGGCACGCGCCGATACGCAACCTCGATCGTGATCTCGACGACACGGCGATGCTCGGCATGGGTAAGCGTCGGACTCTCGCCGGTCGTCCCCACCGGCACCAGACCCTGCGTGCCCTGCGCGATCTGCCAGTCGACGAGACGCGCGAACGCCGCCTCATCCACTGTCCCGTCCGGCTGCATGGGCGTGATCAGGGCGACCAGCGACCCCTTGAACATGACGTCTCCCTGGGGCCGCCCCGCTCCGGCACGGACCGCCCGGTTTTGCGGCCCCCGATTCGCCGGCAGGCCGATCGTCCGGGCAGGCCAGCCCGGTGGATCCAGCCCGCCTGATGTTGAAGCACGCGACCGGATCGTCGCCCGACGCGGCCGCGAGGCGCGCAGCGTAGGCACCGGGCGGATACATCGCAAGGCGGGGCTGCGCTACAAGCTTTGCATGGACTGGCTCCTCCGTTGCCCGCGCCCATGGCTGCCGCTGCTGGCGTCGCTGGCCGTCGCCGCGCCGGCGGCAGCGCGGGCCGCTGCCGCCCCGGTGCCGCCGTCACAAACGGTGAGCGCCGGCCAGGTGCTGGCGTGGGTGCGGGCCAATCAGTGGGACGCGGCCGGGCAGGCGGCCGCGCAGTGGCTCGATCCGGTGGCCGCGAAGCTAGTCACCTACTATCGGATGATGACGCCGGGCGCGGCGACGATGGACGAGATCGGCGGCTTCCTGGCGGAGAATCCCGACTGGCCCGGACAGGCGACGCTGGCGAGGCGGCGCGAGCAAGCGCTGGCCGCGGACCCGGATGATTCCGCGGTGCTGGCGGCCTGCCCGCGGATGACGCTGCACCTCGCGGTCGCCCAGCTCCGCTGCGCCGAGGTGGCACGCCAAGCCGGGCACGAGACCGAGGCCGAGGCGATGGCAGTCGCTGCCTGGACAGGTCCCGACCTGGTCGACCGCGCGGCAGAGAGCCGCTTCCTCGCCGCCTGGGGCAAGGCGATGACCCCAGCCGATCAGTGGCATCGCTTCGAGCGACTGGTCTGGTCCGATCCGGGCGCTGCGTCACGCCAGCTCGCGCGGCTCGACCCCGATCATCGGCGGCTGGGCGAGGTCGAGCTGGCGCTTCAGCGCGGCGACAAGAAGGCGGGCGCGATGCTTGCCGCCCTGCCCGCCTCGCTGCGCGCCGAACCGTCGCTCATGCTGGATCGCGTGCGCGCGCTCCGCCGCGCAGCGGATGACCAGGCGGCGCTGTCGCTCTGGCTGGCCGAAGGTGCGGCGGCAGAGCAGGCGGCGCCGCCCGACCGGCTGCCGTTGTTCTGGGCCGAGCGCAATGTGCTGGCACGGCAGCTGCTGGCCGACGGCAATGCCGGTGGCGCCTATGCGCTGGTGGATGCCCACGGCCCGCTCACCGGCGAGCCCAAGCTGGATGCGGCATTCCTGGCCGGATGGATCGCGCTGCGCCGGCTTCAGGACCCGGCGACGGCGGCGCGGCATTTCCGGGTGCTGGCGGATGCCTCGCAGGCGGCCATTACCCAGGGCAGGGCGCATTACTGGCTGGGCCGGGCCGCAGAGGCGGCGGGTGACCATGCCACCGCCCGTGCCGAGTATGTTAAGGCGGCGACCTGGCCCACGACCTATTATGGACAGCTCGCGGCGCTGGCGGTGGGCGACGATCCGGCGGCGCTGAATGCGCGGATCGACGCGCTGCATGACCCGCACTGGACCCGGGCGCAGGCCGTCGCCTTCGTCGGGCAGCAGGTGGCGCGGGCGGCGGTGCTGCTGGTCGCCTGGGGTGAGCCCTATCGTGCGCGTCCCTTCCTGAGGCGGCTGGAGGAGGAGGCGCCGGGCCCATCAGGCCAGGCAATGGCGGCGTGGCTTGCACTTGGCCTGGGCCTGCCCGACCAGGCAGTGGCGATCGCGCGCCGTGCCGGCGTCGATGGGCTGATACTCGCCGATGTTGGCTGGCCGGATCGGATCGAGCCGCCGGATGGTCCGGTGGAGCGGGCGGTGACGCTCGGCCTGATCCGGCAGGAGAGCAGTTTCAACACCGCGGCGTTCAGCCCGTCCGGCGCCCGTGGCTTGATGCAGTTGATGCCAGCGACGGCGCAGGATGTGGCGCATCATCTCGGCCTGTCGGTCAGTCTGGTATCGCTGACCGCCGACCCGGACGAGAACATGCGCCTCGGCACCAGCTATTTCGAGACGCTGCTGCAGCAGTTCGGCGGTTCGCTGCCGCTCGCAATTGCCGCCTACAATGCTGGCCCCAATCGGGTGCAGGAATGGCTGGCGACGAATGGCGACCCGCGCGTCTCAGGCGACATGATCGACTGGATCGAGCTGATCCCGTTCGGCGAGACCCGCAACTACGTGCAGCGCGTCGTCGAGAACATCGCCGTCTATCGCGCCCATCTCGGCCTGATCCGTCCCTACCCCGTCCCCCCGTGGCGTCCTTAAGTCATGGGGTCCGCCCGGCGGGGTCTGGGGCAGAGCCCCAGCCTTGCTTCTGACCACCGCGCGCACGGTCGCGACCGGTGTCGGCGCTGGCCGTTTTCCCCGCGCCCCCGGCACCTTCGCCTCGGCCCTGGCTGCCCTGGTTGGTGCCGGGTTGGTCGCCATCTCCCCCGCCGCGGTCGCTGCCGCGGCTGTTGGCTGTTGCGCTGCCGGAGTTTGGGCGTTGACCGAGCTGCGTCCGGAGGGTGATCCGGGCTGGGTGGTGATCGATGAGATAGCCGGCCAGCTGGTGGCCCTGCTGGGACTTGCGCGGCCTGCCTGGCCGGGCATTTTGGCCGCGTTCCTGCTGTTCCGGGCGTTCGACATAGCCAAGCCCGGCCCGGTCGGCTGGCTGGACCGCAAAGAGGGGCCACTGGGCGTGATGGGTGATGATATAGCCGCCGGATTGATGACGGCGGCGGTGCTGGCGCTCGTGCGCTGGCGCCTGCCCGGCCTGCTGGAGTGATGCTGTGGACGAGGTGACGCTGGACCTGGCGCGGGCGGTGCTGGCGGCGGGCCGGCGGGCGGGTCTGATGGTCGCGACGGCGGAGAGCTGCACCGGTGGCCTGGTGGCGGCGGCTCTGACCGCGATTGCCGGCTCGTCCGACGTGGTCGAGTGTGGGTTCGTCACCTATTCCAACGCGGCGAAGACGGAGATGCTGGGTGTGCCGGCGGCGCTGATTGCGGCGGAGGG
>Ga0335074_10003355_pt1 | contig 21832 bp, 20 predicted proteins | sample Lox_Sample_23_FD_206715 | JGI IMG/M metagenome (GOLD analysis project Ga0335074, IMG submission 206715) | Soil microbial communities from Loxahatchee National Wildlife Refuge, Florida, United States - Lox_Sample_2.3 | ecosystem: Environmental > Terrestrial > Soil > Wetlands | place: USA... | reverse complement strand
CCCGTGATCGACTTGAAGTACATGAACGGGTCGTGCCGGGTCGCGTAGCTGTCGTTCTTCGGTGACGTCGAGTCGGTGAGGTCGACCCCACCGAGCTTCGGGTGCCCGCAGGCCGGGCCGTTCGCCGTCTTCACCGTCTTGTCACGGCTCGGGATCTTGCCCATGTCCTCTTCGTAGGCCTTCCAGGTCAGGCCCTTCGCGGTCAGCTGGTTGACCACGGTCTTGACGTACTTCGGGTAGACGCAGCCCTCGCCCGACAGCTGGTGCAGCTTCGGCGTCCACTTGTCGTAGTTCTCTCCGCCGAACTGGATGAACGGCTCGTAGAGGCCGCAGTCCTGGCCGAGCTCGTAGTTCGAGTTCTGCCCGGAGATCATCGCCGTGTAGTTGTCCAGGCTGTCGTGCCCGATCCCGTAGTAGTGGGTGAGCAGCGCACCCTTCGCCGTCAAGGTCTTGGTGAGATACGGCGCCTGGGCTTCGCCTGCCTTTCCGAACGTGTATCCGAAGGATTCATTTTCGAGCACGATGATCCACACGTGCTTGATCGGCGGCTGCTTGAACGCCGCGGCCGGATGGGCCGCTGCCGGCCGGGATCCGGCACCGGTCGCAGTGGCGTTCGGGATCGCGATCGCGAGCCCCACCACGAGTGCGAGGCCGGCGGTCGCGACCGTCGCGAGTCGGGATCTGGACAGCATGTTGGGCACAGCAGGCTCCTCTGCTCGGGCTGATCGAGGGCGCTCGTCGGCGGGAAACTAACAGATTGCAGACAACAAGACAACAGGACAGTCCGACGATGCGGCCGGGATGCCCGCTTCAGCACACAACCGAAGCTCGGGGATAGCGCACAACGCTTCAGCGGCGCCGAAAGCGGTACGAACCGCGGGCGGTTGTGTGCTGAAACGGGCGGGGCTCAGGCGCCGGTGCAGATGGCGAGGTCCGCGGCGAACGCGGGGTAGCTGGTCGCGACCGCCTCGAAGCCGGTGATGGTCGAGCGCCCGGTGGCAGCGGTCGCCGCGATCGCCGCCGCCATCGCGATCCGGTGGTCGCCGTGACTGTCGACCGTGGCGGCCCGAAGCGGCGCACCGCCGGTGATGGTGAGCCGGTCGCCCTCGGCGACGGCCGGTACGCCGAAGCCGGTCAGCAGCTGCGTGATCGTCGCCAACCGGTCGGACTCCTTGACGCGGAGCTCCCCGGCACCGCGGATCACCGTCGTACCGCTCGCGAGGGCGGCTGCCACGGCGAGCGCGGGGATTTCGTCGACCAGGCCGGGCACCTCATCGGGTGCAACCTCGGTCGCGACCAGCGAGCGACCGCGCACCGAGATCGTGGCGGCGCTGCCGCCGGTCGCATCGATGTCGATGTCGGCCCCCATCCGCCGGAGGACGTCGAGGAAGCCGTCGCGTGCCGGGCCCAGGTAGACGTCCTCGACGGTGATCTCGCTGCCGGCGACGCCGGCCGCGCCGGCAATCCAGAACGCGGCCTGGGACGGGTCGCCGGGCACCGACTCGTCGAGCGCGTGCAGTGATGAGGGCCGCAGCCTGACGGTCGTGCCCTCGATGCTCACGTCCGCGCCGCGCGCGGCGAGCATCTCCTCGGTGTGCCGCCGGCTCACCGCCGGTTCCCTGACCACGGTTACGCCGTCGGCCGCCAGCCCGGCGATGAGGACCGCGGACTTCACCTGAGCGGACGCGACCGGGCTCGAATAGTCGATGCCGTGAAGCGAGCCGCCCGTGATGACGAGGGGCGCGAACCGTCCCGCGGCCGGCCCGCCGACGGTTGCGCCCATCAGCCGTAGGGGCTCGGCGACCCGGTCCATCGGCCGGGAGCGGATCGACGCATCGCCGTCGAGCTCGGTGCGCCCGGGGAGCCCGGCGGCGACTCCGGCGAGCAGGCGGATGCCGGTGCCGGAGTTGCCGACGTCGATCACCTGGCCGCTCGCGTGCAGCCGGCCGCCTTCGATGCATACGCCGGCATCGGTGAGCTCGACGGTGGCACCGAGCGATTCGACCGCGGCCAGCGTGTGCCGGACGTCGGCGCCATCCGACAGGCCGTTGATCGTGCTCGTTCCGGATGCGAGCGCCGAGAACAGGATCGCCCGATGCGAGATCGACTTGTCGCCGGGCATGCGCAGCCGGCCTCGAAGCGGCGTGCCGCCGGTGACCTCGAGCGTGGCCGGGTCGGGTGGGGCCGGTGCGGTGGGCTCGCTCACGGCCGTGTCGAGCGCGGTCGCGACCGCTGCACCCCGGCTACCATAGTTGTCTCATTGTAGGCAATCCGCCGTCGCGGGCCGGGGTCGGGCGCCGTGGCCGGAAGAGGGTGAGCGGTGTCGACTCCGAGTTCGGGTTCGGGTGCGGGTTCGCTCGAGCCGCTCCATCTGCAGAGCACGCCGGCGCTGATCGCCGACCGGCTGCGGGCGGAGATCCTCGACGGCACCTTTCCGGCCGATGCGCAGCTGTCCGAGATGGAGCTCGCCCGCCAGCTGCGGGTCAGTCGCGGCCCGATTCGCGAGGCGATGCAGCGGCTGATCCAGGAAGGCCTGTTGCGCGCCGAGCGCAACCGTGGCGTGTTCGTGGTCCAGCTCGACCAGGACGATGCGCGCGACGTCTACCTCGCGCGTGGGGTGATCGAGCGCGCCGCCGCCGCCATCGTGACCCAGCAGATGCCCGGCGGCGCGCTCGCGGCACTCCAGTCGATCGTCGACCGGCTGGCGGTCCCCGGGCTCGACTGGAACGCCGTCATCACCGAGGACCTTGCCTTCCACCAGACCCTGGTCGAGGCCGCGGGCAGCCCGCGGCTGACCCGGATGTTCCGCACCTTGCTGGCCGAGACCCGGCTGTGCCTGATCCGGCTGGAACCGTTCTACGAGAGCGGCTCGGACGTCGTCGCCGAGCACCAGCGCATCCTCGACGCGCTTCGCGACGGCGACGTGGCGGCCGCCGACCGGCTGATCAGCTTGCACATGGATGCCTCCGCGGCGCGGCTGTCGGTGCCGAAGGCGGAAGCCGGCGAAGCGGCACCCGCGGGCTGAGCTCGCTGGTAGCACCCGTTTGCCCGCCTTCGGAGCCGTTCGGAGTACACAGCGGCGTTCGTGCCGATCCGACCAATTTCCTATGAGTCGATGGCGGCGGGGGGTCGCAGCGGCCGGTTTGGCGGCAATCTGCATCGCCGTGCCCTCGGCCGGCGCCGCACTGCCGTTCCCGTCCCACCACGCGGCCAAGCCCAAGGGGCACGCAGCGTTGCCGCTGCATGTCGTCGGCAATCACCTCGCCAACTCCAAGGGTCAGCGGGTTCGGCTGCTCGGGTTCAACAACTCCGGTGCCGAGTACGCCTGCATCGAGGGCTGGGGGATCTTCGACGTCGACACCGCAACGAACACCTCGGTGCCGACCTCGCACGTCGTCGCGATGGCGAAGTGGAGCGGCGCGAACGCCGTACGCGTCTCGCTCAACGAGCAGTGCTGGCTCGGGATCGGCGGAGTCAAACCGCAGTACGGCGGGGCGAGCTACCAGCATGCGATCGAGGCGTACGTCAGCGAGCTCAACGCACACGGGTTCGCGGTCATCCTCGACCTGCACAACAGCGCGCCCGGCAACGAGTCGTCGCTGTTCCAGGAGCAGATGCCGGACGCGCACAGCGTGACGTTCTGGTCGCAGGTGGCCGCGGCGTTCAAGGGCAACCGGTCCGTGCTGTTCGACCTGTTCAACGAGCCCTGGCCGATGAACCAGTCCCTGTCGAGCTCGGCCTGGAAGTGCTGGCGTGACGGCGGCTGCGTCCTGCACTCGCAGAACGGGCCGTTGATGTACACCGCGGTCGGGATGAACCAGCTGATCCAGGCCGTTCGCTCGGCCGGCGCACGCAACATCGTGCTGGTCGGCGGCCTGAACTTCGCGTCGTCACTCGGCGAGTGGCTGCGCTACGAGCCGACCGACCCGGACCACGAGATGGCCGCGTCGATCCACCTGTACTCCTTCGGCGGCTGCACCTCAGTGTCCTGTTACAACGGCGCACCGGCGGCGGTTGCCAAGAAGGTGCCGCTGGTGATCGGGGAGTTCGGCGCGGACCTGACCGCCAGCTACCAGGTGATCGCCGCCAACTGCCTGCCGAAGTACTCGGGCTCCACGGGGTTCGACAAGGCGCTGATCGGCTGGGCGGACGCACACGGCGCGAGCTGGCTGGCATGGACGTGGAACCCGTGGAACAACTGCCTGGCATTGGTGAAGAACTTCGCGGGCGCGCCGACCAGCCCGTACGGCGTTCGCGTCAAGGCGGATCTTCGAGCTGACAAGCAAAGCCACCGCGCATAGGTGAGACCATCGGCGCGTGACGCTCACTGCGCTGGGTGTGGTTCGCGGGCGTGAGGCCCAGCCCGACGCGTACACCGCGCCCGGCCTGGATTTACGCGGTGCCTTCGGGATCTTCACGCGGACCTTCAGCGCACGCTTCCTCGGCCCGCTGGTCATCATCGCGCTGGCGGTTCGGATCGCCTTGGGTGGCTGGCGCTGGTGGGACCTCGGCGTCCTCGCGATCATCCTGGCCGCCCAGCCGTTCACGGAGTGGATCGTCCATGTCACCGTCCTGCACCTGAAGCCGCGCCGCCTCGGGCCGATCACGATCGACCCGCTGAGCTCGCGCCGGCACCGCCAGCATCACGCCGATCCGAAGGTGCTCGGCCTCGTGCTGGTGCCTCGACCGGTGATGATCGGGACCTGCGCGGTAGCGGTGCTGGTGTTCTGGCTGGTGACTCCGGACTTGCGGCTCGCCCTCACCGGCATCGCCGCGTCGTACGCGATGTACCTCACCTACGAGTGGGTGCACTTCCTGATCCACTCCAGCTACCGGCCGCAGCACTGGTACTACCGCTACATCTGGCGGGCGCACCGGCTGCACCACTTCCGCAACGAGAACTACTGGTTCGGCGTCACCGTGCACGTGGCGGACCACGTGCTGCGGACCTTCCCCGCCAAGGACGCCGTGCCGGTTTCCCCGACGGCGTTCACCCTCGGCGTCGACGCGACTGCCTAGCCGGCGATCCGGGTAGGTAGCGTCAAGCGGGGGTCATCGAAGGAGCCGACGTGAAGGCGTGCACGGTTAAGCCCGGCGACGTATCGAGCGCGCGGGTAGAGGAGATCGGGCCGCCGCCCGAGTCCGACGGCGAGGTGCTGGTCCAAGGCCTGTACGTCGGCATCTGCGGCACCGACGTCGAGGTCTCGGTCGAGGGGTACGGCGAGGCGCCCGCGGGACACGACCGGATCGTGCTGTTCCACGAGTCGCTCGGTCGGGTCCTCGATGCCCCGGCCGGCTCCGGGTTCGCGGCAGGGGACCTGATCGCCGGCGTGGTGCGCCGGCCGGACCCGGTGCCGTGCGAGCCGTGCGGCAGCGACCAGTGGGACTTCTGCCGCAACGGGCAGTTCACCGAGCGCGGCATCAAGGGCCACGACGGCTACGGCTCGGAGCAGTGGCGGGTGCCGGCAAAGTTCGGGATCAAGCTCGATGCGTCGCTGGACAAGCTCGGCGTGCTGCTCGAGCCCACCTCGGTCGTGGCGAAGGCCTGGGACCAGGTCGGCAAGATCGCCGGGCGCTCGGCGTGGACCCCGAAGCAGGCTCTGGTCACGGGCGCCGGTCCGATCGGCCTGCTGGCTGCCCTGATCGGCCGCCAGCGCGGGCTCGACGTCACCGTGCTCGACCGGGTCACCGACGGCCCGAAGCCCGATATGGTCCGCGAGCTCGGCGCGACGTACGTCACCTCCGTCGACGACCTGCCGCACCCGCCGGACGTCGTGATCGAGGCGACCGGGATCGGGCAGCTGGTCTTCGACGTCATCGGCAAGGCGGCGCCGGACGCGGTGGTCTGCCTGACCGGCATCTCCTCCGGTACGCGTGAGGTCGGCGTCGCCACCGACGAGGTCAACAAGTCGATGGTGCTGAGCAACGAGGTGGTCTTCGGATCGGTCAACGCCGGCCTGGTCAACTACGCGCAGGCCGCCGATGCGTTGTCGGCGGCCGACAAGGGGTGGCTGGCAAAGATCATCACGCGAACGGTGCCGATGGCGGACTGGCCGAAGGCGCTCGAGCGCCAGCCCGACGACATCAAGGTGGTCGTCGACCTCACCGCGTGATGACGGCCTAGGGTCGCCACCATGAGCCTGCAGGTGCTCGACTGGCGGCGGCAGGTGTTCGGTCTCTATCGCGACGTCCGCGCCGAGCCGGATCCGGTCGCCGCCCACGAGATGTGGTGCGAGCGCCGCCAGCAGCTGTTCCGTGCGCACCCGGCCTCGGCGAACCGTCGTGCCGTGCTGCGGCACGCGGCCTACGACCCGGCCTTGCGCTTCGACGTCGCACTGGACACCGCGGTCGCTCCGCAGCGGATCGAGGTCGCGACCGGCACGGACGGCATCGTGCCGTTCGAGCGGATCGGCCGGGTCGGGCTCGACGGCATCGGCGTACTGGACGTGTGGTGGCTGGCCTCCTACGGCGGTGGTGTGTGGCTGCCCTTGCGCGACCCGAACCCTGACACCTACGGCGGCGGACGGTACGTGCTCGACACGGTCAAGGGTGCGGACCTCGGCGGCCGGGATGGCCGGCTGGTCGTCGACCTGAACTTCGCCTACAACCCCTCCTGCGCGTACGACGAGGCGTGGGCCTGCCCGCTCGCGCCACCGGGGAACGTCCTCGAGGTCGAGGTCACCGGCGGCGAGCTGCTTCCGGGCTAGCGCCGTGCGTCAGTGCGCGGGCTTTTTGGCGTGCGACTTCGTCGAGCTGGGATTCGGGCTGGGGGAGTGGGTTGGCGTCGGCTTGCTCGACGAGCTCGGTGACGGGCTGGGCGGCGCGGGGGTCGCGACCGGCGGCGGCTTGACGTAGGGCCCGTGGACGTTGACCAGCGTCCCGTAGTCGATCAGCTTGAAGACCTCGGCGGCGGTCGGGATCGGGAGCTCGAGACAGCCGACCGACTGCGGGAAGCCGTACGACGCGCGCGGGAAGCCGTGCACCGCGGAGCCGCCCGAGAAGTAATTGACCCACGGAACGCCCGGGTCCTTGTACTTGGTGCCGTCGGGGTTCGTGCCCTGCATCGTGGTCGAGGTGAAGCGCTCGTAGACCGGGAACGTCCCGAGCGGGGTGGGCGCGGCCGCGACGCCACCGTTGACCGGACTTGTCAGCACGGTCTTGCCGTCGACCCACACCGAGAGGCGTTGCGGAAGGTAGAGGTCCGCCGTCACGTAGCTGTACTTGTCCGGGTCGAGCTTGTCGGCGAGGTCGGCCTTGATCAGCGCGCGCCAGGTATGAATGCCGACCGTGCCGTCGATCGGCAGGCCGTGCTGGTGCTGGAAGGCGATGATCGCGCCCCGGACCACGATCCCGTACTTGCCCGCCGACCAGCCCTGCTTGATGACGGACGGGGTGTTCGGGTAGCGCCACGAGAAGGTGCCCGCCGGTGGGTTGAATACGGCGTTGGCCTCGTCGGCGGCGGTGGTCAGGGTGGGAGCGGTCGTCGTGAGTGGCAGGTAGTGCAACCGCGCGAGGATCTGCTCGGCGCGCAGCAGCGAGCCGGTCGGTGTCGCTGCGCTCGCGAGGGTCTTCGTCGTACCCGACTTCTTCACGTAGCTCACCGTCACTGTCGTGTCCGGTGGGTAGGCGTGGCTCGGGGTGAAGACCGCGGTCGTGCCCTGGCGGGCCCAGCTGCCGGGCACCTTGGGCGTGAGGGTCGGAAGCGGAGTCGCCGAGGTCAGCTGCTTCGCGAACCGCACGCGGATCGAACCGGTCGCGGAGAGGTGGTGCGGCTTGACCCACACCACTTTCAGCGGCGTCGCGCTGACCGGGCTCGCGGAGCTGCTGGGGTTCGAGCCGCCGCCGGCGGCCGATGGCGAGGAGTGGCCGCCGCAACCGGCGAGCACGAGGGTGGCGGCAAGCGCGGCGGCGACGCCCGCCGCCGACCTGTTGACCCGCATCCGGTCTCCAGCCATCAACATCCCCCGCGCTTGCACTCTATGTGAGGTCTTCCGCCTTCTCGGACGGTTGACACCCTCGCTCGGTTCATTCGTTATTGAGACGTTGCGGGGATCGCTTTGGTTGACGGCCGTCGGGTTATCGGCGGGCGTGATGCGCCGGTTGCGATACGATCTTCTCGTGTCTGCGACCCGTTGCTTGCTCCTTCCCGGGCCGCGCTGACTACGCACCACGTCAGCGCGGCGGCCCTCCTGCGTGAGGGCCTTTTCTGTGCCCGGAAGCTCCGATTGACCCTCGGTTGAGAACGAGAGAGCGAGACAGCGATGAGTGAGGCCGCACCCGAGTCGGGATACGACCCGCTGGGCGTCGTGGACAAGTGGCTGCCGGTCTGGGACGACCTGCACGTCTTCGAGCCGGTCGACGACGGATCCCGCCCGCGGGCGTACGTCGTCGACATGTTCAGCTACCCGAGCGGCGACCTGCACATGGGTCATGCCGAGGCGTTCAGCATCGGCGATGCGGTCGCGCGGTTCGCCCGCGCTACCGGTCACGACGTGCTGCACCCGATCGGCTGGGACTCCTTCGGGCTGCCGGCCGAGAACGCCGCACTGGCCCGTGGGCTGGACCCCCGGGACTGGACCTACGCCAACATCGAGGTCCAGTCCGAGGGCTACCGGCGGATGGGCATGTCCTTCGACTGGCGGACCCGGCTGCACACCTCTGACCCGGAGTACTACCGCTGGACCCAGTGGCTGTTCCTGCGGTTGTACGAGCGTGGGCTGGCCTACCGGAAATCGGCACCGGTCAACTGGTGCCCGAAGGACCTGACCGTCCTGGCGAACGAGCAGGTGATCGCCGGCCGCTGCGAGCGCTGCGGCACCGAGGTCACGAAACGCAACCTGACCCAGTGGTTCTTCAAGATCACCGAGTACGCCGAGCGGTTGCTGGCCGACATGGCGGGGCTGGACGGCGTCTGGCCCGGTCCGGTGCTGACGATGCAACGCAATTGGATCGGCCGCTCGACCGGCGCCTACGTCGACTTCCGGATCGAGGGTCGCGACCAGCCGGTCCGGGTCTTCACGACCCGGCCCGACACGTTGTTCGGCGCGACCTTCTTTGTCGTCGCCGCCGACTCGGAGCTGGCGAGTGAGCTGTGTGCGGACGAGCAGCGCGAGGCGTTCACGTCGTACCTGGAGCAGGTGCGGCACTCGACGGAGATCGAGCGGCTGAGCGAGGGACGTGACAAGACCGGCGTGCCGCTGGGCCGGGTCGTGATCAACCCGGTCAACGGCGAGCGGATCGCGGTGTGGGCGGCGGACTACGTCCTGGCTGACTACGGCACCGGGGCGATCATGGCGGTCCCGGCGCACGACCAGCGCGACCTGGACTTCGCGCGGGTCTTCGACCTGCCGGTGCGGATGGTCGTGGACACCGGCGAGCCGGACCCGGCCGAGACGGGCGTCGCAACCACGGGTGACGGCGTGCTGGTGAACAGCGGGCGTTACGACGGGATGACCAAGGACGACGCGATCGCCGCGATCGCGGCGGACCTGGAGTCGGCCGGTGAGGGCGAGCCGGCGGTGACCTACCGGTTGCGCGACTGGCTGCTGTCACGGCAGCGCTACTGGGGCTGCCCGATCCCGATCGTGCACTGCCCGTCCTGCGGCGAGCTGCCGGTGCCGGACGACCAGCTGCCGGTGCTGTTGCCGACGGAGGGCTACGAGCTGCGCCCCACCGGCGGCGAGTCACCCCTGTCCTCGGCGACCGAGTGGGTGAAGGTCGACTGCCCGTCGTGCGGCGGCCCCGCCTCGCGTGACACCGACACGATGGACACGTTCGTCGACTCGGCGTGGTATTACCTGCGCTACCCGTCGGTGGACGACTCCCAGGCCGCGTTCGATCCGCAGCGCACCGCCGACTGGTTACCGGTCGACGAGTACATCGGCGGCGTCGAGCACGCGATCCTGCATCTGCTGTACTCCCGGTTCCTGACCAAGGCCCTGTACGACATGGGCATGGTCGGGTTCACCGAACCGTTCACCCGCCTGACCAATCAAGGCCAGGTGATCATGGACGGCGCGGCGATGTCGAAGTCGAAGGGCAACCTGGTCAACCTGCAGGAAGAGCTGGCCAAGTACGGTCCGGACGCAGTGCGCGTGACCATGCTGTTCGCCGGGCCGCCCGAGGACGACATCGACTGGGCCGATGTGTCGCCCACCGGCGCGGTGAAGTGGCTGGCCCGGGTCTGGCGCGTGGCCAGCGACGTCGGGTCGGCCGCGATGGACTCGGACCCGACGACGGGCGATGCGGAGATCCGGCGCGCGGTGCACAAGCTGATCGCGGACGCGACCGAGCATGCGCGGACCAAGCGGTTCAACGTCACGATCGCGCGGTTGATGGAGCTGACCTCGCTGGTCCGCAAGGCAATCGATGGTGGCGGGCTGTCGACGCCCGAGCGCGCCGCCGCGATCCGCGAGGCGGCCGAGGCGCTGGCGCGGATGCTGTCGATCTTCGCGCCGTTCACCGCGGAGGAGGCCTGGTCGCTGCTCGGCCGCGCTCCTTCGGTGGTCTTCGCCGAGTGGCCGGGGTACGACGAGACGCTCTTGGTCGAGGACGAGGTCACGTGTGTGGTCCAGGTCGACGGCAAGGTCCGCGACCGGCTGACCGTCGCGGCGGATGTCTCTGAGGATGCGTTGCGCGAGCTCGCCCTGGCCGCGCCCGGCGTGGCGCGCGCCCTGGCCGGCCGTGAGGTGCGGACGGTGATCGTCCGCGCGCCGCGGCTGGTCAACGTCGTGGCTGCCTGAGCCGCGTCCACCAGTCGGGCGCGAGGCGCGGTCTTCCACAGCACGACGCGACGCTGAGATCGCGCCGGGGAACCGACCTACGGTCGCGCCGTGGTGCGATCGAGCCGGGCGGCAGCGACGGCCGACGATCGGGCGCGGGCCGGCGAACGCTTGGCCGCGCTCGGACTCGGCCGGCCCGCGAGCGGCTGGACTCCCGCGCTGTCGTCGGTCGATCTGGACCCGCCGCCGCCGACCGACGGCGACGTCCCGCTCCTGCGACAAGCAGCGCCCGCGACCACGGCGCCCGCGGACCTGAATCGGGTGGAGTCGAGTGGGCCAGCCGGTCCACCGCCGTTCGGCGAGCTCGCCCGCGCCTGGGCGATCGACCGCTCGCCGCCTTGGTCGCACGGCGTGCTGGGCCGGCTCACGGGCCGGGCGGCAGCGGGCACCGTGCTCGCCCTGGTCGCTCTTGTCGCGGCCGGCGTGCTGCTGGTCCGTCACCACGCCGCCGGCCCGGCTGACCCGTACCAACCGAGCGCGGGTGCATCGGTCCCGATCGGCCAGCCGTCCGACCCCGCACCCGTGGCGAGCGATGCGGGCTCCTCGATCGTCGTTGATGTCGGCGGCCGGGTGCGCAAGCCAGGGCTCGTGACGCTGCCGGTCGGCGCGAGGGTGGCCGATGCGATCGCGGCGGCGGGCGGCCCGCTGCACCACCGCGAGCTGGCGACGATCGACCTCGCGGCTCGGGTCAGCGACGGCCAGCTCCTTCTGATCGGCGTGCAGAACACATCCGGCACGGCCACCGACGGCACGGACTCCGGCGGGGTCGACGGCTCCGGCGGCTCGCCGGCACCGATCGGGCTGAACTCCGCCACGCTCGACCAGCTCGAGACGCTTCCCGGCGTCGGCCCGGTGACCGCGCAGAAGATCATCGACTGGCGCGATGCCCACAACGGGTTCAGCAGCGTCGCGCAGCTTCAGCAGGTGCCCGGCATCGGCCCCGCCCGGTACGCCGAGCTGTCACCGCTGGTGACGCCATAGATCTGTCCACTGGCTTGACGGTCAACCAAATTGACCAGTGTGCGGAGGCGCCGTACTGTGCTCGTCATGGCCGAACCCCCCGCTGCCGGCGGCGAACATCCGCACGGACTGGCGCACGACCCGCACGATCTGGACGACATTGCGCTGCCGGCGCTGATGCGCGCGGCCCGCGGGACCTACGCGAACGCGATCCGCGGCCACCTGGCCGCGCGAGGGCTGGACGACCTGCCACGAAACGGTGCCTTCGTGCTGGGCGGCATGGCGAACCGTGCCGGGTCGGCCGGAGACATGGTGCGCGGGCTCGGCATCACGAAGCAGGCGGCGAGCCAGCTGATCGAGACGCTCGTCGCGCGGGGCTACCTGGTCCGCGAGCCGCACCCGGACGACCGCCGCCGGACGGTCGTGCAGCTCACCGAGCGCGGTCGCGAGGCTGCGCGGGCGACCGCTGCAGGCGTTGATGACGTCGACACCGAGCTGGTGCAGATGATCACGGCGGAGCAGCTGGCCGGCCTTCGGGCCGGACTGCACGCGCTGGCCCACATCAAGCACGAAATGGCCGGCGAGCCCGACGAACCCTGACCCCCCGGCGGCATCTCGTGGTTGGCGCGCCGGGGGCCGCGAGAGACGGACAGCGACGCCGTGTTCAGGAGCGGCATGATGTGCTCGTGCTTCACGATGTCCTGATCATCGGCGGCATCGCCATCGGTGCGCTTCTCTACACGGCGTACATGTGGAAGACGCGCGTGAAGCGCCGAGCGTTCGCGCGCAGGGTCGCGCGTGCCGAGCGGATCCGCCGCTCGGCAGGGCGGCCCGGCCTCGGCCCGTGGAACTGGGGATAGGGGCCGCCTGAGCGGCCCGTGCGGAACCTGCCGGGCGGTCCACAGATCTCGCTCCCGGCCGCGTTGTCCACCGTTGCTTCTGCGACCGGTCGGCTCGATCGCGAGGCTCCTACCGTCGCCGCGTGCCTGAGCTCACGACCGCTGACCGAAGGTTGATCGCGGCCGCAGTCGGCGCCTGGTCGTCGACCGCTGTCTGCACCTTGCTCGCGGTCCGGACCGGGTTGGCCGTTGCGGCTGCGGCGTCCGTGCTCGGCGTTGTCGGTCGCGCGCGGGCCGGGCCGGTCGCGGCGTTGGTCGTTGCGTCCATGCTCGGCGTCTTGCTGGGGTCGCTCGCGGCGGTGTGGCATGTGCACGACCTTCGCGCCAGCACGGTCGCGCGACTCGCTGCCCACCGTGCCGATGTCGACCTGGTTGCGCGACTCGTGCGCGACCCGATCGCGAGCACGGCCGCCGTCGGGCTGACCATCGTCGATGCGACCGCCACGTCGGTGCACGCGGAGGGCTGGCGTCGAGCGAGCAGTCCGATCCTGGTCTTGTCGTACTCGGACGGGTGGACCGGGCTGCTACCCGGTCAGCGGGTCGAGCTGACCGGTCGGCTCGAGGCGGCGCGGCGGGGTGACGACGTCGCCGCGGTCCTCGACGCCCGCGGGCCACCGATCGCGATCGGGGTGCCGCCGTGGTGGCAGCGCCTGGCCGGCCGGGCCCGGGCCGCGCTGCGCCGAGCCTGCGGCGGCCTGCCCGTGGACGAGCGCGGCCTGCTGCCCGGCCTCGTTGACGGTGACGTCTCCGACGTTCCACCGTCGTTACAGACCGACATGCGGCTCACCGGGCTCACGCACCTGGAAGCGGTGTCGGGTGAGAACGTCAGCGTCGTGCTGGCGGTGACGCTCGCGCTCGCCCGTGCTCTCGGCGTACGCCGCCGCACGCGGATCGCCGTCGCCGCAACCGCGCTGACCGGGTTCGTGGTGCTGGCCAGGCCTTCGCCGAGCGTGCTGCGGGCCGCAGTGATGGGCGGAGTCGCGTTGTTCGTCTTGGCCGTGGGCCGCAAGGTGCGCCCGATCCGGCTGCTGGCCTTTGCCGTGCTCGGGTTGGTCCTGGTCAACCCGTTCCTCGCCCGCACCGTCGGGTTCGGACTGTCCGTATGCGCGACGGCGGCGCTCCTGCTGGTCGCGCCGGGCTGGACGGATCGGCTGGCCCGGCACATGCCGAGACCGCTGGCGGTGGCGATCGCGGTGCCGGCCGCGGCGCAGCTGGCCTGCACGCCGCTGCTGGTGATGACGTTCGGCCAGCTGACGCCGTACGCCGTTCCGGCCAACCTGCTCGCCGCGCCCGCGGTCGTGCCGGCCACGATCCTCGGCGTTGTGTGCGCGTTGCTCGCGACGCTTGTTCCCGTCCTGGCACCGCCGGTGGCATGGCTGGCCGCGCTGGCGACCGCGGTGATCGCGCTGGTCGCGCGCTCGTTGGCCGGGCTGCCCGGCGCCGGCTTGCGCTGGCCCGGTGCACCACCGGTGGCCGTCGTCGCCGTCGGGCTGGTCGTCGTGATCGCGATCGCCCGTCGGTACGTCGGTCGGGCGTCGCAGCCGCGTGACATTCTTGGCCGGTGGCCGCCATGACGCTCGTCGTCGGGGACGAGGAGCTGTTGGTCTCCCGGGCAGTGGCGAGAGCACTCGGCGCGGTCGCCGCGACTGCCGCGGCTGCCTCGCCGGGAGACGAGCCCGCCGAAGTGATCAGCACCTCGCACGAGATCGATGCCGGGCAGGCCAGCGTCGACGAGCTGGCCGAAATCCTCGGCCCGTCCCTGTTCGCGGAAGACCGTCCCGTCGTGGTCCGCAACCTGCAGGACGCCGACAAGGCATTCGTCGCCGCCCTCACCGAGTTCGCGCAGTCCCCCGAGCCGGGCGTGAGCATCATCGGCGTGCATGCAGGGGGCGTGAAGGGCAAGGCCGGGCTCGAGACCCTTCGCGGCGCAGGGGCGCACGTCGTCACGGTGTCGCCGGTCAAGACGATGCGCGACCGCGAGCAGTTCGTCGTCGACGAGGTGCGGGCGGCCGGGGCCAGCCTCGACCACGATGCGGCCGCCGAGCTGGTCGCCGCGATCGGCACCGACCTGCGGGAGCTGTCCACGGCGGCGATGCAGCTCGCTGCCGACGTCGGTGGCTTGATCTCGGTCGAGGAGGTCGCCGTCTACTACCGCGGCCGGGCCGAGTCGACCGGGTTCGCGGTCGCGGACCGAGCCGTCGACGGGGATGCCGCGGCCGCCCTCGAGACCTTGCGGTGGGCCTTCGCGACCGGCCTGGACCCAGTTCTGGTCAGCAGCTCGCTCGCCGCCAACCTGCGCCTGATCGCCCAGGTCGGTGCCGCCGGTCAAGGCTCGCCGGACGCGCTCGCGGCGAAGCTGCGGATGCCGGCGTGGAAGGTCCGCCGGGCTCAGGGCTGGCTGCGGCGCTGGCGGCCCGAGTCGGTGGGCGAAGCGATCCGGGCGGTTGCCGTCGCGGACGCCGACCTCAAAGGCGCGGCAGACGATGCGGCGTACGCCGTTGAGCGGGCGGTGCTGGCGGTGGCTGCGGCGGCCAGCCATTCCGGCGGGCGCTAGACCGACGCCGCGCTGAACCCGCTGTGCGGCGCTGCGCTAGAGCGACTGGGCGCGCTGCGCCATCGCCGACTTGCGGTTGGCGGCCTGGTTGCCGTGGATGACGCCCTTGCTGGCCGCCTTGTCGAGCAGCCGGGACGCGCTGCGCATCGCGGTCGTCGCGGCATCGGTGTCGCCGGAGTCGGCCGCCTCGCGGAAGCGGCGCACGGCGGTCTTGAGCTCGGACTTCACACCCTTGTTGCGCAACCGGCGCGCTTCGTTCTGGCGGTTGCGCTTGATCTGGGACTTGATGTTGGCCACGCGGGAACTACCTCGATCGACGGGTGTGGAGATTCGGCCTGACAGGTTATCAGCCGACCGCCGTCCGAAGCGAACGCCGAGCAGCCCGGCGCCCCGGTCCGGAGCCGGATTCGTGACACGATGGAATGTGCCCGCCGACTCCGATGCCGCCGCCTCCCGGCGTACCGATCCGGCCCGGATCCGCAATTTCTGCATCATCGCGCACATCGACCACGGCAAGTCGACGCTCGCCGACCGGATGCTGGAGATCACCGGCATCGTCGAGAGCCGCAACATGCGGGCGCAGTACCTCGACAAGATGGACATCGAGCGTGAGCGCGGCATCACGATCAAGGCACAGAACGTCCGGCTGCCGTGGTCGGTCAACGGCGAGCAGTACGTGCTCGACCTGATCGACACCCCCGGCCACGTCGACTTCTCCTACGAGGTCAGCCGCAGCCTGGCCGCCTGCGAGGGTGCGGTCCTTCTCGTCGATGCGGCGCAGGGCATCGAGGCGCAGACCCTCGCCAACCTCTACCTCGCGATCGACAACGACCTCACGATCATCCCGGTGCTCAACAAGATCGACCTGCCCGCTGCGCAGCCGGACAAGTACGCCGAAGAGATCGCGCACATCATCGGCTGTCGCCCCGACGAGGTGCTTCGGGTGAGCGCCAAGACCGGCGAAGGCGTGCGCGACCTGCTCGACGAGGTGGTCCGGCAGGTGCCGGCCCCCGTCGGCAACCCGGAGGCGCCGCCGCGCGCGCTCATCTTCGACTCCGTGTACGACGTCTACCGCGGCGTCATCACCTACGTCCGCGTGGTCGACGGCCGGCTCAGCACGCACGACCGCTGCCTGATGATGTCGACCGGTGCTTCGCACGAGACGCTCGAAGTCGGGGTCGCCGCACCGGATCAGACGCCCACCGGCAGCCTCGGCGTCGGCGAGGTGGGCTACGTCATCCCGGGCGTCAAGAACGTCCGCCAGGCCCGGGTCGGCGACACGATCACCAGCGCGACCCGCCCGGCCGTGGAGTCGCTCGGCGGCTACCGGCACCCGAAGCCGATGGTCTACTCCGGGCTGTATCCGATCGACGGCAGCGACTACCCGATCCTGCGCGATGCGCTCGACAAGCTGCAGCTCAACGACGCAGCGCTTCTCTACGAACCCGAGACCTCGACCGCACTCGGCTTCGGCTTCCGTTGCGGTTTCCTCGGCCTGCTGCACCTGGAGATCGTTCGTGAGCGGCTGGAGCGCGAGTTCGACCTTGCGCTGATCTCGACCGCACCCAACGTGGTCTACCGGGTCGAGCTCGAGACCGGCGGCGAGGTCACGGTCACCAACCCTGCGGACTGGCCGACCGGCAAGATCGGCGAGGTCTTCGAGCCGGTCGTCGATGCCATGCTGCTGCTTCCGACCGAGTACGTCGGTGCCGTCATGGACCTCTGCCAGACCCGACGCGGCTCCCTGAAAGGAATGGAGTACCTCTCCGAGGACCGGGTCGAGCTGAAGTACATGCTGCCGCTCGCAGAGATCATCTTTGACTTCTTCGACCAGCTGAAGTCGCGGACCCGTGGTTACGCCAGCCTCGACTACGAACCGGCCGGCGAGCAGGAGGCGGACCTGGTCAAGGTCGACATCCTGCTCCAAGGTGAGCCCGTCGACGCGTTCAGTGCGATCGTGCACAAGGACAAGGCTTACGGCTACGGCACGTTGATGGCGTCCAAGCTGCGCGAGCTGATCCCGCGCCAGCAGTTCGAGGTGCCGATTCAGGCAGCGATCGGGACCCGTGTCATCGCGCGGGAGAACATCCGCGCGATGCGCAAGGACGTGCTCGCGAAGTGCTACGGCGGTGACATCACCCGCAAGCGAAAGCTGCTGGAGAAGCAGAAGGAAGGAAAGCGCCGGATGAAGATGGTCGGGCGCGTCGAGGTTCCGCAGGAGGCGTTCATCGCGGCGCTCTCCACCGGCGAACCCGCAAAATCCTGATTGCGGCACTTCCTAGGGTGAGGGTGTGCCCCTCACCAGCGTGCTTCCGGCGAAGGGCGCGCCGAGAGTGCTGGCCGTCGCGACCTTGGTCAACATGCTCGGCAACGGACTGTTCTTCACTGCGTCTGCGCTCTACCTCACGCGCATCGTCGGGTTCTCGGTGCGCGAGGTGGGTGTCGGCCTGACGATCGCCGGACTCGTCGGCCTGTTCGCCAACGTCCCCGCCGGGCGGATCGCGGAGCTGGTCGGGCCCCGCGAGGTGCTCGTCGCCGTGCAGGTCTTCGCCGGGCTGTTCATGGTGGCGTACGCGTTCGTCCACTCGTTCTGGGTGTTCCTGATCATCGCGTGCGGCGAGCTGGTGTCGACCAACGCGGCCAACGCGGTGCGCAATGGCCTGATCGCTACCGCGGTTGCCGGCGAGGACCGCGTGCACACCCGCGCCTACCTGCGGTCAGTGACCAACCTCGGGATCGGGCTCGGCTCCGCGCTCGCTGGTGTCGCTCTGCACGTCGACACCCGCGCGGCGTACATGACCTTGATCATCGCGGACGCGGTGACCTTCGTCGTGACCGCCGCACTGATCACGCGGCTGCCGCACGTGCCTCCGCTGCCGCGCGACGTCGGCGAAGGACCGCGGCTGGTCGCGCTGCGAGACCGCCCCTATCTCTCGCTGGTCGCTCTCAACTCGCTGTTGTGCGTGCACAACGGCCTGCTGGAGATCGGCGTTCCGCTCTGGGTCGTGCGACACACGTCCGCACCGCGCGCGATGGTTGCCGTGATCTTCGTGCTCAACACTGCGATGTGTGTGCTGTTCCAGGTGCGGGCGAGTCGGGGTGTGGACGACCTGAAGTCGTCCGTTCGCGCCGTACGTCGTTGCGGGGTGCTGTTCCTCCTCGCCTGCACCGTGTACGGACTGACCGGCGGCCGCGACCGGGATGTCGCGATCGTGCTGCTCATCGTGGCCGAGCTGATCCATGTCACCGGGGAGCTGTTCCAGGCCGCCGGTTCATGGGGTATCGGGTATGGCCTCGCGCCCGAGCTGTTGCAGGGGCAGTACCAAGGCCTGTTCAGCATGAGCTACGCCATCGCCAACATGCTCGCGCCGGTGATCGTCACGACGTTCGTGGTCAGCGATGGGCTGGCGGGCTGGATCGGCATCGGAGTCCTGTTCCTCGTCGTCGCGTTCGCGACCGGCCCGGTCGGCCGGTGGGCGGAAGCGAACCGGCCCGCGCTGAGTGCCGCCGTGCAACCCTTGTAGGCGTGAAGCTCCTCCTGATCGGCCCGCCCGGCTCGGGCAAGGGCACGCAGGGCGATCGGCTGGCGGAGAAGTTCGGGCTCGAGCACATCGCCGCCGGTGACCTGCTGCGCGCCGAGGTCGAGGCCGGTACGCCGATCGGTACGAAGGCCAAGGAGTACCTCGACCAGGGCGAGCTGGTGCCGGACGAGCTCGTGATCGAGCTCGTGATGCCGGTGGTCGCCGCCGCGGTGGAGCGGAACGGCTATGTGCTCGACGGCTTCCCGCGTTCGGTCGGTCAGGCGGTGGTCGCGCGCGGCATGGCAGAGGAGATCGGTGCCGTGCCGGACGCCGTGATCTACCTCGACGCGTCACGTGACGTGCTCGTCGAGCGGATCCTCGCCCGCGCCAAGACCGAGGGGCGCAGTGACGACACGGCCGAGGTCGTGCACAACCGGCTCGAGGTCTTCGACGAGGCCACCCGGCCGCTGATCGACTACTACCGCAGCCGCGGCCTGCTGCGGGTTGTCAACGGCGATCTCAGCGAGGAAGAGGTCACCGCCGAGATCCTCGCGGCGATCGGCGACGTCAGCGATCGCTGAGCCGGGCTGATGCCCTCGACGTTGCCAGTCGGCGAGCCGGCGCCCGCCGACGGCCGGCTGCCCGGCGCCGCGCTGGATGGCGCCGGTGACCGATCGTTCGGGGTCTACGTGCATGTGCCGTTCTGCGCGACCCGCTGCGGCTACTGCGACTTCAACACCTACACCGCGGCCGAGCTGGGCGGCGGCGCGTCACAGTCGCAGTACGCCGAGACAGCAATCGCCGAGCTCGAGCTCTCCCGACGCGTGCTCGGCCCGGGCGCGGCACCCGTATCCACCGTGTTCTTCGGCGGCGGCACGCCGACCCTGCTTCCTGCCGGCGACCTGGTTCGCATCCTGCGCCGGATCGACGAGCTGTTCGGACTCGTGCCCGACGCAGAGGTCACCACGGAGGCGAACCCGGAGTCGGTGACGCCGGGCTCGCTGGCGGCGCTTCGCGACGGCGGCTTCACGCGGGTCAGCTTCGGCATGCAGTCGGTCGTTCCGCACGTGCTCGCCGTGCTCGACCGCCGGCACACGCCGGGCCGGGCGGCGGCCGCCGTGACCGAGGCGAAGGCGGCCGGGTTCGACCATCTGAGCGTCGACCTGATCTACGGCGCGCCCGGCGAGTCCGACCAGGACTGGCAGGCATCGCTGGACGCCGCGACAGCGACGGACGTCGACCACGTGTCGGCGTACTCACTCATCCTCGAACCGGGCACCCGGCTGGCTGCGCAGGTTGCGCGCGGACAGCTGACTGCGACCGACGACGACCTGCTCGCCGACCGCTATGAGCTGGCCGAGCGCGCACTGACCGCGGCCGGGTTCGAGTGGTACGAGGTGTCCAACTGGGCGCGCCGGCCGGAGGACCGGGCCCGGCACAACCTGCTCTACTGGACCGGCGGTGACTGGTGGGGGATCGGCCCGGGCGCGCACAGCCATGTCGGGGGCGTGCGGTGGTGGAACGTCAAGCACCCGCGCGACTATGCAGCGGCCATTGCAGCAGGTCGCTCGCCGGCCGCGGCGCGGGAGCGCCTTGACGCCCAGCAACGCGCGGCCGAGGACGTCCTGCTGCGGCTGCGACTGCGCGAGGGTCTGCGGCTCGAGCCGCTGAGTGATGCCGGGCTGGCCGCGGCGGCCCGAGCCCGCGATGACGGCCTGCTGGAAGCCGCGGCGTACGACGAGGGGCGTGCCGTGCTCACGCTGCGCGGCCGGCTGCTCGCCGACGCCGTGGTCCGCGATCTTGTCGCGTGATGTTTGTCCACAGGTCACCGAAGGTGGGGGTTCGTGTCATAGGCCGGGGGCACGCTGATGCCATGGCCGATTTGTTCGCGATCGTCGGACTCGTCGCCGTGGGTTTGCTGACCCTCGCCCGCTGGTGGGAAGAGCACTGACGCGTCGCCCAGCCGCACGCTCGCGGCGTTGTCGTCGTCGGCGTAGGTCCGGTTCTCTCGCCGGTGTGATGATGGGCCGGTGCCCGAGCCCGATCCCGACGAGATCGCCCAGGTCGTCGCTGCCGCGAAGGTCGGTCACGACCGGCTGAACGCCACGATCGCCGGGCTCACCGACGACCAGGCGCGCAGCCCGTCGCTCCTGCCCGGCTGGACGGTCGGGCACGCGCTGACCCACATCGCCCGCAACGGCGACTCCCACACCCGGATGTTGCGGGCGGCGATCGCCGGCGACTCGGTCAGCCAGTACGCCGGCGGGCACGAGCGGCGGGCCGCCGATATCGAGGCCGGCGCGGCCCGCTCGGCGCGCGAGCTCGTCGATGACGTCGCCGCCAGCTCGGCCACCCTCGACGCGACCTGGGATGCGATGACCGCCGAGGCGTGGGCGGGGCACGGTCTCAACGCGGGCGGCGAGACCTGGCCGTGCGCGGCGATGCCGATGCACCGCTGGCGCGAGGTCGAGATCCATCACGTCGATCTCGGGCTCGGCTACGAGCCGATGGACTGGCCGGACGGGTACGTAGACCGCGAGCTGGCGATCAGCCTGCGGCTGCTGCCCGAGCGGCTCGGCGGCGCGGATCAGCGCGCGCTGCTCGCCTGGCTGCTCGGCCGGGCCGACCTGCCCACCCACCTCGAGCTCGCCCCGTGGCAGCACCGGCCCGACCACTACCTGCGGTGACGCCGATCCGTGTGGCCGATGGGGTACGGCGCGTCCGTTCCCCGGGCGGACCGCCGGACTCGCGTAGAATTGGCACTCGGGACGACTGAGTGCCAGCCGACTGCCGGCTGAGCCCCGGCGCCGGCGCACGAAGGCTCGAGGAGGGTCGGCATGCTTGACGACCGCAAGCTCGAGGTCCTGCGTGCCATCGTCGAGGACTACGTCTCGACCAACGAGCCGGTCGGATCCAAGGTGCTGGTCGAGCGACACCATCTCGGCGTCTCGCCCGCGACCATCCGCAACGACATGGCCGCCCTCGAGGACGAGGGATACATCACCCAGCCGCACACCAGCGCCGGCCGGGTGCCGACCGACAAGGGTTACCGGCTGTTCGTCGACAAGCTCTCGACGGTCAAGCCGCTGACGCCGCCGGAGCGCCGGGCGATCGAGG
>Ga0335074_10003354_pt1 | contig 21833 bp, 23 predicted proteins | sample Lox_Sample_23_FD_206715 | JGI IMG/M metagenome (GOLD analysis project Ga0335074, IMG submission 206715) | Soil microbial communities from Loxahatchee National Wildlife Refuge, Florida, United States - Lox_Sample_2.3 | ecosystem: Environmental > Terrestrial > Soil > Wetlands | place: USA... | reverse complement strand
TCCCCCAGCAAGACGATCGGCGGACTGTCCCAGCGACAGCGTGCCGAGCTCGTCGAGCTGATGCGCCGCCGCTAGTGGACCCGTTTCGGCGGATCCACTAGCGGCGACCGCGCCGGGGCAGCGAGCGTCGATGGATGGCGCGCGTGTTCGTCATCACCGGGCCGTCCGGGGTCGGCAAGGGAACCCTGATCCGTGCCCTGCTCGACCGCGTGCCGGCGCTCGAGCTGTCGGTCTCTGCCACCACCCGGCCTCCCAGGCCCGGGGAGGAAGACGGCGTCCACTACCACTTCCTCACGCCCGAGGACTTCGCCGCTCGGGTGCAGGCCGGCGGCTTCGTCGAGCACGCCGTGTATTCGGGCAACCACTACGGAACCCTGCGCTCAGAGCTCGATCGGCGCCTGGCCGAGGGCCGCCCGGTGGTGCTCGAGATAGAGGTTCAGGGCGCTCGGCAGGTTCGCGCCGCCCTGCCCGATGCGGTGGCGGTGTTCATCGCCCCTCCGTCCCGGGAGGCTCTGCGTACCCGCCTCATCGGCCGGGGCACTGACACGGCAGAGCAGGTGCAGGAGCGGCTGCGTACCGCCGACCGGGAGCTCGAGGCCCAGTCGGAGTTCGCCCACGTGGTGGTCAACGACCGGCTCGAGGAGGCGGCCGAGGAGCTGGTCTCGATCGTGCAGGACTCGCTCAGCCAGCCGCTTGACCGCTAACCTAAGCCTCACAACTGCAAGCCAAGGACGACCTCACTTGATCTCTCCCCGCATCGACAAGCTGCTCGAACACGTCGACTCCGACTATGCGAGCGTGATCGTGGCCGCCAAGCGCGCGCGCCAGATCAACTCCTACTACCACAACCTCGGGGAGGGTACGTTCGACGAGTTCCCGCCGCCGATGGTCGACACCCGCTCGAAGAACTACCTGACGATCGCGCTCGAAGAGGTCGCTCAGGGCAAGCTGAAGTACCACTACCGGTAGCCCGGGCCGTGGCGCGGTTGCTGCTCGGCGTGAGCGGTGGGATCGCGGCCTACAAGGCGCTCGAGACCACACGGTTGGCGGTCAAGGCCGGCCATTCCGTGCGCGTGATCCAGACGCCGACGAGCCGCCGGTTCGTCGGTGGCGCCTCGTTCGCGGCGGTCACCGGCGCCCCGGTCCTCAGCTCGGAGTTCGAGACCGACCCGGCCCGGGGCGCTTACCCCGGCGAGCCTGTGCCGGCCCACGCTCCGATCAGCCATCTGGCCCTCGTCGAACGCGCCGACGCCTACCTGATCGCGCCGGCCAGCGCCAACACGATCGCCAAGCTGGCCCACGGCCACGCCGACAACCTGGTCACGTCGGCGGCCCTGGCCGCCGCCTGTCCGGTGGCGGTCGCCCCGGCGATGAACAACCGGATGTACCTGAACCCGGCGACCCAGGCCAATCTGCGCGTCCTGGCCGAGCGTGGCGTCACCGTGATCCCGCCCGCAGAGGGCGAGCTCGCCTCGCACGGCGAGCGCGGCATTGGCCGCCTGCCCGAGCCGCCGGAGCTGCTGGCCGCCTGCGAGGCTCTCTTCGCCCTCAAGGCGCCGGTGGCCGCGGGGCCCGGGTCCCCCGCCAGCAGACGCCTAGCCTGGCATGGCCTGCACGTGCTCGTCACCGCGGGGGGCACCCGCGAGCCGATCGACAGCGTGCGCTTCATCGGCAACCGCTCCTCGGGTCGCATGGGGATCGCGCTGGCCGCGGGGGCCGCCGCCCGGGGCGCCGAGGTCACGCTCGTCGGGGCCAATCTGGCGGCCGAACCTCCCGCCGGCGTCCGCCTCATCCCGGTGAGCACTGCGGCCGAGCTCGCGGCCGCCTGCCGGCGCGAATTCGATCACAGCGACGTGCTGCTGATGGCGGCCGCCGTCGCCGACTTCCGGCCGGCTCATCCCGCCCCTGGGAAGATCAAGAAGACAGGCCCCGGTGCGCCGCTTCACCTGGAGCTCGAGCCGACCGAGGACATCCTGAGCGAGCTGAGGTCCCAGCGCCGACCCGGCCAGACACTCGTCGGCTTCGCCGCCGAACATGGCGCCGACGCGGTCCGCTTCGGCCAGGACAAGCTCCAGCGCAAAGAGCTCGACGCGATCGTCGTCAACGACGTCTCGCGCCCCGAGATCGGCTTTGACTCGCTCGACAACGAGGTCACCATCCTCACTCGGGATGGCCTCGGGCGGGCCGTGTCCAAGCAGCGCAAGGAGCTGGTTGCCGAGGCGATCCTCGACGAGGTGGAGCGGTTGCGTCAGCGACTGCCCGAGAGGGAGGACGATGGAGCCCCTGGAGCAGCGGCCTCAGTCGGCGAAACCCGCGGCTGACCTGCACGCCGCCCTGGCCCGGCGCCTGCAGGCCAGCGTGGCCAGCGCCGTCGAGGTACCCCCGGCGGTGCTGCAGCACGTGATCGTGGCGCTGATCGCCGAGGGCCACGTCCTCGTCGAGGACTACCCAGGAGTCGGGAAGACGACCCTCGCCCGCGCCATCGCGGCTTCGATCGACTGCCAGTTCGCCCGGATCCAGTGCACCTCGGACCTTCTCCCGGCTGACGTCGTCGGGGTCAGCGTCTACGACCAGCGCGAGAGTCGCTTCGAGTTCCGGCCCGGGCCCGTGTTCGCCAACATCGTTCTCGTCGACGAGATCAACCGCGCCTCCCCCAAGACGCAGTCAGGCCTGCTCGAGTGCATGCAGGAGCGCCGTGTGACGGTTGACGCCTACACCCACGAGCTGGCCCGGCCGTTCCTGGTCCTGGCCACGCAGAACCCGGTGGAGTACGAAGGCACGTACCCGTTGCCAGAAGCCCAGGTCGACCGCTTCATGGTGCGGATCTCGATCGGCTATCCCGATCGCCAGGCCGAAGCGAGCATGCTCGAGGGCCACACCACCGGGGACCGCCTCGGCGCGGTCCGGCCGGTGGCCACCGCGGCCCAGCTCCTGGCGGCGCAGGACGCCGCCCGTGCCGTCCACACCGCTCCGGCTCTGCGCGACTATGTCGTGTCCCTGCTCTGGCACACACGCGAGGATCCGCGCGTCGAGCTGGGGGCAAGTCCCCGGGCCGGGCTGATGCTGCTCCAGGCGGCCAAGGCGCTGGCCATGATCCGTGGCCGCGACCACGCGCTCCCGGACGACGTCCAGACGCTGGCGGAGCCGGTCCTCGCGCACCGCCTCGTCCTGGCGCCGGAGTCGCCTCACGCCACGGCGGCACAGGTGATCGCCGATGCCCTGGCGGCGACCCGAGCGCTCTGACCGCCTCCAGGCGCGCCCGGCTGCCGCCACCGTTCTGGGCGGCGTGCTGATCGTTCTGGCCTCCTGGACCTTCGGCTCCACACCGCTGCTGGTGCCCGGGGCCGGTTTCATTCTGCTCGGGCTCCTGACCCCGGCGTGGATCGCCATGGCCGCGCGGTCGGGCCACGTCCGGCGACATCTGGATGTGCACCGGGTGAGCGAGGATGAGCCGTTCGTATCGGTGATTGAGATCCGGCGAGGGCCGTTCGGGCTCCCGGGAGCCGAGATCGTCGATCCACTGGCCGGGACCCGGCTGCCGGTCGAAGACGCCGTCTCGTTCTTCACGGGCCGGCCTCGTCTTCGGATCCGGGTGACCGGTCGTCTGCCGCGGCGCGGCCGCCACGTCTTCCCGCCGCCCTCGCTCGAGCTGAGCGATGCGCTCGGACTCGCGCGGGTCTGCCACCCCGGGACGGGCACGGGGGACGAGATGCTCGTGTTGCCGAGCACCCAGCCGGTCCCCTGGCTGCGGTCCGGCCACCGCCGGCAGGCCACGGGACGCAGCGCAGTCTCGCTGCTCGGGGCAACCGGGTCCGGCGAGGTCGACGGGTTGCGCGCGTACATGCCGGGCACGCCCGCGTCGCGGATCCACTGGCCGGCGCTGGCCCGGGGCGCCGGGCTCCTCGAGCGCCGGCTGGTTACCGAGCCCGTATCCCATCCCCTGGTCGTCCTCGATTCCCGCGTCGATGACCCCGAGGCCGACGAATCCAGACTTGACGCTTCCGTGCGCGCCGCCGCCTCGATCACCCTGGAGCTCGCGCGCCGAGGCGGCTGTAGCCTGCTGCTGCCGGGCTCCCGGGTCCCGACCGATATCGCGTCCGACCTGGTCGCCTGGCCGGCTATGCACGTACGGCTCGCGCTGGTCGAGGCCGAGCCGGACCTTCACCGGGCGCCCGCGCTACGGGGGAACCTGGCTCAGGGTGCCCTGATCTACGTCACGGCCCGGCTCGACCCCGCGACCTTGATTCCGGCCGGGGCCGCTCGCTCCAGGCCGCTGCTGCTCATCGTGCCCGAGGATCTGGCGCAGCGGATCGGCCCGTCGCCCAGCTTCTCGGTCTCCGGTTGCGCCGGATATCTCCTGCGCTCCCGGGCCGAGAGTCGCCGGAGGCCGGCGGCATGAGCGCCACGTCGGACATCGCCGGCCTGCCCTCGAGGATGGTCCTGACGCGACCCCAGTCGCCGGCCGAACCGGTCCGCCGGACCTCCCTGACCCTACTCAGCTTCGGGTTGCTGGGAACCTACGGTTTGTTGCGCTGGGGCACGATGCTGCAGGGCCCGCCCGACGGTCGCCTGGTGGGGTTCTTCGTCCTGTCGATGGGGGTGGCGTGGGTTGGGCTGACGCTGCGGGCCCCCGAGCGCCCTGCGGGCACTCGCGCTCTGGCCGGAGTCGCCATGGCCATCGGGGTCCTGGCCGTGCTGCCGATGTCGGGTCTGCCGCTGTCCTGGTTCCTGAGCCTGCGCTTCGCCCTCATCGTGCACACCATCGGCCATGGCCTGAACAACCTGCCGACCGTGATCGTGCCCTACGCTGGATTCGAGCCGGCGACGACCGATGTGATCACGCTCGGGGCCGGGGTCCTGCTGGCGCTCGGGGCGCTCGTCCTGGCCGCTGCCCGGGGGCCCGTGGGCCAGCTGCGCCTGGCCGCCGCGGCGCTCCCGCTGGTCGTGCTGAGCACGGTTCCCTCGGCGCTCGCCCGTCCCCAGCTCGCCTACCTGCACGGCGCGCTTCTGTTCGCCCTGCTCGTCTTGTTCGTGTTCTCGGAGCGGATCGCGCCGCGCCGCGGTTCCGGTGCGGCCACTCTGGCTGTCCTGGTCGCCCTGACGGCTCTGGTGGTTGCGCCCTCGATCGGGCGGCGCCAGCCCTGGATCAGCTTCCAGCGCATCGCCGGGGTGCTCGCGCCCAACGGGGAGAGCTTCGACTGGTCCCAGACCTACGGGCCGCTCGTGTGGCCGCGCTCGGGCTCCACGGTGCTCGACGTGCGAGCCCGCTTCCCCACCTACTGGAAGGCAGAGGACCTCGACGTCTTCAATGGTCAGGGCTGGGTCTCGGAGCCAGTGAGCGACGGCAACGCCCTGGGCACGATCAGCGCTTACAACGTGGCTCGCTGGAGCGAGCAATTGACCGTCACCCTTCGCGAGATGAGCAGCTACGACGTCATTGCCGCCGGTGTGGCGAACCCACCGACGCTTCCGCGTGGCCAAGTTGTGCAACCGGGGACCTCCGCGGGCACTTATGTCTCGGCCAATCCGCTCGAGCCCGGGGAGAGTTACAGGGTGGCCGTCTACGCACCCACCCCGACACCCGAGCAGCTGGCCGCAGCGGGCCAGAACTACCCCCTCCCGGCCCTCGCCCCGGAGCTGCAGGTCCAGCTGCCAGCGGTGTCCAGCGGCACCTCGGCCCCCCTCATCCAGTTCGCGAGCTACGGAACCGGCATCGGTCCGCAAGGCGGTGCCCAGGTGAAGGCGGCGCTCCTCGCCTCGCCCTATGCGCCGGCCTACGAGCTCGCCAGCCGCCTGGCGGCGGGGACCTCCAGCCCGTACGAGTACGTCGAGGCCGTGCTCCGCTACCTGGCCCACGGCTTCACGTACACCGAGAGCCCACCGGTTAGCCGCTATCCGATCCTGACGTTCCTGTTCGGCAACCGCGAGGGCTACTGCCAGCAGTTCGCCGGCGCGATGGCGCTGCTGCTGCGAATGGGTGGCGTACCGGCGCGCGTAGCCGCCGGCTTTGCCACCGGCACCTATGACCGCACGACCCACGAGTACGTAGTCACCGACCTGGACGCTCATGCCTGGGTCGAGGCCTGGTTCCCGGGCATCGGATGGGTCAAGTTCGATCCGACGCCGAGCAGTGACCCAGCGCTGGGTGGGAGCGTTACGCCGGGCGGTTCGGCGACGGCAGACCAGCCGGCGCACCGGGGCCTGTTGCCGGGCGGGAAGGCGGCGAAGGCCGGAGGCGCCGCTACGGTCAAGCGGCGTCTCCGGGAACCAGGCTCTGCCGGAGGAGGTTTCCCGGTGGCTCTGGTCGTGACCCTGGTCGTGCTCCTGCTGCTCGCGGCGCCGGCCGCGCTGTGGCTGCGCCGGCGCCGGGGTCGTCGGGGCCGGGGTCCAAAGCCGGAGCTGCTCCTGGTCGAGCTCGAGCGAGCCTTTGCGTGGTGCGGGCGACCGCTGGCTCCCGACGTCACCCTGGCCGCGCTCGAGGCGCGCTTCGCCGATGTGCCGGCCGCCGCCGGATACGTCCGCACGCTGCGGGAGGCGCGCTTCGCGGGCGCCAGCGAGGTACCCGATCCGGCGGGACGGGTCGCGGTCCGCAGCCGCCTGGCGCGCGGGCTCGGCCCGCTCGGGCGCCTACGTGCGCTGGTCGCGCTGCCCCCCCGGCCGGCCCGGCCGAAGGCGCCACGGTGGCGCCTACACTAGATCAGGGATGGACGACCTCTACGAGCTCTTCCGCCGCGGCACCGACCTCCTAGAGGCGGGTCATCACCACCAGGCCGCCGTGCCCCTGACCCGCGCGCGCGACCTCGCACCCGAGCAGACCTCCATCCGCGAGGCGCTCGGGCGCTCGCTGTTCCACGCCCAGCGCTACGAGGAGGCGGCCGCCGAGTTCTCGGCGATCGTGGACCGGGCGCCCACCAACGACTATGCCCTGTTCTGCCTCGGTCGCTGTCTGCAGATGCTGGGCCGCCACGCCGAGGCCCGCCAGCCACTCGCCCTGGCCGCGTGCATGCAGCCGGCTCGGCGCGACTACCGCCGCTACCGCGATCAGGCGCGCGCCCGCGCTGGTGTTCTAGCCGAGCGAGATGAGGACGATCCCAGCGACCACGGCGACTGACCCGAGCAGGCGCTCGACGGTGACGCGCTCGCGTCCGGTCAGGAACAGAAAGCCGGTCGCGAATACCACGCCGGACTCGCGCACGGCGGCCACGGGCGCGGCGGATGCCAGGCGCAGCGCCGCCAGCACGAGCAGGTAGGACGCGAACATCCCGATCCCCGCCAGCACGGTGCGCGGCCCGAGCGCAGCCCGGAGTTCCTCGCCGCCACGATCGTGCCAGGCGGACCCGAGCAGCACGCAGGCGCCCAGGCCGAGATCGACCTCCAGGTAGGAGATCGCGTTGGCGTGCCGGATGCCGTGCTGGTCGATCAGCGTGTAGCCGGCGATCGCCGCGCCGGTCGTGAGCGCGAGCGCGAGGTCACGGCCGCTGCCGCTCGATCGCAGTCCGCGGACGAGCACGATCCCGAGCGCCACCGTTACGACCCCGGCGGCCGACGTGGCCGACACGGTCACGCCGAGCGCGAGCGCGCTGATCAGCAGGACGATGACGGGCGCCGAGCCGCGGGCGATCGGGTAGACGAAGCTCATCGCGGCCCGCGAGTAACCGAGCGCCAGGAGTAGCAGGTACAGCGTCTCCAGCCCGGCCGACGGAATCAGATAGGGAAGCGCTGCCTCGTGCAGCCGCCAGGTCAGCACCGCGACCGGGGCGAAGCACAGCGTGCCGGCGCCGGCCGCCACCGCGGTGGCGGCTCGGATGTCGGCACGGTCGGCGAGCAGCAGGTTCCAGCTCGCGTGGACGACGGCCGCGGCCAACGCCAGCAGTAGCGCCGAGGCCGGCACGCTAGACCGCTAACCCGTCGTTTACTTCTGGTTCAAGCAACGGACTACAGTTTCCGGCGTGAACGGGCAGCGGGTGACTCGGCGCGCGCTTTTGCGGGCGGGCCTGGGGAGTTCGGTCGGGATGGCCCTAGGCGGGTTGCCCGCCTCGGCGCGGGTGGCTTCGCACGTGGTCCAGGCCGCGGCGCTGCGGCCACCCGACTCGCGGCCGCGTCCCGACCAGCCGATCGGAACCCCCTCGATGCCGGAGATCGAGAACGTCGTCGTGCTGATGATGGAGAACCACTCGTTCGACAACATCCTCGGGATGCTGCCGTGGCAGGTGCGCTCGCGTCGCGGCAAGGTCGACGGATTCCCGTCGGTGCACGGCAAGCCCTACGCCTTCAACTTCGACAGTGACGCCAAGCGGATCCCGATCTACCACCTCCCCGACATGTGCCCGAGCGGGCACATCAGCCAGGACTGGAACGCCAGCCACCTCTCCTACGACCACGGTACGTGTAACGGCTTCGTGATCGCCGTCGACTCGACGCAGCCGATGGGCTACTTCGACCAGAGCGATCTCCCGTTCTCCTACGGCCTGGCCACGCATTTCCCGATCTCCGACCGCTACTTCTGCTCGTTGATGGGTCAGACCGACCCGAACCGCCGCTACTTGTTCTGCGCCACCTCGAGCGGCGAGGTCAACGACACCGACGAGAACTTCTCCGGCAGCGGGGTCCCGACCTCGGTCACTCTGTACGCCAAGAACGGCACGATCTTCGATCGCCTCGACGCGGCCGGGATCGAGTGGCTCGAGTTCTACCAGAACGTCCCCAGCGAGCTGATCGTCCCCAACTTCAACCACAACCCCACGCAGGTGGCGCGCTGCCAGAAGTTCGACGAGTTCCTGGTCCTGGCCCAGAAGGGCAAGCTCCCGCCGTTCACGATGCTCGACCCCAACTACACGACGACCTCGGAGGAGAACCCGCAGGATGTGGCCTACGGGGAGAACTACATGGCGCAGGTGTTCGACGCGCTGACCGGGAGCCCCCAGTGGGAGAAGACGGCGCTGTTCGTCACCTACGACGAGCACGGCGGCTGGTATGACCACGTCCCGCCCCCGAAGGCGATCGAACCGGACGACATCCCACCGAGCATCCCCAAGGGGGGCCAGCCGGGTGCCTTCAACCGCTACGGGTTTCGCGTCCCGCTCTACGTGATCTCCCCATGGTCGCGGGCCGACTACGTATCCCACCACGTCTCCGACCACACCTCGATCCTGGCCTTCATCGAGGAGAAGTGGAACCTTCCGGCCCTGACCTGGCGAGACGCCAACGCCTGGAAGCTAACCGACATGCTCGACTTCCGCCGGCCGAGCTTCTCGGACCCGCCGACTCTGCCGCCGCCGCCCAACGTGCAGGACACGCTGAACAAGTGCCACGCTGACGGCGAGAACCCGCCGGAGAACTCACCCGCCAACTCGCTGCCGACGACCTAGTGACACGTAGCGTCGCGCGCCTCGGGCGCCGCCACGCGGGCTCCGTCCGTGGCGGTCCTTGGACGGCGCAAAACCCCCGGAACGGGCGGTGCGGTGCTAACCTCGGTCGCACAGCTTTCGCACCGGGCCGTTCCCGGTGGCCGTACCGAAAGTGGGCGCACGCCCGCTTTTTTTTATGTGTTTTACGTTGGAGGAAGCCCGTGAGCGAACTACAGACTGAGATCGAGGCCCGGCTCGCCGGTGCCGCGCCTGACGTCGAGGTGCTGCTCGTCGAAGTCATCTCCCCCGACACGCTGCGCCTGTTCATCGACCACCCGGGCGGTGTGACCCTCGGCTTGTGCGAGCAGGTCTCGGGCCTGCTCGCGGACTACCGGGAGCGGTACTCGCTCGAGGTGTCCTCGCCGGGCTCAGATCGTCCTCTGACCAAACCACAGCACTACAGTCGCTTTCTGGGACGCCGCGCGCGGGTGCGGTTGCGGGAGGCAAAGCCGGATGACGCGGGCGCGGGTGGGCGGGCCGAATCCGAGGCAGGAAGCCGAGCGGGCCGCAAGACCGCGGGCCATAAGAGCGTGACGGGCGAACTCGTCGGCGCCTCCGATCAGGAGGTGACGATCGCCGCCCCCGGTGGGGTGTTCTCGATCCCCTACGAGCAGATCGCCCGCTCCAACCTCGTACCTGGAGACTGAAGGATGTCCAAAGAGATCGTCGAGGCCGTCCGCGGCCTGGCCGCTGAGAAGAACATCTCCCATGAGAAGCTGATGGAGGCGCTCGAGGATGCGCTGCTGTCGGCCTACAAGAAGACGCCCGGCTCGGCGCCCTACGCCAAGGTGGAGATGGACCGCGAGAGCGGCGACTTCAAGGTCTGGGAGCTGAAGATCCCGCCGGAGCTCGAGGAGCAGCTCCTGGTCGAGGCCACCGAGGACCAGCAGCCGACCGTCGATCCCGAGACGGGCGAGATGCGCGAGCCGCCGGAGCCGGAGATCGACCTCGAGAAGCTCAAGGAGTACGAGGACCAGATCGAGACCGAGGACGTCACGCCGCACGACTTCGGCCGGATCGCCGCGCAGACGGCCAAGCAGGTGATCTTGCAGCGGATCCGCGAGGCCGAGCGCGACATGATGTTCGAGGAGTACCGCGACCGCGTCGGCGAGCTGATCACGGGGATCGTGCAGCAGTCCGACTCCCGCTACACGCTCGTGCAGTTGCGCGAACGGGTGGAGGCGCTGCTGCCGAAATCCGAGCAGGTCGACGGCGAGCGCTACGACCATTCGCAGCGGATCAAGGCGGTCATCAAGGACGTCTCGAACTCGACCAAGGGACCGTCGATCATCGTTTCGCGCCGCGATCCGGAGCTGATCAAGTCGCTGTTCGAGCTCGAGGTGCCGGAGATCGCCGACGGACTGGTGGAGATCACCGGAGTGGCGCGCGAGCCGGGCTACCGCTCCAAGATCGCCGTCGTCAGTCACGTCGACGGCGTGGACCCCGTGGGCGCCTGCGTCGGCCCGCGCGGCTCGCGGGTGCGCATGGTCGTCTCCGAGCTGCGCGGCGAGAAGATCGACATCATTCCCTACAACGACGAGCCGGCCCGGTTCGTAGCCAAGGCGCTGTCCCCGGCGCGGGTCCGGGAGGTCCTGGTAGACGACGACGCCAAGCAGGCGACGGTGATCGTGCCCGACGACCAGCTGTCGCTGGCCATCGGCCGCGAGGGCCAGAATGCGCGCCTGGCGGCGCGGCTGACCGGCTGGCGGATCGACATCCGCTCCGAGACCGAGTTCGCCGCCGAGGAAGCCGAGCACGGCTACGAGGAGGAGGAGGCGCAGGGTCGCTGCGCCGCGATCCTCTCGAACGGGCGACGCTGCCCGAACGCCGCCCTGCCCGGCTCCCGCTACTGCGGGATCGAAGCCCATCAGGCGCTGGCCGACAAGGACACCGACCAGGTCGAGGCCGGGGCCTAGGCCCGTCGTACACTGGAACCTGATGCCGGCGAAGAAGAGCGAAGAACCCACCCAGCCCAAGGCCCAGGAGGCGCCGAAGCGCGCAGCCGGCGCCAAGGCGGCTGCGGAGGACAAACCCTCAGCGGCCAAGCGGGCCGCTGCCAAGCCGGCAGCGAGCAGGTCGGCGACCACGGCGAGCAAGGCCACGCCGGACAAGTCGGCGGCCGCGACCAAGCCGGCGGCCGCGTCCAAGCCGGCGGCCGCCACCAAGCCAGCCGAGACCGCGGCACCCGCCGCGAAGCCGGCCGTGCCGGCCAGAGCGGCAAACCCGGCCCAGACGGCGGTCAACGGCGCTTCCACTCAGGCCAGCGATCCCAGCGGAAACGGCGCCCCCGCCACCGCTCGCTCCCAGGCTCCGGCGCCCCCGCCCGAGCCCCGGCCCAGCGCACCGCAGTCGGCTCAGCCGGCGTCTGGGCCGGACGCGACCGGACAGTCCGCACCGCGCCCCGCTGGCGACGGTGATCATCCCCACAAGCAGCGCCCCACGCGTGACTCCCTCCAGGGCGAGCGGACGCCGGGCAACGCCGGCGGCCGACGCCGCGTCGTGATCGACAGCCAGGCGTCGCGGCGCAGCACCGGTCCGGGTGCGCCAGGAGGCGGGGGACCCGTCAACCAGCCGCCCCGACGCCAGCGGCGCGGTCGGCGCCGCCGCGGTGTCTACGACGAAGAGGCCGAATCGCGTCCCTCGCGCACCGCGGTCGCCGAGCCGGACGCGATCCAGATCAACTCCGGCTCCACGGTCAAGGACGTGGCGGAGTACCTCGACGTGCCCGTGCCCGAAGTCATGAAGAAGCTGATGGCACTTGGGGAGATGAAGACTTTGACGCAGACGCTCTCGGACGAGTCGATCCAGGTCCTCGCCTCCGAGCTCGGCAAGGACGTCGAAATCGTTCACTCCGAGGACGAGAAGGTCTCCGAGCCGGTCTTCCACGACGAGGAGGACGAGCTCACCGAGCGCGCGCCCGTGGTCACGATCATGGGCCACGTCGACCACGGCAAGACCTCGCTGCTGGACGCCATTCGTGAGACCGAAGTGGCGGCCGGCGAGGCAGGCGGCATCACGCAGCACATCGGCGCCTACCAGGTCCATCACGGAGACCGCACAGTGACCTTCCTGGACACGCCCGGTCACGAGGCGTTCACCGCCATGCGAGCCCGCGGCGCCAAGGTGACCGACCTGGCCGTGATCGTGGTCGCCGCCGACGACGGCGTGAAGCCGCAGACCCAGGAAGCGGTCGATCACGCCAAGGAGGCGGAGGTCCCGATGATCGTGGCCGTCAACAAGATCGACAAGGAGGGCGCCGACCCCACGCGCGTACGCACCGAGATGACGGGCCTCGGCCTGCAACCGGTCGAATGGGGTGGCGACACCGACTTCGTCGACGTATCCGCTCGCACCCAGGAGGGGCTCGACGACCTGCTCGACACGATCGTCGCCCAGGCCGAGCTGATGGAGCTGCGCGCCAACGCCGACGCCCCGGCGTCGGGCACGGTGATCGAGTCAAAGCTCGATCCCGGGCGCGGGCCCGTGGTCACGATCCTGATCGTGCGCGGGACGCTCGAGGTGGGCGATGCGATCGTGGCCGGCGCTCACTGGGGCCGCGTACGCGCCATGCACGACTTCCTCGGCAACCGCGTGGCCCAGGCGCTGCCGGGTGAGCCGGTTGAGGTGCTGGGCTTCGACAGCGTGCCGGAGGCGGGTGAGCGCATCCGCGTCGTCGAGCACGAGCGGCGAGCCCGCCAGCTCGCGGGCGAGCGGGCCAACCGGCTCAAGACCGAATCTCTGGCGCGGGCCCGCAGCGGCAAGCGCGTCTCGCTGGAGAACATCTTCGGGTCAGAGCTCCAGGAGCTGAACCTCGTCCTCAAGTCCGATGTGGCCGGCTCGCTGGAGGCGATCGAGGACGAGATCGCCAAGCTGCCCCAGGACGAGGTGTCCGTCAACGTGATCCGTCGCGCCGTCGGCGCCGTCACCGAATCCGACGTGATGCTGGCCGCGGCGTCCGACGCCGTCATCTTGGCCTTCAACGTCCGGCCGGTGGGCGACGCCCGCGCCGTGGCCGAGCGTGAGGGCGTCGAGATCCGGCACTACTCGGTGATCTACCGGGCGATCGAGGAGTTGCGCAGCGCGATGGAGGGCATGCTTGCGCCCGAGGAGGTCGAGGAGGCGGTCGGAAGCGCCGAAGTGCGCCAGATCTTCCGCGCCTCGCGCGTGGGAACGATCGCCGGCTCGCACGTGACCGACGGCAAGATCGTCCGCGGCGGGAAGGTACGGCTGGTGCGCGACGGAACGGTCGTCTACGACGGCGAGATCGCGTCGCTGCGGCGCGTCAACGACGACGTGCGCGAGGTCGCCTCCGGGTTCGACTGCGGGATCGTGCTCAGGGACTACGCCGACGTCAAGGAAGGCGACGTCGTCGAGGCCTACGCGACCCGCCAAGTCGAGCGAGAGCTCGTCTAGAGCCGCAGGGCACGGATGGCCGGGATGGCCAGCGACTCGGAGACTGGCTTTGTGACGGTGCTGGTGGTCGACCTGCACTTCCCGGAGGCGGGCAGCCTCAAGAGCAAGCGCAAGGAGCTGAGCGGGATCAAGGCAGGGCTGCGCGGACGGTTCGGCGCCGCCGTGTCCGAGACCGGCTTCCAGGACCTGTGGCAGCGCGCGCGAGTGCTCGTCGCCCTCACCGGCGGCTCGCTTCCGGTCCTGAGCGCGGCCGCCGACGATGTGGTGCGTTGGCTCGATGCCCGCTGCCCGGCGGGGGTGCGGGTCGAGCGCGTGATCGCCTCTCTGGAGGACCTCATGGACATCGTGCCCGGCGGGGGGATCTGAGGGATAGGATGGCCCAGCCGCGGATGCGTCGAGTGAATGAGGCCGTGCGTGCCGTCCTGAGCGACGCAATCGCCAAGGACCTCCAAGACCCCCGCGTGGGATTTGTGACCGTGACCTCCGTCAAGACCAGCTCCGACCTGCGCCACGCCCGGGTGTACGTGAGCGTCCTGGGCGACGAGGAGGCGTGCTCGGACACCCTGGAGGGGCTTCGCCGCGCCCATGGATTCCTGCAGTCCCGGGTGGCCGGCGAGCTACGTCTCAAGCACACGCCGACCCTGACCTTCGACTACGACGACTCCGTTGTTCGCGCGATGCGGATCTCGCGACTGATCGACGAGGAGGCCGATGAGCACCGGTAGCGACCTGGATACCAGGGTCGGCCGTGAGATCGTCCTCGAGGAGCTCCGGGCGGCGAGCAAGCTGATCGTGGTCACCCACGAGAAGCCGGACGGAGACGCCCTCGGGTCCCTGGTCGCGATGCAGGAGATCCTCACCTCGCTCGGCAAGGACAGCCTCATGTTCATGGACGAGAGCGAGTTTCCACTCCCTTACGAGTACCGGTTCCTGCCGCTCGACGGGCTGGTCAGCCAGCCGCCGCAGGATCTCGACGAGCGCACGATCGTGTTCCTGGATTGCGGGAACCTCGAGCGCAATCCCGCCGAGGCGCTGCAGCGTTCGGGGGCGGGCGCTCATGTCGTCAACATCGACCACCACCACGACAACACCCGCTTCGGCACCGCCAACCACGTCGATCCCGGCGCATCGTGCACGGCCGAGATCGTTTGGGATCTACTGCACGGACTCGGACTGGAGCTGACGACGACCATTGCCGAGGCCCTCTACGTCGGGCTGATCACCGACACCGGCTGCTTCATGTACGAGAACACCGGCCCGCGAGCGCATCTGATGGCGGCCGAGCTGATCGAGGCCGGTGTCGACGTCCACGGCATCTATCAGCGCGTCTACGAGGGGGTTCCCTTCGGGAAGCTCGCCCTGCTGGCGCGGGGCCTGGCCAAGGTCCGGCGCTACGACGACGGAAGGCTGACGGTGACCAGCCTGAGCGCCGAGGACTTCCGCGAGGCCGGGGCGGAGGAGAGCTATTCGGAGGGCGTCATCGACCATCTCCGGGCGGTGCGTGGCACGGTCATGGCGGCGCTGGTCCGGGATCGGCTGGCGGGGCCAGGCGAGGCGGAGGCCACGGATGACGGAGCCCGGGTGCGGAAGGTCTCGCTGCGGGCCTCCGACGTGCGAATCGATGTCTCGGCCATCGCCCGTGCCGCCGGAGGCGGGGGCCACCGGGCTGCGGCCGGGTTCAGCACGGCGCTGCCCTGGGACGAGCTCATCGCCTTCCTGCGTAAGCAGCTGGCCGCTCAGTTGGAGCTCGTCTCGGCTTGAGCGCCCACGGGGTCCTGCTGTGCGACAAGCCGGCGGGGGTCACGTCGCACGACGTCGTCGCCGGGGTGCGACGGCGGTTGGAGGGACGGGCCAAGGTCGGTCACGCCGGGACGCTCGATCCGTTCGCGACGGGTCTGCTGCTCGTGCTGGTCGGGCGCGCGACCCGGGTACAGCGGTTCCTGATGGCCTTGCCGAAGCGCTACGAGGTGGTGGCGCAGTTCGGAGCGGTGTCCTCGACGGGAGACCCCGAGGGTGCGGTGGAGGTGACCGGGCGTGTGCCCTGCGGCGATCTGGCCCTGCCCGTGGGTCGATTGTGGCAGCGGCCTCCGGCGTATTCGGCGGTGAAGGTGGGGGGGCGCAGGGCCTATGCGCTGGCGAGACGGTCGAACTGGCTGAGCGCGAGGTGACGGTGCATCGCTTCGAGGAGACCTGGCGTTCCGGGGACCGGCGGGGGTTCGTGATCGAGTGCTCGTCGGGAACCTACGTGCGTTCGCTGATCGCCGAGTTGGGGGATGCCTACTGCCTGGAGCTGCGGCGGACGCGGATCGGCTCGTTCGACGTCGGCGACGCGTCGCAGGAGCGGCTGATCGGTCTGGATGAGGCGCTGGGGTTCCTGCCCGCGGTGCGTCTGGACGAGGAGACCGCCACACGGGCGGCCCATGGGCGGCGCCTGACCGACGTGCCGGATCTGCCGGATCTGCGGCCGGGCGCGGTGGCGAGGCTGCTCGACGACGGGGGTCTGATCGCGCTGGCCCAGGTCGAGGACGAGTCCGGCCAACTGAGGCCGATCGTCGGGTTCCGCGGCTGACCGTCGGTTTCTGCGAGCGACGCACTACGCTTCGCGCCCGGATGCGGGTGACAGATCTCCGCGATGCGGCGCCGCGACCGCGCCGCATCGCCGTCGGCGAGTTCGATGGGGTCCACCTCGGTCACCGCGAGGTGATCCGGGGCAGCGACACGGTGCTCACCTTCGAACCGCACCCGCTGGCTGTGGTGCGCCCGCAGGTGGCCCCAAAGCTCCTCACCTCTCTGGAGGTCAAGACCGAGCTGATCGCGTCGCTGGGGGTCGATGAGCTGGTGGTGATCCGCTTCGACGAGGGCTTCGCGCACCAGAGCCCGCAGGAGTTCATCGACCACGTCCTGACCGACCGGCTCCAGGCCACACACGTGTCCGTGGGCGAGAACTTCCGCTTCGGGCACCTCGCCGCCGGCGACACGGCGCTGCTGGCGGCGGACGGACGGTTCGAAACGCGAGTGGTGGCGCTGGTGGAGGCGGACGGGGAGATCGTCTCCTCGAGCCGGATCCGCGCGATGGTGTTGGGCGGCGACGTCGTCGGGGCAGGGCGGCTGCTCGGGGCGCCGTTTCGGTTACGGGGAGAGGTGGTGTCCGGCGATCGACGGGGCCGGACGCTCGGCTTCCCGACCGCGAACATCGTCCCTGACGAGCAGCTCGTCTGCCCGGGGCATGGCGTCTACGTAGCGCGTGTCGCTGACCACGCAGCTGCCGTCAACATCGGCGTCCGACCGACATTTGCCACTGGACGCGGGTTACTGGTCGAGGCCTACCTGCTCGACTTCGAGGACGACCTCTACGGCCAGGTTCTGACCGTCGAGTTCATCGAGCGGCTGCGGGGCGAGTGGCGCTTTGACACCGCCGAGGCCCTGATCGAGCAGATGCACCGCGATGTCGAGCACACCCGGGATCTGTTCGCTCGCTGGCGCCCTCCACCGCTCTGCTAGCCTCAGCGGCCGCATGACTCTGACCCAGGAACGCAAGGCGGAGCTGATCGCCCAGTTCGGCGACTCGCCCCAGGACACCGGCAAGGCCGAGGTCCAGGTCGCGCTGCTCACCGAACGCATCAACGAGCTGACCGAGCACCTGCGGGGCCACCGCAAGGACCACCACTCCCGGCGGGGGCTGCTCATGCTGGTCGGCCGACGCCGGCGGTTCCTGAACTACCTGCAGCGCACCGACCTCGAGCGCTACCGCTCGCTGATCCGCGAGCTCGGCCTCCGCAGGTGACCCCCATCGCCGCCGGCGAACGGGTTCCCTCGTTCTCGCTGGCCCGCGACGGGCAAGATCGGTTCACGGAAGCGGACCTGGCGGGCAGGACCACGGTGCTGGTCTTCTATCCGTTCGCCTTCAGCCCCGTGTGCACCGACCAATTCAACCTCTACGAGGACGTGCGGGACGAATTCGAGGCTCGCGGCGCCACGTTATACGGGGTCTCCTGCGACTCGGTCTGGTCCCAGCGGGCCTTCAAGGAGAAGCTCGGCCTGTCGATCGAGCAGCTGTCCGACTTCGAGCCCAAGGGCGCCGCGTGCCGCGTCTTTGGCGTCCTGCACCCAGAGGGGTTTGCGCAGAGGGCGCTGGTCATCGTCGGGCCTGATGGGGTGGTCAAGTGGAGCTACCAAACCGATTCTCCCGGCGATCTTCCGGGCGCCAACCTGATCTTCGACGCCCTCGACGGCTGATCGGCGGCGGACGTCCATGACCGATCTCGGGTCCGCGCCGGTGCCCGGGCTCGGGGCCGATGATCACGTCCGCGAGCCGCCGGCCGGCTCCCGCGAGGTCCGGGTCCTGATCGAATACGCGGACTTCGAGTGCCCTTACTGCGCAGCGCTGGACACCCGGCTGTCGCAGCTTCCGATCCGCCGGGCGTTCCGGCACTTCCCGGTGCGCTCGTCCCATCCGCGGGCGTGGCCGGCCGCCTGCGCCGCCGAGGCGGCCGCGTTGCAGGGTCGCTTCTGGGACATGCACGACGCCCTCTTCTTCGACCAGGGGCGGCTGGAGGATCCGCATCTGTGGGAGCGAGCACAGCGGCTTGGCCTCGATCTGGACCGCTTCGACGCCGACCGCCGAAGCGAGGCGGTCACGGGCCGCGTGCGGCGGGACTTCCAGTCCGGCGTGAGGGCGGGTGTCGTCACCACGCCGACCGTGTTCGTCGACGCCGTGGCCTATGTGGGCGACGCCGTGGCGGGCCTGCTTCGAACGCTCGAAGGCGGTTGACCGCTGCGGCCGGCCGTCAGTATTGACGTCGGGACGATCACCAGAAATAGCGACGCAGTCGTCCCAATCCCCCTCCCAGCGGGCCTGACGCATCCGTCCGGTGGCGGCGATTCACCTTCGAGGGGGGCGATAACCCGCCCCCCAAACGCTCTTATGGGTATGGCACTGGGACTCCCACCGGAAATAGTGCCGCCGTCATCCCAGTCCGATCGGGGGAGCCGTGGTGCATCGGGTTGAGAGGGCGATCGCGGCGCTGGCTCGGCGCCAAGGGGGTCACGTCACCCGTGGCCAGCTTGCGGCGCTGGGCCTCGAGCGGCATGAAATCGATTACCGCCTCAAGCGTGGCACCCTGATCCTCGTGTTCGCGGGCGTCTACGCAGTCGGCCACCTTCCGACCAACCCGATCGACCGGGCTTACGGCGCCCTCCTGGCCTGCGGGTCGGGTGCTGCCTTGAGCCACAGATCGGCGGGCAGCCTGTGGGGCATATGGAAGGACTGGCGGTTTGCGCTCGAGGTGGTGACCGCGGCTGACCGCCGTCGTCAAGGCGTCATCGTGCACCGGAGCGCGAGCTTGACGCCGGCCGATTTCCGTACCGAGCGAGGACTGCGCGTGACCAGTCCCGCCCGAACCCTGCTCGATGTCGCGCCACGCCTGCCGGAGAGGCGCCTGGTCCGGGCGACCAACGAGTTGCGCCTCGCCGACCGGCTCACGCTCGGGCAGCTGCGGGACGTCTGCGACCGCTTCCCCCGCAGCGCCGGCGCGGCGATGCTCAGATCAGTCCTGGACAGGAGTCAGACGGAGCCGACGCGATCGGATCTGGAGGACGACTTCCCTCCGTTCGCCGCCGCCCACGCCCTCCCACGCTACGTGATGAACCGTCACATCTGCGGGTATCGCGTTGATGTCTTCTTCCCGGCTGAGCGGCTCGTCCTCGAGATCGACAGCTGGAAGTTCCACCAGTCCCGTGAGGCCTTCGAGCGAGACCGCCGCCAGGACGCGGACATCCTCGAGTACGAAGGTATCCCCACCGTGCGCACGACCTGGACGCGTCTGAGCAGGGAGGCCGCGCGCGAGGCCGCGCGGCTTGCGCTCATCCTCGAGCGGCGGCGGGGGGAGCTGGACTCGGCCGCGTGACCTCGTCCGCACTCGGCGCCACGTCACCGGGCTCCGGCACGACATCAAGGGGCTCCGTCGGGACGCCGAACAGCCCGGCCTCCAGTTCGGCCAACCTGGGCGCTGCGCCGGGGAGCGCCGCGACGTGGCCAGGTGTGCTGATGGCCGACCACAGAAGTGCGATGTGCCGCGTGAGCAGCTCCGGGCTGGCCTCCAGCGCGGAGGCGGCGGCACAGGCGCCCTTGACCAGCATCATCACGTCCATCGCGCCCACTTCGGGGCGGACGGAGCCCGCCCGCTTGCCTCGGTCCAGCATCTCGTCGACCAGCTCGACGAAGTCGGCGTGGATGGCGCGGATGTCGGGATTGGCGAGGAACTCGTCGGCGACCGCTTCGAACAGCGAGCGGTCCTCCTGCTGGCGGCGGATGATCTCGTTCAGGAAGATGAAGGGGACCTCGGCGGCGTCTCCCGTCTCGAGCTGGCGCCGGCCGTCGACGATCGCCTGGCGCATCCGCTCGACCACGATCGCGGCGATCAGGTCCTCCTTGCTGGCAAAGTTGCGAAACAGGGTGCCTCGGCCGACGCCGGCGCGCGCGGCGATCTCGCCCACGCCGGCGTCGAGTCCCTGTTCGGCAAACACGGCTGCGGCCGCCTCTAGCAGTCGCTGCCGGTTGCGCAGCGCGTCAGATCGCTGGGGACGCTCGATATCGGGCATTGATTCCATATTGTGACCTCAGCTGACGCGACACACCAGGCTCCGGCCCCGATCAGGCCGCAACGGCCAAGGTCGAGGGATCGATCACGAGGCTCTCCAGGTGGCGGCGGCGCAGCAACACGCTCAGGAGCACCGCACCGCTGCCGAGCATGATCGCGGCGGCGGCGAAGGCCACGTGGTAGCCGGAGACTCGGGCGGCGAGCTGCACGGCGAGTGCCGCGTGCCCGGAGTGCAGCAGGCTGCTCGTCTGGCTGGCCGAGAGGGTGGCCAGGATCGCCAAACCCAATGAACCGCCCACCTGCTGAGCGGTGTTGAACAAGCCGGAGGCGAGACCGGAGTCATCGGCGCTGACGCCCGAGGTCCCCAGCAGGGTCACGGGCACGAACGTCAACCCCATCCCGATCGCCAGCGGCAACAGACCGATCAGCAGGTCACTCACGTAGGTGCCATGAACCGGCACGCGGGTGAGCAGGACGAGCCCCACGGCAGCCAGCGAGGTGCCGGCGACGGCGACGTTGCGGACGCCGATCCGGCCGATCAGCTGCTGGGCGAGGGCGGCGCCGATGATGATCCCGCCGGTAACCGGGAGGAACGCGAACCCGGCGCGGAGCGGGCTGTAGCCGAGGATGTCCTGCACGTACAGGGAGGCGAAGAAGAACATCCCGAACATGCCCGAGGCGACGAGCAGCATGACCAGGTTGGCCGTGGCGATCGTCCGGACCCGGAAGATGCTCAAGCGGATCAGCGGAGCGCCACTGCGCAGCTCGATCACGACGAACGCCGCGAGCAACGCGACCCCGGCCAGCAGCACGGCCAGCGTGCGGGGCGCGCCCCAGCCCCAGGTCTGTGCCTTGACGATCCCGAACACGAGCGTGACGAGACCAGCCGTGACCGTCGTGGCGCCGCCCAGATCGAACGAGCGGTGGCCGAGCTCGGCGCGGGACTCGGGGACGTAGCGCAGCGCCAGCGTCGTGGCCATCGCGCCCACCGGGACGTTGACGAAGAAGATCCAGCGCCACGAGACCAGGTCGGTCAACACGCCACCGAGCAGCAGTCCGAAGGCCGCCCCGCCGGCGGCGATGCCGCTCCACACGCCGAGCGCCTTGGTGCGCTCGCCCTGGTCTCGGAACGTGGTCATGATGATCGACAGTGCCGCGGGGGAGACGAGCGCGCCGCCGAGGCCCTGCAGGCCACGCCCGACCACCAGCATCAGCGGGGACTGCGCGAACCCGTTGAGCAGCGAGGCGAGCGAGAACAGGACGACGCCGGCCACGAACAGCCGCCGGCGGCCGAGCAGGTCGGCGGCGCGGCCGCCCAGCATCAGGAAGCCGCCGAAGATCAGCGTGTAGCCGTTGACCACCCAGGCCAGGTTGGCCGGCGAGAAGTGCAGGCCGCGCTGGATCGAAGGCAGCG
>Ga0335074_10003353_pt1 | contig 21833 bp, 13 predicted proteins | sample Lox_Sample_23_FD_206715 | JGI IMG/M metagenome (GOLD analysis project Ga0335074, IMG submission 206715) | Soil microbial communities from Loxahatchee National Wildlife Refuge, Florida, United States - Lox_Sample_2.3 | ecosystem: Environmental > Terrestrial > Soil > Wetlands | place: USA... | reverse complement strand
CGTACAGGACGAACAACGCGTTCTCGGTCCGCACCGCCTCGTAGGAGGGCGGATCCGCCTGGGCGTTGGTCTGGGCGTCGGGATCACCCGCAACATCGTCGGGGCCGTGATGCTCGATCAGGATGGCCTGCCGCCAGTCCGGCGGCCGTTGTCCGTGCCACAACGCCGCGAGGCTGTGCCCGTCGATGGTCTTGCGGATCTTGAGCCCGGCCAGCGCCTCGAACGTGGGCGCCAGGTCGATGTTGGACGCGAGCTGGGTGAGCGTGCGCCCGGCCGGAACGTGCGGGCCGGTGACGATCAGCGGCACCCTGATGTCGGTGTCGAAGGCGGTCTGCTTCCCCGGTTCCAGCCGGTACTCGCCCATGTGGTAGCCGTTGTCGGAGCTGAAAACGAGGTAGGTGTTCCTGGCCACGCCCGCGGCCCGCAGCTCGCGCTCTATCTGGCCGATCATGTCGTCGACGGAAAGGTCGGCCTCGACCCGCTCGCGGTACGCGTTGGTGATGCGCGCCTGCTGCTCCGTCGTCAGCGACGGGTGCTGCGCCAGCCACGCCGGCGGGTTGGCCGGCAGCCGGTTGAAGGCGGCGGTCTTCGGATACTGCACGTTCGCCGCGGCATTCGCGTAGCGCGGCGCCGGGGTATACGGCTGGTGCGGCGCGAACGTGGCCACCTCGAGCATGAACGGCTTGTGCTTCGAGGCGGCCGAGCCGATGAACGAGGTGGCCTTGGCCGAGACCACGTCGGTCAGGTAGTCGTCCGGCGCGTCCCCGTAATACTGCTGCGTGCCGTTCTGGTTGAGGCTGTAGTTGAACTCCGCGTAGCCGTTGCCCGCCCCGTCCCAGACGTTCCAGCCCGGCGCGGGAGGGTCGGCGGGGCCGTAGCCATTGAGGTACTTGCCCATCAGCGCGGTGCGGTACCCGGACTTCTGCAGCGCCACGGCGAACGACCTCGCCTCGTCGCCGTGCGCGTTGTAGGCGTTGTACCCGCCGTCGCTGCCCGTGTTGGTAAACACTCCGTCATCGTGCGGGTACTCGCCGGTGAAGATCGCCGACCGCGACGGGCAGCACAGCGAGTCGACGACGTAGTAGTGCGTAAACGTCACCCCGGCCTTCTCCAGCCCAACCACGTGCGGCATGTGGCTGACCAGGTTCCAGGCCAGATCGTCGGTGAGGACGAAGACGAAGTTCGGCCGCGGAGCGGGATCCGAGTGCGCCGGGCTCGGGGAGCCGCAGCCGGATCCGACCAGAACAGCGCATAGGGCACTGGCCATCACCAGCGCGATTTTCCCTTTCACTGCCGGAAGAGGATAGAACAAACGGACCCGCGGCCGGGCGGCGGGTCCCCCTAGCTGAGCCAGCCGGAACCACGTCGTTGAGCGCGGCGGCACCGCCATCTAACCCGGGTGCCACTGTCGTGCCCAGCACCTACGCTCGGATGCGTGGCGACCTTGACGCTCCTCTTCACCGATATCGAGGGCTCGACCACGCTGCTGCGGCGGGTCGGTGAGGATATCTACGGTCGCGCGCTGGCCGAGCACCACGCGCTCATCCGGTCCGCGCTGGCCGCTCATGACGGCACCGAGCTGACGATGACGGGCGACGGTTTCTTCGCCGCGTTCTCCTCGCCGCGGGCGTGCGTGGCCGCCGTCCTGGCGATGCAGCAGGCATTGCAGTCGCACTCGTGGCCGGACGGCGGCGAGCCGCTGCGGGTGCGGATGGGCGTTCACACCGGCGAGGCCGAGGAGACGGCCGCCGGGCCGGTCGGACTGGACGTGCACCGCGCCGCCCGGATTGCCGCGGTGGCGCATGGCGGTCAGATTCTGCTGTCGGAGACGGCCGCGGCCCTGGTCAGGGACTTCCTGCCGGACGGAACAACGCTTACCGACCTGTGCCTGCACCGGCTCAAGGACCTGGGGCGTCCGGAGCGGATCTTTCAGCTCACCGCGCCGGGCCTGCCGGCGGAGTTCCCGCCGCTGCGCTCGCTCGGCAATCCGACGCTGCTGAACAACCTGCCCGCCGAGCTGTCGGCGTTCGTCGGCCGCGCGGCCGAGCTCAAGGAGATCCTGCCGCTGGTGGAGTCATCGAGGCTGGTGACGCTGACCGGGCCGGGCGGCTCCGGCAAGACCCGGCTGGGCCTGCAGGCCGCGGCCGAACTGCTGGACGAGGCCGGCGACGGCGTGTGGCTGGTCGAGCTGGCGGCCGTGACCGACGCCGGCTCGGTTCCTTCGGCCATCGCCGACGTCCTCGGCGTCGCCGCCCAGCCGGGCCGGCCGGTGCTCGACACCCTGGTGGATGCGCTGGCGCCGCAGCGCCTGCTGATCGTGCTGGACAACTGCGAGCACCTGGTCGACGCCTGTGCCCGGGCGGCGGACGCCATCTTGCGGCGCTGCCCGCGGGTGCATCTGCTCGCGACCAGCCGTGAGCCGCTCGGGATCGGCGGGGAGACCATCTACCGGGTGCCGCCCATGTTGCTGCCCGCCGAGGACGACTCCGGCTCCGCGCCGGCCGAACTGTCGGATGCCATGGCACTGTTCGTCGACCGCGCCCGGCAGCAGGGCGTGAGCCTGACCGTCGACGCCAGCAGCGGCCCGCTGATCGCCTCGATCTGCCGGCGGCTGGACGGGATGCCGCTGGCCATCGAGCTCGCGGCGGCCCGGTTGCGCTCGCTGTCCCTGGCTGACCTGAATGACCGGCTGGACCACCGGTTCCGCCTGCTGATCGGCGGGAGCCGGGCCGCGCTGGCCCGTCAGCAGACGCTGCTGGCCACGGTGGCCTGGTCGTACTCGCTGCTCGATGAGGCCGAGCAGCAGCTGCTGCGCTGGCTGGCCGTGTTCCCGGAGAGCTTCGATCTGTCCGGCGCCGAGGCGGTATGCGGCGTCGCCGGCCTGGACCGGCTCGACGTCGTCGACCTGCTGGGCTCGCTGGTGAACAAGAGCCTCGTCGGCACCGAGCAGGGGCCGGAGAACCTGCGCTACCGGCTGCTGGAGACCATCCGCGAGTTCGCCTGCGAACGGCTGGCCGAGGCGGGCGATGCGGCCGCGATCAGCGCCGCGCATTGTGACTACTTCGTATCCGTCGCGGAGCAGGCCGGAGCCCGCCTGACCGGGCCAGACCAGGGCCGGTGGTTCGCGGTGCTGGACGCCGAGCGGGCGAATCTGTGGCGGGCCGCCGAATACGCGGTCGGCGCGGCGGACGGAACCAGCCGGGTGCTCCGCCTGAGCGCGGTGCTGCGCCGGTACTGGATATCGCGCGGGCTGGGCGAGGCGGTGACCGAGCTGGTCCGGCCGGTGCTGGAGCGGCCCGAGGCACGCTCGGACCAGAGGCTGTTCGTCGACGCGGCGATCACGGTCATGGACGCTCGCCGGGGTCCCGATGTCCGGGCCGCGCTCGAGTTCGGTGAGCGGGTCGTCGCCGACGCGCGCGAGGTCGGCGAGCCGAGCCTGCTGATCGAGGCGCTGGCGGTGCTGTGCGGGCGGTATTACTTCGCCGGCGCCCCGCAGCGGGGAGCCGCCTTTGGCGCCGAGGCGGTCGCCCTGGCCCGGCGGACCGGCGACGACGTGCTGCTGGCCGCGAGCATCATGGGTTACCTGCTGTGCCTGGACGTCACCGACTCCGACGCCGCGGGCCGGCTCTACGCCGAGGCCATCGCGTGCACGCAGCGCTCGGGCGACCGGATGATCGCCCACGTGCTGCACAACAACGCGGGCGTGCGTGCCCTTCGCGCGGGCGACGTCGCCGCCGCCCGCGCGCATCTGGTCCAGGCCGAGCAGGCCGGCGCGGACATCGGCGAGCGGAGCCATGTCGTGCCGGTCAACATGGGCTGGGTGCTGCGCCAGGAACACGACCCGAGGGCGGCGCGGGCCACGTTCCAGGACGGGCTGCGCCTCAGCCGCCGGACCGGGGACCGGTACGGCCTCGCCTACTGCGGTCTCGGCCTGGCCTGCGTCGCCGGCGACCTCGGCGACTGGCACCGGGCCGCCGAACTGCACGGGGCGGCGCAGGCCTTCTTCGACCAGGTCGGCGGGCCGTGGCAGGATCCAGAGGACCGGTACCGGGAGGACAGCATCGCCGCCGCGCGGCGCCGTCTCGGCGACGCGCCGTTCGACGAGGCCTACGCGCTGGGCCTGACGCTGAGCTTCGACGACGCGATCACTCTGGCTCTCAGCGAAGCTCGGCCGGTCGCGGCCTGACGGGTCAGCTGGCGAACACCTGGAACTCCCAGAGCGAGTAGCCGTACTGGGTGGCGCGGGCCGTGCCGTACATCCGGACGTAGCGGCCGCTGCCGGAAACGTTCAGCGCCTGCACCCCGCCGGTGCCGGTCGTGGTCGAGTAGATCGTGGTCCACGTCGAGCCGTCATTGGAGGTCTGGATCTGGAACGCGGTCGCGTAGGCCGCCTCCCAGTTCAGCACCACCTGGCAGATCGGCTGCGCCGAGCCGAGGTCCACCTCGAGCCACTGCGGGTCGGAGAACGCGCTCGACCACCGGGTCGAGGTGTTCCCGTCGGTCGCGTCCGAGGCCGGGAACGAGGCGCTCTGCACCGACGACGCGGTCGTCGGCGCGTTCAGCGCGAGGTTGGTCGTGCCGCAGCCGGTGCTGGCCGGATTCACCGTCCAGCCGAACGACGCCGAGCCGGACGCGCCCGTCGTATCCTTCGCGGTCACCGTCACGTTTGACGTGCCCGCCGTGGTCGGCGTGCCCGAGATCAGCCCGGAGGAGGCGTTGATCGACAAGCCAGCGGGCAGGCCGGAGGCGCTGTAGGTCAGCGTCTGCCCGGACGCCGAGTCGGTGGCCGCGATCTGCAGGCTGGCCGCCGTTCCCGCCGTCGAGGTCTGGCTGCCGGGACTGGTCACGGTGACCGTGTTGCCGCCGCCACCCGACCCGGCCGGCAGCGTCCATTGCTGGTCCGCGGCGCCCGTGCACGTCTCGATGTCGAGCCGGGCTCCGGTATTTCCCCCCGGAACGGTGAGGCACAGGCCGGAGTTCGGATTGACGAGCTCGCCATTGGATTGATGGGTCCAGGTCTGCGCGGCGGTGCCGTTGCAGGGGTACCAGTCCACGTCGGTGCCGCTGGTTGTCCCGGCGCTGACCACATCCAGGCAGCCGCCCTGGGTGCGCAGCGTGTTGTCGGTGTACGGTGACCACTGCTCCCCCGCGCCGCCGTTGCAGGTGGCAACGCCGATCGGGTTGCCGGCGGTGTTCAGCGAGCTCTGGTTGGTCAGGCACAGCCCGTTCAGGCCGGTGAGCTGCCCGGTCGCGGTCGGCGTCGCGGTCGGCGTGGAGTTGCCGCCTTCCTCGTACACGGCCACGTACGCCACGCTCATCGACGCGCCCGAGGTGGTCGCCGAGGTCGGGCTGGTGCAGCCGCAGATGCCGTTCGGGTAGTTCCCGCCCATCGCCAGGTCGAAGATGATGAAGAAGCCGTGATCAATGGCCTCCTGCCAGGCGGTCGTACCGACCGATGCCTCGGTGATCGTGCTCTCGACGGTGCCGTCCATGAGGAACTCGAGCGTTTCCGCGCTGGTGTTCGTCCGGTTGATGATCACCGAGTAGGTGTGGTACCCGGTCTGGCAGCCGGACCCGCTGCCGGGGCAGGCGATCAGCGCGTGACCGGGACTGTTCGCCGCGTCGTGCAGCGTCTGCGAGGCCTCGTTCAGGCCGTTGACGTCCTCCATCATGTCGATCTCGCCCGATTGCGGCCAGCCGCCGCCGGCCCGCATCGGCGAGCCCAGCGCCCAGAACGCCGGCCAGTAGCCGAGCCCGTTCGCCGGGTCCGGCTGCTCGATCGACGCGGTCATCTCCAGCTCGCCGCCGGGCGGCGCCTGGAAGTCGTCGCGCGTGCTCTCGATCCTCCCCGAGGTCCAGGTGCCGCCGGAGTCGATCGCCTTGAGCACCAGGTGGCCGTTGCCGTCGAGGTAGACGTTGCTGGTCGAGTTCGTCGTGTTCTCGATCTCGCCGGTTCCGTATCCGGTGCCGATGTCGTAGAACCAGTTCGCCGACGATGGCGCCGACCCGGCGGCGCCGGCAAAGTTGTCGCCGAACACCGTGGTCCAGCCGGCCGGCGGGGGCGGCACGGTATCGGCACGCGCCGCCGGGGCCCGCACGACCGTCGCGACCAGGACGCTGGTCAGGCATCCGGCCAGCAACGCCAGCACGGTCAGGGCCGAGCACCGCCGGAGCGACGGGCGCCTGCGACGGCCGATCATCTGGTTCATTCCGCGAGCCTCCCTGGTTCTGCCGGCCCCCCTTTCTGAGCGTCTACGGGTAGCTGACGACGTCGCTGGGCGTCGTATTGGTCGGTGTGGCCGCACCGGTGGTGTTGATCACGTGGGTGATCGTGCCCACGTCGCCCAGCGAGACCGTCAGCAGGTCGTGCCAGGCCACGCCGGAGACATCGGGCGAGGAGTACGCCTCGGCCGAGATGACGGCCGGGTTGACGTTGAAGTAGCAGTAGCTGCCCAGGCCCCAGGCGCCGAACGAGGTGACGTTGCTGGCCACGGCGATCGCCGGATAGCCGTCGGACGAGCCGTTCATCCAGGCCGCCTGGTTCGGCGGATCGTAGGGCATCTCGTTCTGGAAGAAAATGATCTTGCCGTTCTGGCCGTTCCAGGCGACCTCGGTCTTCTGGTAGTGCTCGACGAACAGGCCGGTCGCCTCCACGTTGTTGCCGTTGACCGTCATGCCGTTGGCGGCGGTGTTGGTGGTCCAGCCCACCGTCCCGGAGTTTCCGTGGTCGGCGCGCCAGGCCCAGACGTCATCCACGATGGTGTCGTTGGCGTTGACGACCAGGCTCGACGTGGCCTGGCCGGCGATGTCGCCGCCGATCCGGAAGAACACGTCCTGGACCGAGATCGGGTCGCTGGCGTGGCTGGCCGTCGAGCCCGCGGTGCCGACGGTCAGCAGGGCGGCCGAGTTCGTCGTGCCGGCGTCGAACAGCAGGCCCTCGAGCCGGACCCCGTTGACGTCCGCCACCTGCATGGTGTTGACCCCGTTCTGCGGGATCAGGGTCGGGAAGCCGATGCCGAGGATCGTGGTGTCGGCGTGCGTGACGTTGAGCGTCTGGCTGAGGTTGTAGACGCCGGGGGTGAACAGCAGGTTGCAGCCCTCCGCCAGCGCGGTGTTGATGGTCGCGGCGGTCATCGACGGGTCGGCGACGAAGAACTGGCTCATCGGCACCGAGGTGCCGGGCGTCGGCCCGTTGGCCCAGCTCGGGCCGGACGCGTTCGTCCGCAGGGACGGCTCGAAGACGTGGTAGTTGCCGCTCGAGTCGACGTACAGGTAGGGAACGTCGCGGGATACCGGCGTCGTGGCCAGCGTGGTCATCGGCGGGCTCGGGAAGCTCTGCGCCGGAGCGCCGGTGACCCCCGAGAACACCATGTTCCAGACCGATCCGCTCCAGCTGCCGAAGGCGCTGTCGCGCGAGTACCACTGCTGCTGTGACACCGACGAGACCTGGCCGGAGACCTTGGTGTCGGCGATGTAGCCGCCGCTGGCGTAGCCGTAGCTGGCCGGGTACAGCTCCAGCCCGCCGTGCACGTCCATCCGGCGGAACGGGCCCGCCTGCGCGACCGCCCAGCGGTCGGATCCGGCCGACGGGTTGATCGCCATGTTCTCGGCCGACCGCCAGAAGTTCGTCGTCGCGTTGCCCGTGCCGTCGAAGGAGTCGACGGTGACGTCGCCGTTGATCGTCACGTCGTCCGGGTTCTGACCGAGGCCGGCGATCGAGGTGTAGTAGCCGATGTTGGCCTCGACGCTGTAGGTGCCGGGCTTGAACAGCAGCGCGTAGCGCTGGGTGCCGAACTGGTTGAGCTTCTGGGTGTTGAACACCGAGTCCAGCGTGGACTGGATCGACGAACTGGACATGCTGGGGTCGAAGACGTACACGTTCGGGCCGAGGTTCGGGGTGTTCGACTGCGCCGGGCACGCGGCGCTCGTCGTGACCGTCCAGCCGAACGAGGCCGACCCGGAGGCGCCGGTGGCGTCCTTGGCGGTAACGGTCACGCTGGACGAGCCGGCGGTGCTGGGCGTCCCGGAGATCAGGCCGGACGAGGCGCTGATGGACAGGCCGGCGGGCAGGCCGGCGGCGCTGTAGGTCAGCGTCTGGCCGGCCGCGGAGTCGGAGGCGGCGATCTGGAGGCTGGCCGCGGTGCCGACGGTGGACGTCTGGCTGCCCGGGTTCGTGACGGTGACCGTGTTGCCCCCGCCCCCGCCGCCGCCGCTGGTGTACACCCCGAACTCCCAGAGGGAGTAGCCGTACTGGGTGGCGCGGGCCGTGCCGTACATCCGGATGTACCGGCCGGAGCCGGTCACGTTCAGCGTCTGCGTGCCGCCGGTGCCGGTGGTCGTGGAATAGATCGTGGTCCAGGTCGCGGCGTCGTTCGAGGTCTGGATCTGGAACGCCGTCGCGTACGCGGTCTCCCAGTCCAGGGTGACCTGGCAGATGCTCTTGCTGGAGCCGAGGTCGACCTGCAGCCACTGCGGGTCGGAGAACGCACTCGACCAGCGGGTGCCGGTGTTGCCGTCGACGGCATCCGAGGCCGGGTAGCTCGCGCTTTCAGTCGACGACGCGGTGGCGGGCTGGTTCAGGGCGGCGTTCGTGGTGCCGCAGGTGCTGCCGGACAGGGTGCCGTAAACCTGGAATTCCCAGAGCGAATAGCCGTACTGGGTGGCGCGCGCCGTGCCGTACATCCGGACGTAGCGGCCCGAGCCGGTCACGTTCAGCGTCTGCGTGCCCCCGGTGCCCGTGGTCGTGGAATAGATGGTGGTCCAGGTGCTGCCATCGTTGGAGGTCTGGACCTGGAACGCGGTCGCGTACGCGGCTTCCCACTGCAACGTGACCTGGGTGATCGAGGCGGTCGCCCCGAGGTCGACCTGCAGCCACTGCGGGTCGGAGAACGCGCTCGACCACCGGGTGCCGGTGTTGCCGTCGACGGCGGCCGAGGCGGGGTAACTGGCGCTCTGCACCGACGACGCGGTGGCGGGCTGGCCCTGCGACAGTAACGTGCCCGCGGCGCTCGCCCGCGTGGCCGGGGTCGTCGTGACCGCCGCGGCGGCGAGCGCCACCACCGCACCGAAGACCCAGAGACGCCGCTGACGCAGCGGCCATAACAACAGCGTGATAAGCGAGGCCATGCGAACCACCTTTGCGTGCACCGCTGCAATGGCTATGCCTTATTTCATGCCTTAGTTCATAACGAAACATAACTGCGGCCGCACCGACGGTCAAGGTTTCGCCAAGCGATGGTCAACAGAATCTCCGCTCATGGCTCACCTCATCCCTTGGCGTGCGTCGCCAGCCGCGCCGAGGCCGACCGCCGCGGGCTGAGCGTCCGGGCCGCCACCCAGCCCGCGGCGCTCGACGGCGACCCCCTGCTGACCGAACGGCTGGTGGCCAACCTGGTCGACAACGCCGTCCGGCACACCGCGCCCGCCGCGGTGACGGCCATGGGCTCGGCCTATCCATCGTGCGGGCCATCGCCACCGCGCACGGCGCCGCCATCGGGGCCCGTCCCCTGCATGGCGGCGGCCTCGCCGTCGACGTCACTTTCCCGCCGTCAGGCCCCGGCCCGGCGCGAGCTGGCCTGGAGGCGCGTCTTCACATCGATGAGAACTTGTGACAATATTCGCCCCAGTTCGCCACTTGACCATTTATATGCTCGCGGCAACCTGCTAAGCAGCCAGGATCTGTGGCATCGGCGCCGCCCGATCAGGTTGGTCACGAGGAAGGTGACGGCCATGCCCCGACCGGACACGTCAAGATCGCGCCGCCCATCGCCGCGAGCGCTGTACGCCGCCGTGGCGGTGGCAACCGCCGTGGGCCTGGCCGCCTGCTCGGGGGGTGGCTCCGGCGGATCGGTCTCCTCGTCGAGCGGCGCGTTCGGCTCGGTGCCGGCGGCCAGCGGCAAGGCGGTGGCCGGCACGATCACCTGGGCCGAGCCGCCGGGCTCCGCGCCGACCTGGATCATGCCGATCGTGCCCGGGGCCGACTTCACCGTCTACAGCACCAACTCGTTCTCGTATGAGTCGTGGCGGCCGCTGTACTGGACCCAGAGCGGCGTCAGCCCCAAGATCGACGAGGCCCTGAGCCTGGCGTACATGCCGACGTACAGCAACGACGACAAGACGGTCACGGTCAAGCTGAAGACCAGCTACAAGTGGAACGACGGCCAGCCGGTGACCGCGAACGACGCGCTGTTCTACCTCGACGAGGTGCGCGCCGCCGTCAAGGAGAGCGGCGCCAACTGGGGCGACTACTCCCCCGGGGTCGGGATACCCGACCAGGTGGTCAGCGCCAGCGCGCCGAACGCGACCACGCTCGTGGTCAACCTCAACAAGTCGGTCAACCCGATGTGGTTCACCGAGAACAACCTGGCGCTGATCGAGCCGATGCCGGTGCACGCCTGGGCCAAGTCGTCGGCGAACGGCCCCGTCCTGGACTTCACCAACCCGGCCAACGCCAAGGCGATCTACGACTTCCTGGCCAAGGCATCGGGCTCGACCGGCACCTACGCGTCTAACCCGCTGTGGCAGGTGGTGGACGGGCCGTACCGGCTCACCGCGTTCAACAACACCACCGGCGCGTACACGATGGCGCCCAACCCCAGCTACGGCGGCCCGAAGTCGAAGGTGGTCCCGACCCTGCAGGCGGTGCCCTACACGTCCGACACCGCCGAGTTCAACGCGGTGCTGTCCAAGAGCATCGACATCGGCTACATGCCGCAGACCGACGTGCCGCAGCTCGCCCGGGTCAAGGCGGCCGGGTATCACGTGTTCGGCTACCCGGACTGGGGCTTCAGCTACGTGAACTACAACTTCGCCGACAAGACCGGCGACTTCAACAACATCATCAAGCAGCTGTACGTCCGGCAGGCGCTGGCCTATCTCCAGGACGAGGCCGGCTACGTCAAGGCGTTCTTCCACGGGGCGGGCGGGCTGGACTACGGGCCCGTTCCCGCGGTGCCGGTGTCGCCGTACAGCCCGGCCAACGCCATCAAGAACCCGTACCCGTTCAGCATCAGCTCGGCGGCCAGCCTGCTGAAGTCGCACGGCTGGAAGGTCGTGCCCGGCGGCGTCAGCACCTGCGCCAAGCCCGGCACCGGCGCCGGCCAGTGCGGCAGCGGCATCCCGGCCGGGACCAAGCTCGCGTTCAACCTGCTGTACATCAACGACCCGGCGATCTGGGGCGAGATGCTGACCGACTGGGCGTCGGACGCGAAGAAGGTCGGCATCGCGATCACGCTGCAGAGCGGCACGTTCAATCACGTCGTGAACGTGGCCGACGACCCGGGTTCGCCGAAGACGATCAACCAGTGGGCGATGTCGGACTACGGCGGCTTCACCGACGAGCCGTACCCGACCACGTTCGGCATCTTCAACACCGGCGGCACGGACAACGGCGGCTTCTACAACGACGCGCAGGCCAACAAGCTGATCAACGCGTCGGTCACCGGCGGCAACCCGGACGCCGTCAAGGCCGAGGCCTCCTACCTGACCCAGCAGCAGCCGAGCCTGTTCCAGCCCAACCCGGACGAGATCATCGTCTGGAAGGACGACGTCTCCGGCCAGACGGCCGCGATCCAGGCCATGACCCAGTACTACCTGAACACCGAACTGATGTACCTGACGAAGTGAAAGGGCCCGGACACCAGCTAGGCCAGGGCGCGGCCTGTGACGGCTTACCTGATCCGCCGCACCGCCACGGCGATCCTGGTGCTGTTCGGGGTCTCGGTCTTCATCTTCCTGATGCTGCACGTGATCTACCCGACACCGGCCATCGACGTGCTCGGCCCGCACGCCAACAAGCACTCGATCGCGCAGTGGAACCTCCAGCACGGCTTCGATGACCCGTGGGTCGTGCAGTACCTGCACTACATCGACCAGTTGCTGCACGGGAACCTGGGCTTCTCCTACAAGCTGAACCAGAGCGTGGCCTCGCTGTTCCACGAGCGCTGGGAGCGCAGCGCGTACCTGTCCGGGGTCACGCTGGTGCTGTCGATCGTGATCGCGATCCCGCTCGGCATCTACCAGGCGATCCGGCGGAACACGCTCGGCGACGGCATCCTGACCACCGGCGCGTTCGTCACGTACGCGATGCCGGACTTCCTGCTCTACCTGATCGCGATCGACCTGCTGGCGATCTCGTTCCCGATCTTCAGCTTCGAGGGACCGCAGACCACGTCGATGGTCTCGATCATCTTCAACCTCCGGGCGATGACGCTGCCGATCGTGTGCCTGACCCTGCTGAACCTGGCCGGCTACTCGCGGTACATGCGTTCGGCGGCGATCGACACGCTGGCCCAGGACTACATCAAGGCGGCCCGGGCCAAGGGACTGCCGGAGCGCCTGGTCCTGCTGCGGCACCTGGTCCGCAACGCGTTCCTGCCGATGATCACCCTGATCGGCCTGTCCATCCCGGACCTGCTGGCGGGCAACCTGATCTGCGAGGCGGTGTTCAACTTCCCCGGGCTCGGGCTGCTGTTCTACAACAGCCTGGGCAACGCCGACTACCCGATCCTGCTCGCGTACACGCTGGTCGGCGCCGTGCTGACCATCGCGGGGAACCTCCTCGCCGACATCGCCCTGACCGTCGCCGACCCGAGGATCCGGCTTGTCTGACCACGGCCCGGGAGAGCCCCGATGACCAACCTCGGCACACCGCTGCCGCCGCCCGAGCTGAGCCGGGCGCCCGAGGGCGGCGCCGTCGGCCCGCTGCAGAGCGGCTGGCGGCTGGGCGTCCGGGAGTTCGCGCGGAACAAGCTCGCGGTGGCCGGCCTGGCGGCGCTGGTCTTCTTCCTGCTGTTCTGCTACCTGGGGCCGCTGGTCTACCACGGCCCGCTGAGCTCGAACCTGGACAGCACGAACCTGCCGCCGGGCGCCGGGCATCCGCTGGGCACCGACAACCAGGGCTTCGACGTGCTCGAGGAGCTGATGATCGGCGGCCGGGCCGCCCTGGAGATCGGCTTCCTGTCCGCGCTCATCGGGATGGTCTGGGGCGCGGTCTGGGGCGCGGTGGCCGGGCTGGCCGGCGGGCTGCTCGACGGGTTGCTGATGCGGATCGTCGACGTGCTGCTGTCGATCCCGTTCCTGTTCGTGGTGCTGATCGTGGCGGTCAGGTACGGCGCGTCGGTGCTCGGCCTCAGCGTGATCATCGGGATCTTCACCTGGCAGGTGCCGGCCCGGCTGGTCCGCGGCGAGGTGCTGACGCTGCGGGTGCGGGACTTCGTGTCCGCGGCCCGGGCGGCCGGCTCGGGCTGGATCCGGCTGATGAACCGGCACCTGCTGCCCAACTCGCTCGGCGTCATCATCGTGACCGCGACGTTCAGCGTGGCCGACGCGATCCTGGCCGTGGCCACGCTCGGGTTCCTCGGGTTCGGCCTGCAGTTCCCGACGTTCGACTGGGGGGACATGCTCAACAACGGGACCACGTACCTGCAGGACGGCTACTGGTGGCAGGTCTACCCGGTCGGGTTCTGCATCATCGCGGTCGTCATGGCGTGCAACCTGCTCGGCGACGCGCTGCGGGACGCGCTCGACGTGCGGCTGCGCCGCCGCTGAGAGGGGAGCAGCGAACGTGGCCCCCACCGTGGCGATCACCGACCTGTCCACGCACATCAAGCTCAGCAAGTCTGTCGTGCAGGCCGTCGGGAACGTGGACCTGTCCATCGATCCCGGCGAGACCCTCGGCCTGGTCGGCGAGTCCGGCTGCGGCAAGTCGATGACCGGCCTGTCCATCATGGGCCTGCTGCCGCCCGGCGGCGAGATCGTCGGCGGCTCGATCAAGCTCGAGGACCGCGAGCTCGTCGGCCTGCCCGACGCCGAGCTGCGCAAGATCCGCGGCAACGACGTCGCGATGATCTTCCAGGACCCGCTGACCTCGCTGGACCCCACCAAGACGATCGGCTACCAGGTCGCCGAGCCGGTGCGGCTGCACAAGGGCGCGAGCAAGGCCGCGGCCATGGAGCGGGCCAAGGAGGTGCTCAGCCTCGTCGGCCTGCCCCGGCCCGCCGAGCGTCTCGGCGACTTCCCGCATCAGCTTTCCGGCGGGCTGCGCCAGCGCGTCATGATCGCGATGGCGCTGACCTGCGAGCCGAAGCTGCTGATCGCCGACGAGCCGACGACCGCCCTCGACGTCACGATCCAGGCGCAGATCCTCACCCTGCTGGACCAGCTCAAGGACCGGCTGGGCATGGCCATGCTGCTGATCACGCACGACATGGGCGTGATCGCCGGGCACGCCGACCGGGTGCAGGTGATGTACGCGGGCCGGATGGTCGAGGCGACCGAGACCGGCAACCTGTTCGCGCACATGCGCCACCCGTACACGCACGCGCTGCTCGCCTCCATCCCGCGGCTGAGCCAGGACAACCGGCAACGGCTGCTGAGCATCGGCGGGCTGCCGCCCGACCTGTCCGACCCGCCGCCCGGCTGCCGGTTCGCGCCGCGGTGCGGCCGGGCCACCGACCGGTGCCGGTCCGAGGAGCCGCCGCTCACCGGCGAGACCCCGGGGCATCTTTTCTCCTGCTGGCATCCGGTCGACGGACCGTCCGGCACCGGCGCGGCCACCCAAATTCCAGAGATTTTTGAACGCCCGGTCTCGGCGGAGATGCCGGGAACCGGCGGCGACGGCGCGGCGCGGGGAACAACGCTGCTCGAGGTGCGCGACCTGGTCAAGGAGTTCCCGGTGACCGCCGGGGCGATCCTGCAGCGCCGGGTCGCCAGCGTGCACGCCGTGTCCAGCGTCTCGTTCACCGTGGCCGCCGGGGAGACGTTCGGCCTGGTCGGCGAGTCCGGCTGCGGCAAGACCACGATCGGCCGGGTGGTGGTGGCGCTGGAGCGCCCGAACTCGGGCTCGGTGCTGCTGGACGGCCAGGACATCTCCGCACTCGGGCGCGGCGAGCTGCGCCGGCAACGCCGCGACATGCAGCTGATGTTCCAGGACCCGTACTCGTCGCTGGACCCCAGGATGCGGGTCGGCTCGATCATCCGCGAGCCGCTGACCATCCAGCACGTCGGCACCGCCCGCCAGCAGCAGCAGCGGGTGTTCGAGCTGCTGGACGAGGTCGGCCTGCCGCGCAACGCGGTCGAGCGCTACCCGCACGAGTTCTCCGGCGGCCAGCGGCAGCGGATCGGGCTGGCCCGGGCGCTCACGCTGAGCCCGAAGCTCATCGTCGCGGACGAGCCGGTCAGCGCGCTCGACGTGTCGATCCGGGCCCAGGTGCTCAACCTGATGAAGCGGCTGCAGGCCGACCACGGCCTGACCTACATCGTGATCTCGCACGACCTCGCGGTGGTGAAGTACATGGCCGACCGGATCGGCGTCATGTACCTGGGCAAGCTGGTCGAGCTGGGGCCGGCCGACGACATCTACCAGCGCGCCGCGCACCCCTACACGGCCGGGCTGATCGCCACGATCCCGGTTCCCGACCCCGGGCAGGCCAGGGCGGGCCAGGGCGCCGCGATCAAGGGCGAGCTGCCCAGCCCGGTCACCCCGCCGTCGGGCTGCCGGTTCCGCACCCGCTGCTCGTTCGCCCGGGACCTCTGCGCCAGCGAAGAGCCGCCGCTACGCGGGTTCGGGCCCGGGCACGTGGCCGCCTGTCACTTCCCGCTGCAGGCGCCCTCCAGCGTGGCCACGACCAGCCCGCCGAGCGAAGCGAGGTCATAGCCGCCTTCCTGGACGAAGACTGTCGGCGCGCCGAGCGCCGCGATCTTCCGCCCCGCCTCGCGATAGGCGTCCTGCGTGATTCGCAGCGGGCTCTCGGGGTCACCGGCTGCGGCATCGACGCCGAGCGAGACCACCAGCGCGTTGACGGGGCGTTCAAAAACAACGTCTTTCAGAAGTTCGTCCAGGGCGGCCAGCCAGCCATCGTCGCCGGTACCGGGCGCCAACGGCAGGTTTCGGTTGGCGCCTTCTCCTGGTCCTGTCCCGCGCTCGTCGGAGTACCCGGCGTAGTGCGGGAACCAGCCCGCACCGGGATCGACGTGCAGCGAGCCGTAGTACACGTCGGCCCGGTCGTAGAAGATCGCCTGCGTGCCGTTGCCGTGATGCGCGTCGATGTCCAGCACCGCGACCCGCCCGGCCCCGGCCGCCCGCAGCGCCTGCGCCGCGACCGCCGCGTTGTTCAGGTAGCAGGAGCCGCCGTAGCCGCCCGGCGTCGCGTGGTGCCCCGGCGGCCGGCACAGCGCGTAGGCCAGCCGCTCGCCGGCGCTGACCAGGTCGGCCGCGGTCAGCGCGGCGTCGACGGCGGCCCGGATCGCCGCCCAGCTGCCCGGGCCGACCAGGGTCATCGTGTCGTAGCAGTACAGCCCGGCCCGCGCGTGCACCGCGGGCGGCACCCGCAGCGGCAGGCCGCCGATCAGCCCGGGCGTGGGGAAGACGTACGGCACGACCCGGTCCCGGCCGTGCTCGGCGGGCAGCCCGGCCGCCAGCCACTGGTCCCAGATCCCGGCCAGGTGATCGACCAGGGCCGGGTCGTGCACCGCGCGCAGGATCGCGTCGTTGTGCTCGCGCGCCGCGACCACCGGCGCGCCGGCCGCCTCGAGCGCATCGCGCAGCGCCATGGCCCGGGCCGGGATCTCGGTGCCGGGGTCCCGAACGCCCAGCCAGACCTCGCCGCCCGGCTCGTGGCGCAGACAGTCCTCGCTCCAGACAACCGGCACAGGCAGGTTCAATTCGGACTCCTCCCCACGCCGCCGCGGGCGTTACGATCACCTGGTGCCCCGCGTCACCGATCTTGACATCAGCATCGGCCTGCTGCCATCGGGCCCCACCGACTCGGTGCTCGACGTGCCGGGCGTGGGCCTGGGCCACGCCACCGTGTGGCGGGACGAGCCGCCCCCGCCGGCCGGCCGGGGGGCCGCCAGGACCGGGGTGACCGTGATCGACCCGGGCGGCGACCTGTTCCGCTCGCCGGTGCCGGCCGGCGGCGCGGTGCTCAACGGGGCGGGCGAGTGCACCGGCATGCTCGCCGCGCAGGAGTGGGGGCTGGCCGAGACCCCGGTGTTCCTGACCTCGACCATGCAGGTCGGCCGGGTCTACGACGCCGCGTGCGAGCTGCTGATGGCCGAGCAGCCGGCGATCGGCACCGACGACGTGATCATCCCCGTCTGCGCCGAGTGCGACGACAGCTTCCTCAACGACGCCCGGTGCATGCAGGTGGACCGGGACGACGTGCGGGACGCGCTGGCGGCCGCGCGGGCCTCGGCGGGGACGGCCGCCGCGGTCGAGGGCGCGGTCGGCGCCGGGACCGGGATGAGCTGCCTCGGCTACAAGGGCGGCATCGGCACCGCCTCCCGGGTGCTGCCCGACGGGGCCACCGTCGGCGTGGTGACGCTGACCAACTTCGGCGAGAGGCGCCGGCTCACCGTGGCCGGGGTGCCGGCCGGCGAGCTGCTGCCCGACCCGGGCTCCGGGCGGGCGCGGCCCGCCGGATCATGCATCGTGGTCGCGATCACCGACGGCCCGCTGGACGCCGCCGCCTGCCAGCGGGCGGCGCGGCGCGCCGGGCTCGGGCTGGCGCGGACCGGCAGCACCGGCCACCACGGCAGCGGCGAGATCTTCCTGGCGCTGGCCACCGGGCTGCGCGCGCCGCGCGGGACCGGGCCGGCCCGGGCGCCGGTGACCGGCAACGCGCTCGACGACTACTTCGCCGCCGTGACCGAGGCCACCGAGGAGGCCGTCATCAACAGCCTGCTGCAGTCGGTGACCGTGACCGGCCGGGACGGGAACACCTCCCGCCAGATCCCCGCCGACGCCCTGCGCCAGCTGGTCGCCGGTTACCCGTCGAGGAGCCGATCGTTATGGACGCAGCCCAGCAGCAATCACCGCCGGCCGCACCGGGCCAGGACGGGCCGGATCCGTACGCCTGGATACGGGACCCCGGCGAGCCGGCGGTGCGCGACTACCTGGCCGCCGAGCGCGCGTACTACGACCGGGAGACGGAGCCGGCCCGCGGGCTGCAGGAGCGGCTGCTGGCCGAGATGACCGGCCGGGTGGCCGCCGCCGAGGACTCGGTGACCTGGCGGCGGGGCGGCGTCAGCTACTTCACCCGGGTGGCCGAGGGCCAGGAGCTCGAGCAGTTCTGCCGCGTGGCCGGGCCTGGGTCGCCGGCGACGGTGCTGCTCGACCAGAACCTGCTGCTCGCCGACCCCGCGTGCACCGGCGGCTACGCGGACGTGGGCGCGCGCGAGGTCAGCCCGGATGGCGCGCTGCTGGCCTACTCGGTGGACTTCACCGGCGACGAGCTGTTCCAGCTGCGCGTCCGCGACCTGGCGACCGGCGAGGACCTGCCGGACCGGATCAAGGCGACCTACTACGGGCTCGCCTGGGCCGCGGATTCCCGGTCGCTGTTCTACGTGCTGACCGACGAGCTGTACCGGCCGCACGAGGTCTGGCGGCACGAGCTCGGCACCAGCCCGTCGCAGGACGTCCGCGTCTATCGCGAGGACGACGAGCGGTTCGCGCTGATCGTCCGCGCCACCCGCAGCGGCCGGTACGTGCTCATCGAGACCGAGTCCAGGAACACCACCGAGACGCTGGTGGTCCCGGCCGACGCCCCGGACACGCCGCCCGCCGTCCTGGAGCCGAGAACGCCGGGCACCGAGTACCGGGCCGATCACGCGGACGGCCCCGACGGCGGCGAGTTCTACCTGGTCACCAACGACGGGGCCGAGGAGTTCCGGCTGGTCCGGGTGCCGGCGCGGGCGCCGGGCCGGGCCGGCTGGACCGAGGTCATCGCCGGGTCGGCCGACACCCGCGTGGAGTCGTGCCAGGTGTTCGGGCGGTACCTGGTCGTCGCGCAGCGGCACGCGGCCGCGCCGCAGCTGCGCGTGCTGGACCGGGAGACCGGACAGCAGCGGCTCATCGAGGCCGGCGGGCCGCAGTGGTCGCTGGCCCTGGGGATCAACGAGGACTACGCCGCGACCTCGGTCACCGTGCGCACCGAGTCGCTGATCGACCCCCCGTCCTGGCACGACGTCGACCTGGCCACCGGCCGCTGGCAGCTGCGCAAGCGCAAGGACGTGCCCGGGTACGACCCGGCCGGGTACGTCACCGAGCGGACCGCCGCGACGGCGGCCGACGGCACGATCATCCCGGTGACCGTGGCCTACCGCGCCGGGCTGGCGCGGGACGGCTCCGCGCCGTGCCTGCTGGACGGGTACGGCGCCTACGAGGACTGCTACTGGCCGGAGTTCGGCGTGGCCACGCCGAGCCTGCTGGACCGCGGCGCGCTCTACGCGGTGGCGCACATCCGCGGCGGCGGCGAAGGCGGCCGGCGCTGGTGGCTGCAGGGCCGGCTGGACCACAAGCGCAACACGTTCACCGACTTCATCGCCGCCGCCGACATGCTGGCCGCGGACGGCTGGACCGCGCCGGACCGCATCGTCTCGCGCGGGCGGTCCGCGGGCGGCCTGCTGCAGGGCGCGGTGTTCTCCATGGCGCCGCGGCGCTGGCGGGCCGTGGTCGCCGAGGTCCCGTTCGTTGACTGCGTCACCACGATGTCGGACCCGACGATCCCGCTCACGATCAACGAGTGGGACGAGTGGGGCGACCCCAGGGACGACCCGCGGATGCGCGCCTACCTGCGCTCCTACAGCCCGTACGACAACATCCCGCCGCTGCCCTGGCCCGACCTGCTGGTCACCGGGAGCGTGCACGACTCACGGGTGCTGATCCGCGAGCCCGCGAGGTGGGTGGCCCGGCTGCGGGCCACCGCGGCGGAGCGTGCCGCGGCGGGCGGCGCCGGCGGGACCGGGCGGCTGCTGTTCCGCGCGGAGCTGGGCGTGGGGGCGCATATGGGGCCGACCGGGCGCTACGACAAGCTGCGCTATGAGGCCGAGGTGCTGGCGTTCATCGTCACCGCCGCGCGGATGCCGGACGCGCCTGATGCCTGAGCGCATGATCATTCGTCCGGGATGGCTGCTTGACGTGGTGACCGGCGAACCGCTGGCCGGCCGCGCCGTTGTCGTCGACGGCGATCGCATCGCCCGGGTGACCAGCGCCGGCGATGCCCCGGCCGAGGGCCCCGCCGTGGTGGACCTGGCCGGCCATACGCTGCTGCCCGGGCTGATCGACTGCCATACACATCTGGTGGGCGAGCCCGACGACGGCCGTGGCTACGCGGAGCTGCTGACCCGGACCGGTGCCCAGGAGGCACTGTCGGGCGCGCGGAATGCGCGCGACACGTTGCGGGCGGGCTTCACCACCGTGCGCGATGTGGGCACGTTCCGCGCTTTCGTCGACGTCGCGCTGCGAGATGCCATCGATGCGGGCTGGCTGCCCGGCCCCCGGATGCGGGTCGCGGGAGCGTACGTGACCTGCTCGGGCGGCGGAGGCGACATCACCGGGCTGGCCCCGGACGTCGACGCGGTCGTGCCGCACGAGCTGCGGGTCGGGGTGGTCAGCTCCGTCGACGACGTCCGCCGCGCGGTGCGGCGCGTCCTGCAGGGCGGCGCGGACCTGGTCAAGCTGATCGCGACCGGAGCCGTGATGACGGTCGGAGGCGTGCCCGGCGCGCCCGAGCTCACCGAGGAACAGATCCGGGCCGCGGTCGAGGAAGCGTCCTTGTACGGCGCCGACGTCGCCGCGCACGCGCACGGCGCGGAAGGCATCAAACGCGCCGTGCGCGGCGGCGTGCGCTCGATCGAGCATGGCTCGCTCATGGACGACGAAGCCGTGGCCATGATGGCCGACGCCGGAACGTTCCTGGTGGCGGACGTCTACGACGGCGACTACATCGCCGAGGTCGGCCGGCAGCAGGGCTGGCGCGCCGACGTGCTGCGCAAGAACGACGAGACAACGCTCGCGCAGCGCCGGGGGTTCACCAAGTGCCTGCAGGCCGGCGTGCGCATCGCGTTCGGCACGGACAGCGGCATCTACCCGCACGGCCTGAACGCCCGACAGTTCGCCTATCAGGTCCGCTGCGGCCAGAGCGCGCTGGAGGCGATCCGGTCGGCCACCGTGCACGCCGCCGAACTGCTCCGCTGGGACGACCGGGTCGGCCGGATCGAGGCCGGCTACCTCGCGGACATGATCGCTGTGCCCGGGAACCCGCTGCACGACGTACGCCTGCTGGAGCAGCCCGGCTTCGTCCTGAAGGGCGGATCCATCGTGCGCCCGGCGGCCGGGTAGCGGTCAGCAGGCAACGTCCACGGTGACCGTGGTGCCGGGCGCATCGGACTCGGGCGTCGTTTTGCCCCGCAGGTGCGCGGATTTCTTGTCGTTGGACAGGTCGAACGAGGCGTTGTCCACGAAGTAGCTCTTGCCGCCGAGCGCCACCTGGATCGTGCCCCGTCCCGAGGCCTGGTTGTTGACCGACACGACATCGACGGGCGGGCCTTGGTACGTCCCCTTCTCGGTGACCACGCCGTCGGTCACCGACCAGCGGCCGCCCACGTCATAGCAGGTCCCGCCCGCGAAGTCCTTGCTGACCGGCCCGATCTGGACGTGCACCCTGGCCGTCCCGTCGCAGGACACCAGGACCACGCCGGGCTCGGTGCCGTCCAGTCCGCCGCTACAGGATGCCGTGCCGGTGCCGGGGGCCGCGCCGGTGCTGGCGGTCGTGCCCCCGGCCGGGCTGGCCGCGGCGGTGCCGCCGGTGCCGCCGCCGGTGCCGCTGGCGCCGCCGGTGCCGGCCGAGGGCTGGGCGGCGCCGCCGCAACCGGCGGCCAGCAGCCCGGCCCCCACGACCAGCAGAGCGCCCCTGACGGCGCTGATCTTGCCCACCATCGATCCTCCGTTCCGTGGTCAATCCGCTCATCGTGCTGGGGGCCGTTCAGAATCGGCTCATAGTTCGCGCCGCCGACCGGTCTAGGATCGCCACCGTGGGGCTGGCGTTGCGGGT
>Ga0335074_10003352_pt1 | contig 21834 bp, 20 predicted proteins | sample Lox_Sample_23_FD_206715 | JGI IMG/M metagenome (GOLD analysis project Ga0335074, IMG submission 206715) | Soil microbial communities from Loxahatchee National Wildlife Refuge, Florida, United States - Lox_Sample_2.3 | ecosystem: Environmental > Terrestrial > Soil > Wetlands | place: USA... | reverse complement strand
CCCGTGCCCACGAACAGGAAGGCGTCGACCTCCGCCGCGACGCTCTCCGCACCGGTGTAGTTGCAGCCGAGCGCCTGCGCCGGATAGGCGAGCCGGCGGTCCCCGGAGCCGACCCGAACGGTCCGCCCGGTGCGTTCGAGCGCCGCGACGAGCCCGGGCACGAGGTCGAGATGCTGGACCGAAACGACCAGCCCCAGCCGGGCGGGGAGCTCCGCTCGCGCTACGACCGCGGCGAGCGCCTCCGGGTCTCCCACGGGGTCGCGCATCTCGACGAAGTAGGTCGGCCGAACCACGCGCACGTTCGGGATCGGCGAGTGGCCGAGGACGACCGCCGCGTCCGCGCGGGGCGCCTCGTCCCGCGACGGAAAATCGCACGCCCCGAAGCAGGCCCGCGTCGCGACCGTGACCCGCGCGCCCGTCTCCCCCCGCAGTTGCGCGGCGAGGTCGTGCGCGGTGCGGACGAGCCCCGCCGGGACCTGCAGCACGACCCGCTGGGGGCCCGCGGCTCGCAACGCGTCGAACAGCTCCGGGCCGAACGTCGCGAAGACGTACGACGGCGGGTCGACGCCCTCGGGACGGGTCGGGTCGGCCATCGGTCGTCCCCGGACGACGAGGGGGCGGTGCTAAACGTTTGGGGACGCCCGCTCGTCCAGTTTCCGGACCAGCCGTTCCAGGGCGGCCCGGTTGTCCTGGTAGTGGAGCCGGTCGGCCGCTTCGGTCGCGTCGACCCAGCGGAACGCCTCGTGCTCGGCGCTCAGGGACGGCGAGAAGTTCCGGGCGACCTCGACCGCGTAAGCGTGCAGTCGCCAGACCTCGCCGTTGTCCGCGCGGAACCGGACGTGCCAATCGAGGGACCAGAGGTCCCGGGGGGTCCGGAGGCCGGTCTCCTCCGCGACCTCGCGGCGGACGGCCGCTTCCAGGTCGGGGTCCGTCGGCTCGACCTTGCCGCTCACCGGCACCCATATCCGCCCCCGGGCCGGCGGCCGACGGAACAGGAGGACCGCGAGCGGCGGCCGAGCGAACAGGTACGCTTCGATGCACTCCCGGACCACGGGTCCGGCCGGTTCGTCCACCTAACGGCTCCGCGTGAGGATCTTCATGATCGCCTCCGCGGGCTCGCCCTTCGCCTGGAAGAGCGCCTCGAGCGCCTCCTCCCGCGAGACGTTCGCCTGTTCCATCACGAGGCGGACGTCCTCTTCGGGAGGACCCTCCGCGGGGGTCGGCGCGCCCGACGGGACGGACGCGGCGACGGGTCCGACCCCCCGGGGGCGGACCGACGGCTGGCCGACCACCTGGTAGGACCGCACCCCCTGCACCGTGAGGACGGTCACCTCGGGTTGCTGGAAGACGTGCTCTTTCGTGCGGGTCCGGATGATCACTTCCTCGACCTCGGCGATCGGCTCGCTCGTCATCCCGAGCCGGCGCATCATCTGTGCCATCTCGCGGGGGTTCCGCGAACCCCCCGGGATCATTCCTCGTCCTCCCCGTCGTCGCCCGTCGCCCGTCGGATGCGTCGCTCCAGCTCGGGGTCGTCGACCGGCGTCTCCTCCTCGGGGATCCGGCCCCGGTCGGCCCGGCCCCGCTGCCGTTGCGCCTCTCGGACGCGACGGGTCTGGCCGTCCAGCTCCTCGAGCAGGTCGGAGACGCCTGCCAAGAGGTTCCAGCCGGTGTGCGACGCGTAGAAGATCCCTTCCTCGGTGTGAAGTCGCGCTTCGAGCGTGAGGTCGCTCGTGCGGTGGGTGGCGTGCGGTGCGAAGTGAAGGCTCAGCAGGGTGGGTCGCACGTGCTGGCCGATCCGACGGAGCCCGGCCGCCACGAGGTGGTCGACGTCCGCGAGCAGTCCGGGGTCCCCCGACCCGCGCAGCCCGGTGATCTCCACGTACACGTCCTCGACCCCACCGCGGGTGGCGACCGCGCGCCCGCGACCGACGACGAGCTGGAGGAGCTCGGCCTGCCCGACAACGCGGGGCGGTCGGCTGTCCTCGACCACGAACACGCTCGACACCTTCTCTCGGGTCATCGTCCGCGCCGCCTCGGCCGCCGACGTGCCGACCGGCACGGTGACCGCGGGAGAGTGCATGATCGAGCCGACCTTGACGTCGAGGACCGGTCGCCCGGCCCGCACGTCGCGCTTTCCCCCGACGGTCGGCCGCCAGAGAACGCCGCCAAGGTCGGCGACGCCGAGCGCACCGACCAGCCGCTCCCGGCGGTCCAGGACCGGGACCGGGTGCTCCTCGAGGATCCGTACCTGGCCGATCAGCTGTCGACACGGGTCGTTTTCGTGCACGACCAGGTCCGCGGACCGGGCGATCTCCTCCACGCGCACCCGCGCCGCTTCCGCCACCGAGGGGAGGGCCCGCACCAGGTCGGTGCGGCTCACGACGCCGAGCAGCTCCCCTCGACGACCCACGACCGGGGCCGCCCGCAGCCCCGCCGCGAGCAGCTCCTCGGCGATCTCCGGGAGCGCGGTCGTCGGGGTCACGAGCGGCGGCAGGATCAGGATGTGCTCGACCTTCGTGTCGAGGGCACGGCTGGCCCGCCGGGCGATCGACTCGAAGGTGATCATGCCGATCAGACGCGACTTGCGGAGGACGGGAATCTCGTGGAGTCCCCGGGTACGCATCAGCCCCAGGGCGCGGGCGATCGGCGCGTCGTGCGGCAGCGTCGCCGGGCGCGCTGCCATCAGCTCGCTCGCGGTCGGCCAACTCCCCGGCATCTCTGCGAATCAGGGACAGGAGGTCTTAGCGACTGCGCCCCGCCGTCCGATGTCAGCCGAGGTCCCGGGCCATCTGGTAGCCGTTCTCGCCATCGGAATAGTACGCCCGCAGCAGGTCGATGACCGAGTAGGCGAACCGGGTGTAGAACCGGATCGCGGTCGCGTTCGAGACCCGGACCTCGAGAGTGACCCGACGGAACGCGCGGGCCCGACACCGCTCCAGGAACGCGGTCATGAGCAGCGTTCCGACCCCGGCCGTGCGATGCCCTCGCGCGACCGCGAACATCAGCACCCGGGCCTCCCGTTCGACCTGCGACACGCCGAGCAGGAACCCGACCGGCACGTCGCTCGGGTCGGCCGCGACGAGGAAGCCGTCCGGCCACTCGTGGCCGAGCGACTGGTAGAGCGAGGGGTCGTAGTGCTCGTGCAACGCGTCCGCGACGATCGCCGAAATGAACGGGATGTCCGTCGGCCGGAACCCCCGCAGCGCGACCGGCGGGCGGTCGTCGGGGAGATGTACGACGTTCGCGCCGGGCGCCGTGTCAGCGATACATCTCACCCGGCCCTTCGGTCTCCGCGTTGCGGATGCTGGAGATCGACTCCCGCGTCTGCTGCAGCGTCTTGCGGACCTCCGCCTCGATCTGGCGGGCCTTGTCGCGCAGCGGCTTCGTATCCAGGACGAGGAGCGGCACGAGCGGGTTGACCGTTTCGATCACCTTGGCTGCCGCGCGCGCGTCGGGGTAGTCCTTGTGGGCTTGGGCGACGAGGCAGAGCACCGGCGTCGTCCGCCCGATCGCCCCGAGCAGAAGGCCCCCCGCGAGTCCCGTGACGACCCCGTTCGCCGCGGGGAACTGGTACTTTTCGAGGAGGGGGGCCGCCGCGCGGTTCGCCATCGCGACCACCCGAGCGTCCCCGCGTGCCTCGTCCTCGATCGGCTGGCCCTCGACCGCGACCACGAGCTGGACCCCTTTCGACTCCGCCCAGTCGAGCAGCACACGGCCCATCTGGTTCAGCATGCCCAGCGGCGGCTGGATGTCCGCGATGACCACGACGAGCTGGTCGCACGAGCGGTCGACCCCGCAAACGAGCTTGCTGGCGTAGAACCGCACCGGGGCTCCGACGACCCCCTCCTCCATGATGACGGTGGGCGGGAACTCCTCGCTGACCATGTAGGCGACCTGGCTCATGTCGAGCGTGTGCACCAGATAGGACGCCGCGACGGAGCCGACGAGGCCATGGGTCGGGAAGCCGACGACCATCATCGCCCCCTTGAGCGGTTCGTCACGAGTGTCGACGATCCGAACCTCGCTGGATTCCATCCGGACCCCGGGGCGCCGCGCCGGACGCCGGAGGGGCCCGTCGGCTTAATCCCTTCCTCCGCGCGACCCGGGGGCGGACCTCGCGACCGACAACTTATGGGACGCCCGCGCCATGGTCGCTCCGTGCCCGGCGGAAAAGTCCTCATCACGGGGATCGACGGCTACTCGGGTTGGCCCCTCGCCCTCCACCTGCTCGCCCGGGGCCACGAGGTGGTGGGGATCGACAGCTTCGTGACCCGCAAGCGCGTCCGCGAGGTCGGCAGTTGGTCGGCGACCCCGATCCCGTCGTTCGCCCGGCGCCGCGAGGCGGTACGCGAGTTGCTCGGCAAGGAGCTGGGGTTCCACCGCGGCGACCTCGAGAACTACGACTTCGTGCGGGACGTGCTGTCGACCGAGCGCCCCGACACGATCGTCCACCTGGCCGAGCAGCGGTCGGCTCCGTACTCGATGATCGACGTCCGCCACGCGGTCGACACCCAGGTCGAGAACCTCACCGGAACGCTGCACCTCCTCTACGCGATGCGCGAGGTCGTGCCGGAGGCCCACCTCGTCAAAATGGGAACGATGGGCGAGTACGGGACCCCGAACGTCGATATTCCCGAGGGCTTCTTCGACATCGAGTATCGCGGCCGGAAGGACCGGATGCCGTTTCCCCGCCAGGCGGGTTCCTGGTACCACTGGAGCAAGGTCTTCGACTCGGGGGATGTGATGTTCGCGACCCGCATTTGGAACCTCAAGGCGACCGACGTGATGCAGGGCGTCATCTACGGAGTGCGGACTCCCGAGATCACCGACGATCGGTTGCTCACCCGGTTCGATTTTGACGAGACCTGGGGCACGGCGCTGAACCGGTTCATCGCCCAGGCGGTCCTCGGGCTGCCCCTGACCCCCTACGGCAAGGGGGAGCAGCGTCGCGGGTTCATCGCGCTCGAGGACTCGATGCAGTCGATGCGGCTCGCGGTCGAGCACCCGCCGGCGCCGGGGGAATACCGCGTGTTCAACCAGTTCGACGCGGCGTACTCGGTGAACGAGCTCGCCGCCCTCACCGCCCGGGTGGCGAGCGAGTTCGGCCTGCGGCCGACGATCGACCACCCTCCGAACCCGCGGACGGAGGCGGAGGAACACTACTACCAGCCGATCCACGAGCACCTCTACGCCCTCGGGTACCGTCGTACCCGCGAGCTGGAGGAAGTGGTGCGGGAGATCTTCCGAGACCTCCGCCGCTTCCGGCGCCGGCTCGAAGCGCGCCGACACGTCGTCCTCCCGGCGGTCCGCTGGTCGAGCGCGGACAGCCGCCCGGCCCTCGCGGCGCGCGCTCCGCCCCCCCCGACGGCGGGCGTGCCGCCGGCGCCCGACGCGCCGTCCGAGCGGACCACGGCCTGAGCCGGCCCGCGCCCCGGCCATCGGGGACCGGTCGGCGGGTTTCCGGCGTGCCTTTAAGACGCGCCCTGCGATTCCGGCTGTCGGGTCGTTCGCGCGTGTCCGGTTCGAACGACGTGGGGTTTCCGTTCCGATGAAACGTCAGATGGTCGACATGCTCGCGGAGCTGATCAAGATCCCGAGCGACCCGTTCTCCGACAAGCAGGAGGTCCTGGACTACGTCCAATCGTTCACGGACCAGATCCACATGCGCAACACCCTGTTCGGCGACCCGCAGACGCCGTCCCTGCTCGCGGAGTACGGGCAGGGGGGGGTCGTACTGTCGGGCCATCTCGACACCCCGCCGGTCGGGGACTACTGGAGCTTCTCCCAGAGTCAGCTCGCGTCCGGTCGGATGTACGGGCGCGGGGCGGCCGACATGAAGGGCACGGTGATCGCGATGCTCGAGGCGGCGCAGGACCTCGTCGCCCGGAAGATCCCGGTCGTGCTCGCGTTCACGACCGACGAAGAGACGTCCATGCAAGGGGCGATGGCGCTCGCCAAGACGCTCCCCCTGCGCCGGGCCAAGGCGGTCATCGTCGGCGAGCCGACCGGGCTGCGGGTCGCCTACGCCGAGAAGGGCGTGCTCGACCTCGCCATCGAGACGCGCGGCAAGGCGGCCCACGGCGCCATGCCCCATCTCGGAGAGAACGCGATCGGCAAGATGATGCGGATCCTGCGCGGTCTCGAGTCGTTCAAGGGACGCATCGCCCACCCCGAGCTCGGCAGCGTCACCCTGAACATCGGGACGTTCAACGGGGGGACCCGCCTCAACGTCGTGCCGAACAAGTGCACGGCGGAGGTCGACATCCGCTTCCCCCCGCCGTACGCCCCCGACCAGCTGTACCACGAGATCGAGGAGCATCTCCGCCGGATCAAGACCCCGTTCACCCTGCGGCGGATCCTCTCGATGCCCGCCGTGCAGATCGACCCCAACGCCGAGCACGTGAAGGTGCTGCGCGACGTCGCGCAGGCGGAGAATGCCGTCCTCGTGCACGCCTCGGAGGCGGTCCACTACACGCAGGTGAACCCGCGCGTGGTGATCTTCGGCGCGGGCGAGGAGGAGCTCTCCCACCAGGCGAACGAGTACGTCAAGATCGAGTCGGTCGCCCGGGCGACCGAGGTCTACAAGAAGTATGCCCAGCGGCTCGCCGCCATGAAATCGCTCGCGTAGCCGCCGGGAGGCCCCGCCCGCTCCATCAAGTAAGGGAAGCACTACATCGCGGTCCGTGAAGGTCGCTCAGATATCGACCCGATATCCGCCCGGCCCCGGCGGCGTCGAGCGCCACGTCGCCGAGGTCGCCTCGCGACTGGGAGCGCGGGGCCACTCGGTCCAGGTCTACACGAGCGACCTCTACCGGGAGTTCCCGCTCGAGCGGCTCCCGCCGACGGTCCCGCGCGAAGAGCGCACGGGGTTCGGGACGGTCCACCGCCTCCGGGTCTGGTCGATGCCGGGCGAGCTCCACTATCCGTTTTTTCGGGGGCTGACGGCGGCCCTTCGCCACGACCGCCCGGACGTCGTGCACGTCCACACCTACGGCACGAACCAGGTCGCGGTCGCCCGTCGTCACGGCGCGCGGACGGGGACGCCGTTCGTGCTCACCGCGCACTTCCACCCGATCTGGTCGATCCACGGTGGATGGCTGCGCCATCGGATCCGCGGATTCTACGACCACCGGCTCGCCGGCCCGGTCCTCGCGGCGGCGGCGCGGGTCATCGTCCAGACCCGGGAAGAGGAGCGGCTGCTGCGGGGGCTCGGTCTGCGGCTTCCCCCGGTCGAGATCGTCCCTCCCGGGTACTCGCCGCTCCCCGACCCGCCGGACGGCGCGCGGTCGTTCGCGGACCGCGCGGGGGTCCCGGGACCGTACGTGCTGTTCGTCGGCCGGCTCGCGTCGAACAAGGGGCTCGTCGAGCTCCTCCGGGCGTTCGCGGAGCTCGCGCGGGACGACCCCGCCGCCCACCTCGTCCTCGTCGGCGAGGACGGAGGGATGCGCGCGACGCTCGAGGCGCGGGCCCGAGGGCTCGGCCTCGAGTCTCGGGTCCGGTTTCTGGGCCACGTCGCCGACGAGGGGGTGCTCGCCAGCGCCTACCGCGACGCGCGCTTCACCGTGCTCCCGAGCGAGTACGAGGCGTTCGGCCTGGTGCTCCTCGAGTCGCTTGCCCAGGGGACCCCGGTCGTCGCGTCCCGCGTGGGCGGGATCCCCGAGGTGATCGAGGACGACCGGACCGGTCTCCTCGTCCCCCCGGGCGACGTCCCCGCGCTCGCGGCGGCGCTCCGCCGCCTGTGGGGCGACCCGGCGCTCGCTCGACGGCTCGGTCGGCACGGCCGGACCGAGGTCGTCCCCCGCTACTCGTGGGACCGGCTCGTCGACCGGCTCGAAGTCGTCTACCGCGAGGTGCTCGCCCGATGAAGGTCGTCCAGGTCTCGCTCCGGTTCGACGCGCCGGGCGGGGTGGAGACGAGCGTGCGCGAAGTCTCCCGGCGGCTGCGGGCCGCGGGCGAGGACGTCCGGGTCTTCGCGAGCGATCTCTACGACGAGGGTCGGTGGGAGGTCCGCTCCGATTTTCCCCCCGAGGTGGACGGCGTTCCGGTGCGGCGGTTCCCGGTCCGGAAGCGGCTCGTCCCCGGCCTCACGCTGCCCGCCATGGTCGGGCTGATCGATGCCCTCAGGGAGAGCGACGCGGACGTGATCCACGCCCACTCGCACCGCTACGGCCACGTGCTCGAGGCCGCGGCGGTCGCCGAACGGACCGGGACGCCCCTGGTCGTCTCCACGCACTATCATCCCGCGGACCGCGGGGAGCCGCCGCGCAAGCGGGCGCTCCTTCGGCTTCAGGACGTCGGGTTCGGTTCCACGGCCTACCGCGTCGCGCGCGCGCTCGTCGTGGAGACCGAGTTCGAAGCGCGGCTCGTCCGGGAGTTCGCCCCTTCCGACCGCATTCGGATCGTCCCGCCCGGGATCGACCTCGCGGCGTGGGGCGCGGCCGAGCGCGACCCGCCGCCTCCGCGCGACCTACCGAACGACTATCTTCTCTTCGTAGGGCGCGTGGCACCGAACAAGGGGCTGGCCACGCTAATCGATGCGCTCGCGGGCGTTCCTGCCGCCGAGCGGAGACCCCTCGTGCTCATGGGCCGCGACTGGGGGGAGCAGTCGGCGCTCGAGGCGCGCGCCCGGTCGCTCGAGGTCGCCGGGTCCGTGCGGTTTCTCGGGCACGTCGCGGATCCGGGAACCTACCGGGCGGTGATCCGCGGCGCGCGGGCGATGGTCCTGCCGTCGGAGTACGAGGCGTTTGGGCTCGTGCTGCTCGAGGCGATGGTCGCGCGGACCCCGATCGTCGCGACCGCCGTCGGGGGGGTTCCCGAGGTACTCGACCGGGGCCGCCTTGGACGGCTCGTGCCGTACGGGGACCCCGTCGCCCTCGCCGCGGCCCTCCGCGCCGTTGGCGAGGAGCCCGAGAGCACCCGGCGCGCGGTCGACGCGGCGGCGGAGCGCGTGCGCGGGCTCGACTGGAGCGTCACGACCGATCGGATGCGCTCGCTCTATCGCGAGGTGCGGGGCGGGTGACCGGCCGAGCCGCGAGTCGCAGGAGCTCCCCCCCCACGGTGTCGAGGTCCCGCCCCGGCGCGCCCGGCGTGAACCGGGCGGCGACCCGGAACAGATAGCCGACCGTGCGCACGATCACTCCGAGTCGACCTCCGTCGCGTACTGGCCGAGGATCCCGAGCCCCTTTTCCAGGTTCGCGCGGGACGCCGCGAACGAGATCCGCAGATGCTCGGCGCCGAGGGACCCGAACGCGTCGCCGGGAGTCGTGATCACCCCGCGGCGGAGCAGCGCGAACGCGATCTCCGAGGACGAGCGTCCCCATCGGAACCGCGGGAACACGTAGAACGCGCCCGCGGGCGGCACGAGCTCGACCCCGGGGATCCGGGCGAGGCGGCGGACGACGAGCTCGCGGCGGGCCCGGAACTCACGGACCATCCCCCGCACGGTCGCCTGGCTCGAGGTGAGGCCGGCGAGGGCCCCGACCTGGGCCGGCGTGGGCGGGCACGCCATAATGTGATAGTGCATCTTGTTGAGCTCGAGCGCGAGCGCGCGTGACGCGACGAGGTAGCCGATGCGCCAGCCGGTCATCGCGAGCGTCTTCGAGAACGAGTTCACGATCACCGCGCGGTCCGTGCGCCCCCAGAACGATACGAACGGCCGGTCGTAGACGATCTCCTCGTACACCTCGTCCGAGACGATCGTGAGGTCGTGCCGTTCGGCGAGGTCGACGATCCGGTCGACGACCTTGGCCGGAAAAACGCCCCCGGTCGGGTTGGACGGGCTGTTCACCACGATCGCGCGCGTGCGCCGGGTCACCAGCCCTTCGAGCTCCTCCGGGTCCGGCAGGTAGCCGGTCCGCTCGAGGAGCGAGTAAGGGATCGGGGTCGCGCCCATCAGCCGCGCGTGCGGTCCGTAGAGCACGAACCCCGGGTTCGGAACGAGCACCTCGTCGCCCGGGTTGTAGAGCGCCATCGCGACGGCCATCAGCCCCTCGGAGCCGCTCCCGGTGACCAGCACGTTCTCGCGGCCGGTCTTCGGGTCCCGGCCGCGGTAACGCTCGGCGATCCGGTCGCGCAGTTCGCCGAGGCCGGCGGACGGGCCGTAATGGTTCATTCCGTTCCGCACCGCGCCGCAGATCGCTTCGATCACCTCGGCCGGCGGTTCGAAATCCGGCTCGCCGAGCCCGAGGTTGATCGCCCCCGCGGGAGCCGCCTCGAACATCCGGCGGATGCCCGAAATCTCGACGGTGCGCACCCGCTGGGCGACCATTCCGCCGCCGACCGTCGCTCCCTTCATTACCGTTGTGGCGGCCGTGTGTCGCCGGCGCGCGGCAGCGGTCGGTCGGTCGCCGCGGCCACAAGGGCCTTCTATCCGCACGGCTCCGGGGACCGGCGGAAGCGACGATGACGGTCCGCATCGTGCTCGGGGCACAGTTCGGGGACGAAGCCAAGGGGAAGATCGCGGACTTCATCGCGAGCGACGCGCGCCACGTCGTCCGCAGCGCCGGGGGACCGAACACGGGCCACACGATCGTGCTCCCCGAGGGGCCGGTCGTGCTCCACCAGCTCGCGTGCGGCGTCCTGCGTCACGGGGTCACCGGGATCAGCGGGCCCGGCATGGTGATCCAGCCGTTCAAATTCGAGGAGGAGATGCAGGCGCTCGAGGCGCGCGGCCTCCTGCGCGGCGAGGTCGTCCTCTCCGACCGCGCGCACGTTCTCTTACCGATCCACGAGCTCGAGGACGTCTGGGAGGACGAACTGCGGGGCCGGCGCCGCCCCGAGGCGTCGCTCGGGACCACGAAGAGCGGCATCGGTCCGGCGTACGCGGACCGGGCCGCTCGCTTCGGGCTCCGGCTCGGTGAGCTGAGCCGCCCCGCCGTCCTTCGGGAGCGCCTCGAGCTGCTCTACGCGACGAAGGCGCAGGTGCCGAACCTTCCGCCGATCGACGAGCTCGCGGGCCGGCTCGCCGAGGTCGGGGGACGGTTGGCGCCGCGGATCCGGACCACGGAGCCGCTCCTCTGGGATGCGATCGCTCGCGGGGAGAACGTGCTGCTCGAGGGCGCCCAGAGCGCCCTCCTCGACGTCGACTTCGGCACGTACCCGTACGTGACGAGCTCGCACCCGACCAGCGCGGGCGCGCTCCTCGGCAGCGGGATTCCGCCGACCGAGCTCGACAGCGTCGTCGGCGTGGCGAAATCCTACTGCACCCGAGTCGGGGCCGGGCCCTTCCCCACCGAGGACACCGGGGAGTCGGGAGAGTTCCTGCGGCGCGTCGGCGGCGAACGCGGCGCGACCACCGGCCGGCCGCGCCGGTGCGGGTGGCTCGATCTGGTGCTGCTGCGCTATGTCGCCCGACTCAACGGACTCACGTCCCTGGCGATCACGAAGGTCGACGTCCTCGGGGGGCTCGACGATGTCCCGGTCTGTGTGCGCTATCGCATGCCGGACGGCTCGACCGTGAACGGTGGCCCCCCCTCGAGCGCGGACGACCTCGCACGGGCCGAGCCGGTCTACGAAGCCCGCTCGGGCTGGCCGGAGATGCACGCCCGTCTGAAGGAGCGGATCCGCCGGGAGGGACCGACCGCGCTCCCGTCGGAACTGCGGCGGTACCTCGCGTTCATCGAGGACGAGGTCGGAGTGCCCGTGGAGTACGTCGGGTACGGCGCTCATCGCGACGAGACCGTCTGGATGGGGCCGCCCGCCGCGCGTCGGCGGACCCCCGCGATCTCGGCGTGGAGCGGATAGTTCCCCCGTGGCGTTCGACCCGCTGCTGTACATCGCCTTCGCTCTCGGTTTCGTCGCGGGACGGGTCGTTCGGACCCAAAGCCCGTGGGTCCCCCGGGCGACGCTGGTCACCGTCGTAGTGCTGGTCGGACTCCTCGGCGCCTCGCTGGACGCGGTGCCGTGGCTCTCGCTGCTTGCGGCGGTGCCGGTCGCGGCCGGGTTCGCTCTCCTGCTCCTCGCGCTCACGGCCGGTATCTACCTCGCCCTCGCCCGGGTGCGCCCCGAGACCCCGACGACGGCTCCGCCAACCCCTCGGGACGAGCGCTGGCCGGTGAGCGGCCTCTTGCTGGCGTCGCTGCTGGTCGGCCTCGCGCTCGGTCGAGCGGTGGCGCTCCCGGCCGCCGCCGCGATCCCGTGGGTGCTCTACGCGCTGCTCGCGCTCGTAGGCTTCGAGATCACGCTGACGCTCGCGGGGCTCCGGGGGGTCTGGCGCCCGCTGACCGCCGCGGTCGCCGCGGCGGTCGTCGCGGCCGGCGTCTTCGCCGCCGTCGACCGGATCCCTCTCGGCGCCGCGCTCGCGACCTCGCTCGCGTTCGGATTCTACTCGCTCGCCGGCCCGCTCGTCGCGGCGCGCGCCGGAGCGCTCCTCGGGCTGCTCGCCTTCCTGACGAACTTCCTGCGCGAGGATCTCACGATGCTGCTCTCGCCCTACGCGGGGCGGCGGCTGCGCGGAGGGGGGCTCGCGGCGCTCGGCGGCGCGACCTCCATGGACACGACGCTCTACTTCGTGACCCGGTACGGCGACGCGGACGCGGGAAGCCTGGCGCTGGCGTCCGGCCTGATCCTGACCGTCGCGGCGAGTCTGGTACTTCCGGCGGTCCTGGCGCTGCCGGTCTAGTAGCCTTATCTGACCGGACCCCTCGCCCCGTTGTCGGGCTCGTGGTCCAGTGGTTACGACGTCGCTCTCACACAGCGAAGACCGCCGGTTCGAATCCGGCCGAGCCCATCCCTCCCCGGTGGGGTGGCGCGCCCCCCGCCCCGGCAGGGATTAAGGCCGCGGACCACTGCCCGAACGAGTGCCACCGATGTCGGGGACCGGCTCGCGACTCGCCTCCCTCGACTGTCGAGCGTGCTGCACCGAGGTCGACCCGGACCACGCGGTGGGAACCTGCCCCACGTGCGGACACACCCTGCTCGCAACGTACGACCTTTCCTCCCTCGACGGTCGCTCGTGGTGGAGCGGCCTCGAGGGGCGGAACGCCTCGCTCTGGCGCTATGCGGAGCTCCTGCCGGTCCGCTCGACCGCGGAGGTGGTGACCCTCGGGGAGGGCTTCTCGCCGATCCTCTCGCTCGCGGACGACCCCGGCGCGCCGGGCCTTCGACTGCTCGTGAAGGACGACGGCGGGCTTCCGACCGGCTCGTTCAAGGCGCGGGGAATGGCCGTCGCGGTCTCCCGAGCGCGCGAGCTGGGGCTCCGCTCGCTCTACGTACCGAGCGCCGGGAATGCGGGGGTCGCTCTCGCGGCGTATGCGGCGCGGGCGGGACTCCGCGCCCGGATCTACCTCCCCGAGCGCACGCCGTCGCCGATGAAGGAGGGTTGCCGAGCCTACGGGGCCGAGGTCGTGGAAGTTCCGGGCACCCTGCGAGAGGTCGGGGCCGCGGCCCGCGAGCGGGAGGCCGCCTCGGGAGCCTTCGACCTGTCGACCCTCCGCGAGCCGTACCGAGTGGAAGGAAAGAAAACGATGGGGCTCGAGATCGTCGAACAGCTGGGCGTCGAGCACCTGCCGGACGCGATCGTCTACCCGACCGGGGGCGGCACCGGTCTCGTCGGGATGTACAAGGCGTTCGAGGAGCTACGGACGCTCGGGCTGCTCGAGCGGGTCCCCCGCCTGTACGCCGTCCAGCCGGCCGGGTGCGCGCCGGTGGTCCGTGCGCTCCGCGACGGGGCCGCCCGAGTCGAGCCCTGGACGGACCCTCGGACGGTCGCGCCCGGGCTCCTCGTCCCGGCGCCGTTCGCCTCGGAACGGATCCTGGAGGCCGTACGGGGTACTCGGGGCGGAGGTACCACCGTCTCCGACCGCGCGATCGTAGAGGCCGTGCGGTCGCTCGCGCGGCGGCACGGCATCTCCGCCTCCCCCGAGGGCGCGGCCACGTACGCGGCGCTCGGGCCGCTAGAGCACGAGGGGGCGATCCGTCCCGGCGAGACGGTACTGCTCTACAACACCGGCTCGGGCCTGCCGTTCTCGATCGCGGAGCTCGAGCGCGCCGTCGCCCCCGGGCTCGAGGAGTCCCCCGGCCCCCGCGCCTGACGAAGGAACTCCCGGGTCTTCGCGCGGTGGCAGTCGCGGCAGACCGTCTGAAGGTTCGAGAACTCGAGGGCCGGTCCGCCGCGAGCGATCTCGACGATGTGGTCCACGTCCAGCTGGCGAGCGCGGAGGCGTTGCCCGCAGATCCGACAGGTGTACCGGTCCCGCAGCAGCACGTAGGAGCGGGCGGAATCCCAGAAGTAGTGTCCGTGGAACATCCAGCGGCACCGGCGCGAGCAGTACGGCGTGCGATGGCTCGGGAGCGCGCGCTGGCACTCCACGCACCGCGCGGCCCGTCGCGCCTCCTGACGGCGACGCGCCCCGTCGGCGAACCACGCGGCCGAAAGGGCGAGGATCCGTCCGCCCGGTCCGACCTGCACCGAGGCGGCGGCGACCGAGCGACGCGGCATCCGGGTCCCCCTCGGTCGACCGGTTCAAGACCGTTCGGGTCCAGTCGCAGGGGTGCGGCGCGGCCTAAGTAGGTTCGCCGGTCTCGCGGCCGGCTCGGGGGAGTCCGACGAACGTTCTCGCCGCCGGCGTGCTCGCTGCCGTGTTCGCCGCCGCGGTCGTTCGTCAGGTGACGGGTCGGGGCCCGCCGCTGTGGGTCGCGTTCGCGCTCGGCGCGGTCGTCACGATCCCGCTCGGGGTGCTATCGGTCCCGGACGTCGCGACCGAGCTCGCGAGTTCGGCGCCGACCCTCGCGTTCCTGTTCGCGCTCTTCGTCTTCGCCTCGGCGCTCGAATCCGCGGGGGCCCTGGACCACCTCGCCCGATGGCTGGTGGGCCGGGCGCGGCGTCCGGGCGACCTGCCGTTCTTTCTCTTCGTGGGATTCGGCCTCGCCTCGGCGCTGATGATCAACGACGCGCTCGTGCTGATCGGGGCGCCGATCCTGATCGGCGTGGCGCTCCGGCTCGGGGTCGCTCCGAAGCCACTGCTCTTCGTGCTCGCCTTCGCGGTGACGGTCGGCAGTACGCTCACCCCGTTCGGCAACCCGCAGAACCTCCTCGTCGCCGGCGCGAGCGGGCTTGCGTCCCCGGTGGCGACGTTCCTGCGGTATCTCGCGCTGCCCACCGCGCTCAACCTGCTGCTGGGGGGATGGTACCTCCGTGGCGCCTACCGAGACCGCATGCCGCCGGACGACGATCGATATGCCCGGGCCCGAGCGGAAGCGCCGCCGCTGTGGCCGACCGGTGGCTGGGGTCGCCGTCTCGTCGAGCGACCCGTGCTCGGCGTGTTTCCGGTAACGCTCGGCGCGATCGTCGGGCTGAGCGTCACGGCGGCGTTCGTCCCGGCCTGGTCGCTCCCGTCGTGGGAGATCGCGCTCGGCGGAGCGGTCGTGCTGCTGGCACTCTCGCCGCTTCGGTCGACCGACCTCCGGCGCGTGAACTGGTCGGTGCTGCTCCTGTTTGCCGGCCTCTTCGTGGTCGTGGACGGGGCGGTCCGGGGAGGAGTCATCGCCGGACTCGAGTCGTTCCTGCCGATCCCGGGCCCGGGCCACACCCCGATCGCGGTCGGGGCCATCGTGGGCTCGTCGCTCGTGGGCTCGCAGCTCGTGAGCAACGTGCCGTGGGTCGCCCTCCAGATCCCGCTGCTCACGAGCGTCGGGTACGGTGCGGGAACCCCGATCGCATGGATGGCGCTGGCGGCGGGGAGCACGCTCGCGGGGAGCGTCACGCTGCTCGGCGCGATCAGCAACGTGATCCTGGTGGACGCGGCCGAGCGGCGCGGGATCACGATCCGACTGGGAGAGTTCGTCCGGAACGGCCTGCCGATCGCGGCGATCACCGTCGCGGTGTTGGTCGTCTGCCTCTCGGTCGGTCTCTGACCGCGACCGTCTAGTAATTCCGCCCGCTCGGGGGCCCGTGCGGTTCCCGCTCGCGGACTGGATCGACGCGCACCCGGAGTGCCGTTACGACCTCGGGACGAGCGGCATGCGCGGGACAGTGGCGGTCCCTCGCCCGACCCCCGCCGAGCTGCGATCGGCGTCGGAACACGAGCTGCGTCACCGGCTCGGCGGGCTCCTCGGGGTCGCCGAGGAACGGGTGTTCCTGACCCACGGCGCGACCGAGGCGAACGCACTCGCGGTCGGGTACCTCGTCCGTCGGCATCGGGGCCGGTCCGCCCGGGCGCGGGTCGCCCTGCCGGAGTATCCCCCGATCGTCGACCTCCTGCGCTGGGCCGGCGCGCGCGTGGGCAGCGCGCCCGGTCCGGCGGACCTCGCCGTCCTGTCCCAACCGCACAACCCCGACGGGAGCCTCTGGTCGGCCGACCGCTTCGCCGAGTGGACCGCGGGGGCGCGGGCGACGGTGGTGGACGAGACGTTCCGGGAATTCACCTCGGCGCCGTCGCGGTCCCGGTCCACGACCGCCGGGCTCTGGGCGACCGGGTCGTTCACGAAGGTCTACGGCGCGGACGACCTGCGGGTGGGGTTCGTCGTGGCGCCGGAGCCCGACCAGACCCCCTTCGCGCGTTTCCACGGGATCGTCGCGGACGAGCTCGCCCCGTACTCGGTCGCCGGCGCCCTCGCGGTGCTCGACGAACGGGACCGCATCCTCGCCCGGGTGCGGTCGCGCTTCGAGCGACATCGAGCGCTCTGGCGCCGTGCGACTCCCCGCGGCCCCGAGCTCGCCGCCCCGGTGGCGTTCGACACCGCCGTGGGTCCGGACGGGGATCGGTTCGCACGTCGGTGCCTGCGCGCGTCGATCCTCGTTTGTCCCGGTTCGTTCTTCGGCCGACGTCGCGGCGTGCGGGTGGCGCTCACGCGCCCCTCGTTCCCGCGCGCCCTGCGGGAGTACCTGCGAGTGCGGGCGGCCGGGCGCTAGGAGACGGTCAGCGGGCGGGCGGAAAGTTGCCCGGGTCGACGGCACCGCGGGGCAACCGTCCCCACCGCAGGCGAGCCGCCGTGACCCGCGGTACGGGCGCACTCGACGTCGGGTCTTCCTCGGTCGTGCACTCGCGCAAGAACGTCTCGGCGAACCGGATCGCCCGGCCCGGGTTGGACTGGTGGACCAATAGGAACCCGCGCGCGAGCTCGGTCAGCACCGCGCGCCCGGGGACCGCCGCGCGGAACTCCTCCGTCGGCGCAGCGGACTCGTCGGCGGTTGTCTCCCCCGAGCCCATTGCGCCGCTTCGACCTGGCCGCGCGGCATAAAGGCAGATGTTCCACGCGGCGTCGTACGGGCCGCGCCCTCGCCCGCAAGCCTTTACCTGCCCGCGGGCCGTGGAGAGTCGGTGAGACCGTGAGTCAGAGCGTTCCTACCCCGAAGGCCGGGGGTCCGGCCGAGCCGAAGGCGCCGTCGGCGCGCGGCGTCGTCCTGAAGACGGCGGTCCCGGGCCCGAAGGCGGAGGCGATCATCGCCCGCGACCGAAAGATCCTCATGACCACCACCAAGACCGCGCCGATCGTCGCCGAGTCCGGCGACGGGGTCTGGATCACCGACGTGGACGGCAACCGCCTGCTCGACTTCTCGTCGGGCGTCGCGGTCAACAACGTCGGTTACGCGCACCCCGACGTCGTGCGCGCCGTCCGGGAGCAGGTCGGCCGGTTGAGCCACTTCGCCGGGACCGACTACTACTACGAGAACCAGGTGCGGCTGGCGGAACGGATCGCGACCATCGTTCCGGGCGCGTTCGAGAAGAAGATCTTCTTCACGAACAGCGGCACGGAGAGCGCCGAGGCGGCGCTGAAGATCGCGCGCTGGCAGCGGCAGCGCCCGATCGTGATCGGACTCCTGGGGGCGTTCCACGGTCGCACGATGGGGGCGCTGTCGTTGACGACCTCGAAGCCGGTCCAGCGCGCCCGCTACGCCCCGTTCGTCACGGGGGGCCACCACATCCCCGCGCCGAACTGCTACCGGTGCCCGTACAAGCTCGAGTATCCGAGCTGCGACCTCTACTGCGCGAAGATCCTGAAGGAGCTCTACTTCCAGACCTCGATCCCTCCGGACGACGTCGCCGCGATGATCGTCGAGCCGGTGATGGGCGAGGGCGGCTACATCGTCCCGCCGAAGGGATGGCACTCGACGATCAAAACGATCCTCGACGAGCACGGGATCCTGTTCATCGACGACGAGGTACAGGCGGGGATCGGGCGGACCGGGCGCTGGTTCGCGATCGAGCACCACGGGATCGTCCCGGACCTCGTCACGATGGCGAAGGCGATCGGGGGCGGCCTCCCGATGGGCGCGGTCTCGCTCCGGGCCGACCTCGACTTCCCGGTCCAGGGCGCGCACTCGAACACGTTCGGAGGCAACCTGGTCGCGGCGTCCGCGGCGCTGGCCACGCTCGACGTGATCGAGAAGGAGAAGTTGCTCGACAACGCTCGCATCCAGGGAACGTACCTCCTCGCTCGGCTGCGGGAGCTCATGGCCCGGCACGACGAGATCGGAGATGTCCGGGGCCTCGGCCTCATGACGGCGACCGAGTTCGTGCGCGACCGTCGGACGAAGGAACCCGCGGTGCGCTTCCGGGACCACGTGCTCGAGGAGGCGTACCGGCGCGGTCTGATCCTGCTCCCCTGCGGAAAGTCGACGCTCCGCTACATCCCTCCGCTCGTCGTCCGCCGCGAGGAGATCGACGAGGGGATCGAGATCCTCGACGCGGCGATCGCCGCGGCCCGCTCCCGCGAATGAAGTTCGCGGCCCTCGGGGAGGGGGGGACGGTCGTCCTCACCGAGCGCCCGACGCCCGTCGCGGGACCCGGCGAGGTGGTGGTCGGGCTCGCCGCGTGCGGGGTCTGCGGCACGGACCTGGAGAAGCTCCGGGGAAACTATCGGAGCGCGGGGATCCTCGGCCACGAACCCGTGGGCCGGGTGGCCGCCGTGGGAGCGGGCGTGCGGGATCTCGCGCCGGGGGACCGGGTCTTCGTGCACCACCATGTCCCGTGCGGGACCTGCGAGGTCTGCGCGCGGGGGGACCCCACCTTCTGCCCGACGTACTCCCGCACCAACCTCGACCCCGGCGGATTCGCCGAGGCGTTCCGGGTCCCGGAGGAGAACGTTCGCCGCGGCGCGATCCTCCCGATCGACCCGTCCGTCTCGTGGGACGTCGGGGCGCTCCTCGAACCCGCGGGCTGCGCCCTCACCGCGCTCCGGCGCGTGAGCATGCCGGCGAACGGCTCCGTCTGGGTCCTCGGCCTCGGGCCGGTCGGGCTCCTCTACGCCCGTCTCGCCCGAACCCTCGGGGCGTCGTGGGTGGGCGGGAGCGAGATCGCTCCCCTCCGCCGGGCGGCCGCCGAGCGCGGGGGCATCGACGTCGCGGTCGACCCGCGCGAGGACGGCGCGGTGGAGCGGGCGGTCGAGCGGGCCACGGCGGGTCGCGGGGTCGACCTCGCGGTGGTCGCCACCGGGCAGCCGGCCGTCGTTCGCGCCGCGACCCGGCTCGTGCGCCGGGGGGGCACCGTGAACCTGTTCGGCCTCCCCGAGGCCGGGAGCCGGCTCGACGCCGACCTCCAGGAGCTCTACCTCCGGGGGGTCCGGCTGATCCCGTCCTACGCGACGACCGAACCGGACATCGCCGAGGTCCATCGACAGGTCGTCGCGGGGTCGCTCTCGCTCGCCGACCTCGTCACCGACCGCGTCCCGCTCGCCGAGGTCGACGAGGCGTTCCGGCGGGCGGGCCGACCGGACCGGGCGGTCAAGGTCGTGGTGACCGGTCCCGCGTACTAGCTCAGGCGTCCTCGTCCTCGCCGAGCACTCGCCCGCTCACGCGGTGACTCGCACCGACGCGGGACCGGGGCCCGAGCACGCTGTCGCGCACTTCGGCGTCGCGCCCGACGGTCGCCCCGTCCATCACGATCGAGTTCTCGACTCGAGCGCCGTCCTCGACCGTCGCCCCGACCCCGAGCGTGACGTAGCTGCCGAAGCGGGCGCCGCGGACCGATACGGCGCCCATCGTCGCGACCGGCCCGGTCCCCCGCGCCTCGGGCGGGACCCCTCCCGGGCCGCCCCGATGGTCGTCGAAGAGGAGGCGCTGGGCGTTCAGGATCCGCTGCGGGGTCCCGGCGTCCTCCCAGTAACCGGTGAGCCGAAAGCCAAAGACCCCCTTCGGCAGCAGGTGCGGCATCACCTCGCGCTCGAAGCTGACCGCGCGGCCCGAAGGGATCGACTCGAGGACCTCGCGACGCCAGATCGCGATCCCGGCGTTGATCCAGCGGCTCGGGGCGTCCGCCGGCTCGGGCTTCTCGACGAACTCGGTGATCCGGTCGTCGGGTCCGAGCGCGGCAACGCCGTACGGCCGCGGGTCGTCCACCTGGTAGAGCGCCATCGTCCCGACGCCGCCCCGCGCGGTGTGGGTCGTCCGCATCGCACGGAGGTCGGCCGAGGCGAGGACGTCCGAGTTCAGCAGAAAGAACGGGTCGGAGGCGCCGCTCCCGGCGTTCTTCATCCCGCCGCCGGTGCCGAGCGGCTCCGCCTCGGGGACCGTGCGCACGGGCCATCGGACCGGATGCGCCCGCACGTACGCGTCGATCACGTCCGATTTGTAGCCGGTGGCCAGGACGACCTCTTCGATGTCGTCCGGCAGGAGGTCGAGCACGTGATAGAGCATCGGCTTCCCCGCGACCGGGATCAGCTGCTTCGGGACCGCGAACGTGACCGGTCGCAGCCGCGTGCCGAATCCGCCGACGAGGACCATCGCTTTCATGCGGCCCGCGAGGCGACCGGTCGCGGGAATATCCGCCTTGCCCGGGCGGCCTAGATGAGGGTGGGCGACTCCCCTCGCTCGACCGAGCGGGCGTAGTCTCGCTGCACGAGCCGCTTGAGCAGCGCCGCCGGACTGCCCCAGATGGGCACCGCCCGCACCGCGCCCGCCGCCTTCCCGAGCCCGAGCGCGACCACCACCCCACGCTCGTGGTACACGAACGGGACGAGCGGTCGCCCGTTCCAGCGGGCGACGAGATTGCGCGCGGCGGTGCGGGCTTCGGCGAGCGCGGCCTGGGCCGTCGCCGGAACGGCGGCTCCGGTCGCGGGGTCGGGCACCCCCGCGACGTCCCCGACCGCAAAGACCCCGGGGTGACCGGGAGCCTCGAGCGTCTGCTCCGCCGCGATCCGTCCGCCCCGGCCGTGCGGGACCGGCAGCGGGCGAACCACGGCCGGCGCTTCCAGCCCCGCGCACCAGACCGCGGCGTCGCACGCCAGGACCGACCCGTCCGCCAGCGTGACGCGCCCGGGCTCGACGCGCGAGACGTTGAACCCCTCGACGATCGTGACACCCGCCCGGAGGAGACCGCGTCGCGCCCGCTCCACGATCGACGGCGCGAAGCCGGCGAGGAACGGGAGCGCGCCGGTCAGCAGGAAGACGTGGGGGGATCGCGCTCGAGGGTCCGCGATCGACGCCCAATCGGTCGTCGCGATCTCGGCGGCCAGCTCGGTGCCGGTCGACCCCCCGCCGACGACGACGACGCGCGGCCGCCGCTCGGGGGGCAGGGAGACCGAGGCGGTTTCGATGTCCCGGAGGGCCGCCGCCAGCTTCTTCGCACCGGCCAGGCGGTAGACCTGGTGGGCGTACTCCGCGGCTCCGGGCACGCCGTAGTACGCGGCGACGCTGCCGAGGCAGATCGCGAGCGCGCGGTACTCCACGGTTCCGGTGTCGAGGCGGACCGTACGGGCGCCGAGGTCGATCGACTCGACGGAACCTTGGCGGAACTCGACCGAACTGCCCTCGAGCACCTCGGCGAGGGGGACCGTCCATCGATCGACGGAGTCACCGGAGGACGCGAGCTGTCCCACTTCATAGAGCTCGGTCCGGAGCTCATGGACCGGGCTTCGGTCGACCAGGACGACCGGCACCCGACCGCGGGAGCGACGGCG
>Ga0335074_10003351_pt1 | contig 21837 bp, 20 predicted proteins | sample Lox_Sample_23_FD_206715 | JGI IMG/M metagenome (GOLD analysis project Ga0335074, IMG submission 206715) | Soil microbial communities from Loxahatchee National Wildlife Refuge, Florida, United States - Lox_Sample_2.3 | ecosystem: Environmental > Terrestrial > Soil > Wetlands | place: USA... | reverse complement strand
CTCGACCGCGGCATCCCGCGCGGCTTCTTCAAGGTCGAGGACAGGGAGCCGGCGCTCGGCCGCATCCGCACGACAGCCGATCTCGGCCAGTTCGCCGACCGCGATTTCATCACCGAAGCCGTGTTCGAGGCGGAAGACGTCAAGGCCGAGGTTTACCGCACACTCGATCGGGTCTGCCGGCCGGGTGCGATCCTCGCCAGCAACACTTCGACAATCCCGATCTCGGCGCTGGCCTCCCATGTCGCTGAGGCGCGCCGGGCCAATTTCATCGGCACGCATTATTTCTCGCCCGCCTCGCGCATGAAGCTGGTCGAGATCATTCCCGCCTTCGATACCGCGCCCGCAACGGTCGAGAGCGCGATGCGGCTCGTCACCGAAGCCGGCAAAACGGCGATCCCGGTCAAGGATGTGGCCGGCTTTGCGGTCAACCGCATGTTTCTGATATTTCTGCAGGAGGCGGTGCGGCTCGTCGAGGATGGGGTGGCGACGCCGGCAGACATCGACACCGCGTGCAAGCTCGGCCTCGGCCACCCGATGGGGCCGTTCGAGCTGATGGACGCGGTGAGCTCGAAGCTGTGCCTGCAGGTGTCGGAAATCCTGTTTGACGCTTATGGCGAGCGCTTTCGTCCGCCGGCCTTGTTGAAGCAGCGGGTCAAGGCCGGGTTTGTCGGCGGCCGCGGCAATCGCGGCTGGCGCACCCGGGGATGAACGGCAGGAAAATTGCCGCAATGCTATCGCATGCTGCCGGTGGCTTGATCGGGAGGCATCGCGCGCCGCCCGTTTGACTTGGGGCCGCGGCGATCTTAGGCTTCCCGCCGGTAACGCTGCCTATCGGGAGAAGAGCATGAGCGCCCACGCCAGCCCTGAGCAGATCCGCCAACATCTGTCGCATCCGGTCATCGACGGCGACGGCCACTGGATCGAATACGGCCCGGTTTTTGCCGAGAAGATCAGGCAGGCGGTCGGCGACAAGGGCGCCGCGGGTTTCCTCGCGCACACGCGGCGTATTCCCGATTCGCTCAAATTGACGATCGACGAGCGCAAGCGTCGCGGCGTCGCAATGGAAGGTTATTGGGGCCGCCAGACGACCAATACGCGCGACCGCGCCACCGCGATGCTGCCGCGCATGCTGTATGACCGGCTTGACGAACTCGGCATCGATTTCGGCATCATCTATCCGACGGCCGGCCTCGGTATCGCCCGCATCGCCGACGACGAGACGCGGCGCGCCGTCTGCCGCGGCTTCAACATCGTCACGGCCGATTATTTCGCAAAGCGCAGCGACCGGCTGACCCCGGCCGCTGTCATCCCGACCTACACCCCCGACGAAGCGATCGAGGAACTCGAATTCGTCACCACACAGCTCGGCCTGAAGGTCGGCATGTTCGGCAGCGGCAATGCCCGGCCATTGCAGATCACGAAGGAGGCGGTCGCCAAGGGGCTTGAACCAGCCATCGCGCGTCATGCCGTGTTCTACGACCAACTCGGCCTCGACGGCGACTATGACTACGACGCCCTCTGGCAGAAGTGCCGCGAGCTGAACATCGCGCCGACCTTCCATACCGGCGGCCGCAGCTTCGGCCTGCGCAACAACCCGTCCAACTTCACGTTCAACCATATCGGCCATTTCGCCGCCGCCGGCCACGCCGTCGCGAAGGGCCTGTTCCTCGGCGGCGTGACGCGGCGCTTCCCCGATCTGCGCTTCGGCTTTCTGGAGGGCGGCGTCGGCTGGGGCTGCCAGCTCTTCGCCGACCTGATCGAGCACTGGGAGCGGCGCGGCAAGAAGGGCCTCGAATACATGCACCCGTCAAAGCTCGATCGCAAACTTTTGGCCGAACTCGTCGATAAATACGGCTATGAGGAGATCGCGGCCGAACTGAAGCGTCGCGACGGCTTCCCGGCGAAAGAAGAGGACGAGCTCGACGGCAACGTCCCGGTGCACGACGACTATGCCGCCTGCAACATCACGCAGAAGCGCGACTGGATCGATCTCTTCGTAACGCCGTATTTCTTCGGTTGCGAGGCCGACGACCGGATGAATGCGGTGGCGTTTTCGAAATTCAACCCGTTCGACGCCCGGATCCAGGCGATCTACAGTTCCGATATCGGGCATTTCGATGTGCCCGATATGCGGCAGGTGCTGCCCGAAGCGTGGGAGCTGGTCGAAGACGGGCTAATCACGCGGGACGATTTCCGCGACTTCACCTTCGCCAACGCCGTGAAGCTCTGGGGCACGCAAAACCCGCGCTTCTTCGACGGCACCGTCATCGCCAAACAGGCGGCCGAGGTGCTGCGCCAGCCCGCGGCGCCGGTGCCGGCCCGCGCCGCCGCGGAATAGCCGGCAGGGAGCCATTTCGCGCAATTGCGCGAGGGGTTGGGATCGCGATCGCCGGCAAGACGTTCGCCGGGCGGCCAAGAAGCGGCTCTCGGCGGAGAGGGAGCGATCGTGATCCGGCAGGGTGTATGGCGCGCGTGGTGGTGCTTGCTCGCCGCCTTGTTGCTGGCGGCGACGCCGGCGGCAGCGCAGACGGTTGCGACGTATCACGGTCGGGCCGACCGCAGCGGCAATTTCTTCATGCCCGGCCTTACCTGGGCCAATGCCGGTGCGTTGCGGCTTGACGGCGGCTTTGCGCCGCGCTTTCCGGGCCATCTCTACGCCCAGCCGCTCTACTGGCGGCCGCCGGGATCGGCGTCGGGCACGCTGGTCGTTGCCAGCGAAAACGATGTTGTCACCGCGATCGATGCCGCGACCGGGCGGACTTTGTGGAGCCGTACGCTCGGCACGCCAGAGCCGCTCTCCGCTTTTCCGTGCGGCAACATCGACCCGCTCGGCGTCACCGGCACGCCGGTCATCGACCCCGCCACCGGCACCCTTTACCTCGATGCGATGGTGCGGGGCGTCGCCGGGCCGAGCCACCGGATCTTCGCATTGTCGCTCGCCGACGGCAGCGTGCGGCCAGGCTGGCCGGTCGATGTCGCCGCCGCCCTGCGCCGGCTCGGGCAGGATTTTGATCCGCATCTGCAGAACCAACGGGCGGCGCTCGTCCTGCTTGGCGGTAACGTCTACGCCGGCTACGGCGGGTTTTTCGGCGATTGCGGCGATTACCACGGCTGGGTCGTCGGCATCGGCGAAAACGATCCCGGCCACGTCGTCGCGTGGCGCTCCGGCGCGCCCGGCGGCGCGGTCTGGGCGCCGGGCGGTATCGCAAGCGATGGGCAGTTTCTCTATTTCGCGACCGGCAACACGAAAGAGGCGCCGCGTTGGGCCGGCGGCGAGGCGGTGTTCCGCGCGTCGCCCGATCTGCGCGGGGACGGGCCGGCATCGTATTTCGCGCCGGCCAATTGGCGCACGCTCGACGATCGCGATCTCGACCTTGGCGGCACGAACCCGCTGCCCTTTGCGGTGGGCGGCGCGATGGGGGCGCAGCAGCTGCTGCTGGCGCTCGGCAAGGACGGCGACGCGTACCTGATCAATCCGCTCGACCTTGGCGGCATCGGCGGCGCACTGCTGACGAGGCGCGTGTCGACCGGCCCGATCCGCACCTCGCCGGCGGTTTATCCGCGGGGCGAGGCGGCCTTCATCGCCTTCCAGGGGCCGGGGGCCGATTGCCCGGCGGGGCAGCGCGGCGATCTGACCGTGCTGCGGGTGACGGCGGGCCGGTCGCCCGGCCTTGCCACCGCATGGTGCGGCGCAATGCGGGGCCGCGGCTCGCCGATCGTGACGACGACCGACGGCCACTCCGACCCGGTCGTGTGGATCCTCGGTGCGGAGGGGGACAATCGGTTGCACGGCTTTGAGGGCGATAGCGGCAAACCGCTCTATACGAGCCCGCCGCTCGCCGGTTTGCGCCATTTCCAGACGCTGATCGCTGCCGACAACCGGCTTTATGTCGGCGCCGACGGCCGGATTTATGCGTTCGATATCGGCCGGTGACGATTTGATGCGCCGACAAAACGATCGCGGCGACGTTCTCGGGGACAGATATTGGCCCAATCGAAGGTCCTGCCGATGAGCGGTTTCCTCGCGTCAGGGCGGCTGCGCCGCCCGCAAATCACGTTCGGCTCTGCTGCCGCCGCGCTGCTCGCCGCCGGCGTTCTGATGCCCGGCGCGGCGCCGGCCGCCGCCGGTTATGCGACGATCGAACCGGCAGCCGGTTCGGCGACATTGCCTGGCATGCCGCCCGCCCCGGCCGCATCGCAGCTCGCGCCGGCGGCGCGCGCGCCATGGGAGCGCGCCGAAGCCGCGCAGCCGCGCCGGCCGACAGAAGCGGCGCGATCGGGCAGCACTGAACCGGCGAGTGCCGCGCTGCCGCAATCGGCTGGCGGCGAGATCGCGGGACCGCATGGGATCGATATTGCGCGCTGGGGCATCGGCCCGCGCATCGGCGCGGCGGCCGCTGCCGCTGAGCCCGGTCGGCCGCTTTATTTGTGGATGACGATCGAGGGCGGCGAGGCCGCCGTCGATCGGCTGCGTGCGAATGGGCCGATCGCGATCGAGGTGCACTGGGCGCGCGCCGGTGCCGGTCCCGGCGCCCCCGCCTTGACGACGCAGCTGCGGATCGGCCGATCCGGCCTCGCACCGGTTTTTGCCGGCGAGGTCGCGCGGCAGGGGCACTTCGAATGGCACAGCTGGGCGCGCAAGGATTCGCTCAGTGCCGGTCAATGGACGGTATCGCTGACCTATCCTGACGGCCGGCCGCTGATGTGCGGCCAATCGGCGCCGCAGCCCTGCCGGTTTTCGATCACCGTCGGCTGATCGTCGCGCCCGCGTTCGGTTGCGGCCGGCGCCGGTCGATCATACCTAAGGTCGGGCCGCTCCCCTGCCCCCGAAAAACCTTGAGGAGGACCAGCGATGCGCCGGATGACGATGATCGCCGCGGGGATCTCGGCTGTACTGGCGGTCTCGGCCGCCGTGCCGGCTTTTGCCGGCTACGGTGCCTTCGCATTTGATGCCGCCGGACACAAATTCGGCTACAGCCTGAACCAGCCGGACCAGCAGCACGCCAACCAATTGGCGCTGCGGCATTGCAACTCAAACAATTGCAAAGTGGTCTTCCCGGTCGGACCACGCCTATGCGGCGCCTTGGCGACCAGCCAAATCGCCGGGACGGCTTGGGGCGGCGCGGTCAAGCCGAGCCGCGATGCCGCCCAGCTCAATGCGATCGAGGATTGTCAGAAGCATACCGCCGGCCAGTGCAAGCTGCGCGCGGTCGGGTGCAACCGTTAGCCGCTTCGGGTGTTCGCCGCACAGCGCGAAGAGGGTGGGGGATGAGCCTGCAATGAGCACGACGAACATGGTGCGGGCGGCTGCCGGTGCTGTGCTGCTGCTGTTGCCGATCGCTGCGGCGGCACCGGCCTGGGCCGGCTTCGGCGCCGTCGCGTACGACGACACCAACGGCCGGTACGGCGCCAGCTTCAATCAGCCGAGCGAGACGCAGGCGTTCGAAAAGGCGCTGAAGCAGTGCAGCAGCGCCGGCTGCCGCGTGCACGTTGTCGAGCCGAGAGGCTGCGGGGCGCTTGCATTGAGCAACAGGGACAAGGCGTGGGGCGGCGCCGACCGGGTGACGCTCGCCGCCGCCGAGCATGCCGCCGTCGCACACTGCCAGATTCATACGAAGACCGGGATATGTACGGTGCGGGTGTTCGGCTGCAACAAATGACGCCTCGCGCCGCCGGCAGCGGCATCAAACCAAGCTAATCGAGCGGCCGGTGGAGGCCGGTGGCGGCGGCGAGGTATTCCGGATCGTCAACCCCGATCAGCCCGTGGCGGATCGCGAAATCGAGGATGACGAGGTTGACGTTGAACTTGAAATCATCGCCGTCGCGCACCCGCCCGATGACCTCGGCGGCCGGCATCAACGCGAAATCAACGATCTCGCCGTCCCCGTTTTGCGGCGTGAAATCCACCGGCAGCTCGACATCGTAGATGAACAGCACGTCGTCACGGATGCCGAGTTCGGTCTCCATGCAATAGCTGACGACACCCGCCGGCACGGCGCGATCCACAAGATGCGGCGGGATCCCCGCTTCCTCCTCGGCTTCCTTGTAAAGCGTTGCGACGATGCCGTGGCCGTTGCCGATGCCGCCGGCAACGATGTTATCGAGCTTGTTCGGCGACACCCGCTTGTCGGGCGCACGCCGGCCGATCCACAATTCAAGGCCGCGCGAATTGCGGCGGAACCCGTTGAGGTGCACGCCGTAAGCCCGCGTTCCGAAGAACGGCACGGCGCCGCGATCGAGGCGAAAGATCGGCGGCTCGCCCCAGCGCGCCATCACGGCGAACGTTTCGTTGCGCCATTTCGGCACGCGGTTCTGTGCGACCAGCGCCTCGACGACGCCATCGACGGCGGCGCTGACGGCATCGGCATCGCCCGCGGCGACGAGGCGCACCTCGTCGTGCTCGACCGCGAAGACGTGCCGGAAAGGTGCCAGCGCAGCGGCGTTGTCGTGACGCAACCAGCCGATCCGTTGGCCACCGGCGACGAGCGGGACGACCTGCCCACGTTCGAAACTGTTGCAGCGGCGGATATGATCGGCGAACGACATCGGTTTCAGCCGGCGGTGTGGATCTCGCTGCTCAGCACGCTCTCGACACCGACGATATGGCGCATCAGGCGGCCGATATACTCGGCCGCGTCGCGGTCGAGGCCGGCGACCTGTACCTCGATCGCCAGCGTCTCCGGCGACGCCGTGCTGCGCCATTTGTGCGGGATGAGGCCGCGTTTCGCAAACAGTTCCAGAACGCGCGGCATGACCCCCGGTTCCGCCCGCGCATCGATGGCATAACAGGTCGTGACAGGGCGCGCGGCGCAATCAGAGCGGAACGTGCCCGCAAGCAGCAGTGGAGACGACATCGCGAAATTCCTCGGTGCAATCATGGCGAATCGGCAGTGCCCGAGCCCGCACGGGGCCCGGGCCGCTAATTCGCCGCGCAAGGGCGCGATGCGTCAGCCGCCTCACGACAGCAATCTGAACCGCCGCCCTGCCGCCGTCAACCGCACTGCCCCGCGTTTGAGTCTGCCGGTTCGGCCTTTATAATCGGCAAATGTTCAACCCCGGAGGAAAGCGCCATGCCCGCGGTCGTGCTCGGAACCGACGGCTACCGATACGAGGTCAACGATAACTGGGCAAAGTTGCCGCCGGGCATGGAATTCAACGCCGATGTCGCGGCCGTGGGCGTTGATCGCCACGACAATGTCTACGCCTTCAACCGCGGCCGCCACCCGATGTGCGTATTCGATCGTAACGGCAACTTCCTGCGCTCGTGGGGCGAAGGCGTGTTCACCCGGCCGCACGGCGTGTTCATCGCGCCCGACGACACGATCTGGCTGACCGACGACGGCGACCACACGGTCCGCCAGTGCACGCTCGATGGCAAGGTGCTGCTGACGATCGGCGTCCCCGGCAAGGCGGCGCGCTATATGTCAGGCGAGCCGTTTCACCGCTGCACCCACACCGCGATGTCGCCCGAGGGCGATATCTACGTTTCGGACGGCTACGGCAATTCCCGCGTCCACAAATACACGCCCGACGGCAAGCTGCTATTCTCGTGGGGTGAACCCGGCACCGACCCGGGTCAGTTCAACATCGCGCACAACATCTGCTGCGATCCCGATGGCTGGATCTATGTCGCCGACCGCGAGAACCACCGCGTCCAGGTGTTCGATCGGAACGGCAAATACGAGACGCAGTGGAACAACATGCACCGCCCCTCCGGCCTCTACATGGAAAGCGGGACGCAGACGCCGCGCTTTTTCATCGGCGAGATCGGCCCGGACATGGCGGTTAATATCGATATCCCGAATTGCGGGCCGCGCGTCAGCATCTACAGCCACACCGGCGAACTCCTGGCGCGCCTCGGCCACGCGCATGCCGGCCTCGATCCGGGGCAGTTCATTTCGCCGCACGGCCTGGCGGTCGACTCGCGCGGCGACATCTATGTCGGCGAAGTCTCCTATACGAACTGGGGCCGCCGCGTGCGTGCCCGCGGCGAAGCGTTGCCACCCGGCCTCAGGAGCCTGCAAAAACTTGTGAAAACAGGCTGACCCTCGGCAATCATGCTGCGGCAGGTATGCGCGCCGATCCACCCCGACGGCTGGAAGTTCATTGCGACAGCGGCGGCAGTCACGGCCCTGTTGTTCGCGTTCGTGCCGCTCGCCGGCTGGCCGGCGCTGATCGTGACATCGTGGGTCGCCTACTTCTTCCGCGACCCGTGGCGGGTCACGCCGACCCGTCTGGGCCTCATCGTCAGCCCGGCCGACGGCATGGTCGTCGCGCTCGGTCCCGCCGCCCCGCCGCCCGAGTTGCAGATGGAGGCTGCCGCGATGACGCGGATCGGCATCTTCCTGAACCTGCTCGATGTCCATGTCGCGCGGGCGCCAACCGGTGGCCGCGTCATCGCGCGGCATTACACAAAGGGCCGCTTCGTCAACGCCAGCCTCGACAAGGCCAGCACCGATAACGAGCGGCTTGCGGTCCGCCTCGCACCGGCCGAAGAGGGCGCCGGCGGCGACGTCGCGTTTGTGCTGATCGCCGGACTGGTGGCGCGGCGCATCGTCTGTCCGCTCTATGCCGGTCAGCGTCTCGCCGCCGGCGAGCGCATCGGCCTCATTCGCTTCGGCTCGCGGATCGACGTGTATTGCCCGCCGCAGTTCGTGCCGCTGGTCGCGCTCGGCCAGCGCATGGTCGCCGGCGAAAGCGTGCTCGCGGAGCGCCGCGCCGGCGCGCCGGAGCCGGGCGGCATCGCCCATTGAAACAAGGGCGGCGGTCGGCGCCGCGGCGGGGGCTCAGGGGCTGACGTTCTAGCTTTCCAGTTCGTCGGAACATACCAGAAGGCCTTGTATAACTGGCCGCTGACGGCCTGCTTGGTGGTTCTACCGCTCTGCATTAAAAGCGTCGAACCCTGCTCATCGCTTTGAACGCGAAAGGCGACAGCAACGCCCGGCGCCAAATCCGCTGTCCACTCACCGTTCGCTTCGATCTTCAGCGCCCGGAACGTTCCCGCCGGCACCGTTACGTTACGCCAACCGGTGACTACATAATCTTCGTGAAATTGTTCGCTGGCGTGCGCCCGATTACGCGGATGATGGTCGGTGTAATCGATGACCCGGCGTTTCCCGACGGTAAGCGGAAAAGCGAGCGGCGGATTGACCACGACCTGCTTTCCATCGAGGTTCCTGGCCCGGCTCCAATCGGGGTCGGTCGAACGCTCGACGGCCGGCATGTTCGAGCCGACTTCCTTCACCGCGACCAGAAGCTCCGACGGGTCGCTTCGCAGGACGGTGATCTCGATTTGGCTTTGATGGGATGCCAGACCTTTTTGCACAGTCTCAAGGGTGGTCCATTGATATTGCGCCATACTTTTCGGCCGCTCGATCTGCTGTGCGGCAGCGGGCAGCGCGATCAGAATAACCATCAATGCAATCAATGTTCTAATCACGGCGTCTGGCCCGAACATCGGCCGATCGCGGCACCGGCACAACATGACGCCTGTCGGCCTCCAGGAAGACGAGAGATGAGCGTGGACCTGCGCAACCTGATTACCGACGTGCCGGGCATCCTCGTCGGCCAGGCCGAGGACCCTGACGGCGTGACCGGCACGACGATCGTGCTGGCCGAGAAGCCGGCCATCGCCGCTGTCGATGTGCGCGGCGGCGCGCCGGGCAGCCGCGAGACCGAGCTGCTCGACCCGGCCGCGCTGGTCCAACGGGTCGATGCCATCGTGCTTTCGGGCGGCTCGGCCTTCGGGCTGGAGGCGGCCGGCGGTGTGATGGAGGGTTTGGCCGCAACGGGGCGCGGCTTTGCCGTGCGCGATGTGCTGGTGCCGATCGTGCCGGCGGCGATCCTGTTCGACCTCGCATTTCCCGGCCGCCGGCCGTGGTCGGGTGAGCCGCCCTATCGTCGGCTCGGCCGCGCGGCGCTGGCGCGCGCCGGACGGGAATTCGCGCTCGGCAATGCCGGCGCCGGGCTCGGCGCCAAGGCCGGCCGGCTGAAGGGCGGCGTCGGCAGCGCCTCGGTGCTCCTCACCGCTGGCGCCACGGTCGGCGCACTCGTCGCGGTGAACAGCTGGGGATCGGTCGTGCGGCCCGATTGCGGCCGTCTGTGGGCGGCCGAATCGGCAGCGGCCGGCGAGATCCCGCCGCAGCCGGAGCCGCCCGAGCGGCCGCTCGACCCCGAGGATTTCTCGGCCTGCGCGCCGGCCGCCGCCGGCGCCAACACGACGATCGCCGTCGTCGCGACCGACGCGGCCCTCGACAAGAGCGCCTGCCGACGCCTCGCGATCATGGCGCAGGACGGGCTGGCGCAGGCGATCCGCCCGGCCCATACCCCGTTCGACGGCGATACCGTATTCGCGCTATCGACCGCGCCGGAGGCGGCCGACACCGACCCGCTGCGGCTGGCACGGCTCGGGCATGCCGCAGCGGCATGTCTGGCGCGCGCCATTATGTGCGCGGTCATCGCTGCCGAGCCGCTCGGCGGCTTCCCGAGCTGGCGGCGGCTGTGGGGCGCCGGCTAGATCAGGCGGCCGCCGGAACGACGCGGGCGCGGCATTCGCCGAGGCCGATCGGGGCAAAACCATCGCGCCGGCAATACGCGCGGAAGATCGCCTCGTCGCCGTCTTCGAGAAACGTGCGCGTCTCGCTCGGCGACAGCGTCAGCCTGCGCGTGCCGTCCATGCTCTGCTCGCTGAGGCTGCCCCAGCCTTCTTCGCCCGGCCCGGAAATCGTGCCGGTGCCGAACAGGTCGCCTGCCTCTAGATTGCAGCCGTTGCAGGTGTGGTGGGCGACAAGCTGCGCCAGCGTCCAATACAGGTCGGTCGTGTTGCTGTGCGAGATGCGCGACGGCAGCGCGGCGCGCTCGCGCATCTGCGGCGTCAGTATGAACGCCTCGAGCGCGATGTCGAATGCGCCGTTCTGCTGGTCCTGCGGGTCCGTCAGGTAGGGCAGCGGCGCCGGATCGCCGGCAGGGCGCGGCGGCTGCCCGACGCGGAACGGCTCCAACGCCTCGGGCGTGACGATCCACGGCGATACGGTCGATTGAAAACTCTTGCCGAGGAATGGCCCCAAGGGCTGCGACTCCCACTGCTGGATGTCGCGCGCCGACCAGTCGTTGACGAGACCGATGCCGAATATGTGCTCGGCGGCGCGGCCGATCGGGATCGGCTCACCCTGCCGGTTGCCGGGGCCGATCCACACCGCCAGTTCCAGCTCGTAATCGAGCTTGCGGCACGGCCCGAACGTCGGCGCCGCCTCGTCCGGCTGTTTACGCTGGCCGTTCGGCCGCCGCACCGGCACGCCCGCTGCGCGCACCGACGAGGCTCGGCTGTGATAGGCGACCGGTACGTATTTGTAATTCGGGCTCAGCGGATTGTTTGGATCGCGGCGGCGCCCGCCATTGCGCGCGTGGTGAATGCCGGCAAAAAAATCGGTGAAATTGCCGATCTGCGCCGGCAAGTGCAGCGAGCACGCACCCGCCGGGTGAAGCAGCCGCGCGGCGAGCGCCGCGTCGCGGGCGCGGCCGTCGCCATCGGCGGCGAGCAACGCGAACAATTGCCGCCTGAGGGCGCGCCGCGGCCCGGCGCCCAATGCCATCAACGGATTGAGTACGGGCCCCGAAGCCGCCTGCGCGGCCCGCTCGGCCTCACCGGAAAACAACCCGGCATCCGCGGCGGCGCGCAGGTCGAAAATCATGTCGCCGATGGCGACGCCGCCGCGCGGCCCGCCGCCGCCGACCGCATTTCCCGGCGGGCTGAACACGCCGAACGGCAGGTTCTGCAGCGGAAATTCGCGATGGCCGTCGGCCGAAGCCACCCAGCTGCGGCGAGCGGCGTCATGGGTCTCGTCGATCATGCTGAACCCCCTCCGATAAACCGCGGAGCGGCCGCTGCGCACGCTCGGGCCGCCCGACAATGACACACCGCTTTCAGGCGGCGGGACGAAAGCTCGCCAGCGGGCGCTTCTGGCTGCCGTCGGCGGCAAAATTGACGGGGTCGAGCCACGCCTCTAAGGCGACGCGAAGCGGCGGCCATTGGCGGTCGATGACCGAGAACCAAGCGGTGTCGCGATTCCGCCCCCGCGTGATCATCGCCTGCCGGAACAGTCCCTCGTACTGGAAACCGAGGCGCGCCGCGGCGGCGCGCGACGGCAGGTTGTGCGAATCGCATTTCCATTCGCAGCGCCGATAGCCGAGTTCGTCGAACACTCGGCGCATCATCAGGTACATCGCTTCGGTTGCTGCCGGCCGGCGCTGCAGCCGCGGGCTGAACACTAGGCCGCCGATCTCGATCGTACCCATCGCCGGCATGCAATTGCTGTAGACCGCGACGCCGACGGCCCTGCCATCCGCGGCGCGGTCGCAGATCGCGTGATAAAGCCGGTTCGTATCGGCGAGCGCGCCGTCGAGCCAGTCGCGATATTCGCCGAGTGTCGCGAACGGGCCGAAATTGTAATAGGTCCAGAGCCGCCCCTCGCGGTCGTCGGCGTTCGCCTCGAACAGTTGTGCGGCGTGCCGCTCAGGATCGAGCGGTTCGACGGCGCACAAGCGGCCGGCCAATGCTGTGCGCGGCGGCCGCGGCCGTGGCGACCAGCCCGGCACCGGCGCGCCGACCGGTTGGCCCAGATGATTGACGTGCGGTTCGCTGTCCATGATGCGAAGGCCAGCACAGGCCGGTGCGGGTCGTCAACAGCATCGATCCAGGACGGCGATCGTCTTTCCGGGCTATCCTGAACAGCGTTCGGTATGGCTTGCGCCGGCGCAAGGGGGGCGGTAGCGTCGGCCGACCGCACAGCCGAATACGGAGGCCCGCGTGAGCGCCCATCTTTCGTCCGCGCAGATCAAGTCGCGGCTCGATCACCCGATCATCGACGCCGACGGGCACTGGATCGAATACGGGCCGGTATTTGCCGAAGCATTGCGCAAGGTCGGCGGCGAGGTGGCTGTCGAGGGCTGGAACGCGGTGCGCAACGGGACACGCAACGCGCTCTCAATGTCGGTCGAAGAGCGGCGCCGGCGCCGGATCAGCCAGGAGGCGTTCTGGGGCCACCCGTCGCGGAACACAAAAGACCTGGCGACCGCGCTGTTCCCGCGCCTGCTGGCCGAGCGGCTCGACGAAATCGGCCTCGATTTCGCCATCATCTATCCGACCGGCGGCCTACGCGTGCCGCGGGTCGGCAATGACGCCGCGCGTCGCGCCGCCGCGCGTGCCTACAACATCGTCACAGCCGAGTATTTCCGCCCATATGCCGACCGCATGACGCCGGCCGCGATCATCCCGATGCACACACCGGAGGAGGCGATCGAGGAACTCGAATTTGCCGTCAAACAGCTAGGCTACAAGGTCGCGATGCTCGGCAGCCTGATGGACCGGCCGGTCGTCGCGGCCGGCGAGATCGCGGGCGAGGCGAGACGCTTTGCGGTGTGGAAGGACGTGATCGGCCTCGACAGCGAGTACGATTACGACCCGGTGTGGCGGAAATGTCTGGAACTGAAGATCGCGCCGTCTTTTCATTCGGGGGCGCGCCGGTCGGGCCTCCGGCTGTCGCCGTCCAATTTCGTTTACAACCACATCGGCCATTTCGCCGCCGCCAACCACGCCGCGTGCAAGGCCATGTTCCTCGGCGGCGTCACGCGGCGCTTCCCGGACCTCAACATGGCCTTCCTCGAAGGCGGCGCCGGTTGGGCCTGCCTGCTCTACGGCGACCTGCTCGGCCATTGGGAAAAGCGCAGCCGCAAAGGCCTTGAGGAAGTCGATCCCCGCAATATCGATCGCGCCCTGCTAATGGAGCTCGCCGTAGAATACGGCGGCGACGCCTTTGCCTCCGTACTGCGCAGGCAGGGCGGCCAGTTCTTCCCGGGCGAAGAGCGCTTGACCGGCGGCATAGCGGATCTCGACGACTACAGCGCCTGCAAGATCAGCCGCAAGGACGACTGGAAGGACCTGTTCGTCACGCCGTTCTATTTCGGCTGCGAGGCGGACGACCCGTCAAACGTCTGGGCCTTCAATGCGCACGCAAACCCGTTGGGCGCCCGGCTCAACGCGATCTTCTCGTCCGATATAGGGCACTTCGATGTGCCGGACATGACCGAAGTCGTGCCGGAAGCCTACGAGATGGTGGAGGACGAACTCGCGACGCCGGCCGATTTCCGCGATTTTACGTTCGCCAACGTCGTCCGCCTGTTCGGACGGCAGAACCCGCGCTTTTTCGCCGGCACCCGGGTCGCCGAGGCGGCGGCGGCGGTGTTGCGCGACGCCGCGCCGGCGCGGGCAGCAGCGGAGTAGCAGCGAACGGGCGCCGGCGACGGGAAGCCCGACGGCATTGCCTCGCGTCGCCCGCAATGACATTGTTGCTCCGGGCGAACCGGCAGCAGCCGGGCGACCGTGGGAGGTGAACGATGGCAGACTACCCGATCATCTCGGCCGACTCGCACATCGTCGAGCCGCCGGACATGTACACGAGCCGCATCGCGCCGCATCTGCGCGACCGCGCGCCGAAAATGGAGCGGCGCAAGACGCCGGGCGGGCGCGAATACGATGCCTGGATGCTGGGCGGCCAGCAGGTCGGCACGCTCGGCGCCGTAATGCAAGCCGGGCAGCGCTTCGAAGACCCCTCGCAGATCGATTTTCTCGGCATCTGGGAAGATGTCCGCAAGGGCGCGTATGACGCGGCTGCGATGATCGCCGAAAACGAGGAGGACGGTGTCTGGGGTTCGGTGTTGCAGCCGAGCCAGGGTCTGTTCTGGTATCGCATCCCGGACAGCGAACTGCTGAGCGAAATCTGCCGCTGTTACAACGACTGGATCGCCGATTTCTGCAAGGCTGATCCACGGCGCCTCAAAGGCATCGCGATGCTCAATGTCGATGACCCCGATGCCGGCGCGAAGGAACTGGAGCGGGTCGCGAAGCTGGGCCTTGTCGGCTCGTTCATTCCGGTCGCGCCGCGGCCGGACAAACCGTACAGCAGCCCGGTCTACGATCGCTTCTGGGCGGCGGCGCAGGAATATAGGCATCCGCTGCTGCTGCATATCGGCACGCCACGCGACGGTGTCCCGGCCAACGAGTTCACGATGGACGTGACGGAACTCACCGGCGCCGGGCGCTCGACGACCGATTACTGGGTGCGCTATTCGCTCGGTTCGATGCTGTTCGCCGGCGTGTTCGACAAGTTCCCCGGCCTCAAGATCGGCTCGGTCGAGCACGAGGCGGCGTGGATCCCGCATTGGCTGAAGCAGATGGATTTCACCTATGTCGAGCGGCCGGTCTTCACGAAGGGTTGGAAGTCGGCCGAAGGGCTGATGCCGAGCGATTACTGGCAGCGCAACATGTTCGTCGAGTTTATGGAAGATGATCTTGGCGTACAGTTGCGCGACCGCATCGGCGTCGAGAACATGTTGTGGGGCAGCGACTACCCGCACGCGGAGGCGACGTTCCCACGCTCGCAGCAGTTTCTGGGGCGCATGTTCGACGGCGTGCCCCAGGCGGACATACGCAAGATCACCTGCGAAAACGCCGCCAGGCTGTTCGGCTTTGAATTGAACTGAGCCGACGACTTGCCTGTCATTGCGGGGAGCGCGGCGACGACGCGATCTTTGCCCTTTTCTCTCGACCGGGTTGTGCCGCCGCGTTTGCAATGACGACACGAGACGACGGCTTTGTCGCGGTCGCGCAGATCGACGACATACCCGACGGCGCGATGAAATGCGTCGCGATCAATCGCGAGCGCGTTTTGCTGGCGCGCGTTGGGGGGGAATTCTACGCTTTGCGAGACACATGCGGCCATCGCAATGCGCCCTTGTCGCGCGGCAGGCTCTCCGGCTACGGCGTCGAATGCCCGCTGCATTTCGCCCGGTTCGACGTGCGCACGGGCAAGTTGATCGACGGCCCGATCTCGGCCGACGTACCGACTTATGAGGTCCGGATCGAAGCGGAGTGCGTCCTCGTAAGGCATTGACTGCGCTATATTCCACGACAAATACTGCGGCCGCGCGAAAACCAGGCTGCGGCGATGCGAACCGCGGCTGCGAGGGAAGGAGATGGCGATGGCCGCCGCAGCGAGTTCCGAAGATCTTTTGGCACTGTACGACAATGCGCCGCTCAATGCCCGCTACTGGACGAGCTTTGTGATCCTGTGCGGGGTCGGCCTGCTCGATTTCTTCGACTTTTTTCTGATCGCATTTGTCATGTCGGTCATCGGGCCGGAATGGCACCTGACCTATGCGCATGGCGCGTTGATCCTTTATGGCGCCGGCGTCGGTGCGATCATCGGCTCGCTGGTGTTCGGGGCGCTCGGGGACGTCTTCGGACGCAAGAGACAGACTGCCTTCGGCACGCTGATCTGCGGCATCTGCTCGGGGTCGATCGCTTTCGTGCCCGCCGGCGCCTGGATCACCCTCGCGGCTCTGCGGTTTCTTGTCGGGTTCGGGCTGGCTGCCGGCGTCACCCCGTGCTTGACGCTACTGGTCGAACAAACGCCGACTCGCTGGCGCACCGGCCTGACGAGCCTGTTCATCGTTTCCGCCAGCGCCGGGACATTGCTGGCATCCTCGGTCGCCGCGGTCCTGCTGCACAGTTTCGGCTGGCGCGGGGTTGCCGCGACCGGGTTCATCGCCATCCTCGTCGGCCTGTTGGTTTGGGCCTTCGTGCCGGAATCGGCGCGCTGGCTCACCGCCCGCGGCCGCTTTGTCGAGGCGCGCGACGAGGTCGCGGCGCAGCTTGGCCTGCCGCCGGCTCAAGTGCCGCTGCCGAGCGTGCCGCCGTCGGCGCCGCCGCGGGCCAGCCTTTGGGAACTGTTCTCGGTCAACCCGAAGCTGTTCTGGCAGACGGTGCTGATCTGGGGCGGGTCGTCGACCGCGGCATACGGCTATTATCTCTGGGGTCCGACGATCGTTGCCGAGGTGCTGCATGCCAATCCGGTACAGGCGGCGAAGTATTTCGTCTATGTCTCGGCGACCGGCGTCGTCGGCAAGATCATCGTGTCCGGGATTGCCCCGGCGCTGGGACGGCGCGCCCTCGGTATACTGTTCGGGTTTGTCGGCGCGATCGGCATCGCCGCTGCGGGGTACTTCAACGCTGTCCTGCTCAGCGGCGGCTTCCCGCTGTTCGTGATCCTGGTGGCTTTCTCGGCTTTCTTTGTCGAGGGCGGCTTCTCGAACCTCGCGCCGTATACGGTCGAGCAATACGGCGTCCGGCTCGGCTCGCGTTCGTCGGGGCTGGGCCAGGCGGCCAATGGCGTCGGCAAGATCCTTGGACCGCTTGTCCTGGCATTGCTGGCCGGCAGCAACAACCTGATCGCGCCGAAGGCGACGGAAGCGGCAATATTCCCGGCCTTCCTCTTCATCGCCGCGACGATGGTGGCAGTGGCTCTCGCCTTCCTGTTCCTCGGCGCCGAGACTCACGGCCAGCCAATCGCTCTCGACGCGGGAGCGCGCAGCGCGGCGCGGCGCCCCGGGCTCGCCGCCGGGCAATAGCGGCCGGCCGGAGCGGCGCTTACGCTTGACCGCGCGGGCGCCGTTCTTACATGCAGCGGATGAGTGCATCTCCCGATCCGCTGGCGCAGTGGCACGGCACGACGATCCTATCGCTGCGCAAAGGCGGCGAGGTTGTCGTCGCCGGCGACGGGCAGGTGTCGCTCGGCAACACGATCGTCAAATCCAACGCCCGAAAAGTTCGGCGACTCGCCGGCGGCAGCGTCATCGCCGGCTTTGCCGGTGCGACGGCCGATGCGATCACGCTGTTCGAGCGCCTTGAAGCCAAGCTCGAACAATATTCCGGGCAGCTGACCCGCGCCTGTGTCGAACTCGCGAAAGACTGGCGCACCGACCGCTATCTGCGGCGTCTTGAGGCGATGATGGCGGTTGCCGACAAACAGGTGTCGCTGATCCTGACGGGCACCGGCGACGTGCTCGAACCCGAAGACGAGATCATCGGCATTGGCTCGGGCGGCGGCTATGCGCTGGCCGCAGCGCGCGCGCTGATCGAGATAGACGGCCTCGATGCCGAGACGATCGCGCGCCGGGCGATGGCGATCGCCTCGGGCATCTGCATCTATACGAATGACAAGGTCATCCTGGAAAAGCTCGCTGCCTGATGCAGAACCATGCTTCGAAAATGCGTCGTCGCCCGCGCCGGAAAGAGGACCGAAGATCGCCGCCGAGATGTTCACTGCCGGGTTCCCGGTTGCGCGGGAACGACGGAGGTGGGCAATGACCTCGTTCAGCCCGCGCGAGATCGTCACCGAACTCGACCGCTATATCGTCGGCCAGGACGAAGCCAAGCGCGCCGTCGCGATCGCACTCAGAAACCGCTGGCGTCGCCAGCAGCTGCCGCCGGAACTGCGCGAGGAGGTATTGCCGAAAAACATCCTGATGATCGGCCCCACGGGCTGCGGCAAGACCGAGATCGCTCGCCGTCTGGCACGGCTCGCCGAGGCACCGTTTCTGAAGGTTGAGGCGACGAAGTTCACCGAGGTCGGTTATGTCGGCCGCGATGTCGAGCAGATCGCTCGCGACCTCGTCGAGATCTCGATTGCGATGACGCGCGAGCGTCTGCGCAGGCAGGTCGAGGCGAGGGCCGAGCTGGCGGCCGAGGACCGCGTGCTCGACGCGCTGGTCGGCACCAATGCGAGTGCCGAAACCCGCCAGAAATTCCGCAAGATGCTGCGCGAGGGCGCGCTCGACGACCGCGAAATCGAGGTCAGCGTAACGGAGAACGCGGCCGCCAGCCTCCCGACATTCGAGATCCCGGGCATGCCGGGTGCGCAGATGGGCATGCTCAATCTCGGCGACATTTTCGGCAAGGCCTTCGGCGGCCGGCAGCGGCCGAAAAAGATGACCGTCGCCGACAGCCACCAGGTGCTGATTGCCGAGGAGAGCGACAAACTCCTGGATCAGGAGCGGGTCGTGCGCGAAGCGATCCAGGCGGCCGAGCAGAACGGCATCGTGTTTCTCGACGAGATCGACAAGATCTGCGGCCGAACCGAGCGCGGCGGCGGTTATACCGGCGCCGACGTCAGCCGCGAGGGGGTGCAGCGCGATCTGCTGCCGCTGATCGAAGGGACGACCGTCGCGACGAAGCACGGCGCGATCAAGACCGACCACATCCTGTTCGTCGCTTCCGGCGCGTTTCATATGGCGAAGCCGTCTGACCTTTTGCCGGAGCTGCAGGGCCGGCTGCCGATCCGCGTCGAGCTGAAGGCGCTCGACCGCAACGATCTGCGCCGCATCCTCGTTGAGCCGGAGGCGAGCCTCGTCAAGCAGTACAAGGCACTGCTAGGGACCGAGGGCGTCGAACTCGATTTCCGGCCGGATGCGGTGGACGAAATCGCGCTGTTGGCGGAACAGATCAACGCGACCGTGGAAAATATCGGGGCGCGCCGCCTGCACACGATCCTCGAGCGCTTATTGGAAGAGATCAGCTTCACCGCGTCCGACCGACCGGCCGGTTCGACAGTGGCGATCGACGCGGCTTATGTTCGCGAGCGGGTCGGCGCGCTGGCGCAGAATGCCGACCTGTCGCGCTTCATCTTGTGAACAGGCGCCTTGTCGGACGCGAACACCGCGTACTGCGTCGATTTCTTCCCCGGTCAGGCCGTGGCGGAGCTGGCCTCCGCCAAGGCACCTCCTCGCGCAAATCCGGTGATTGCGATAGTGTCGCCGCGAAGGAGGGCCGATGGACATCCGCACCATTGCATTGACGCCGTTTCCCGACCAGCGGCCGGGCACCTCCGGGTTGCGCAAGAAAGTTGCGGTCTTTCAGCGGCCCGGTTACGTCGAAGCCTTTGTGCAGTCGCTGTTCGACGCGCTGCCCGAGGCGGTCGGCGACGCCGTCGCCGGCAAAACGCTCGTGCTCGGCGGCGACGGACGCTTTTTTAACGACGACGCGGCGCAGATCATTCTGCGGCTGATGGCAGCAAACGGCGTCGGCCGCGTGCTCGTCGGACGCAATTGCCTGCTCTCGACCCCGGCGGCCAGCGCCGTCATCCGCAGCCGCCGGGCATTCGGCGGCATCGTGCTGTCGGCGAGCCACAATCCGGGCGGGCCGCACGGCGATTTCGGGATCAAATACGACGTCGCGAACGGCGGGCCGGCGCCGGAGCGGGTTACCGAGGCAATCTATCACTGTTCCCGGCAGATCGCGGCCTACCGTACGATCGATGCGGCGCCCGTGCCGCTCGACCGGCTCTGCCGTCTGCGCCTCGGCGACATGGCGGTCGAGATCATCGACCCGGTTGCCGACTATGCCGAGCTGATGGAACGGATCTTCGATTTCGAACGGCTGCGCGATCTGTTCCGCGGCGGTTTTCGGCTGCGCTTCGATGCGCTGCACGCCGTGACCGGCCCTTATGCGAGCGAAATCTTCGAGCGCCGCCTCGGGGCCCCCGTCGGCACCGCGGTCAACGCCGAACCGCTGCCGGATTTCGCCGGTGGCCATCCCGACCCGAACCCGACCTACGCGGCCGGCCTGATCGCTGCGCTCGCGGCGCCGGACGCACCCGATTTCGGCGCCGCCTCGGACGGCGACGGCGACCGCAACATGGTGGTCAGCCGTGCAGGACCGATCGCCCCGAGCGACAGCCTGGCGATCCTCGCCGCCAATGCGCGGCTCGTGCCGTGGTTCAAGGAGGGGCTTTCCGGCGTCGCTCGCTCGATGCCGACAAGCCGAGCGGTCGATCGTGTCGCGGCGGCGCTCGGCATCCCGCACTACGAGACGCCGACGGGGTGGAAATTCTTCGGCTCGCTGCTCGACGCCGGCCAGATCGCGCTGTGCGGCGAAGAAAGCGCCGGCACCGGCTCCAATCACCTGCGCGAGAAGGACGGCATCTGGGCCGTGCTGTTCTGGCTCAGCATCCTCGCGGTGCGCCACGAGCCGGCCGCCGAGATCGTCGCCGGGCATTGGCGCCGCTTTGGCCGGCATTTCTATGCCCGCCATGATTATGAATACCTGCCGGCCGACCGTGCCGAAGCGCTGCTCGACCGGCTGCGCGACCGCATCCCCGCCCTGCCCGGCCAGCGCGCCGGCGCGCTCGTCATCGAGGGGGCGGACGATTTCGCCTATACTGATCCGGTCGACGGCAGCACGGCGATGCATCAGGGCATCCGCATCGAACTCGCCGGCGGCGCCCGCATTGTCTATCGGCTCTCCGGCACCGGCACCGAAGGTGCGACGTTGCGGGTCTATCTCGAGCGGTTCGAGGCGGACCCGGCGCGGCACGGACAGGCGACCGGCGCCGCGCTGGCGGGGCTGGCGGAGATCGCGGCGAACCTCGCCGACATCGCGGGGATGCTCGGTCGGACGCGGCCGGACGTCGTCGCTTAACCGTTTGTAGGGCTGTGCCGGCGCGGCTTCAGCGCCGCCGGCGACAGAGAGGAGGGAGCCATGCTGTCCTCGGCCCGCATGCAGGAGCGGCTGGCGCGCCGCTCGATCGCGCTGGTGCTGGCCGGCGGCCGCGGCAGCCGGCTGAAACAGTTGACCGACCGGCGCGCCAAGCCGGCGGTTTTTTTCGGCGGCAAGTTCCGCATCGTCGATTTCGCGCTATCCAATTGCCTCAACTCAAACATCCGTCGCATCGCCGTTTTGACGCAATACAAGGCGCACAGCCTGCTGCGCCACTTGCAGATGGGCTGGTCTTTCCTGCGCCCGGAACTTAACGAATTTCTCGACCTGTTGCCGGCGCAGCAGCGGCTGGACGAAGCAACGTGGTATCGCGGCACCGCCGACGCGGTCTACCAGAACTTTGACGTCCTGCAGGCGGCGCGTCCGGAATACTTCGTCGTGCTGGCCGGCGATCATATCTATAAAATGGATTATTCGAACATGCTGGTCGACATGCGGGCCAAAGGCGC
>Ga0335074_10003350_pt1 | contig 21838 bp, 15 predicted proteins | sample Lox_Sample_23_FD_206715 | JGI IMG/M metagenome (GOLD analysis project Ga0335074, IMG submission 206715) | Soil microbial communities from Loxahatchee National Wildlife Refuge, Florida, United States - Lox_Sample_2.3 | ecosystem: Environmental > Terrestrial > Soil > Wetlands | place: USA... | reverse complement strand
CGCGCAGCCACGGGACGTGCGCGAACAGCCGCTGGTGGGCGGCTTCCCGCAGCGCGAGGAACAGCCGCACCTCCCCGGCGTCGACGGACAGCCCCTGCCCGAACTCAGCCACCCCGGCCGGCAGCAGCGCGGCGACGCCTTCCGGGCCGAGCGGCAGCCCGACGTCAGAGGAGCCGACCACCTCCCGGGCGAGCTCGCCGACCGCCGTTCCGGTCTGGCTGCCGATCATGGCCCCGCCGATCTGGCGCAGCATGGCCGCCAGCCCTTGCAGGCCCGGCATCCCGCCGGAACCGCCGCCCAAAGCGCCGAGAGCCTGGCGGATCTCGTCGGGTACCTCCTCGCCAAGCTGCGCCGGGTCCGTGGTGAGCATGCCGCTCATCGCCTCGACGCCCTTGGCCGCGATGGGATCGCAGAGCTTCGCCCAGACCGGGAAGGTCGCCTCGAGCCACTCCGACCGGCTCCAGGCCTCGATCTTGCGCACTCCCGACGGGAACGCGGTGGCCTCGTCCAGCCACAGGTCGGCGAGGCGGACCGCCTCGGTGATCTCGCGGCGCTGGGCATCAAGCACACTCGGGTCGCCTGCCGCCACGATCACGTGCCTGGCCACGTTCTTGGCCAGGTCCCAGTTGACCGGGCCGCCGCGCCAGGACAGCAGGTCGGCGAACTGGCGTAGCGCGTCGGCGAACTGCTGCGGGTCGCCCATCGGCCCGAACGCGCCCAGCGGTCCGCCGCCGGGGCCCGCGGGCCCGCCAGGCCCGGACGCGCCGGGCCCGCCGCCCGGACCGCCCGACGATCCCTGGCCGCCCTGATCTTCCGGCTTCTCCGGCAGGCCGAAGCCGAATGGCCGGTCAGCCATCGCGGGTGGGGCAGGATGGAAGGGTCATGACCGTCACGCTATCTCGGGGAGAAGCACACTGTGACAAACGCCCGCCGGCCGGTACGCCCGAAGGGAGATAGCACAGCACGGAATCAGCCTATGCCCGTGGTGGCCGTCACCGGAGCGGCCGGCGGCATCGGGCACGCCCTGACCGCCGTGCTGGTCTCGTCGCGCCACGTCAAGAAGGTTATCGCGATCGACGAAGAGCGCGGCGATATCGAGGGCGTGACCTGGCGGGTCGCCGACGTCCGCGACCCGGCGTTGGCGAGCAAGCTGACCGGCGTGGACGTCATCGTGCACGCGGACGTTGACTTCTCGCCCGATACCGGGGCCAGGGCGCGGCGGGCGTACAACGTGCGGGGCGCCCAGACGGTCCTCGCCGCGGCCGCGGCCGGCCGCGTCGGCCGGGTCGTGCTCCTGACCAGCTCCATGGTGTACGGGGCCCGGCCGGACAACCCGGTGCCCCTGCCGGAAGACGCACGGCTGGCCGCGGAGGCGGACAGCAGCGTGGCGGGGGACCTGCTGGAGATCGAACAGCTGGCCAGGCGCTCGCCCCGTGCCTACCCGGGCATGGCGGTGACCGTCGTGCGCCCCGCCGCCCTGGTCGGCGACGGCCGATCTGCCCAGGGGGAGCCTTGGTCCGTGGATACGCTCGTGACCAGGCACTTCGAGGCACCGCGCCTGCTGGCGGTGAAGGGTTCCGCGCCCCGCTGGCAGTTCTGTCACGTCGAGGACCTCATTTCCGCACTTGAGTTCACGGTCGGCGGCGGCATCGACGGCGAGTTCGCGGTGGGCTGCGACGGCTGGCTGGAACAAGACGAGGTGGAGCGGATCAGCGGGCTGAAGAGCATCGAGCTGCCCGCCAGGCTGACGTTCGGTGCCGCGCAACGGCTGCACCGCATGGGCGTGACGCCGGCGCCCGCGATGGACCTGCGCTACGTGGTGTACCCGTGGGTGGTGGACTGCGCCGCGCTGCGCGCGGCAGGCTGGCGGCCGCGCTTCGACAACGCGGCGGCGCTGCGGGTCCTGCTCGACCAGCGGCACGGCCGGCACGCCGTGGCCGGCCGCCGCATCGCCCGCAAGGAGGCGACGACGATCACCGCCGCCGGAGCCACGGTAGCCGTGATCGGCACCGCCGCCATCGTCCGCCGGGCCCGCCGGCGCCACCGGGCCGAACCCTGAGCAAGCCCCGGGCCCGCTCGACCGGGTAACCTTAGCCGGTGACCGTTGTGCGCCTCATCGCCGTGCGCGAGGCCGAGCTGTCGGTGGACGAGGTCCGGGCCGCGGTCGCGGATCCGGGCGCCGGCGGGATCGCGCTCTTCGTCGGCATGGTCCGGGACATCGATCATGACCGGGGCGTCACCGGGCTGTCCTACAGCGCGCACCCCTCCGCCGAGGCCGAGCTCCAGCGCGTCGCCGAGATGATCGCGGAGAAGTTTCCCGTCCTCGGGATCGCGGCCGTACACCGGATCGGCGACCTGGCGATCGGTGACCTGGCGGTCGTGGTCGCCGTGGCCTGCCCGCACCGGGCCGAGGCGTTCGACGCGTGCCGTGAGCTGATCGACGTGCTGAAGGCTTCCGTGCCGATCTGGAAGCACCAGCGGTTCGCCGACGGCAGCAGTGAGTGGGTAGGCAGTGCCTGATCCCAAGGTTGCGCGCGTAGTCTTCGCACCATGTCCCGACGCTCCCTGACGCTCCTGATCGCGGCGGTCGGCGCGGTCGCGGCGCTCGCCGTCAGCGTGCTGATCCCGGTTCCATACGTCATCCTCCAGCCCGGGCCGACGCTGAACACGCTGGGCAAGTATTCAGGACAGCCCCTGATCACGATCGCCGGGCACCGCTCGTATCCCACCACCGGGAACCTGAACATGGTGACCGTCGACGTGCGGGGCGGACCCGGCGTCAACCTCAACATCTTCACCACGCTGGCCGCCTGGCTCAGCTCCCAGGACGCGGTCGTGCCCGAGGACGAGCTGTTCCCTGCCGGGCAGACCGCGCAGCAGAGCCAGCAGCAGGACACCCAGGAAATGACCGGATCGCAGCAGACCGCGACCGCCGCGGCGCTGACCGAGCTGCACATCCCGTACCAGATCGTCGTGGTACAGGCGGAAAAGGGCTACCCGGCCTACGGCGTGCTCCGCGCCGGCGACGTGATCACCGGCGTGGACGGTAAGACGGTGACCGGGCAGACGAACCTGAGCAACCTGATCAACGCGTACCCGGCGGGCACCACGCTGACCCTGACCATCATCAGGAACGGCAAGACCGAACAGGTCCGGGTGGCCACCAGGGAAGTCAGCGGCGACCGGCTGATCGGCGTGGTGATCAGCTTCAAGTTCCCGTTCCAGGTGAAGATCACCGTGGGCGACATCGGCGGGCCGAGCGCGGGCATGATGTTCGCCCTGGGCATCATCGACAAGCTGACCCCGCTGGACCTGACCGGCGGCAAGTTCATCGCCGGGACCGGGGAGATCACCGCCAGCGGGCAGGTGCAGCCGATCGGCGGCATCCAGCAGAAGATGGTCGGCGCGCGTGACGCCGGCGCCACGATCTTCCTGACCCCGGCGGCGAACTGCCCGGATACCAAGGGCGCCGTCCCGGCCGGGCTGCGCCTGGTCAAGGTGAGCACCCTGGCCCAGGCCGTCAGCTATCTGGAAGCCATCAAGGCCGGCCAGCCGGTTCCGTCCTGCTGACGGTTCTGCTGGCTTAACGGCCGTGCCATCGTGCTCGTGCGTGCTCGACGCGCGATCGGCACGCGGGCCGCGTAAGGGGGTAAGTGCTCACTCCTTATTTGACCCTGGCGTAGGCTTCGATGATGACGGGACACTCACGAAGGCGTGCGTGAGCCGTACGGTTGGGGCGTGGACTGCGCTGCCGGGGTGACCCAGGAAGGGAGCAAGTGCGGTCGTGGCACCTCGCGTACTGCTTGATGCGACTGACGTGCCAGCCGACCGGGGTGCGCTCGGCCGGTACGTTGACGGGCTCATCGGCGCGCTCGACGCCGCGGGCGCGGATCTCGCCATCGTCTGCCAGCGCGCCGATGAGGAACGCTACGGGCGGCTTGCGCCGAGCGCGCGCGTCGTTACCGGCCCGACGGCGCTCTCGCACCGGTCCGCGCGCCTGGCCTGGGAGCAGAGCGGGCTCCCCGTGGTGGCCCAGCAGGTGAACGCCGACGTCATCCACGTGCCGTTCTACTCGATGCCGCTGCGCCCCGGCCGGCCGACCGTGGTCACGGTGCACGACGTCACCTTCTTCACCGAGCCGGACCTGTACAGCCCGGTCAGCGCCATGTTCTTCAAGTCGGCGATCCGGACGGCCGCGCGCCGCGCGGCCCGGATCATCGTGCCGTCGAAGGCCACCCGGGACGAGCTTGAGCGCGTTCTCGGCGCCGATCCGACCAAGATCGACGTCGCCTACCACGGCGTGGATCACCGGCTGTTCCACCGCCCGGACCCGCGGCAGGTCTCCCAGGTCTCCGACCGGCTGGGCCTGCACGGCAAGCCGTACGTGGCCTTCCTCGGCATGCTCGAGCCGCGCAAGAACGTGGCCGCGCTGATCACCGGCTGGGCGGGGGCCGTGGCCGACCTCGACAACCCGCCGGCCCTGGTCCTTGGCGGGGGCGGCGGCTGGAGCGAGGAAGTGGACACCGCCGTGTCGGCGGTACCGCCGCACCTGCGCCTGATCCGCCCGGGTTACCTTCGATTCTCCGACCTGCCCGGCTTCCTCGGCGGCGCGCTCGTGGTCGCGTTCCCGAGCCGAGGCGAGGGGTTCGGGCTGCCGGTGCTCGAGGCCATGGCGTGCGGCGCGCCCGTGCTGACGACGCATTGCACGTCACTGCCGGAGGTGGGCGGCGAGGCCGTGGCCTACACCGAGCCCGACGCCGACAGCATCCGCGACGCGCTGCGCGCGCTGCTGGATGACTCCGAGCGACGCGAGGCGCTGGGCGAGGCCGGGTACGCCCGGTCGCAGGAATTCAGCTGGGCGGTGTCCGCGGAAGCGCACCTGGCCTGCTACCGGCGCGCCGCCGAGCAGCCCGCCGCGGACGCCAGCGCCGTGTAGCCTCTCTTTCCATGCCGCGTGAACCGCTTGAGGCAATCGTTCTCGTCGGCGGCCAGGGGACCCGGCTCCGGCCGCTGACCCTGTCCGCGCCCAAGCCCCTGCTGCCCACGGCAGGCGTCCCGTTCGTGACTCACCTGCTGGCCCGGGCGGCGGCGGCCGGCGTCACCCACGTCGTCCTCGCGACCTGCTACAAGGCAGACATGTTCGCCTCGTGCTTCGGTGACGGCTCTGCGCTCGGCCTTTCGATCGACTACGTCCAGGAAGAGGTGCCGCTGGATACCGCCGGCGGGATCCGCAACGCCGCCGCCTCGCTGCGCGGCAGCGGTCCGTCAGACCCGGTCGTGGTGTTCAACTGCGACATCTTGTCCGGGCACGACCTGGGCGCGCAGCTTGACCTGCACTGCAAGACGGAGGCTGCGGTGACACTGCACCTGGTCGAGGTGGAAGACCCGTCGCGGTTCGGCTGCGTGCCGACCGACGAGACGGGACGCGTGACCGGGTTCCTCGAGAAGACGCCGAACCCCGTGACCAACCGGATCAACGCCGGCTGCTACGTGTTCCGGCGGGAAGTGATCGGCCAGATCCCGGCCGGCCGGCGGGTATCGGTCGAGCGGGAGACGTTCCCGGGGCTGATCGAAGCCGGCGAGCTCGTCATGGGCTACCACGAGTCGGCGTACTGGCTGGACGTGGGGACGCCCGAGGCGTTCGTGCGCGGCTCGTGCGACTTGGTCCTCGGGTTGCTGCCCGCCCCGGCCCGGCCCGGCCCGGCCGGGCCCGCGCTGATCCTGGACGGCGCGTCGGTGGCCGGCGACGCCTCCGTGGCGGGCGGGACCGTCGTGGGCGCGGGCGCCTCGGTCGGCGCGAGGGCTGACGTCTTCGGCAGCGTGCTGTTCGACGCGGCGAGCGTGGGCGAGGGCGCCGTGGTCCGGGATTCGATCGTCGGCCGCGCCGCCGTCGTGGCCCCCGGCGCCGTGCTCGACGGCGCCGTCATCGGCGACGGCGCGTTCATCGGGTCGGGCAACGAGCTGACCAGGGGCATCCGGATCTGGCCCGGCGTCAGGCTCGAGCCCACCTCGATCCGCTTCTCCTCGGACCTGTGACGGCAAGCCGGCAGGCGTCCCGGCGGCCGGCGCTGGTTGTCCCGGTAACCGGGGACGCGATGCCGGAGCCAGCGGCCAGCCGCGACTGGCCGGCGCCCTTCGAGGTCGACGTCCGGCTGACGCTGTCCGTGCACCGCCGCGGCCCAGGCGATCCCGCGTACCGCGTGGACGCCGCCGGGGCCGTGTGGCGCGCCTCGCTGACCCCGGACGGCCCGGGCACGCTGCGCGTCACGTCCCGCCGTCCGCCCGGCCCGGGCACGCTGGTGACCGGGCAGGCCTGGGGACCGGGCGCGGGCTGGCTCCTGGACCGCCTCCCGGCCCAGCTCGGCGCGCATGACAACCCCGGAGCCTTCACGGCCAGGCATCCGGTGGTCGCCGACCTGGCCCTCCGGTACCCGGCTCTCCGGATCGGCCGGACCGGGCGGGTTTTCGAGGCGCTCGTGCCCGCGGTGCTCGAGCAGAAGGTGCTCGGCCGCGAAGCCCATCGCTCCTGGCGGGTCCTGCTCAGGAAGTTCGGCGAGGCGGCGCCCGGACCTGCCCCCGCCGGGATGCGCGTGTTCCCGCCCGCGCCGGTGTGGGCGCGCATCCCGTCCTGGGACTGGCACCGCGCAGGTGTCGAGGGGGTACGGGCCCAGACCATCATCACGGCCGCGGCCGTGGCCGGCCGGCTGGAGGAGGTCGTGGACCTGGACCCGGGCGAGGCCGACCGCCGCCTGCGCTCCCTCCCCGGTATCGGCGCCTGGACCTCCGCCGAGATCAGGCAGCGAGCCGCCGGCGACGCGGACGCCGTCTCGGTCGGCGACTACCACCTGCCCAGGGCGGTCGGCTGGACCCTGGCCAGGCAGATCACCGACGACGCGGGCATGCTCGAACTGCTCGCCCCGTACGCCGGGCACCGCTACCGGGTGACCAGGCTCATCGAGCTAGGCGGCAGCGAGCCACCGCGCCGCGGTCCCCGCCTCCCCGTCCGCGACTACCGTGCCTTCTAGCCCCTCTCGTGGTCTGCCTAGCCCCTCTCGTGGTCTGCGACTTGCTGTGAACCTCCCCCGCCTCCAGACGCCGCCCGGCCCGGCCTCCGCCGAAAGATCTTGGAAGATCGGTGCTGGACGGAATTTTAGGCGCTGTATTCGACGCCTTTTCTTCCGCCGAGCACGGATCCTCCGCGCAAATCCTGTACCAACGGTGCGAACGGAGGGTTCTGCGCTCAAGGAGGTTAACGAGGTCAGCGGGTCTTTCCATTAGCCGCCGACGGGACAGCGGCGCAAGCCGCGATCCGCGCGACTGGGAAGATCCGGACTAAGGGAAAGGTTTGGTGCAGCATGAGTGACTTCCGCGATGACTCTGCGAACGACGAGGCCGCAGCGCCGCAGGGGGGCAGAGAAGCCGTGATCACAGCCTCCGCGATGCGCCGGGCGCTGGCGCGGGCCAGGGACGGCAAGCCACTCAACCTGGACGAGGCGACGGTCCTGCTGCACGCCCGCGGCGAGGACCTGGCGACCCTGCTGACCTACGCGGGCCGGGCCAGGGACGCCGGCCTGGAGGCGGCCGGCAGGCCGCGGACGATCACCTACTCGCGGAAGGTCTTCATCCCGCTGACCAGGCTGTGCCGGGACCGCTGCGGCTACTGCACGTTCGCGACCGTCCCGCACCGGCTGCACGGCCTGTACCTGGAGCCGGACGAGGTCCTCGAGATCGCCCGCGAGGGTGCCAAGCTAGGTTGCAAGGAAGCGCTGTTCACCCTGGGCGACAGGCCTGAGGACCGCTGGCGCCAGGCCAGGCAGTGGCTCGACGCCCGCGGCTACGACGACACCCTGTCCTACGTCCGGGCCATGGCCATCCGCGTCCTGGAGGAAACCGGCCTGCTGCCCCACCTCAACCCGGGCGTCCTGACCTGGCCGGATTTCCAGCGTCTCAAGCCCGTGGCCCCGTCCATGGGCATGATGCTCGAGACCACGGCCACCCGCCTGTTCACCGAGAAGGGCGGCCCGCACTTCGGCAGCCCGGATAAGGACCCGGAAGTCCGGCTGCGCGTCCTAGAGGACGCCGGCCGCTGCAACGTCCCGTTCACCACCGGCATTCTCATCGGCATCGGCGAGACCCCGGCCGAACGCGCCGAGTCGGTCTTCGCGATCAGGAAGGTCGCCCGGACCTACCACGGCATCCAGGAAGTCATCGTGCAGAATTTCCGGGCCAAGCCGGACACCAAGATGCGGGACGTGCCGGACGCCGAGCTCGATGACCTGGCTGCGACGATCGCCGTCAGCAGGCTCATCCTCGGCCCGAAGGCCCGCATCCAGGCGCCCCCCAACCTGGTCGGCGCCCAGTACGACCTCATCCTGCGGGCCGGCATCGACGACTGGGGCGGCGTCTCCCCGCTGACCCCGGACCACGTCAACCCCGAGCGCCCCTGGCCGGACATCGACGAACTCGCCGGCCGCACCGCTGCCGCCGGGTTCGCCTTGCGTGAGCGCCTCACTATCTACCCGCCGTACCTGCGCGAGCCGTGGCTGGACCCGCGCCTGGTCGCTCACGTCGCCGCGCTGGCCGACCCGGCCACGGGCCTGGCCGCCGACGGCGCCGTCCCGCGCGGCCTGCCCTGGCAGGAACCCGACGCCGGCTGGGGCTCATCCGGCCGGACCGACCTGCACGTGACCATCGACACCACTGGCCGCACCCATGACCGCCGCGATGACTTCGCTGAGGTCTACGGCGACTGGAATGAAATAGCCGAACGGGCAGTGGTGCCTCCCTCGGTCGCCTCTCCGCGCTCCGGCGTAGTGGCCGCTCCCGCCGTGTCGTCGCCCGGTGAGGTAGCCGCTGCCCTCCGGCAGGCCGAACGCGACCCGGCTGCCCTCACCGATGACCAGGCCATCGCCCTGCTGAACGCCGACGGGCCGGACCTTGAGGCGCTGGCCGGGATCGCCGACGCGCTGCGCCGCGAGGTCGTCGGCGACGACGTCACCTACGTCGTCACGCGCAACATCAACTTCACGAACGTCTGCTACACCGGCTGCCGGTTCTGCGCGTTCGCCCAGCGCCGCACCGACGCGGACGCGTACACGCTGTCGCTCCAGCAGATCGGCGACCGCGCGGCGGAGGCGTGGGACGCGGGCGCCACCGAGGTGTGCATGCAGGGCGGCATCCACCCCGACCTGCCCGGCACCGCCTACTTCGACATCGCCGCCGAGGTCAAGCGGCGCAGCCCCGGACTGCACGTGCACGCGTTCTCCCCGATGGAGGTCATGAACGGCGCCTCCCGCATCGGGCTGCCGATCAGGGAGTGGCTGGTCCGCGCCAGGCAGGCGGGCGTCGACTCGCTGCCGGGCACGGCGGCGGAGATCCTCGACGACGACGTGCGCTGGGTGCTGACCAAGGGCAAGCTGCCCGCCTCGGTCTGGGTCGAGGTGATCACCACCGCCCACGAGCTGGGCTTCCCGACGTCGGCGACGATGATGTACGGGCACGTCGACACCCCGGCGCACTGGGTCGGCCATCTGCGCGTGATCCGGTCGATCCAGGAGCGCACCGGCGGGTTCACGGAGTTCGTGCTGCTGCCGTTCATTCACTCCAACGCGCCCATCTACCTGGCCGGGCTGGCCAGGCCCGGGCCGACCAGGCGGGAGAACCGGGCGGTGCACGCGGTGGCCAGGCTGCTGCTGCACGGGGCGATCGGCTCGATCCAGTGCTCCTGGGTCAAGCTCGGCGACGAAGGGTGCCGCGACGTCCTGCGGGGCGGCGTCAACGACCTCGGCGGCACGCTGATGGAGGAGACGATCAGCAGGATGGCCGGCGCCGACCACGGCTCCTACAAGACGATCAGCGGCCTGCGCGCGATAACCGAGCCGCTCGGCCGCCCGCTGCGCCCGCGCACCACCACCTACGGCGAAGTCCCGCAGGAGCGGGTCGCGGCGGCGGCGGCTACCGACGGGGTCTGCGCCTCGGTGCGCTCCGGCCTGCCGCTGCTGGCGTCAGCGGACTAGATCGTTGATCGGGGAATGCGGGCAGGTCAGACGTGGTATTCGGCGATCAGGGATCGCTTAACTGGGGTGCCGGCCCGGGTTGGGCCACGTTTTGGCTCCAAGTGCTTTCGCAAGCCGCGGACCTGGGTTTTCGTGCTTCGTGAAGGGTGAAGTTGCGCACTGAATCGGTGGCCGTAGGCTGGCCCGGTGGCGCGGCGCGACTGGGTGGAATGGCACCGAGACTACGACGATCCAGGTTCCCTGCTCTCGCGGCGGCTGGAACTCGTGCAGGGGCACCTGCGCGCTGAGCTCGATCATGCCCCCGCCGGGGACATACGGCTGATCAGCCTGTGCGCCGGGCAGGGCCGGGACGTGATCGGCGTCCTGGACGGGCATCCGCGCCGGGACGACGTGCGCGCCCGGCTGGTCGAGCGGGACGAGCGCAACGTCGCGGTCGCGCGGCAGGCAGCGCAGGCGGCTGGGCTGGACGGCGTGGAGATGCTGCAGGCCGACGCCGGGATCACCGATGCCTGCGCGGGCGCGGTCCCCGCCCGGATCGTCGTGGTGTGCGGCATCTTCGGCAACATCACCGTCAGCGACATCCAGGCCACGGTGGCGGCCTTGCCCAGCCTGTGCGCGCCCGGTGCGCTGGTCCTGTGGACCAGGCACCGCGGGCCGCCTGACCTGACCCCCGCGATCCGGTCCTGGTTCAGGGAGGCGGGCTTCCGCGAGGAGGCGTTCGACATCAGCCACGACGGTTTCATGTCGGTGGGCGCGCACCGGCTGACGGGCGAGTCCGCCGCGCTGATGCCCGGCCAGCGGCTGTTCACCTTCGCGGCCGGGACCTGAGCCGGGGCATCTCGCCCCGAACACGCCGGCAAGACGCCGGCCTGCGGCTTCGCTAGCCGTGATTCGATGACGTTCGCGGGAGCCCTTGACACATCCACGGGCATGCAGGTGCGCGCTAAGCCGGCCCAGCTCGGGTCAGATGTGGTCGTAGGCGATCAGGGATCGTTTAACCGGGGCGCCGATGAGCCAGTTGTGCTGCCGCAGCCAGTTCGGGAACGGCCTGCGCTGCTTCTCGTCCTTGGGGCCTCGCGGAACCCGCAGGACGTGTCGTGGCACGAGCCCGCCACCAGCTACTAAACCCCGATCAACGATCTAGCAGGAAGTCTCCCGGGTCTCGCGGCGGCCTGGGTTTGGCCTGCCCGGCCGGGTGCCCGACGGCGACGGCGCCCATCGGCCGCCAGCCGTCCGGCAGGTTCATCGCCCGGGCGGCGACGTCCTGGCAGAACAGCGTGCTCGAGATCCACGCCGAGCCGAGCCCGTCGACGGCCAGCGCGATGAGCAGGTTCTGCACCGCCGCCCCCAGCGAGACGACGAACATGGCCTGCTCCGCGCGGGCCCGCCGCTCGTCGGGGTAGTCGTGCGCCGCATCGGTGACCAGGCACGGCACGACGAGCAGCGGGGCGAGCCGCAGCGGCTCGCCCCGCCGGAGCCTGCGGGTGATCTGCTCCGGCGTGAACCCGTCGCGGCGCAGGTCCGACGTCCAGGCCTCGCGCATCGCATCAAGCAGCGCGGTACGCGCGGCGGCCGAGCTCAGGATGACGAAACGCCACGGCTGGCTGTGATGCGGCGCCGGCGCGGTCAGCGCGGTGCCGACCGCCCGGCGGACCACCTCGACGTCGACGGGGTCGGCGGTGAACGCCCTGATCGTCCTGCGGGCCAGCGGCACGTCGGCCGATCCGAACCGGAACATGTCCTCGTCGGCCGGCCGGACCAGCGCCCGCGCGCCGGGGCCGTCCTGCTCGGTGACCAGCCCCGCCAGCCCGCGGACCACCGCGACAGGGATCCGCAGCGACTTGCCCTTGACCAGGTCCGCGGCGGCGGCGATCTCGTCCGCCACCGCGGCGACGGTGACCTCCAGGATGTTGCCGAACGTGTCGGCCTCGCCGCGGTAGTCACGGACCGGGGTGACGCCCGCCGCCCCGATGGCGTTGTCGGTCTGCCCGTTCCGCCACGGCCGGCCCATCGTGTCGGTGATGATCACCCCGATGGACAGGCCGGTCCGCGCGTGCAGACCCTTGCGGAGCCGCCTGGCCGACTCGTCGGGGTCTTCGGGCAGCAGGATCACGGTTCCCGGGGCCGTGTTGGACTCGTCAACCCCGGCCGCGGCCAGCACGAAGCCGTGCCGGGTCTGCGCGATCGTGGTGGGGCCGCGCCTGGCGACCACCCGCGCGGTCTCCGCCTCGATCGCCTGCTCGCGGGGGGCGGCCAGCACCCTGCCCTCCGCCTTGCTGACGATCTTCGAGGTGACGACGAGGATGTCACCGTCGCGCAGGTCACCGGCGGCATCGGCGATGAGCGCCGCCAGGTCCGCGCCCGCGCCCACCTCAGGCAGCCCGGTAACCGGGCTCACCGTGACGGAGGAGCCCGGCGTCACGCCAGCTCCAGAGCCAGATCAAGCGCCGCGCGGGCGATCGCGGTCGTGGCGGGCAGGTCGCGCATGTACAGCGGCAGGGCGCGCACCTCGATGCCCGCCAGCGCCGGGTCATCGGCCGCGGCCTTGTCCTGGTCGTCGACGAGCCACCCGTCGATCAGCCCAGGCCCGTAGTGCGCGCCGACCGCGGCGGCCGACGTCTGGACCCCGATCGCAGCCAGGCAGGCGTCGGCCATCCCGCGCACCGGCGCGCCGCCGATGATCGGCGATACGCCCACCACGGTCTTGGCCGCCACGGCCGGCCGGATGCCGGGGACGGCCAGGATGGAGCCGATGCTGACCACGGGGTTGGACGGCGGGAACAGGACCGCGTCGGCGTCGCCGATGGCGTCGAGCACGCCGGGGGCCGGGCTCGCCTCCTGCGCGCCGAGCGCGGTGATCGCGGCCGCGGGCGTCTGCGCGTGCATGCGCACCCACCACTCCTGGAAGTGGACCACCCGGCGCTCGCCGGCTTCCATCAGCACGACGTGCGTCTCGATCGGGTCGTCGGACATCGGCAGCAGCCGCAGTCCCGGCTGCCATCGCCGGCAGAGCATCTCGGTGACGGCGGACAGCGGCTGGCCGGCCGCGAGAAGCTGGCTGCGCAGGATGTGGGTGGCGAAGTCGCGGTCGCCGAGCGTGAACCAGTCCGGGCTCGCGCCGTAGGCGGCGAGCTCGGCCCGGACGCTGAAGGTCTCGTCGGCCCGCCCCCATCCCTGCTCGGTGTTGATGCCGCCGCCGAGGGTGTACATGACGGTGTCGAGGTCCGGGCAGACCCGCAGGCCGAACAGCGTGATGTCGTCGCCGGTGTTGCCGATGACCGTGATCTCGGCGTCCGGGGCGGCTTGCCTGAGGCCAAGCAGGAAGCGCGCGGCCCCCACGCCACCTGCGAGCACGGTGATACGCATAACCACGAGTCTGACAGGCCTCCTCCCGCCCGCCGCGCCTCGGCCCCTGGGCGCTCACAGGACGTGACGACGCGAAGACTCACACGTGATTTATTTCGCATCTGCGGCAACCTGGGGACCATTATCACCTTCTCCGCTTGACTAGAAGCAAGACACGCTAGTGTAATTTCATTGATGTGATTCTCGCTCCTGCGGGGAGTGGGTAAGACCGGGGGCTCCGAGTGGGGAGGGAGGATGGGCGGTGACCGAAGTCATCATCTCGCTGGCACAGGTCTTCGTCAGTCCCGATGATGGTGACGAGCCGGGCTGGCAAGACAGGGCGCTGTGCGCCCAGACGGATCCTGAGGCGTTCTTCCCCGAGAAGGGGGGGTCGACCCGGGAGGCCAAGCGGGTGTGCCGGAGTTGCGAGGTCCGGGCCGAGTGCCTGGAGTACGCGCTTGAGAACGACGAGCGGTTCGGTATCTGGGGCGGCATGTCGGAGCGTGAGCGCCGACGCCTCAAGCGCCAGGCCGGGTAGCGCGCAGACATCGGGCGTTCACCCTGCTGACCGAATCGCGGCTGTGTATCGTTGATGCCGTCGTGAGCGCGGGGGTTGACGTTCACGCCGACCACGCGCTCTGCCGGAGCGGGTAGCCGCGCGGAGCACTGTTGCCCACGCCACCAGTCAGGACCCTTGTCAGAGAACGCAGCGCACCTTCGTCACATCGTCACCGCAGTGATCGTCGTGCACGACGGCGCCCGGCTCCTGCCGGGGCTCATCAATGCGGTGCGCGAGCAGACGCATCCCGTGGAGCGCGTCGTCGGGGTCGACACCGGCAGCAGGGACCGCAGCGGGGCCGCGCTGACCGAACTCCTCGGCCCGGACGCGGTTTTCGGCATGGAAGCCGATACCGGCTACGGCACAGCCGTTTCCCGCGCGCTGCAGCGCCCTGCGGCCCGCATGCCCGTGCGGCGATCCGGTGCCGGGCAGGAAACGGCCGTGGAGTGGATCTGGCTGCTGCACGATGACTGCGAGCCTGCCGCCGACGCCCTCGAGCAGCTGCTCAGAGGCGCCAGCCGCGGCCGGTCGACCGCGGTGCTCGGCCCGAAGCTGAGGGACCTGCACGACCGGCGCGTGCTGCGCGAGGCGGGCGTCGCCCCCGACCGGGCCGGACGGCGCTTTACCGGGATCGAGCCCGGCGAGATCGACCAGGGCCAGCACGACGGCAACCGGCCGGTCCTGGCGGTGAGCTCGGCAGGCATGCTGATCCGCCGTGACGTCTGGGATCAGGTGGGCGGATTCGACGCTAACCTGCCCCTGTTCCGTGATGACATCGACTTCTGCTGGCGCGTGCGCGCGGCAGGCTACGAGGTCCGGGTGATCACGGACGCGGTGGTGTACCACCGGGAGATGTCCGCGAGGCAGAGCAGGAGGGCGCCTGCCGCGGGCGGGCGCCCGCGCCTGGCCGACCGGCGCGGCGCCCTGTACGTTTTCGCGGTCAACCTGCCGCTGTGGCCCATGATCCCGATCCTGGGCGGGTGCGTCGCCGGGTCGCTGCTCCGCGCGGCCTACTACCTCATCACCAAGCAGCAGCACAAGGCGTGGGATCACCTCGGCGCCATCGCGTGGCTGCTGCGCCACCCGATCCGGCTCTGGCGGGCCCGCCGCCGCCGCGCCCCCCACCGCAAGTACGGCTGGTCGATCGTGCGAGGCCAGCTGCCCAGGGGGAGAACGCTGGCCCGCCTGGCCGAATCAGCCGCCGGCCTGCTGTCAAGCGGTCCTGGTTACGACAGCGGCGGGGTGCACCATGCCGTTACCGACGAGCCCGGCGACGACATCCCGCTGCCTGACCCCGATTCGGTCGTCCGGCGCATTCTGAGCAGCCCGGGCGTCCTGCTCTTCTTGGGGCTGGCGCTGGTCGCGCTGGTCGCGGAGCGCTCCCTGGTGGGGTCGGTGTTCAGCGGTTCGGCGACGCTCGCGGGCGGGGCGCTCGTGCCCGCCTGGGGCGGCTCAGGCGATCTGTGGCGCGAGTACCTGGCGGGCTATCACACGGCGGGCCTCGGCTCGACCGTCAGCGCGCCGCCCTACCTGGGGGTGGTGGCCGCGCTGGCCACCCTGCTGCTGGGCAAGCCCTGGCTGGCCGTGGACGTCCTGCTGCTCGGCTGCGTCCCGGCGGCCGGGATGGCGGCCTACTGGGCGATGCGGCGCGTGACGCACGTACTGGCGGCGAGGATATGGGCCGCGGTGACCTACGCACTGCTTCCGGTGGCGATGGGCGGCGTCGCCGCCGGACGGCTCGGCACCGCCGTCGTCTTCGTCCTCGTCCCGCTCATCGGCATCACTGTCGGCCGGATGCTCACCCGCCCGCCGCGGCTCGCGCGCCGCGCGGCGTGGGCGGCCGGCCTGCTCGTCGCGGTGGCCGCGGCGTTCGTACCGCTGGCCTGGCCGGTCGCGGTGGTGGCCGCGCTGGGCGCGGTAGCGGCGTGGCGCTGGCTGGGCCGGGCGAAGGTCATCAGCGCGGCGATCGTCGCGCTCGTTCCGGCGGCGGTCCTCCTGCCCTGGTCGTATCACCTGCTGGCGAGCCCTTCCCGGTTCTTCCTCGAGGCCGGGATACAACGGCCCGGGCTGGCCTCGGCGGGATTGCGGCCGGAATCGGTGCTGCTGCTCAGCCCGGGCGGGCCCGGGCTCCCGCCGGTCTGGGTCACCGCGGGCCTGGTCCTGACCGCTCTCGGCGCGCTGCTGGTCCGCAGGCGGATGGCCCTGGTGCAGACCGGATGGGGGATCGCGCTCGGCGGGCTGGCGATCGCGCTTGCGGAGAGCATGGTCCGAGTGACGGCGCCGGGAGGCGGTATCCAGGTGAGCGCCTGGCCGGGCCTGGCGCTCATCATCGCCGCCGCCGGCCTGCTGGTGGCCGCCACGCCGCTGGTCGAGTTGGCGGTCCAGGCGTTCCCCCGGGCCAGGAACGCCGTAGCGGACCGGCTGACGGACATCGGCTGGCACCGGCTCCCGGTGCTGGCCAGCCTGGTCGTGGCGGCCTCGGCCCCCGTGCTGGCGGCCGGTTGCTGGCTGGCCACCGGGATTCGCGGGCCCATCGCGGCCGCGGCACCCCAGATCCTGCCTGCTTTCGTCGCCGCGTCGTCCTCAGGTCCTGACCAGGTCAGGACGCTGGTGCTCCGGCAAGAGGGCGGGATCATGACCTACACCGTGCTGCGGAACACCGACCCCGTGCTCGGGGAGCCTGAGCTGACCCAGGCCGCCTCCGCCACGCAGGCGCTCGACGGCGTCGTCGCCTCCCTGGACGCGGCCGCCAGCGGCGACGAGGGCAATACCGGACAGGCCCTGAGCCAGTTCGATATCGACTACGTGATGCTGCCCGCCCCGGTCGATCAGTCGCTCGTCCACCAGATCGACGGGGCCGGCGGGCTGATGCCGCTGACCCAGTCGTCCGCCTACGACCTGTGGCAGGTCGCCGGAGCGGTCGCGCGGGCGCGCGTCGTCGGTGCCGACGGCAGCGTGGTTCCGGTCCCCTCAGGGGCGATCGGCGTGAACACGGTGATCGCGCCGGGCACGTCGGGCACGCTGGTGCTGGCCGAAGCGGCGGGCGGCTGGTCCGCGACCCTCAACGGACGCCCGCTGACCCACCTGGCCGACCCGGCCGGCGGCTGGGCGCAGGGCTTCGTCCTGCCCTCCGGCGGCGGCCGCCTGGTCGTCAGCCGGAACGAGACGGCGCGGGACGTCAGCCTCGGCTTCGAGGCCGCCGCCGTCCTGGTCGTGTTCGCACTGGCCCTGCCCGGTACCAGATCAGCGGTCCCGGCGCCCGCGGAGGAGCCCAGTCCAGACGTAGCGGAAGCGCCCGCGCCGGGCCGACGGCGGGACCGCGCGCGCGGGGCGAGGCTGCCCCGCCGCAAGCGCCTACCGCAGCCCGCCCTGGCCATCGGGCGCGCGCGCGGAGCCAGTGCCGCGGAGGACCGACCCGCCGATCTTCCTGTTGCGGCCGTTCCGGACCCGTATGCGTACGCCGGCGACGTCGAGTACGCCCCTGCGTATGATTCCGGTCCCGTACTGAGCGTCATGCCAGGCGGCGGCGCTGACCTCCCGCCTCGCTCGGAGAACGGCGCCTCGGCCGGCACCTTCGCCGACAGCACCCCCGTCCGCCCGGAACCCGGCCTACCCAAGCGGGCGCGCGGCGGCCAGCACGCGGCCCGGCACGGGAAGCCGTCGCGATGGCGCGGCGGCGGGACCGCCAAGCCCGCGCCCAGCCATCCGGCCCTCACTCAGTCTCCGGTCATCACGGATCCGGACGAGGCCGAGGTCTCGCCCGATCGCCCTCTCGAGGACTTCGAATTCCTCGGCGGAGATGGCGACGGCGGCGGGCCCGCCTGGCTGGAGGATTCCAGCTCGGCGAGCCAGCGACCGCCATGGGAACTCGGTGACCAGCCGTGAGGCTAGCTCACCTCGTACCCGCCGCCGTGGTCGTGCTGGCGCTGGGCGTCATCGCCGCGGTCGCGCAATCGGTCAGACCTGCACCCGCCACCACGAACCAGGTCAGCGCGGCCTCCCATCAGGTGGCGATCACCTCAGCCGTCCGTGCCTGCCCTCCCGCCCAGGGCGACGGGTCGGCCAAGGTCGCGCTGATCTCCGGATCGCTAGGGTCCGCGGGATCACCATCGTCGGCGTCCGCGCTCGGGCCGGGCCAGGTCGAGCTCGCGCCTCTCCCGCTGGCGGGAGCCCAGCTGCGCGCCGTGAGCCCCATCAGCCAGGCCGACCCGGACGCGCTATCGCTCCTTACCCTCCCGGCTGCGTCCAGCCTGATCAAGAAGGGCACGACAGTATCCGAGGGCTGGTCGGTGACCGGGAGCGGCGCCATGGCGCCGGCCATGGAGGCCGAGGAGGCAGAGAGCTCGGGCCTGTCCAGCGTCCGCTGCGGCGAGCCCGGTTCGGATATCTGGTTCATCGGGCCTGGGCAGCAGAACGGCGCGTCGCAGATCCAACTCGACCTGATGAACATCGACGCCCTGGCCGCGAGCGTGGACGTCAGCGTCATCACCGAGGCCGGGCCGGCCCAGGCCGACGGTGACACGGGGATCACGGTCCCGCCGCATCAGACCGTAACCGAGTCGCTGTCCTCCATGGGCGCCGGCGACAGCGTCGTCGCGGTCGAGGTGCGGACCAGCATCGGCCGGGTGGCCGCGGCCGTCTGGGAGAGTTCCGCCGCCGGGAGCACGTGGCTGCCGAGCACGACGGCGCCGTCGACCAGCATGGTCATCCCGGGTGTGCCCCCGTCCGGTAGCGCGGCGGTGCTGTTCATCGCGGACCCCGGTGACGTGAGCGCCCGGGTCAGCGTCCTGGCTATCACTCCCCAAGGGCTATACCACCCGTTCGAGGGGCAGACCGAGGACCTGCCGGGGAACACCGCGACCACCGTGACCCTCAACCCGCTCGGCGGCACCGCCGCGGCGCTCGAACTTACGTCGAATGTGCCGGTCGCCGCCGCCGTACTGGTCCCTGGCAGTAGTCAGGGCGCCTTCACCGCGGCCACGAGCCCCATCATCGAGCAGGCCGTCGTCGCGGGAAACATTTCTGGTTCGGGTGAGGCCGCCACCGTCGTGCTATCGGCCCCGGCCGGAGCGGCGCGAGTACGCCTGACCGAGATCGCGGCGACCGCGAGCGGCGGCCACGCGGCCGGGCCAAGCCCGAGTGTCAGCCAGGTCGTCTCGGTGCGCGCCACCCATACGCTCGTGGTCTCGGTGACGGCCCCGAAGGGGGCCAAGAGCGGGTCCGCGTTCGCCGTCGTGATCGCCCCGCTGCCCGGCTCCGGGCCGGTGTACGCCGCGCGCGTTGAGACGCAGGGTCAGAGCACCGTGGTCTCCATCATTCCGGCCGTCAGCGCGCTTACTACGATTAACTTGCCGCCCGTTCGCGAATCCTATAGTGCGATATCTCCATGAAATTCGTGTCTGTGACCCGCAATGGCAACACTGACTCCCTCTTGTCCGGCTATCGCCTATTTATGCAGACCAGAGGCACTCGTAACGGGGTGTAACGTACGTATCGGGGCATCACCAGCTATTACTCGATAATGCTGGTGGGCATAATGTGCGGCATTCGGGATGGATTATCCCGGCGCCGTTAGAAATACTCGCGAAAATGGCGCGGGGAGTATGGACATTCGCGTTTTGCGTGATTACCGTGGCGGGCATGAAGGGCTGGTGCAGGCCGGCCCTGAAGGTGCTTTTGTACACCGTCGGGGCGGCGCTTGGCGGCCTGTGCATCCTAACGGGCATAGGCCTGCTGGCTGCTACGCCCGCTAATGCCGCCATCGTCCCGCCTGGTTCCGGTTCGCCCTCGGTCCTGTCCGCCGTGACGAGCACCGCCGCGAGCGCGGTCAGCGCCGCGACCGGAACGGTGACCACAGCGGCCAGCACCGCGACGGGAACGGCCACCACGGCGGCGAGCACCGCCGCCGGTGCCGCAACCGGGACCGCCAGCACCGTGACGAGCACGACGTCGGCGGCCAGCAGCGCCGCTACAAGCGCGACCGGCGCCGTGACCAGCACGAACGCCGCCGCGGACAGTGCCGCCTCGACGGCGAGCACGGTGTCCAGCGCGGTGACCAGCACCACTACGACGGCCGGCACGGCCGTCACGAGCGCGGCCGGCGCCGTGACCGGCGCGGTCACCAGCGCGGCCCAGACTGCCAGCACGGTCACCAGCAGCGTGGCCAGCACGGCGAGTGCGGCCAGCGCCGCGGCTGCCACGGTAACCGGTTCGGTGGCCGGTACCGTGGGCAGCGCGGCCAGCTCGGTGACCAGTCCGCTGAGCAGCACGAGCCCTGCCGTCGGCAGCCTGGCCGGCACGGTGACCAGTGCGGTGGACACCGCCGGGTCGGCGGTCAGCGGCCTGGCCGGCACGGTGCCGGACGTGGTGACCGCGGCCGGGACGGCCGTCAACAGCCTGACCGTGACCGTGACCACCGCGGTGACCGGGACCGTGACCGCTGTCGCCGGGGATGCCTCCTCGGCGGTACAGGCGGCCGGTTCGACTGTCAGCCAGCTGATCTCGACCGTGACCGGGACCGTCACCACGGTGACCTCCCCCGGCACCGGCAGCACGGCCCCGACGGGGCCCGGCTCGACCGGTACTGGCTCCACCGGATCCGGCTCTTCGACCGGTACCGGCTCGACTGGTACCGGCACCTCGACCGGGACCGGTTCGGCACCGGGCACCGGCTCTGGGTCGGGTACCGGGTCCGGGTCAGGTACGGGCTCTGGGTCAGGTACGGGCTCTGGGTCCGGTAGCGGATCCGGCTCTGGTACCGGTGTTGGCCTGGTCGGCGGTCATGGTCTTGCGGGGGCGCCGGTCCTTCCGGTGCTGCCGATCCTGCCGGTCCTGCCGGTGCTGCCGGGTTCCGGCGCGGGTGCGGGGTCCGGGCTGGCTCAGCGTGCGGTCCTGCCGGGTGCCCCGGCCGGGCCGGGCCTGCCGGCGGCTCCGGCCGCGCCTGCTGCGCCGTCTGCGCCGGGCGGTTCGGGTGGCGGGTCGCCGGATGGCAGCTGGTCGCCGGGTTCGGGCAATGGCCCTGGCGGTGCGGGGGCGGCCGGGCTGGCCTTGTTGATCGTGGCGTGCCTGGCTGCGCCGGGCATGTCCCGCTGGTATCGGAGGGTGGCCGTCCCGTCAGCGGCCGCCGTGCTCATGGTGATTGAGGAGCCGGGCTAGCAGCTGGGGGTTCGTCTCAGTTGTCCGGCCCGCCCGTAACGGCCCTGGTGTGGTGTGCCCGGGGCCGGGCGGGGATTCCGCAGGAATCGTCTCAGTCAGGAGAGTGCATCACAGTCATGAACAGGATCTTCGCGCGCCTGGCGGCGCTATCCGCCGGGCTGATCGCCCCCGCGGTGCTCGCCGCCGGAGCGTTCGCCAGCACCTGCCCGTCCCACGGCCCGGACTACGGCCCGGTCCAGGACTGGCACCCCGGGCTGCATAGCCCGTACACCTACGGCACCTTCGGGTCCGGCCACGGGACCTTCGGGTCCGGCCACGGCACCTTCGGGTCCGGCCACGGCACCTTCGGGTCCGGCCACGGCACCGACCACAGGACCGGCGGGCACGGCACCTTCGGGTCCGGCCACGGCACCTTCGGGTCCGGCCACGGGACCTTCGGGTCCGGCCACGGGACCTTCGGGTCCGGGCACGGCACCTTCGGGTCCGGGCACGGCACCGACCACGGCTCCGGCGGCACCGGCACTGGCGGTAACGGCACCAACGGCACCGGCGGCACCGGCACCGGGACCGGCGGGCACGGGACCGGCACCGGCACTGGCGGTAACGGCGGCAGCGGCACCGGGACCGGCGGGCACGGGACCGGCACCGGCACTGGCGGTAACGGCGGCAGCGGCACCGGGACCGGCGGGCACGGGACCGGCACCGGCACCGGCGGTAACGGCGGCTGCGGCACCGGGACCGGCGGGCCCGGGACCGGCACCGG
>Ga0335074_10003349_pt1 | contig 21839 bp, 25 predicted proteins | sample Lox_Sample_23_FD_206715 | JGI IMG/M metagenome (GOLD analysis project Ga0335074, IMG submission 206715) | Soil microbial communities from Loxahatchee National Wildlife Refuge, Florida, United States - Lox_Sample_2.3 | ecosystem: Environmental > Terrestrial > Soil > Wetlands | place: USA... | reverse complement strand
CCGCGGACGTCCTCGGCGACGAGATCCGCGCCAAGGACCTCCCCGAACTGACCCGCTCGATCGCCGAGAAGGGCCTTCCGCCGATCGCGGGCCTTCGACCCCGGTTCCGCCTCAAGGCACCGAAGGGTGGCTGGCGGTCGACCAAGAAGCCGTACGCCCTCGGCGGAGCGCTCGGCTACCGCGGCCGCTCCGTGAACGAGCTCGTCCGCCGGATGATGTGAGGACCGTTCGATGCCGAGCCGTACCAGGAAGTTCCGGGGCCTCCGCACCCACGGGCGGGGCATCAAGGCCGGCCGCGGCGCCGGCAAGCAGGGCGGGCGCGGGAACGCGGGCCTTCACAAGTACAAGTTCAAGTCGATGCTGATCTACGCTCCGAACCACTTCGGCCGGCACGGCTTCAAGCGCCCCCCCGAGATCCGGGCGCGGCCCACCGCGCTGAACGTCGGCGAGCTCGACGCGTTCGTCCCCGTGCTCGAGGCGGCCGGCGCCCTCTCCCGCGACGGGGAGGCGTTCGTCGCCGACCTCACCAAGGCGGGGGTCGACCGCCTTCTCGGCAAGGGGAGCTCGGAGCGGTCCTGGAAGGTCATTGTCGCGCACGCCTCCCGCCACGCGCGCGAGAAAGTGTCCGTCGTGGACGCACCGAAAACTTCGAAGGACGGCCCGAGCGGCGCCGCGCGTTCCCCGTAGACTATATAATTCAGGCTCGGGGTCGCCGGCGGACCGATGGCGGACGAGGAGATTCCCCGGGATAACCGCTGGGCCCTCGCGCTCGCGATCATCGGTATCGCGTTCCTCTCGCTGATCTGGTTCTGGGGTCAGCCGACCCTCATCGCGTTCGCCGTCGCGGCGTTCATCGTTTTCGTCGTCATGGCCGTGTTCTACCTCGGCCTCTCGTACAAGGGGTCGCGGTCGCGTCTCTACGGACTGAAACCGATCACGTCGCGGATGCCGGCGGTGACCCAGCCGAAGGGCCACGTCCATTTCCGCACCAAGATGTTCTGGACGATCGGCGTCCTGCTCCTGTACTTCCTGCTCACGAACATCTACCTGTTCGGGGTCGACCAGAGCACCATCATCGACCTCTTCGCGAGCTACCGCGCCATCCTCGCCGGCGCGCAGGGCACGCTGATGGACCTGGGGATCGGGCCGATCGTCACCGGCTCGATCATCATGCAACTGTTCACCGGGGCGAAGATCATCAACCTCGACCTCACCGACGACGAGGACAAGGGGACGTACCAGGGCACGCAGAAGGTGCTCGTCGTGGCGATGATCTTCATCGAGGCGGTCCCGCAGGTGTTCGGGTACATCTCCCCGTCCTCGAGCCTCGTGAGCTCGCTCGGGAGCGCGTCGGCCGGCAACGGGATGCTCCTCGCCCAGGTGATCATCATCGCCCAGCTGGTCTTCGGCAGCTACCTCGTATTCCTCATGGACGAGGTCGTCTCGAAATGGGGGATCGGCTCCGGGATCTCGCTGTTCATCGCCGCCGGCGTTTCGCAGCAGATCGTCCAGGGAACCCTCAATTGGATCCCGCAGAACCCCACCGCGGCGCTCTCGACGACCAACCCGCCGAGCGGCGCGATCCCGAAGACGATCTACCTCATGACCCACTTATCGGCGACGCAGATGGCCGGCGGAGGCTGGGAGCTCGTGCTCCTGCGCGCTCCGAATCCGATCGTCGCGCTCGTCGGGACCGCGGCGATCTTCTTCCTGGTCGCGTGGACCGAGTCGACGCGCATCGAGCTGCCGCTCTCGCACGCCGAGGCGCGCGGCGCGCGGGGCCGCTACCCGCTGCGGCTGATCTACGCCTCGAACATCCCGGTCATCCTGATGTCCGCGCTGCTCGCGAACGTCTCGGTGTTCACGATCCTGCTGTGGACGAACCCGACGCTGGTCCACTTCCCGCTGATCGGCCACCAGTGGTGGATAGGTTCGTATCCGAGCGCGGCGCAGGCTGCCACGTCGAACATCAGTCAAACGCAGCCGTTAACCGGCGGAGCGTACTACTTCTCGACGGTCAACGGGCTCGAGTCGTGGCTGTTACCGATCATCAACTACCAGCAGTACGGGACGTTCCTCGTCGGGCACACGTGGTGGCAGGGCCTGGTCCACGTCGCGGTGTACTTCTGCGCGATGGTCGGCGGCTCGATCCTGTTCGCCAAGTTCTGGATCCAGACGACGAACATGGGCCCGGAGGCGGTCGCCCGCCAGATCGAGGCGTCGGGGATGCAGATCCCCGGGTTCCGTAGAGAGCCGAGGGTGCTGCGACGGGTCCTCGAGCGGTACATCCCGGTGATCACGGTCATCTCGGGCGCGGCGGTCGGTGCGCTCGCCGCCGGCGCCGACCTCATAGGGACCCTCGGCAATGCCTCGGGGACGGGCGTGCTGCTGATGGTCGGTATCATCATCAACCTCTACGAAGCGATGGGCCGCGAGCAGCTGATGGAGATGAACCCGCTGCTCCGTCGGTTCCTCGGAGGCGAGACGTAGGCCCGTGCCGACCGACGAGGAGCCCCTCCCGTCGATCGTCCCGGCCGGCGAGCCCCTGACGAGCGAGGAGAGCGACGACGTCGCGGCCGAGGAGGCCGCCGGGGCCGCGTCGCCCCGTCCGAGCCGCCCGCCGGCGCCCGCGTTCAAGATCTCGACGTTCGTCTACGTCTTCCTCGGGATGCTCGGCCTGCTGATGGTCATCGACACGCCAGCGCGTAACCAGATCGCTACTCTCCTCGGGATCTCCTCCGCCCAGTCCGGGCCGTTCTACTACGCGTTCGGGTTCTCGAGCCAGCACCTGCTCGCCACGATGGCCGTGGCCGGCGCGATCGAGATGCTCGTCACGGCGCTCGCCTACAACTACACCACCGACTGGATCAAGCAGGCGAAGGTGTCGAAGTGGAGCGCCGCGTTCCGGAAGGTGCAGATGGAGGCGATCCGCTCGGGCAAGAAGGACCGGATCGCGGCGCTCAAACCGCACCAGGAGCGGCTGACGCGGCTCTCCGCCGAAGTGTCGATCGCCCAGTTCAAGGGGATGGCGATCACCTGGTTCCTCCTGATCCTGATCTACACCTGGATTGGGCTGCTCATCGAGAACGCGACGACGACCGCGCAGCGGGTCAGCCTCGGCGGGACGGTCGTGAACATCTACTCGGACAAGGTGTTCGGCTACTTCCCGCTCTGGTTCTTCATCTTCAGCCTGTACACGATCCCGATGTCGCTCGTCTTCCGTCGGATCCTGAAGAACTACTGGCTGCGCCGCCGCCTCGGCGACTCCTCCTCCGCGTCGAGCCCACCGGCCGTGGGCGCCGCGGGGGGTTCGGTGTGATCGGGTGGGTCGTCGCCCTCGGAGGGCCGCCGGGGAGCGGCAAATCGACGGCCGGTCGGCGGGTCGCCGAGGCGTTGCATCTGCGGTATCACTCCGCGGGCGATGAGTTCCGAGCGGAGGCCGCCCGCCGGGGAATGGACCTCGCGGCGTTCGGCCGGTACGCGGAAGCCCACCCCGAGGTCGACCGCGAGATCGACCGGACGATCCAGGCGCTCGCACGACCCGGGGTCGTCCTCGACGGCCGGATCCAGGGCGTCCTCTGCCGTCGGGCCGGAACGCCCGTCCGGTACGTCGTGGTCACCGCGACCGAGGAAGAACGCGCGCGCCGCGTCGCGCAGCGGGACGGCGGCACGGTCGCGGATGCGCGGCAGCAGATCCGGGCGCGCGAGGCGAGCGAGCGGGCCCGGTACGCGACGTTCTACGGCATCGACCTCGACCGGGAGCTCCCCGACCTCACGGTGGACTCGACGTCGACGTCCCCCGACGGGGTCGCGGCCGCGATCGTCGACTTCGTGCGGGCCCCGGCCCGGGGCCCGGTCGGATGACGTACGCTCCGAGCGACCCGGTCGCTTCGCGATTCCGCGAAGGGGCGTTCCTCCTGCTCGACAAGCCCCGCGGTCCGTCGTCCCACCAGGTGACCGCCTGGGCGCGCGACCTCCTCGGCGTCGAGCGCGCCGGGCACGCCGGGACGCTCGACCCGAACGTGTCGGGGCTCCTCTGGGTCGGCGTCGGACCGGCCCTGAAGCTCCTTCCGCTCGTCCTCGAGTTCCCGAAGCGGTATGTGGGCGTGGTGACGTTCCACGCGAGCGTGCCGCCCCGCGACCTCGAGCGCGAGCTCGCGGAGTTCACCGGCCCGATCTACCAGACCCCGCCGGTCCGCTCGGCGGTCCGGCGCGAGCGTCGGGTCCGGACGATCCACCGGCTCGCGGTGATCGACGCGGACGGGCCCCAGCGCCTGATCGACGTCGTGGCGGACTCGGGCACGTACATCCGGACCCTCGCCGTGGACCTGGGCGAGGCGCTCGGGGTCGGCGCGCATCTCGAAGAGCTGCGTCGCGTGGCGACCGGCCCGTTCGACGAGTCGCGTTCGGTCTCGCTGACGACCCTGGCCGACGCGACCGCGGCCCGGGCGGCGGGCGACCCGGCGCCGCTCCTTGCGCTCCTGCACCCGATCGCCGAGGTGTGGAGCGAGTTCCCGACCGTCGTCGTCAAGGACGCCGCTGCCAGCGCGCTCGCGCACGGCGCGGGTCTCGCGCGCGGCGGGATCGTCTCGTTGCCCCGCACCTTCTCCAAAGGAGCCCGGGTCGCGCTCGTCACCCGGGCCGGCGCGCTGGTCGCCACCGGGGTCGCCCGGGTCGACGCCACCGAGATGACCGGTGCCGAGAAGGGATGGGTCGTCGCGGAAACGCGCGTCTTCGTCGACCCGAAGGAGTACCCGGCGCTGTGGAGCGACGGGTCCGCCGCACGCCGGATCGCCGGGCGAGACGCTGCGCCCCGCTAGGGTTATCTTCCGACCTCCGTCGAACGCCGGGATGGACGGCTCCGCGGCCGCGAACACCGGGGGCGCGCGTCTGTTCGGCGGGCTCGCACGGTGGATCGTGCGCCACCCGTGGTACCCGATCGCGTTCTGGCTCGCGCTGCTCGTGGTCGCGCTCCCGTTCCTCGGGCTCGTCGGGTCGGTGACGACGAACTCCGCTTCGACCGCCCCGACGAGCGCCCCGAGCTCCCAAGCCGCGGCGGAACTCGCCCGGTTGTTCCCGAATCAGACCGGCGGAGCGTCCAGCACGATCCTCCTCGTCGGCCCGAACATGACCGACGCGAACGCCCAGGGCGTCGTGTTGAACGTCACCGCGGCGCTCGAGGCGGACCGGTCGCTGGTGGACCTCGCGTCCGTCGCGACCGTCTACTCCGAGTACACCGGCTACCTCAGCGGGCAGGCCCAGCTCGCGCTCGGCGTGGTGCAGAGCGGGCTGGCGAGCGTCCCGTCGGTCCCGGTCGCGGTGAACTCCTCGGCGTCCCTGTGGTGGGCGCCCCAGGCGCTGTACGTGGGCGTCTGGCAGGGGCTGGTCGCGAACGGTACCGCTCCGGCGTCCGCGAACTACCCGGCCTACGAACGGGCGGAGGCGGTTCTCGCCAACGAAACGTCCGCCCTCACGGTCCTCGCCGCCTTCTACAACGGGAACTCGAGCGCGCCGGGATTCAACAGCACGCACGGCTGCTGGACCAGCCCCGCCGACGTCGTCTCCTGTTCGGATGCGACCGCTCGGGCGACGGAGGTCGGGCTCGTTCCGACCCTCGTCCCGGTGCCGGACGAACGCGCGGTGCCGTACGCGGTGCTGGCGACCCTGGGGCTCGAGAACTCGACCGCGTGGGCCAGCGTGCGCTCGACCGCCTCGGTCGTCCTCGGGGAAGAGTCCGGACTCGCGGGAAGTTGGATCTTCGAGGTGTGGACCGAGTTCCCGTCGGCCCGCGCGTCCCCTGCGGCGACCGCGGCCTGGGCCGCCGGGGTCGTGGCCGGGGCCACGCTCGCCGATGAGCCGCTCCCGGTGCCCCGCGGGATCTATACCCAGTACGTCTCGCCGTCGGGCCAGGGCCAGGTCGTCCAGCTCGGTTTCACGGAGCCGGACGACTTCACCAACGCGACCGGAGGCCAGCCCGTGTACGCCGACCTCGGCCGCATCGACAACCTCGTTCCCGGGGTCGTGCGCGCGTCGGACCCGACGCACTCCATCGCCTACTACCAGACCGGACCCGCGCCGCTCGACCTCCTCACGCAGACGGCCGTGAACGCGTCGCTCGAGCTCGTGCTGCCGCTCACGGTCGGGCTTCTGCTCGTGATCTCGATGCTGTACTTCCGGTCCCCGATGACCCCGATGGTCACCTTCGGGATCCTCGGGATCGCCCTCGTCCTCGGGATCGGCGGGACGGTAATGATCGGGGAGCTGATCGAGCACGTCGACTCGACCGCGCTCACGCTGGAGGAGGTGTTCGTCCTCGGGGTGGGGACCGATTACTCGATCTTCATGGTCGCGCGGTACCGGGAGGAGCTCGTTCGGGGGAAGTCGTCGGAGGACGCGATCGTCGCCTCGCTGGCGTGGGCCGGCCAGTCGGTCGCGACCAGTGGGTCGACCGCGATCATCGCGACGCTGGCCCTCACGTTCAGCGGCGTGGCACTCCTCGCCCAGTGGGGCGCGGTGCTCTCCCTCGCGATCCTGATCACGCTGCTCGTCTCGCTGACGATGGTCCCGGCGTGCCTCCGACTGCTCGGCCCGCGCATCTTCTGGCCGACGACCGGCGAGCGATTCCGCCGGCGCGCGGCGGTCGTCGCGGAGCGGAACGCGAAGGAGTCGACGTACTTCTACCGCGTCGGCCGCGGGACCCAGCGCCGCCCCGGGCTCACGGTCGGGATCATCCTGCTCGTGTCGATCCCCCTCCTCGTCCTCGCGTTCCAGGTGCCGCTCTCGTACGACTACTATGCCCAGCTGCCGAGCGGCCATCCCGCGACGAACGGTCTCAACGAGCTCGGCAACCAGTTCGGCCCGGGCTTTGCGGTCCCGTCGTTCGCGCTCGTGACGTTCGCCGCGCCGCTCCTCGAGGGCAACTCCACCAACGCGACCGAGTTCACCGACGTGGCGGCCCTCACGACCTTAGCGACGGGCACGAGCGGGATCGCGTCCGTCTCGTCGCCCGTCGGACCGGACGGGGCCTCGCTCTCCCAGTGGCTCAGCCTCGCGACGCTGCCGTCGGCGACCCGGACGAACCTGATCGGCGTCCTCTCCGGCTTCGTCGGCTCGGACGGGCGAACGGTGCTCCTGTCGATCGTCCCGAACTCGACGGGACTGTCGGTCAACGCGGTGAACGCGGTCTCGTCGCTCGAGGGGTCGTTCCGCGGCTACCAGGGGTCGCACGCCGAGATCTCCTCGCTCGCCTTCGGCGGTGGCGCCCCGACGATCAACGACCTCGCGACCGAGACGAACACGGCCACCGAGTACCTGATCGCCGCGGTGTCGATCGGCCTCGTTCTCGTCCTCCTCATCGTCCTCCGATCGTGGATCATCGCCTTGATGGCGATCGCGACGATCGGGGTGTCGATCGGCTGGGCGTGGGCGATCACCTACCTCGTCTTCCAGGGCGTGCTCGGATTCCCGCTGTTCTTCTACGTGCGGACGATCCTGTTCATCCTGATCCTGGGCCTCGGGATCGATTACAACATCTTCCTGCTCAGCCGGGTCCGGGAGGAACGCCTCCGGGGCCGCTCATCGAGCGAGGCGGCGGTCCAGGCGGTCGCCCGCACGGGCGGTATCATCACCGCCGCGGCGATCATCCTCGCCGCCGCGTTCGCCGCGCTCATCGTCGGGGAGTTTACCCTGATCCGCGCGATCGGGTTCTCGGTGGCCATCGCGGTCATCCTGGACGCGATGGTCGTCCGCACCTACCTCGTGCCCGCGTCGCTCCAGCTGCTGGGCGACCGGGTCTGGCACCTCTCGGGCCGGAAACCCCGGGCGGACCCTGCCGAACCGGCGCCCCCGGCGGATGGCTCCGTCCCGGCGGCGGCGACGGTGCCCGAGGCGGGCTCCTAGGGATCGAGCGGCCGGCTCACGTGGCGAGGAACACTTCGCTCGCGCGCTTCAGGTGGGTATCGGGGGACCCTTCGACCACCTCGATCACCTTCCCCTTCGCGTCGATCAGGAACGACACTCGCTTCGCGCTGCCGCTCGGCCCGAGCACGCCGTACAATCCCGACACTTTCCGATCCTTGTCGGCGATCAACGGGAACGGAAAGCCGTACTTCTGGCGGAACGCCTGTTGGGCCGCGCACTCGTCCACGCTGACGCCGATGATCTGCACGTGCTTCGCCTGGTAGTCGGCATAAACGTCGCGGAACCCCTTCCCCTCGATCGTGCAACCGGGCGTGTCGGCTTTCGGATAGAAGTAGAGCACGACGGGCGAGCCCTTCAACGAGGAGAGTTTGAACGTCGTTCCGCTGTGGTCCAGCGCCTCGAAGTCGGGGGCCGTGTCACCCTTGGCGACCATGCCCCGACACGACGGGAGTCCTATTTGACCGCTTACGGCGGTGCGTCCGGCTCAGCTCGGCCCGACCGTCACGAGGGTCTCGGTCGACTTGATGCCCGGGATCTTTCGGATCTTGTGGACGACCGTATCCAGCGCCTCGTTGATGTGCGGGGCCTGGACCTTGACGATCAGGTCGAACGGGCCGGTGACCGCCTGGACCTCCGAGACGCCGGGGACCGACTTCATCCGGCGGATCACATCCTCGGCGCGGCCAACCTCGATCTCGATGAGCAGGAACAGCGTCTCCATCTCGGTGGGGGCTCTCTGTCGCCGGCGAGATACGTCCCTCTCTTCAAGGTTCCGCGCACCGTGCGCGCGGTTGGTAACCCCGAGCCTCGGGCGGGTCCGGGGCGACGCGCCCAAAGTGTTATGGCCCGCCGGCGGCCGGTCCGCCCCGGGATGGACCTCCTCGTCCACGACACCCGGACCGACCGCCCGATGGCGGTGCGGCGCCAGCGGGGCCGCCCGCTTGCGCTGTACGTGTGCGGTCCCACCGTCTACGACGACGCGCACGTCGGTCACGCCCGGAACTACCTGTTCTTCGACATGGCCCGGCGGTTCCTCGAAGCGGAGGGCGTTCCCGTTCATCATGTGATGAACTTCACCGATTTCGAGGACAAGATCGACGCACGGGCCGAGAAGCTCGGAGTACCGTGGCGCGCCCTCGCCCGACGCGAAGAGCGCCGGTTCCTTCGGGACCTGACCGCCCTGAACGTCCTTCGTCCCCACGAGTGCCCCCGGGCGACCGAGAACGTGGCGCGGATGACCCGGGTCGCCCAGCGGCTCGAAGCGACGGGTCGGGTCCGGCGCGAGGGGAACGAATGGATCTACACGCCCCCGGTGCACCCCCCGGGCACGAACTTCGCCACCGACCGCCAGCTCGCCCGCCACGCGGTCCGCGAGCCCGGCCACCCGTTCCCGGAACGCCCCCAGGAGGCGGGAGAGTTCATGATCTGGCGGCTTCAGGACCCGCCCCGACCGTCGTGGCCGAGCCCCTGGGGCCCCGGATTCCCCGGGTGGCACCTCGAATGCTACGCCATGGCCGACCACCTGCTCGGCATGCCGGTCGACCTCCACGGGGGCGGACCCGACCTGATCTATCCGCACCACTTTGCCGAGAACGAGGTCGCCCTTGCGCTGGACGGCACCCGGTTCTCCCGCGTCTTCCTCCACCCCAAGTTCCTGCTCATCGAGGGGGCGAAGATGTCGAAGTCGGTCGGCCGGCTCGTTCCGCTGCGCGACGCCCTGCGCGACGTCGGCCCCGGCGCGCTCCGTTGGTACCTTCTGTCGAAAGGCCCCAGCCATGCGCTGAAGTGGGAGCCTCGCGCGCTGCGCGCCGCGGCGAAGGAGTATGCGATCGTGCGAGAGACGATCCGGCGGTGGGTGGGCCGTGGCGCGGGGGGACGCGGGACCGCGGCATCGGTCCACCGGTTGGCGGAAGAGGTCCGTCGCGCGCTCGCCCGTTGCCTGGCCACCGACAAGGCGTTCGGCCAGATCCTGGCCTGGGCCGCGTCGGTGCGCGACCGTCCCGAGATGGCCTGCTCGGCCCGTGACCGCGCGCGCGCCCGGCGGGAGTTCCGAGCGATCGAGCGGCGGACCGGTCTCGCGCTGCTCTAGAGCCCGGTCCGGTCGACGATCACGCTGAGGCCGTTCCCGCCGCCCATGCACAGGGTGGCGAGACCGAGGTTCTTCTTCGAACGGACGAGCTCCTGGACCAGCGTCACGACGATCCGCGCGCCGCTCGCGCCGATCGGATGACCCAGCGCGATCGCCCCACCGTTCACGTTGAACTGCTCGTCCGAGAACCCGAACGTCCGCTGCACGGCGATCGACGCCGACGCGTATGCCTCGTTGTGCTCGACCCGGTCGAAATCGGCCGGTGCGAGGCCCACCCGGGACAGATGCTCCCGGACGGTCGGGATCGGCGACTCCATCACATCTCGGGGGTGGACGCCCCCTTCCGCGGATGAGTGGAGCCATCCGATCGGTCGCAGGTTCCGCTGCCGGACCTCCTCAGCGCTGGCGAGGACGAGGGCGGCACCACCGTCGGACAGCTTCGACGAGTTCCCGGCCGTGAGGATCCCGTCCGGAGCGAAGGCCGGCTTCAATCTCGCCAGGCCCTCGAGGGTGGTGTCCCCCCGCGGTCCCTCGTCGTGGTCGAGCCCGGGGTGCCCGGGGAGCACTCCGGCGGGCACCGGGACGAGCTCCGAAGCGAAGGTTCCGGCGGCGACCGCTTGGGCGGCCCGCCGGTGGCTGCGCATCCCGAAGGTGTCGACGTCGCGACGCGACAACCCGAACTTCTTCGCGACGCGCTCTCCGGTAAGCCCCATCAGCTCGTGCTCGTCGTAGGCGTCAAGGAGCGAATCGCGTTGCATCGCGTCGTCGAGCGCGTGCGGGCCGGGCGGACTTCCCCAGCGCATGCCTCCGTCGAGCAGGTACGGCGCGAGCGACATGCTTTCCATTCCTCCGACGAGCAGGCGATGAAAGTCGCCCGAGCGGATCAAGCTCGACCCGAGAAGGATCGCCTTGAGTCCGGAACCGCACACCATGTTGACCGTGGCGGCGCCGATGGCGTCGGGCACCCCCGCCCCGCGCAGCACCTGTCGGGCCGGGTTCTGTCCCGCACCGGCCTGGATCCCGTGCCCCATCAGCACCTCGTCGATCTCCGTCGGGGCGAGACCCGACCGGTCGATCGCGGCGCGGGCGGCCAGCACCCCGAGCCGGGTCGCCGGCACGGAGCGTAACGCGCCGCCGTACCGGCCGATGGGCGTGCGGACGGCGGAGAGGATCGCGACCCGGTGGTCCGGTACGAACGGCACGGAGTAACGACCGTGGGCCGGATTATAGGGTTACCCCCGCCCGGGCGGGGCGTCGAGGAGTTCCCTAGTCCTCTTCGACCCGAGGGGCGAGGAGGTAGCGGCCTTCGCCCCGGCCCCCGCTCATCGCGAACTCGACCTTGAGCGGGTACTCGTTCCCGACGTGGAGGGTCGTCTCCTCCGCCCCGATCGATTTGACCATCGCCGAGAAGAAATCGAGCGGGTACATGCTCTTCACCGTCTCCTTCACCTCGAGTTTGGAGAGGTTCTCCTTTGCGATGCGCAGGTCGAGCTGGTCGGTCTCCCCCTCGGAGTGCATCGTGAACGCATCCGCCTCGAGGGTCAGGGTCACATGGTCGGTGAAGCTCTCGCTCCCGCGGATCCCTTGCCGGAGGTCCTCGGTCTTGACCGTGACCGACGCCGGCGGGTTGACATTCGGCACCTTCGGGTCGGTGATTCCGGCCGGGTCGACGACCGCCATCTGGCGGGTCACGCGGCCGAGCGAGGCCACGAGCCGGTTCTTGCCGTCGAACTGGAATTCGATGACGTCACCGGGTTTCGAGAGCCGGAGGACCTCCTTCAGCTTCTCGATGTCGACGCCGAGCTCCGTCTGCTCACCGGTGAACTCCTCGAAGACACCCTTGTTGAGCTTGAGGACCAACATCGCGACGTGCGACGGGTCGACCGCCTTTGCCTCGAGGCCGTCCTTCGAGATCGTCAACTTCACCTCGCTCACGAGGGTGGAGACGACCTCGACGACCTCGCGCAGATTTTCCATCTTGATGCGGAGCTTGAACATTCGGAAACCTTGGGGCGGTCCACATCGACCCCCTCTAAAAAGCCTTCTGGGACGAACGGACGACGCAACGCGTTTCTCTACCGGAGAGTGCTGCCCGGACGGTGACGGAGCTCGCGTACCTGCCGGACCTTCCGTCCGCCTACGTTCGGACGTTCCGCGCGCGGGTCACCGCGCTCCCGCCCGGCGCCGTCGTGCTCGACCGGACCTACTTCTACCCGTCCGGTGGCGGGCAGCCGGCCGATCACGGGACGCTCACGACATCCTCGGGTGGTTCCCTGGAGGTGGTCGATGTGACGAAATCGGGAACGTCCGTGCTGCACCGGGTGCGCGGCGCGCCGGCCGTGGTACACGCGCTCGCGGCGGGCGCGGAGCTCGACGGAGCGATCGACTGGGCCCGGCGCTACCGGCACATGCGCTTGCATACGGGCCAGCACCTCGCCAGCGCCCGGATCTTCGCCCGCACCGGCCTTCGGACCCGGAAAGCGACGCTGGGGGGCGGAGCGGCGACCATGGACCTCGAGGGCGCGCTCCCGGACCGCGTCGTCGAAGCGCTCGCGCAGGACCTCGCGGACGCCGCCGCCCATCCCCGACCCGTATCGATCCGAACGGTTCCCCGCGTAGAGTGGGACGCGAATCCGTTCGCGGGCCGGTCCGGACTCGTGGCGCTCGCTCCCCGGGTCGATCCGGTGCGGGTCGTGGAGATCGACGCCGCCGACGTCTGTCCCTGTGGGGGCACCCACCTCCGATCCACCGGCGAGATCGGGGCGGTTCGGTTCCTCCCCCCGATCCCGCTGCCGGACGGGGCGTCGCGGGTCGTGTTCAACCTGGTCGAGGCCGCTGCTTCCACTCCTCCCTGAGGAGTCCGTAAAAGTAGACGTCGTGCCACTTTCCGTGGTGGAACAGCGCGGAGCGCATCGTGCCCTCGCGGCGGAAGCCGAGCCCCTCGACCAGCCGATACGACGCGACGTTCTCCACGTCGCACGTCGCGCCGATCCGTTCCGCCTGGGTGGAGTCGAATAGATGGTCGACGAGGAGCCGAACGGCCTCCCGGCCGTACCCTTTTCCCCGCTGCGTCCGGTCGCCGAGCACGTACCACACGTCCACGAATTCGAGCACCGGATGCGGCTCGTAGTAGCCCACGAATCCGATCGGCGCCGGCGCCTCTCGGCGCTCGACCACGAAGCGGGGCGCGAGGGACTTCGGGTCTCCCGGCGCCATCTCAACTCCCTCGATGAAGCTCTCCATCGTGTCGACCGAGAACCGGTCGAACGGTGCGACGACCTCGGGGTCGTTGAACCATCCGAACAGGAGGGGGTAGTCGGCGGGCACGAGTGGGCGGAGACGGACGGTCGGTCCGTCGAGGACGGTCATCGACTGGATTCGGCGCGCGCGCCGCGCTCGCGGGCGAGGCTGCGCGACCGACCGCCGTCGGCGCCACCGTGCGGGCTCTCGGACTGCGCGCTCTCCGACTCGCGCAGGTGCTCGAGGGCCTTTCGGTGGCCGGAGGGGGTCAGGGAGAACACGTGCTTCGGCTCGGAGTAGCCGACCACGTACTGGGTCCGGCGGAACACCATCCGCGTCATCTCCAGGGCGTGGAGAGCGTGCTTCAGTGCGGCCGGGTCCTCGTTCGAGAATTTGCGGGCGATCCCGAACTCGGTCGTCCACTGGTCCGCCTCGAACCGGATCTGCTGCCCGCGGTGCTCGAGGAGGTGGAGGAGGAGCGAGCGCTCGAGCCGCTCCGTGTCTTCTTGCGCCATGTTGTTCCGAGGAGGATCACGATATCGTCGTGATCTCGTAGTTCACGTCGAGCCCTTTCAAGCGTCCGTGCATCTCGGCGACCAGTCGGATCACGCTCTCCAGCGTTGCCTTGTCCTTCCACTTGTAAACGAAGTCGTGCATTCCGAGCGACTCTTCGAATCCCAGCTGCCGCATGACCTCCATGACTTTCGGAGGGTCGGCGCCTTCGGAGTGGAAGGTCATCCGGACGTAGGTACGCATTGGGTCTCTCGCCGAGGACGTGTCCTCGTGCGTGCAGGTGAAAAGTTTAGGCGGCCGTTCGTTTATATATGCTTCCCTGACTGACCGCGCGCCCGTCATGCCCGAGAGCGAACCGTCCGGCCCGGTCGTGGTCACCGGTGGCGCCGGCGCCATCGGTTCCGTCCTCGTGCGGGAGTTCCTCGCTCGGGGCCGCGAGGTCCGCGTCATCGACAATCTCTCGGGAGGACGGCGCGACCATCTTCCCGCGACGAACGGCTTGCTTTCGCTTACGGTCGCCGACCTGAAGGCACCGGGTCAGTACTCGAGCGTCCTCGAAGGAGCCAGCGAGCTGTGGCACCTCGCGGCGAACTCGGATATCCGGCGCGGAACGGCGAACCCGCGGCTGGACCTCGACGAAGGGACGTTCGCCACGTTTCAGCTCCTCGAGGAGGCGCGACGGCAGGAGGTCCGGCGGGCCTACTTCTCCTCCTCCAGCACGGTCTACGGTCTCGCGTCCGTCCGACCGACGCCGGAGTCGTACGGCCCCCTCGAACCGGAGTCGCTCTACGGGGCCGCGAAGCTCGCCTCGGAGGGGCTGTTCAGCGCCTACGCCCACACGTACGGGTTTCGCGTTCACATCTTCCGGTTTGCCAACATCATCGGGCCCCGCATGACGCACGGCGTCCTCCCCGACTTCTTCGCGAAGTTGCGAGCGGACCCGAACCGGCTCGAGGTGCTCGGCGACGGTCGGCAGTCCAAGGGATACCTCCGCACCGAGGATTGCGTCGCGGGCATGCTTCTCGCCGTCGAGCGGGCGCGTGCGCCGGTGAATGTCTTCAATCTCGGAACCCGGGACCTGATCAGCGTGGCCGAGATCGCCCGCAAGGTCGTCGCGGCCCACGGCGGCCGGGCGCGGATCGAATTCACCGGCGGGGAGCGCGGCTGGGCGGGCGACGTGCCCCAGGCGTTCCTCGCGATCGAGCGGATGCAGGCCTTGGGCTGGGTTCCCCAGCACACCAGCGCCGAGGCGATCGACCGGACGATCGCCGAGATGGTCGCCGCCGAGCGCCCCGCCTAACCGGCCGTCGACCCGGTCGCGACACGACGATACACGGCGAGATACCCCTCGACCACGGCCGGCCAGGAGAACCGGCGGACGGCCTCCGACCGGGCGGCGTTCGCCATGCGCGCGCGCTGGTCCGCGTCGCGAGCGAGCGAGACCGCGCGCTCGCGCAATCCGGCGACGAAGGCGACGGGGTCCGTGTCGGGTACGACCCACCCGGTCACTCCGTCGTCCACCGCGCCCGCGACGGCGGGCCCACCGACCACCGGGAGCCCCGAGGACAGACCCTGGACGACGGCCCCGGAGAGAAGCTCGACGGCACTGGGGTGGAGCAGGAGGTCGCTCGATGCGAACCGGTCCACGAGGGCGTCGTCGGAGAGCTCTCCGAGCAGCTCGACGCGGTCGCCGGCCGCCCGGATCTCCTCCCCGTACGCGGGATCGGGGACGGGCCCCGCGAGAACGAACGAAAGTCCGGTCCCCTTCAAGGCCGCGGCTGCGAGTTCCCACCGCTTGACCCGAGCGACCACCCCGACGCCTAGGACCACGGTGCCCGACCGGCGTTCGGGGGCGGGCCGGAACCTCGTCGCATCGACCCCGAACGGGATGACCGAGATCGCGGCCCGTGCGTTCGGTACGGCCGCGCGCATCGTGGCCGCCAGGGGCGCTGTGAGCGCCACCGGGGCGGCGGCGCGGCGCACCGCCCGACGCTCGAGCCAGTACCCCCATTGGTGCGAGAGCTGCGTTCGGTAGTACCAGTGGCGTGAATGCGTCGTGTAGACGTACGGGATCTTCCGCGCCGCGAGCCGGTTGCCGACCACCGGGGAGTTCGCGTGTACCGCATCGAAGGTTCCGGACTCGGCGAGGAGCCGGGGGAGCGCCCGCGCGAACGGATACTCGTCGCGCATGCGCCGGTGGCGGACCTGGTTGATCACGACCGCTTCGTGGCCCGCCGTTCGAAGAGCCGACTGAAGGTCGGCGATGAATCGCTCGATGCCGCCGTAGCCGACCGGCGGGATCGGTTCGACGCCGCTGCCGACCAGGACGATGCGCACGGCCGCCCCACCGGCACGCGGGATTAAGGGCTACCGGCTTTCTCGTACGGTCGACCGGGAGGGGGCGTGCCCCCGACGGTCGGGGGCGCACGATGGGAACGGTCGGTGTCGAGGTCACCGTCCTCGACGATCGACGTCTGCTCGACGCCCTTGCGTCCCTCGCCGCTCAGGTCCGCCTGCCCGAGCGCGTCCTCATCGCCGCGTCGACCCGCACCCCCGAGACGCTCCTCGAAGAGGCGCGCCGACGATTCACGGCACGGCCCCTCGAGATCGCCCGCTTCAACGGGGGCGTCGTCGACGCGCGCGCCGGGGCCCTCCCGCTGCTTCGAGAAGACGTGACCGTCTTCCTGGACTCGGACGAGCGGGCTCCCCCGGAGTGGCTCGGCCGGATCGTAGCTCCGATCGAGAGCGGAGCCGCCGAGTTCTCCGGAGGCCCGACCCGACCGGTTCGGCCGCCGGAGAGTTCCATCGAGCGCTACTATGCCCTGCTCGAGGAGTCGATCTATCGCGACCTCGTGCCCCGCAGCATCACCTACGTCCCCCTCCAGAACACGGCGTGGAAAACGTCGACCCTGCGCACGCTGGGGTTCGACCCCCGGATCCCGTTCGCCGAGGACCACGACCTGGAAACCCGCGCCGCCCGCTCGGGCGCGAGGGGCGTGTTTGTCCCGGAGGCGTTCGTCTTCCACGACCGGAGCGACGAGACGAGCGTGCTGCGGTGGACCCGGAAACGGTACCGCTACCTCGTCGCGATGGCAATGTCGCTGCTCAAGAACGGTGAGCTCCGCGGTCGGCTCGAGGAGAAACGGACCCCGGTTCGGCACCCGCTGCGGTACGTGGAGTCGGCGATGAAGCCGATCGCGCTGCTCGACGCCACACTGCGCTGGCGGCGCCACCGCGCGAACACGCCGGGCTGATTCGGCGTGGCCGGCCGGGTCGGTTCCTGACGGGCAAACGACCACGCGGAAACCTTATCAAAGCCCCCGGTTCGGCGGGGCGATGTCACCGGAAGCGGCCCACGCGCACGGCGTAACGAAGTCGGGCGACATGGTCCGGCTCGAGTACGACCTCTGGGCCGAGGGCGGCGGCAAGACCGACCTCGTCGACACGACCCATCAGGAGATCGCCCAGGAAGCCAAGGTCCAGGTTCCCGAAGGGGCCAAGTGGGGCCCGCGGCCCCACCTCATCGGAGGCGAGTATTTCCCCGGCGCCATCGAGGCGGCGCTTACCGGCGCGAAGGTCGGGGAGGAGTTCGAGCGGGAGTTCGCGCCCGCGGACGCGTTCGGCGAGCGGGACCCGAACCTGATCGAGCTGTTCTCGATGCACGAGATCTCCCGGCTCCCCGAAATGCGCCGGGAGGATGCCCACCTCGACCTCGGCACGGTGCTCACGATCGAGGGCCGGCGCGGTCGCGTGGTGACCCTCACCGCCGCGCGCGTCCGGGTCGACTTCAATCCGCCGTACTCCGGCCGCAAGGTCAAGGCGAAGTTCAAGATCGTCGACCGGATCACCGATCCGGCGGACCAGGTTCGCGGGATCGTGGAGCTCCTCTACGGCCGAGGCGGCGAGTTCCAGATCGAGGCGCACGAGAAGTCGCTCACGCTCAAGATCCCCGACCGGTCGAAATTCGACATCTCGTGGATGGCCGCCAAGCCGCGGGTCATCGACCGCCTGCGATCGCAGCTCCACCCGGAAACGATCCGCATCGTCGAGGAGTACGTTACGCCGAAGGCGGAGAAGGCCGAGGCGAAGGACGAGCCGAAGACCGACGCCACGAAGGGGAAGGAGATCGCCGAGGGGAGTGCCGCTCCCGAGGCGCACCACCCCCACGCCGGCGCGAAGGCGGGTTCCAAGTCGGACAAGCACGCCGAGAAGGCTGCGGCCGAGAAGGACGCCTAGGTCGACGGCGCCCGGAGTACCAACTCCGGGGACTTGAACCCGAGCGAGGTCGCCCTCGATATGCCGGAGCCGTCCCCGCCGGTCCCTCTGTCGTTCATCGTGACGACGTTCGTCGTGGCGGGTGTCGTCGCGGTCGCCATCGTGTATTTTGGGATTCACGGACAACTCGGGGGGCCGATCCCGTAGCGGGGCCGGTCCGAGCCAAGGTCAGATAAATTGCGGGGCCGGTGGCACGGCCGTGAGTTCGACCCGCGACGAGTGGACCGGTTCGGCGGTCGAGGAGAACGCCGGTTGGATCGCCGGTGCGGTCGTTATCGCGGCGATCTTCGCGATCGGAGCGGCGTTCTGGTTCATGTACCACCCGATGTAGGGGCGGCCGGCGTTCGGTAGAAGTAGACGTCGGTCGCCGGGTCGTACACCTCCGGCCGCCAGCCGACGATCTCATGACAGTGACTAACGACGCGCGCCCCGACGGGGAGCTCGGCCTCCAGCTTGGGCCGCAGGCGGGCCATCGCGCCCGGCCACAGGAACGCGGTGACCACGGTCGCCGACCGGAAATCGAGGTCGTACAGGTTTCCCCAGTGGATCGTGATGTGATCACCCATCGGCCCCGCCCGGCGTCGGATCCGAAGGATCGCCACTCGGATCGGCTCCACCTCGACCCCCACGACCCGCGCCCGGTACACTCGGGCGGCCCGGAAGACGATCGCCCCCGTGCCGGCGCCGAGGTCGTACACGGTGTCGTTCGGCCCCACCTCCGCGAGGCGGAGCATCGTCTCGACCGACCGACGAGGCGTGGGTTGGTAGCCGGCCCCGAACGCGAACGAAGCGAACACGAAGTACGCTACCACGGCGATCGAAAGGAAGATCAGGCCGAAGGCGACGTAGAACCACTCGTCCATCCGACGCTACCGCCCGCGCCGGGGGCCGCGCTCGAGCCGTTGCGCAGCGACCTGGGGGTCCACCGCCCGCGCGACGACCTCGTCCAAGACCTTCCGCAGCTCGGGGTCGCGGTCGAGACGGTCGGTGAGCTCGCGGCCGACCCGCTCACGGACCAGCTCGACGATCTCGACCGAGAGCCGACGACGATCGTCGACCGCGCGACGCCCGGAGGCATCCAGGAACGACTCGTGGGCCTCCACGGCGGACCACAGCTCCGCCACTCCGCTGGAGGCCACGGTCGACGTCAGTACGACCTTCGGCCGCCAGGTGGAACGGGTCGCCCCGAGCGCGATCAGCTCGGTGAGGTCCTTGCGGGCCAGGTCCGCCCCCGGTAGGTCGGCCTTGTTGACACAGAAGATGTCGGCGATCTCGAACAGCCCGGCCTTGAGCGTCTGCACTTCGTCGCCGAGGTGGGGCACCAGCACCACGACGCTCGTGGATGCGACGTTTCGGATCGCGAGGTCCACCTGCCCGCTCCCGACGGTCTCGACGATCACCACATCGAAGCCCGCCGCATCCAGGAGGCGAACGACCTGGCGAGTCCGGGCGGCGACGCCGCCGAGTTCTCCGCGGCTGGCCATGGAACGGAAGAACACCCCGGTGTCGTCGGCCTGCCGGTCGAAGCGGATCCGGTCGCCCAGCACCGAGCCCCCGCTGAACGGGCTCGACGGGTCCACCGCCACGATCGCGACCGAACGGCCCCGCTCCCTCAGGTGGGCCACGAGCAGATTGATGAGGCTTGATTTACCGACCCCGAGGGGCCCGGTGATCCCGACCACCGTGGCGCGACCCGTCGCCGGATAGAGGGCCCGCACGACCGAGTCGACCGCCGGGTCCCCGTTCTCGACCTGAGAGATCGCGCGGGCCAGGATGCGCCGATTGCCCGCACGGATCGCTCGGGCCGCGGACGGCTCGCGGGGGCGGCCGGTCATGCCGCCGGGCGCGCGAGGCGCTGCGCGGTGGTGACAATCTCCTCGAGCGTGGTCCCGGGGCCGAAGATCGCCCGGATCCCGGCCTTCTTGAGGCGGCGGGCGTCCTCATCCGGGATGATACCGCCGGCAAACACCGGGATCTTGCCGGCCTTCTCCTTCTTGAGGAGCGCGAGGACCTTGGGGAACAGGGCCATATGCGCCCCCGAGAGGATCGAGAGCCCGATCAGGTCGACATCCTCCTCGAGGGCGGCCCGCACGATCTCCTCGGGGGTCTGTCGCAACCCCGCGTAGATCACCTCGAACCCGGCATCGCGCAGCGCCCGCGCCACGACCTTCGCCCCCCGGTCGTGGCCGTCGAGTCCTGGCTTCGCGATCAGGACCCGGATCGGGGCGCTCTTCGCGGAACGAGGCATGGAGTGCTCTCGACAAACCGACGGGGACGGCAGAAAAAAGCTTTCGTGTCCAGCCGGAGGCGGTCCCCGCCTCTCCCGCCGGCTCCGGACGGCTGACTCGTCCTCCCCCGGCGCTCCGCTCGGACGGGGTTCGGGGGCCGAGGGGACGCTCCGGGTGGGTCACACCGCCGCGAACAAGTCGAGCAGCAGGTTGCCCGCGAGGAGCGCCGCGATGGCGCCGAGCGCCAACAGCACCACGAACGGGATCTGGGGCGTGACCCACACGCGCTCGACGCCCTTTGCCTCCAGATCCCGGGCCGCTCGGACCCGGATCTCACGGTCCTCCTCCGAAGTTTCCGCGGCGTCCTCTTCCTCGGCGAGCAGGGGGTCCTTGAGCCAGACGAACCGGTGGGGCAGTTCCCGAACCGGGATCATATAGCCGGAGAAGCCGCGCGGGAACCGGAATTCTCCGCGGGCCACGTTTCGCGCCGCGATCCCGATCGGAACCACCAGCGACAACACCGCCGCGTCGACCAGGAGATTCACGGGAAACGGGAGCACGGTGAGCAGCAACGCCACCGAGGCGCTCTGCGGCAGGAGGGGGGTCGAAAACAGCGGAACGAGAAGTCCCGCGATCATGAGGGCCTTCGCGTCCGCGCCGCCGTAGAGGACCCCCAGCTCGAACAAACCGCGAGCGAACAGCACGGTCGCCAGCAAGGCGAGAACGGCGAGTGGAACGGCGGACGCCCCGACTCCCCAGTGGAACGCGGCGACGACGACGACGAGAATCACGAGTGCGTAGGCCACCCCTTCGATGACGTCGGCGTACCGCTCGAACCGTTCGCCGAGGAGGTCATCCCACGGGAACATGTGCTGGATGGTGAGCCCTCCGACCAGGAGCCACAACCCCAGAGGGAGGGGTCCGCCGGGGGCGAGCCAGGCGGCGCCGAGGACCCACCCCAGGATCCCGAGGACCTGCCAGAGGCGATCGGTAACCTCGCGCGTACACAGGTCCGAGTAGGCGGCGTAGCCGAAGCCGCCGACCAGCAGGGCGAGCTGGACGCCGAGGAGCACCTGCGACGCGCCGATCAGTCGCTTCCACCCCCGGCTCTATCGGCGCGACGGTGGGCCCCCCTCTTAAGGGGGAGGCCGCGCGAGCATCCCACCTCGGCCGGCGGTCCTTTTCTACGACCGGCCGCTAGTTCGGCCGAATGTCGACCGCCCCTGCCGCGAGCTCCGAACCCGTCGGGTCGACCCCGGCGACGCCGACCCGCCGGCGTCGGTGGATTCGGCCGGTAGTCGCGGTCGGAGTCGTCGCGGCGGTGATCGTCGCAGGGTTGTTCGCCGTCGGTGTGCTCCCCTGGGGAACGGGAGGTCCGTCTTCCCCGTACCTGACGTTCTCGGGGGCCGCGTCGAACGCCCAGAGCGCCTCGGGTTCGGTGGCGGGCGGACCGTGGTACGTGTCGATCGTGATTTCGCTGCTCTCGCGGAGCTCGATCCTCGAGCCCACGCAGAACGTCTCGGGATTCCTTACCGACTCCAACTGCTCGTACGACTGGCCGCACGGGGAACCGG
>Ga0335074_10003348_pt1 | contig 21842 bp, 16 predicted proteins | sample Lox_Sample_23_FD_206715 | JGI IMG/M metagenome (GOLD analysis project Ga0335074, IMG submission 206715) | Soil microbial communities from Loxahatchee National Wildlife Refuge, Florida, United States - Lox_Sample_2.3 | ecosystem: Environmental > Terrestrial > Soil > Wetlands | place: USA... | reverse complement strand
CGGTTCAAGGACATCTTCGCCGAGACTTACGACAGCGAGTTCAAGTCCGATTTCGAGGCGGCAGGCCTGTTCTACGAGCACAGGCTCATCGATGACATGGTGGCGCAGGTCATCAAGGGTGACGGCGGCATCGTCTGGGCGTGCAAGAACTACGACGGCGACGTCGAGTCAGACATCGTCGCCCAGGGCTTCGGCTCCCTCGGGCTGATGAGCAGCGTGCTGATGACGCCCGATGGTTCCTGCATCGAGGCCGAGGCCGCCCACGGCACGGTGACCAGGCACTACCGGCAGCACCAGTCGGGCAAGCCGACCTCGACGAACCCGATCGCGTCGATCTTCGCGTGGACCAGGGGCCTTTCTTACCGTGGCAAGCTCGACGCCACGCCAGAAGTCACCGGGTTCGCGGAAACGCTCGAGCGCGTTTGCGTCGAGACCGTGATCAGCGGGCTGATGACCAAGGACCTGGCACTGCTCGTCGGCCCTGACACCCCGTACCTGACAACTGAAGAGTTCCTCAGCGCGCTCCACAAGAACCTGCAGGCCGCCGTCGCCTGACCGGCGCGGCCCCGGTCGCGGGCGGTCCTGGCGCGCAATAATGTCGCGACGAAGCGAAGGAGATCTGATTCATGGCCCGTTCAGGAAAGGTGACCGTCGTCGGTGCCGGGTTCTACGGCTCAACGACCGCGCAGCGCCTGGCTGAGTACGACATCTTCGACGAGGTCGTGATCACCGACATCATCGAAGGGAAACCTGAAGGACTGGCGCTTGACATGAGCCAGTCCAGGCCGATCGAAGGCTTCGAGACCACGGTGACCGGCCAGACGACTACCCCCGATGGCGAAGGCTACGAGGCGATAGCGGGCTCGGGGATCGTCGTGATCACGGCCGGCCTGCCCCGCAAGCCAGGCATGAGCCGCATGGACCTTATCGGCGTCAACGCCAAGATCGTCCGCAGCGTTACCGAGCAGGTCGTGAAGCACGCACCTGATGCCGTGCTGATCGTCGTGTCAAACCCGCTCGATGAGATGACCGCTCTCGCCGCCAAGGTGTCGCAGTTTCCTTCCCACCGTGTCATCGGCCAGGCTGGCATGCTCGACACGGCCAGGTTCAGTTACTTCGTTGCCGAGCGACTCGGGGTTCCTGTCGGCGTGGTGAAGACCCTGACCCTCGGCTCGCACGGCGACACGATGGTGCCCGTGCCTTCGGCCTGTTTCGTCAACGGCACGCCGCTCTCCGAACTGCTGAGCGAGGAGGAGATCGCCGCGCTCGTAGACCGCACGAGGAACGGCGGCGGCGAGATCGTGGCGCTGCTCAAGACCGGCTCGGCTTACTACGCCCCCTCCGCTGCCGCGGCGCGGATGGCAAGGGCCGTGGCCCTGGACAGCGGTGCGGTCATGCCGGTGTGCGCGCTGGTCAACGGCGAGTACGGCATCTCAGGTGTCTACCTGGGTGTCGAAGCCGAGATCGGCGCGACCGGCATCCGCCGCGTCGTCGAGCGCGAGCTCACCGACTCAGAACTCGCCGGCCTCCGCGCGGCCGCCGAGGCCGTCAGGGCCAAGCAAGCGGACGTCGCCAGCCTCTAGCGGACGCGCCGGCGGCCGGCGGGCTTCAGCCGGCGGCCAGGCGGCGCAGCGCGAGTTCGGCGTACAGGGAGATCCCGTCAGGGATGATCCCGTCGTCGAACACGGCTTCCGCCGAGTGGTTGAAGGGCGCGTTGAGCGGGTCGGTCTCCGGCGGGCAGGCACCGACCATCACGAACGCGCCTGGCACCCGCTCGAGCACGTAAGAGAAGTCCTCAGAACCGGTCAGCGGGTTCGGTGCGGTCACGAACCTGTGTTCGCCGAAAACGTTGCCGACGGTTCGGCGCGCGAACTCGAACTCGCTGCCGTCATTGATCGTGACCGGGTACACGTCTTCGTACTCGACGTCGGCGGTCAGCCCGTGAGCGCCTGCCAGTTCACGCGCGAGCCTTACCGAGGTTTCCTTGACCAGGTCCCTGGCGTGCGGCGAGAACGTCCGGACGGTAGCGACGAAGTTGGCCTCGTCGGGGATCACGTTGTCGACCGTGCCGGCGTGGAACGTCCCTACCGTGATCACCACCGGGTCGAACACGTCGAACTTCCTGGTCACCAGTGCCTGGAGTGCGGTCACGATCTCGCAAGCGACAGGGATCGGGTCGGCGGCGTGGTGCGGCTGTGCGCCGTGGCCGCCCCGGCCCCGGACGGTGACGTGCAGTTTGTCCGCCGCCGCCATGCAGGCGCCCGCCTTGCTCGCCGCGATCCCGAGCGGCAGGAGCCCGGAGGCGACGTGCAGCGCGTAGGCGGCGGCCGGCCGCTCTCCTGCCGCGTCGAGCACGCCTTCCTCGATCATGATCCGGGCACCGCCGACGCTTTCCTCGCCAGGCTGGAACATGAAGATCACGTTCCCCGGCAGTTCCGCCTGCCGCGCAGCCAGCAACTTCGCGGCGCCGACCAGCATCGACGTATGCAAGTCATGTCCGCAAGCATGCATAGCGCCAGGTATCACCGACTCGTAAGGTACGCCCGTGCGCTCCGTCACAGGCAACGCGTCCATATCGCCGCGCAACAGCACGGTCGGACCAGGACGCCCGCCGCGCAGCACGGCCGTCACCGACGAGAGCCCTTGCCCTGTGCTGATCTCAAGCGGGAGCCCCGCGAGGGCCGACACCACCTTGTGCTGTGTCTTAGGTAGCTCGAGCCCGATCTCCGGCTCGGCGTGGATTGAGTGCCTGAGTTCGGCGATCTCGCTTTTGAGCGCCGCGGCTTCTTCTCTGGTCGCAGTCACCATCGACGCGCCTCCAGCTAGGTAGATTGCCCGCAGTAGCATCGCACAGCGGCGGATTCCTGGCCATAGCGCGGTTCGCGGTTCGTCCAGGCCCCCGCTCACTGCTTAGACTGTTGCGCGTGCATGGCGTCGGCTGGGACATCATCATCGTCCTCGCCATCATTCTTATCGGCGGTTTCTTCGCGGCCGCCGAGATGGCGCTGGTTTCGCTGCGCGAGGGCCAGGTAAGGGCGATCGCCAAGCGCGGCAAGCGCGGCGCGAAGGCAGCCAAGCTGGCACAGGACCCGAACAGGTTCCTGTCCGCTGTTCAGATTGGCGTCACCGTCGCTACCCTGCTTTCCGGTGCGTTCGGCGCCGCGACGCTAGCCAGTGACCTGGACTCCGTCCTTTCCAGGCACCTCGGCACGCACCTGGCTTCCGTGCTGTCGTTCCTGATCGTGACGCTGGCGATCGCGTTCCTCTCGCTCGTGCTCGGCGAACTCGCGCCCAAGCGCATCGCGCTGCAGCGGCAGGAGCGGATCTCGCTGTTCGCCGCCCCGATACTTGACCGGATCGCGGCCATCGCCCGGCCGGTGGTCTGGTTGCTCAGCGTCTGCGTGAACGGCGTGGTGCGGGTACTCGGCGGTGACCCGAAGGTTGGCAGGGGCGCGATGAGCAGCGACGAGCTACGCGACCTGGTCACCGCTCACCAGACCTTGTCTGCCGACGAGCGGCACATCGTCAGCGAGGTCTTCGACGCCGGCAAGCGCCAGATCCGCGAGGTACTCGTGCCCAGGACCGAGGTCGAGTTCCTTCCCGCGTCGATGCCCGTAGCCCAGGCTCTGACGATAGCGGCGGGTGCGACGCACTCGCGCTTTCCGGTGTTCGAAGACTCTTACGACGACGTCATCGGTTTCGTACACGCCCGTGACCTGCTCGATCCTTCCCGCAACGGCACCACTCGGGTCGGCGACATCACCAGGCAAGTCAAGATGCTGCCCACCAGTAAGACCGTCATGTCCGCCTTGTCGGAGATGCGCAGAGATCGCTCGCATCTGGCGATCGTGGTCGACGAGTACGGCGGCACGGCAGGGATCGTGACGCTCGAGGACCTGGTCGAAGAGCTGATCGGCGACATCCAGGATGAGTACGACGAAGAGGACAACCCCTCCAGGCGCCTGCGGACCGGCGAGATCGAGGTCGACGGCCTCATGAACCTCGACGACTTCGCCGAGCAGGCAGGGATCGAACTGCCCGATGGCCCCTACGAGACGGTGGCAGGTTACCTGCTTTCCGTTCTCGGGCATCTTCCGGAGACCGGCGAAGCCGCCGAGTTCGACGGGAGCAAGCTGACAGTTACCGAGCTAGATGGCCGCCGGATCGCGAGGGTGAAGGTGACCACGCCTGCCAAGGAGCCGGTCAGGCCGGCGAAGTAAGCTGACGCGGTGGTAACGCAGCACGCGGGTCCCGTCCTGGTGATGGATTTCGGCGCCCAGTACTCGCAGTTGATCGCCCGGCGGGTGCGGGAGTGTCACGTCTACTCAGAGATCGTTCCCGCAACGTCGTCGCTGACGGACATTCTGACAAAAAACCCCTCAGCGATCATCTTGTCTGGCGGCCCCGCGTCCGTGTATGCGCAAGGCGCGATGCCGGCGCCGCCTGGCCTCTTCGAGGCCGGAATCCCCGTACTGGGAATCTGTTACGGCTTTCAGCTGATGGTCCGCGACCTGGGTGGCACGGTCGAGCGAACGGGGACAGGCGAGTACGGCGCGGCCATGCTCGACCGGCCAGACGGCAGCGGGATGCTGCTCGCCGGCCTGCCCGGCCGGCAGCGAGTGTGGATGTCGCACGGCGACACGGCGACAGTCCCACCTCCCGGCTTCGCCGTTACCGCGCACACCCATGGCACGCCGGTCGCGGTCGCCGAGGACGCGAGCCGACGGCTATACGGCATGCAGTTCCATCCGGAGGTCGGGCACACCGATCATGGAATGGCCATGCTGCGGCACTTCCTCGAGGCGGCTGGCTGCCCGGCCGACTGGACGACGTCCGGCATCATCGACGAGCAGGTGGCGCGGATCAAGAGCACCGTGGGCGACGGCCATGCGATCTGCGGGCTTTCCGGTGGTGTCGACTCCGCCGTGGCGGCGGCCCTCGTCCAGCGCGCCATCGGCAGCCGGCTCACGTGCGTGTTTGTTGATCATGGTTTGCTAAGAAAAAATGAGGCCGAGCAAGTAGAGCGTGACTTTGTCGCCGCCACCGGGGTCGACCTGGTCGTGGTCAGGGCCGCCGCCGGATTCGCGTCGGCTCTGGCAGGCGTCACCGACCCTGAGGGCAAGCGCAAGATCATCGGGCGCGAGTTCATCAGGGCATTCGAGCGCACGGCGCGGGAACTCGCGGCCGGTCAGGACGCGCCAGAGTTCCTGGTGCAGGGGACGCTGTACCCAGACGTCGTCGAGTCGGGCGGCGGCACGGGCACGGCCAGCATCAAGTCTCACCACAATGTCGGAGGACTGCCCGCCGACCTCGGGTTCCGGCTGGTCGAGCCGTTGCGTACCTTGTTCAAGGACGAGGTCAGGGCGATCGGGGCGGAACTCGGGCTGCCGCAGGAGATCGTCTGGCGGCAGCCGTTTCCAGGGCCGGGTCTAGCGATCAGGATCGTCGGGGAGGTCACGGCCGAGCGGCTCCGCATCGTGCGCGAGGCCGACGCGATCGCGCGTGCTGAGCTGACAGCCGCCGGGCTTGACCGGCAGATCTGGCAGTGCCCGGTGGTGCTGCTCGCCGATGTCAGGTCGGTCGGCGTGCAGGGAGACGGGCGAACCTACGGATACCCGATCGTGCTCAGACCCGTGACCAGCGAAGACGCGATGACCGCCGACTGGGCGCGGGTACCTGACGAGGTGCTGGCACGCATCTCTACGCGCATCACCAACGAGGTGCCCGAGATCAACCGCGTTGTACTCGACATCACCAGCAAACCGCCAGGCACCATCGAGTGGGAGTAGCGGAAGGCCGGGTCAGGTTACGCGGGAGAGTTCGGGTGCCAGGGCGGCGTAGGTCTGCTCGGTCATGATGGTTCGCAGGCGGTCGGCGGCGTCCCATACGTCGGTGAAGCGGCTCGTGATCGCGGCCGGCCCGAGCCGCAAGCGGTCGGGGGTGCGGTAATCGCCGATCACGTCGGCGGCGATGAGTGCCTGGCTGATGCGCCAGGCGTCTGGGTGACTGAGCGTGACGTGGCCGCCTCTCCTCGCATCGGCACGGGGTGAGGCGAGGCTGAACCCGTGCGGCATCAGCCACTCCTCGGCCAGGTGAATCAGGTAGCTGGTGAGAGCAACTGACTTCGCGCGCAGGCGGTCCATCCCGGCTTCGCCGAGCAGCTTGGTGCCCTCGGCGACCGCTACGGTGCCGATGACCTGTGGTGTCCCCGTCGCGAAGTGCTCGATGCCTGGCACCGGGTCATACTTTGGCCCCATCGCGAACTGGTCGGCCTGGCCGAACCACCCCCAGATCGGCTGCCGCAGTTCCCCTTGCAGGTCCTCGCGCACGTAAAGGAACGCCGGGGAACCTGGCCCGGCATTGACGTACTTGTACGTGCAGCCGATCGCGAGGTCGGCGCCGCTGGCGTCGAGTTCGATCGGCACCGCGCCGACCGCGTGGCACAGATCCCACAACACCAGCGCACCCGCATCGTGCACCAGTTCGGTGATCCTCGGCATGTCGGCGAGCGCTCCGCTGCGGTAGGCCACGTGCGAAAGGCTGACCAGCGCGACGTCGGACCCGAGAGCGGCCCCCAGCGTCTCCTCGCTGAGGCCCTCATCGAGGTCAGTGTGGATCATGCGAAGCTCGCAGCCGCGCTGGGCGGCGATGCCCTGAAGTACGTACCTGTCGGTCGGGAAGTTGTCGTCATCGGTGATGATGACCGTCCGGCCTGGCCGCGCGTCGATGGCGGCGCTGGCGAGCTTGAAGAGATTGACCGTGGTGGTGTCGCTGACCAGGGACTGGCCGGGTGCCGCGCCGGTCAGGTGCTGCCCGATGAGGTCGCCGGTCTCGCGCGGCAGGCCCACCCAGTCGTCCCAGGACCTGACCAGTCCGCCGCCCCACTCCTCGCCGACGACCTCGGCGATCCTTGCCTTCGTCGCGAGCGGCAGCGGTCCGAGGGAGTTGCCGTCAAAGTAGATCTGGCCTTCGCGGGGCTTGACGAATTTGTCCCTGAAGCTAGCCAGCGGGTCGCTTGCGTCGAGTTGTTCGGCATATGTCCGGTCTAGTGGCAAAGCGTTGGTCACCAGGCCACGATAACCAGCCGCCGCCCACGCACCAACCCCCGCTCAGGCCGGCTGGGAGTGCAGGGCTAGCCCCGAAGCGGACAAAAGGCTCGTATTGCGGCGGGTGACAGCAACGGTGGTCCGTTGATGCTGTTGGGCGGCGCTTGGCTACGGCAACGGTGGAACTTCGTTGTCGCGGCTACAGCAACGCGGAGCCAGCGTTGCTGTTGCCGCGGCCATGAGAACAGCATCAGTGGCCACTCGTTGCTGTTGCCACCGGGGATCGCGGGGTCGGCGCTGCGAGACTAGTCGGCCTTGCGGCGGAGGCGGCGGCGCCAGCCGATGATGATGACGGCGGTGACGCCGGCGAGGAACGGTATCGAGCGCTTCAGCACTGGTACGCCCGCCACCCTCAGCAGGTTCAGCGATTCGTCCTTGCGGCGGACCGGGCGCCGGCGCGGGGTGGCGGGCGCGGCCGGCGCGGATGCGGTGCCCTGGCCGTTCGATGCCGCTGTTCTGACACCCGAACTGGCCGTGCCGTTCGCGGCAGGACCGCCGGCCCCTGCGCTCGCTGCGCTCTGGGTGCCCTGCGCCGTGCCGGCGGCGGCATCGGCGGGCGCTTCGGCGGCGGACGCATCGGCCTGCGCCGTGGACGCCGGGGAGAGTGCCAGCCCGTGCTCGGCTAGCTTGGTCTTGATTTCCTCTAGCGAGGCAGGGCCGATGCCGTCGAGCGCGATCAGCGCGTCGGCGGTCATGGCGGTGAGGTGGGAGACGGTGGTGACACCGTCCTTATGCAAGACGGCCAGGGCTCTGGCATTCAGGTGCAGGTCCTCAAGCGAGATCTCACCGGCGGGCGAGCCGTCGTCGGTTTCCGCGAGCAACTGCGCGAGGTTCTCCGCGAAGATGCCGATCAGCTTGCCGCCGACCTCGTTCATGACGCCGCGGCCGAACTGGGCTGGCTTGCCGGTGACGTTCATGGTCGTGTAGACGGTGACCCGGGTCTCGCCACCGCTGCCCTCGAGCACCGAGCGGACCGAGGCCGACGCTGTACCTGCGCCCTTGGTCTCCTTGCCTGAGGCGTCCATCCGGATCATTCCGGCGGCATCGTCCTTCTCGACGATCTCCGCCCTGCCGGTGTAGGTCATGCTGATCGGGCCGACCTTCACCTTTATCCGGCCATTAATCACGTCGCCGTCGACCGAGTCGAGGGTGGCGCCTGGCATGCAAGGCGCCACCCTTTCGAAGTCGAGCAGCACATCCCACGCCCGCTCCTTAGGGACCGGGACAGTGAATGAGTGCTCTAGTTCCATCTCGTTAGACTCCTGCTCTTTTAGCCAGCACCGGCGGTGGGGGTCGCGGACTTCAGTCCGCTACCCCCACCGCGGATACCAATGCTCGGCCAGTCAGTACCCGTGCCAGATGGCGCCGGTAGTCAGGCGCACCGTGCAGGTCTGCCGGTGGTTCCGTTCCATCGGCCGCGCTGGCCGCTGCCGCGTTGAGCGCGGCGCGGGTGGCTTCCGCTCCGGCGGCGGCCGCCTCGGTGGCGGTCGCCCTGACGGGGACGGAACCCATGTTCGTGAGTCCGACCCTGGCCTCGGCCACGTGCCCGTCCGACCGTCTGGCCAAAGCGGCCACCCCGACGATCGCCCAGGCTTGCGCGGTTCGGTGGAACTTCTCGTAACGATAACCCCACTCGGGTCCGAGCTTTGGCACCCGTACCCCGGTCAGGATCTCGTTGGGAGCCAGAGCCGTGGTCAGGTAATCGACGAAAAACTCAGATGCGGGTATTTCCCTGTCACCGTCTGGCCCGGTGGCCAGCATGCTGGCGTCCAGCGCCAGCACCACGGCCGGCAGGTCGCCTGCCGGGTCGCAGTGCGCGAGCGAGCCGCCGATGGTGCCGCGATGCCTGACCGCCGGGTCCGCCACGGTACCTGCCGTCTCGGCCAGCAGCCCGCAGTGCTCAAGTACGAGAGGATTGCGGGTCAGGTGGTAGTGGGTGGTGCCCGAGCCGATCAGCAGCGAGTCGCCCTCATCGATGACCTCGCCGAGTTCGGCTACTCCGCCAACATCGACGAGCAGTTCAGGATAGGAGAGCCGCAGCCGCAGCAACGGCAGCAGGCTCTGGCCGCCGGCGATGACCTTAGCGTCCTCGCCGCCGTTCTCCAGTGCGGCGACGGCGTCGTTGACAGAGGTCGCCTTGAAGTAGTCGAACTTGGCAGGAATCATGCTGCCCCTCCATTGGCACGGGCGGTCTCGATGGTGCGCCAGACCCGCTCTGGCGAGCATGGCATGGTCACGTCCCTGATCCCGAGCGGCCGCAGCGCATCGACGATCGCGTTGACCACGGCAGGCGTGGAGGCAATCGTGCCCGCTTCGCCGACGCCCTTGACGCCGAGGCGGTTCGCGGCCGGGCTCTCCGTGCGGTCAGTGATGTAGGAAGGCACGTCAGCCGCCGATGGCACCAGGTAGTCCGCCAGCGTCGTCGTCAGCAGGTTCCCCGCGTCGTCGTAAACGGCTTCCTCGTAAAGTGCCTGGCCGATGCCCTGAGCGATGCCGCCGTGTACCTGGCCGTCCACGATCAGGGGATTGACGACCTTGCCGATGTCATCGACAGCGACGTACTTCCTGATCGTGACCATGCCTGTCTCTGTGTCCACCTCGACCGCGCACAGGTGCGTGCCGTGCGGGAAAGAGAAGTTCTCCGGGTCATAGGTTGAGTCTGAGTCGAGCGAGGGTTCGACGCCCTCAGGGAGGTTGTGGGCGGCGAAGGTGGCCAGGGCGACTTCCTGTATCGAGACTTCCTTGCCGCCTCCGGCGCTGAACTTGCCATGGGCGAAGTCGACCGACTCTGGCGGTGCCTCGAGCATCGCCGAGGCGATGACCTTGGCCTTGGCGATCACCTTGTCGCAGGCACCGACGACAGCCATGCCACCGACCGCCAGCGACCTCGACCCGTAGGTGTCCATTCCCTTAGGCGAGACCTGGGTGTCGCCATGCAGCACCCGGATGTCCTCGAAAGGCACGCCGAGTTGGTCGGCCACGATCTGGCTCCAGGCCGTCTCGTGCCCCTGTCCGTGGGCACTCGACCCGGTGACCACTTCGACCTTTCCGGTCGGCAGCATCCTGATCGAGGCGCTTTCCCACCCGCCGGCACCGTAGGACAGCGAGCCGAGCACGCGGGACGGTGCCAGGCCGCACATCTCCGTGTACGTCGACACGCCGATCCCGAGCCGTACGGGGTCATTTTGGCTGACCCTGCGCTCTTGCTCTGCCCTGAGCTCGTCGTAGCCGAACAGTTCCCTCGCGCGGGCCGTCGCAGCCTCATAGTTACCTGAGTCGTAGGTGAGGCCGCAGACCGTGGTGAACGGGAACTCCTCATGCTTGATCCAGTTGCGTTCCCGCACCTCAAGAGGGTCGAGGCCGAGTTCGGCCGCGAGTTCGTCCATGATCCGCTCGATCGCGAACGTGGCCTCAGGCCGGCCGGCGCCACGGTAGGCGTCGGTGGGCATCTTCGTCGTGAAGACGCCTGTGCACCGGAACGAGTACGCGCCCATCTTGTAGATGGCAGGGAACATGAACGCGCCAAGTAGCGGGATACCAGGCGTGACGAGCATCAGGTACGCGCCCATGTCGGCCAGCAGGTCAACGGACAAGCCCCTGATCCGGCCGTCGCTGTCGGCGGCGATCTTGATGCGCTGCCACTGGTCGCGGCCGTGGTGCACGGTGAGGTTGCCTTCGCTGCGCGACTCGGTCCACTTGACCGGCTTGCGCAGCTTGCGCGAGATCAGGACGGCGAGCACTTCCTCGGCCGTGACCTGGAGCTTAGAACCGAAGCCGCCGCCGACGTCAGGAGCGACGACCCTGATGTCCTGCTCGGGGATGCCGAAGAAGGCCGCAAGCGCGAACCTGAGCACGTGCGGGATCTGGGTCGCCGACCAGAGCGTTACCTGGTCGCCGTCCCAGGCGGAGACCACGGCACGCGGCTCCATCGCGCAGGGGATCAGGCGCTGCTGCCGGTAATCGCGCTCGATGACGATTGGCGCGCTCGCGAACGCGGCATCCAGGTCGCCGGCGGCGAAGACCCACTCATAGCTCTTGTTGCCTGCCTCGTGGACCTTGGGGGAGCCCTCTTCGAGCGCGGTCCTCATGTCGAGCACAGGTTCAAGCTGCTCGTAGGACACGTCGACACCGGCGACCGCGTCGGCGGCCGTGTAGCGATCGCGCGCGATCACGGCGGCCACGGCCTCGCCGACGTAACGCACTTCGTCGACGGCCATCGGCGGGTGCGGCGGTATCACGATGTCCTCGGTCACGGGCCAGGCGCAGGGCAGGCTTCCCTGCTGGTCCGCAAGGTCGGCGCCGGAGAACGCGGCGACGACGCCAGGCATCTTCAGCGCGGCGCTGACGTCGACCGAGGTGATCTTGGCGTGCGCGACCGGGCTGCGTACGAATGCCATGTGCAGCATGCCTGGCAGGACGATGTTGTCTGTCCAGTTCGTCTGCCCGGTGATGAGCCTGGCGTCTTCCTTGCGGCGGCGGGCCCTTCCGAGCTCGGCAGCCGGCGGTTCCTCTGTAATCGTCATTGGGCCGCTCCTGCCTCAGAGGCGCGCCGTACGGCGCGGACGATGTGCTCGTAACCGGTACAACGGCACAAGTTGCCTTCCAGCCCTTCGCGGATCTGCTCATCGCTCGGGTTCGGGTTGTCCCGCAGCAGGTCGGCGCTGGCCAGGATCATGCCTGGCGTGCAGTAACCGCACTGGAGCGCGTGCTCCTCGTTGAACGCCCGCTGCAGCGGGTGCAACTCCCCGTTGGCCAGGCCCTCGATCGTGGTGATCTCGGCCCCGTCGGCCTGGACGGCGAGCACGGCGCAGCTCTTGACCGACATCCCGTCCATCAGGACCGTGCATGCGCCGCAGTTGGACGTATCGCATCCGATGGGAGTACCGGTCTTCCCGAGCACATCACGCAGATAGTGCACGAGCAGCAGCCTTGGCTCTACCTGGTCGACGTAGCTGACTCCGTCGACAGTTACGTTTATTTCGGTCATTCGCTGGCTCCTCAAAGACGTCTGATGCGCCTGATGCCAACTTAGAACCGCTGGACCCCGCGCGGTAGCCCCCACTCCGGGCTTTGGCCGGCCTGTGCGAGGTGGGCGGCGGCGGGAACTAGCCGAAGCGGCCGTTGACGTAATCGGCGGTGCGCTCGTCTGCCGGGTCGCTGAAGAGCCGCTCGGTGGGGCCAGACTCGACGATGTGACCAGGGCTGCGATCGGTGGCGAGGAAGAAAGCGCAGTTCTGGGACACTCGCGCCGCTTGCTGCATGTTGTGGGTGACGATGACGATCGTGACCTCGTCCTGCAGTTCGGCGATCGTCTCTTCGACCCGCCTCGTTGAGGTGGGGTCAAGGGCAGAACACGGTTCATCCATCAAGAGCACCGCCGGACTCACCGCCAGTGACCTGGCGATGCACAGCCGCTGCTGCTGGCCGCCTGACAGGGCGCCGCCAGGCGTGCGAAGCCGGCGCTTGACCTCCTCCCACAGGCCCGCACGCCGCAGGCTGGTCTCGACCACCTCTTCCTTGTTGCGGACCCTGATGCCAGCCAGTTTCAGCCCGCTGGCCACGTTGTCGTAGATCGACATGGCAGGGAAGGGGTTGGGTTTCTGGAAGACCATGCCGATGCGCTTGCGTATTTCGGTCGGGCGGTTCGCAGGGTCGTAGATGTCCTCGCCGTCGAGCAGGACCTCTCCCGCCAGCGCCGCTCCCCTGATCATTTCGTGCATCCGGTTCAGCGTGCGCAGGAACGTGGACTTGCCGCATCCTGAAGGACCGATGAGCGCGGTCACCGTTCCCGGCTCCATGGTCAGCGAGACTCGCTCGAGAACCTTGTTGCTGCCGAACCACGCCGAGACCGACCTGGCTTCCAGCCTGGACAGCGGGGCGGCGTCGTCCAGAAGAGGCGGCGCGAATTCCTGGGTTTGCTCGGTCATCTGGGCTGCCTCAGTAGACGTTCGGTAGGACGGCGGCCAGGCTACGGTAAAGGTTCCATACCACGACCATCACGACAGGAGCAGCCGCCAGGTAGGCCGGCCAGGGCGCCCACCGAGCCGCCGCGACCGTGCAGGCCGCGGAAACGCCGACGAGCGCGAGAGCCCAGAGCAAGGCGATCACGAGGGCGCCGCTGTCACCAGCGAGCGCGGTCTCGTCGGAGTAGACCGGTGGCAGGTTTCCCGGCTCTGGCTGGACGTTCGAGACCAGGTCGGCGTCCACGTAGAAGTAGTAGCTCGGCACGTAGGGAGATCCCGCTGTCAGCAAGATCAGCCGGTTGGGCGCGGGATCGGAGACCAGTTCGCTGCTGTCGCCGAAGGCGGCGACCCGGTATGTGGAGATGCCCTGGCTGGTCACGGCCTTGATCTCGGCGCCGGTGCGCAGCCCGCCTAGCTTGCCGAACGGGGCGCCGAAGCTGGCGAGCCGGCCGTAGATCTCGGAAACGCCGCCCTGGCCGGGCAGCGGACTGCTCCTGACCAGGCCGGGCCCGAGCATCAGGTTCTCCGGAGTCGTGCCTTCCACCACGACCAGGTTCTTTACCCCAATGCTCGGGAAGTCGAGTATCGCTACCGGCGCCCCGGGCATTGTCGGCCCGGTGGGAGCGACGGCCTGGGAAAGCTCGTTCCTGAGCTGCACGTAAAGCCTGGTCTGGTCCTGGCCCTCCTGAATCGATGAGAAGCCGAACAGGTAAGCGGCGAACCCGAGCAGCAGCACAGAGAGCAGCAGCAAGCTGCGGCCCGCCATGCGCGCCGGCTCAGCCATGCCTGGACTGTCTGCGGCGGCGGCGCAGCGAGGCGCCGAGCACGGGCGGCAGGACGACGGCCGCGAGGATGGCGGCCACGGTAAGCACGGCAAGCACCCCTGGGCTGGCGCTCTCGTTCGACACGTTAACGACCGTGCCTGCGACCGTCGACCCGCCGCTCGGGTCGGTACCGCCGGCTCCGGGATCGTCTCCGCCCGTCGCGGTGGTGCCGCCGGGATCGGTCGGCCCGCCGGTGTCTGTCGGGCTCGTGCTGCTCGTGCTGCCGCTCGTGCTGCTCGCCGACGGCGAGGCAGAGGGCGAGGAGCCGCCGCCAGGCGAGGTTGCCTTGCCGTCGACGACGACACAGTTGAGCGGCTCGCCTTCCTTGGCGCATGGCGACGGCTCAGGCGCGTTCTTGAGCAGTATGAGCTCGTTGCCGGTGAAGGTCGGGTTGTCGCAGCCGTGCAAGGTGTTCAGGTTGGGTCCGGCGATGTGCCCTGGTATGTGATCGGCCTGCAGCAGGCCGCCCTTCACCAGGTTGAGCGGCAGCGGCGAGTAGCCGAGCTGGGCCAGGTCCTGCTGGCCGGCGCAGAGCATGTAGTCGGTGAACGTGCTGAGCGTCGCGCCCTTCTGGGTGCTGAACCTTGGCGGCTCGGCGGTGCCTTCCCTCGGCACGATCAGGTAGCTGTAGCTCGACAGCGGGTAGGACCTCGGGTCGGTGTAGGTGTAGACGTTGTTCAGGTTCTGCTGCAGGAAGTTGGGGTCCTTCGGATTCTCGTCGATCTGTGCCTGGGTGAGCGCCACAGCGACGTTGGAGGCCGTCGGCAGCACGAAGTACCCCGCCGGGTTCAGTATCTGCACCACCGGGTAATGCGAGTTGATCGCGTAGGCGTACTCGTCATAGCCGATAGCGCCGTTGGCGTAGCTTGAGGTGATGTAGTCGGCTACCGCGGTCGAGCCGTTCTCGCCCTTGGCGTTCCAGCCGGGACCGTTCGTCGGGTAGAACTCGGTTTCCGGGCAAGGCGGCGTTACCCGGTGACTGGTGACCGTGTAGCAGAAGTTGTTCCACTGGGTCGGGAACTCATGTTCCATCCAGCGGGTGAAGAAGAACGTCGCACCAGAACCGTCGGTCCTCACCACCGGGGTGATCGGAAGGTTGGGAAGCTGCATGCCGTAGGTCTTGGTGATCTGCTGGTCATCCCAGTTCGTGATCTTGCCGGTGAAGATCTCCATGATCTCCTCGCCGGTAAGCCTGAGGTTCGTGATCTGCTTCCCTGCCACGTCGAGGTGGTACATGAAGGCCGTTCCGCCCGCAGTGTCAGGGATATAGGAATACCCGTAGTGCGAGACCTCTGGCGGAGTCTGCGCGATCTTGTCGCCGCCGTTGCGGAATGGCGGGTCTGATCCGGCGAAGTCGTCGAGGCCCTGGATGTACTGTTCGCGGCCGGTTGCCGAGCCGATGGGGGAGTAGTTGATCGTCAGGCCGTTGTTGGCCAGCGTGCTCGTCCACTGGTCGATCGCGAGGGCGGCCCAGGATGACCCCGATCCGTCAATGGCCACGTGAGTGGAGTTCGGGACGGCCTCAGCCGAGCCCGCACCCGCCCCGAGCGAGGCGGCCCACAGCAGCAAGGTCGTGGCGGCGCCCGCGATCGCGAGCCTGAAGAGCCTGGTCATGTTACTTCGCACCTGGCTTTCTGCGGCCGATCCTTGCGAGTACGTCAGGTCCGAGCGTGTAGGCGCCGAGCGAGGCACCCAGTAGCGCCGCCAGGCCGGCCACGATCAGCACGATCGGCAGCGCGTACCTGGTCATCCCCGCGGTTGGCGGGCGCCTGAGCGCCACCATCGAGATCGTCGGGGTGGCGACGGGAGTCGAGGCCGGGCCCGGGCTCGGGGTCGCAGAAGCCGATGGCGTCGGGTCCGTGGTGGCCGGGTCGGTGGTGGTGCCGCCGCCGGTTCCCGAGTCGGTATCCGTGCTGGTAGCGGTCGGAGTCGGGCTCGGGGTTGAGGAGCCGTCGCCTGACTGGTCGCGGACCTCGGTCGCGACGGCCCTGGCCTGCGCCCGCATTTTGGCCGGGAGCGGAAGGTACCCGTAGGGGAGCTTCCCAGGCAGTTCGCCGCGTGACTGGCCGGGGCCGGTGACGTAGTCGAGCCACCTGGCGATCTCGTCGGCCTTGGTCTGGGAAACGCCGCTGATCGGCACCAGCGCGTAGACCACCATCGTGAGCGGGTACTCTGCCGGGTTCTTGCTGGCCAGGTTGACCTGCTTGGTGACGCCGTTCTTGGCGGTCGTCATCGACTTGACGGCCGCCGCCATCGACCTCTGCGTCGGGTACACGTACTTGCCGTCGCCGTTGAGTATCGCCGCGGTGGGGAAGAGGAAGGTCGCGGCGTCGGCTTCGTCGGTGATGCCGAACAGCGCCCGCTGACCGGTCGGCTCGCCGGCCAGCGCGTTGTAGCACTGCTGTTTCGGCGGGCAGCCGATCGTGATCGGCTGGAAACCGTTGCTGCCAGGCGGCTGGTTCTGCAGCAGCGCCGAGGTCACCAGGTTCAGCGTCGCGACCGGCGTGTACGCGGCCTGGAGCAGCGTGGAGGGGTCCTCGCTGGCGAAGACGTTCGTCGGGTACTTGACGCCCTTGTAGTGGGTGTTCACGTGCATCCCCCACTGGTCTTTCTTCCCTGCCAGGAACGAGGCGGCGTCCTTGTTTCCCTTGATCCAGCGGGTCACTTCGTACGTGATGTCGCTTTGCCCGCCAAGCACGATCGGCACGTCGGCCAGCCCTTCGGCGAGCGCGTCGTCAGGTTCCTCGATCTTGGGGTTGAGCTTGGTGAATTCCTTATCGCTGAACAGATCGGCCGGATTGCCGCTCACGGCCTTATCGCATGGCACGGTGGTGCCTGGCGTACAGGCCAGGTCGTAATCGGTATAAGAGGTCGTGAGCAGCTTGGCAAGCAATCGCGGGTCGAGCTTTACGGTGCCATATGGCTGACCGGTGTTGGGGTTATCGAACCAGTACGCCAAGGCGACCGCGCTGACTCCGACCGGTGCGTATGCGTACTTTCTCCCGTCTTCCTTGAGGCTTGAAGCAGGCAGCGTGGTCAGGGCCACGTCATCGAGGCCGTCCTGAACGGTCTCCTGTATCGCCGTCGATTCGCCAACCGACGATATCCAGGCAACGGTCAGCGAGTTTTTTGACCGGCAAAGGCCGGTGTCCCACTGAGCCATCGCGTCTTGCATCAGGGCTGAGCCCGAGATCTTGAGGTCGGGGTTGCTGATCTTGCCGCAGGCCCTGACCGGGCCGAAGGTCAGCGGGATCACGATCCGCTTGGCCCAGGCGCAATTTGCGGAGGTTCCGCCGAACGAGTTGATGCCGAGCGCCTGCTGCGCGTCCTGGCTGTGGTCACCGCACCTGGGCTGGTACCCACCCTGGGCGGGCACGACCGCGATCGAGCACTTGTGCCCCGAGTCGCAGCCAAGCGTGTTGTTCTGTTGTGAGTTCTGAATCTGCAGGTCAACCGTGCCCGTGCCGTTTGGCGCCGTTGTGGTGTACACGGCGTTGCTGTTCGAGCCGAACTGCTCCTGGTAGTTCGTTGCCTGCCAGCACTGGGTGACCTTGGTCGGGTGCGCGCCCTTGCACTCCACGACCATGACCGGGTAAAGCGTGTAGTCATACTGGTAGTAAGGGAAGCCGCCCTGCAGGTTGCTCGGGGTGAAACCGGTCCAGGAAACCTTCACGGTCTGGTTGGTCAGATCCTTCGTGTCGCTGACGGTCACCGTGCTGTCATGCGAGTAGTTTTTCGCCGAGCCGTTGGCCTTGATCGTGTGCCAGTCGAGCATGGCGGGGCCCTTGACGGTGACCGCGGTCGTCTTGGGTTTCTTGGGTGCCCCGTGGTCGGTGACGGCGTGGTCGGTGACAGCTAGTGAGGGTGCCGCGGCGGGGAGCAGCAGCAGTCCGACGGCGACCGACATGGATCCGGCGATCGCGATTATCCGGCGGGGGCTCATGAGAGTTGCGCCTCCTTGGTCAGCCTGCGCTGCTGTCGTTTGCTCAACTGGCCAGGCGTCGATCCGCCGAGAACACGTGCGATCGTGAACAGAATGAGCACAAGGACCACAAGCACGAAAGCGGCACCGAAGCCGCGCGTGAAGTCGGCGGGTACCTCGCCTTCAATGCGCACGTAGTTCCAGATGTAAAGCGGAAGGTTAAGCTGCGGGCCGCTGAACGGATTGAGGTTCATTACCTTGGTGAAGCCTGCGGTGAACAGCACCGGCGCGGTCTCGCCGATACCGCGCGCCATGGCTAGCACAACGGCCGTCGCCAGCCCGGTCCTTGCGGTTGGGAGCACCACGTTAAGCACGGTCCGCCACTGGCTGGCGCCTAGCGCGTAAGAAGCCTCGCGAAGCGAACCGGGAACCAGCCTGATCACCACCTCGGAGGCGCGGGCGACGATCGGGATCATGTTGACGCTGATGGCCAGGGATGCCATGACGCCACTTTGGCCGAAGCCAAGCGACAAAATAAACAAGCTGTAGATGAACATTCCGGCAATGAGGTCGGGAAGCGCTGTCATAGCCTCGACGATTGTCCTGACCGGCTTTGCCAGCGGCCCGCCGACCTCGGCAAGGAACAGCGCGGCGGCAATGCCGAGCGGCACGGAAATCCCGGTCGCAAGCCCGAGTTGCTCAAGCGATCCGACAATGGCGTGCAGCACGCCGCCGTCCTTGAGCGGGCTGCGCGGGCCCGCGTACTGCATGGTCTGCGTGAGAAAGCTCAGGTGCGTGACCGCGCCGAAGCCCTTGAACAAGGCGTAAGAAGCGGTGGCGACCACGATGGCGATGGCCAGTGCGCCGCCCGTGCCGAAGCCGACCGTGCTCAGCCGGTTGACAGCATCGCGCGCGTCCCACTGCATTGCCGCCATCGCGGCATAAAGAACAAGGAACATCAAGTACCAGCTAATCAGGAATCCCACCACGCCACTGAATGGCAGTATTTCCTCGTAAAGCAACCACACCAGGCACAATGAACCGACCGCGGCGCCGACTGTCGTCGCGGTTTCGGCGGGCGATACCGGCCGTATCCTGGTCGGATAATCGGCGCTCGCCGGTGCCGTCGAAGCCATGTACGCTGTGTCCTCTGTCTTTCTTCTGGCCGACGTCAGTCGGCTTGGGTCGAACTCCCTGACCGCGATCTGCTGATCACGATTGCCGCCAGGGTGTTGATGATCAAGGTCATGACGAACAGGACGAGTCCTGCCGCGAACAGGAAGGGAAGCCCGCCGGTACCGAAGTCGACGACGTGGGTGGCGACTTCGTCGGTGATCGTGTTCCCGCCCGACTGGAGAATGTGACAGTTGAAGCCGGTAGTGGGAACCAGGATGAACGTGACCACGATGGTCTCGCCGAGCGCGCGGCCAAGGCCGAGCATCGCCGATCCGATGACGCCGGCCCGCCCGAACGGCAGCACGACGGTGCGTACCATTCCCCAGCGGGTTGAGCCGAGCGCGTAGGCGGCCTCCCTTTCGCCCTGCGGCGCCTGGGAGAACACCTGCCTTGAAAGTGAGCAGATGATCGGCGTGACCAGCATGCCGACCACGATCGCCGCGATGAACACGGAGCCGACGTAACTTTGCGGTTCGTCAGGCTGGACGCTGGTGCAGGGGAGCAAACTCAGGTGGTGGGAGAGCCAGCTATCGTTTCCCAGCATCTGCGGCATGAAGTGCAGGAAGCCCCATAGCCCGAACACGATGCTTGGGATCGCCGCGAGGAGGTCGATGACCGAGATCAGCGGCCGCTGCAGGCCAGGCGGCGCGTATTCGGAGATGTAGATGGCGGCCGCAAGGCCGGCTGGCAGGGCGACGACCAGCGAGATCACCGCGACCAGCACGGTATAGGGCAGCAATGCCCCTACGCCGAACTCATCAGGCGGCAGCGTGTTCGTCTGGGTGAGGAAGCGCCAGCCCTCATCGCGGAAGGCTGGCAGCGCTTCGATCACGAGGAAGAGCAGAATGGAACCGGTGATCGCGAGTACCGCTATCCCTGCGCCGCGCAGGAGACCGCGGAAGAGGCGGTCGGCAGGAACCGGCTTTGAGTGCAACTGCCGTGGTACGTCCTCGGCGTGCGCGGGCATGGCAGACGTGGTCGCCGCTGCGGCTGACATCCTGCCCTGCCTCCGATCCCCCCGGACAGCGCCGATGGCGCGGTTGACCTGAACCCTGAACCCTGAACCCTGAGATTACATACTGGTTTAGTAGGCATTATGCCTGCGAAGGATGTCCGGTGATCATCCGCAAAGCGAACCAGAGGTTAAAAATGGCCGGGATGCGTGCTGCCGGGATGCGTGCTGCACGGCTTGGCCGGGCAACACGGCTTGGCCGGGCAGCACGCATCCGGTTTGGCTTAATGGTTTAGTGGGTGTCACCGCAGAGCGTGATGCTGTGACCGGTCGCGGTGCCAGCCTTGAAGACGCGGAAGCCGTAATCTTCGAGGTCGGTTTTGGCCAGCTTGCTCGTGCACAGGTAACCCTTCGGCCCGAACAGCGGCAGCAGGTAAGGCGCGATGCCGTTCACCGAGCCCGTGCTCGTCGAGTACGGGACGACCGCATACTGCGAAATCTGCAGCAGCGGGGTGAAACTCGGGCTTTCCACCGGGCACTTCGTGGTGCAGGAGCCGCTCGGCAGCGGCCACGGCGTGGCGGGCGCGGTCTTGCTGACCTCATTGAGCTCGAGGCTGCCGTGCTCGTCGCAGCCGAACTGGTCCTGCGTGGCGCTCGGCAGGCAGACCTTGCCCTTGTTAGTTCCGGTCGTGACCTGGTCGCAGAAGTGGTTCAGGCACTTGGCCGAGTGGTAGACCTGCGCCAGGTACTTCGACACCGCGTAAGGCACGATGACCTCGGCCTTGTCCGCGCCGTTCAGCAGGCTGCTTACGCCCTCGTTCTGCTGCAGCCTGCCGCCTGGGTCCTGCTTCGTGGCGCCGTCGCTGACGCAGGTGCCTGGCGGGGAACTGCTGCTCGGGAAGCCGATCGCGGTGAGGAACGACGACCTGATGCCCGAGCCGGACTCGGGTATGAACGCCTTGATCGGCGCGTTCTTGCCGCCGACCTGCTTCCAGTTCGTGTACTTGCAGGTGTAGATGCCGTAGAGCTGCGCGATGGTCAGGCTGGACGGCGCGTCGCTCTTCGGCTGGGTCGCGTAAGTGATCGCGTCCCCGGCCAGCGTGATGAACGCCACGCCGCCCTTGCCGTAGACCGGGTCGCTCGCCGAGCGATTGCGTGCTGAACGCACGAAGTCGATGCAGTAGGCGGTGCGCTTGCTCTTGCCGCTGCCGACCGTGCCGTCCTTGGCGTTCTCCGCGGTCAGCGCGGCGATGCCGGCCGATGACCCGTCGGGGCGCTCGATCGCCTTGCAGCCCTGCTTGAGCACGATGTTGTCATTGATCGCGCCGGTCGATGGGTTCGTGGCGTCCCAGCTATAGAGATAAGGGCTGGAGGCTGAGTCGGTCTTGTGCGCGGCCTTCTGCGCCGCGTTGTAGTCCGCACTGAACTGGTCGAACAACGACTCCGTCGTATCCGCCCCGATGCCGGCGACGTCATATCTGTGAACCGTGGCGCCTGCGGGCGGGTCGGCCATGGCGGCCGGTGCCGCGGCCATCGCCGCCGCGGTTGCCGCGGTAGCGGCTGCCGCCAGCAGCTTGGTGAACGTGCGCATGTATGTGCTCCTCCAACGCGGTGGATCAAAGGACCTGCCACATCCTATTATTCCTATCGTGATAGTTGTCAATGGGTCAGGCGGCGGGGCCAGCAGCATCGTTGGCCCCGCGTTGCTGTTGGCCGGGCTGGTGCGACGACAACGTTGGCTGGTTGATGCTGCTCGGGCGACATCGTTGGAACTTCGATGCTGTAGCCGGGGCGGGGCGGGCAGCATCGGTGGCTACTTGATGCGGACGGGGGGTGGGCGGCCCGGGGGGGGGCACCCCCCCCCGCGGGGGGGGGGGGGGGGGGGGTTTTTGTGTGACC
>Ga0335074_10003347_pt1 | contig 21851 bp, 20 predicted proteins | sample Lox_Sample_23_FD_206715 | JGI IMG/M metagenome (GOLD analysis project Ga0335074, IMG submission 206715) | Soil microbial communities from Loxahatchee National Wildlife Refuge, Florida, United States - Lox_Sample_2.3 | ecosystem: Environmental > Terrestrial > Soil > Wetlands | place: USA... | reverse complement strand
CGCCTATCTGCACGCCCGGCAAGACGGAAGCACTCCTGACGCGGCAGCCGTGGCCGCCGGCCGGTACATGGCAGAGGTCAAGCACGTAGGGGCCTCATGAACGGCAGGCAGCCGTTGCAGCCGGGGCCGCTGGCCGGCCGGTACGCGCCCTCGGCGGCAATGGTCATCCTGTTCCTGGTTCCCTATCTGGGTCTGTCGGCTGCCCTGCTGCCGCTTGCCCCCACCATCGCGGCGCAGTTGCACACGACCCCCCAGACACTCCAGCTCGCGGTGGGAATGGCCAATGCCGGCTATGCGCTCGGCACTGTGCTGGCAGTGCAGCTCGCCCAGCACCTGCCGCAGCGACGTCTGCTGATCGTCTATGCCAGTGCGCTCGTCATCGGGTCCGTGCTGGCTGCCGCTGCCACAGGGCCGGCAATGTTCATCGCCGGGCATATCTTGCAGGGGCTGTTCACCAGCATGCTGCTGATCGCCGCGGCGCCTGCGCTGGTGCTCGGCTATCCGCTGGCCAAGCTGCGATGGACAGTCGTGATCTTCAACCTGTGCATCTTCGGGGCGGTCGCGGCTGGACCGCTGGTCGGCGGAGCACAAGCCTCGTTCCACGAGTGGCGCCCGCTGTTCTGGATCGTGGCGGGCATCGCCGCGGCTGGCCTGCTCATGTCGCTGCTCACGTTCCAGGACGCTCCGCCCGCCGACCGCAGCGCGCCGCGCGATGTAGTCGCCGTCGGCCTGGCTGCCGGCGGGTCCGTGGCGGCCTTCTGGGGTGTGTCCGAACTGCTCTCGCACCGATTCGCAGATCCGGTGACAATCGTTCCGCTGCTCGTCGGGCTGGCGCTGATCATCACCCTGTGGGTTTACGAGTACCGGGCCAGGCGGCCGCTGCTGTCCGTCAGGGCGCTGGCCAGCACGATCCCGGTCAGCGGAGTCGTGGTGGCGATCTGCGCCGCGGCCGCCGCCACGTCCGCGATCGCGCTGAGCGTCACGATCCTGGCGCCCCACTACACGCCGCTGCACCTGGGCTTGCTGTTCATCCCGGAACTGGGAGCGGCTGTCCTGACAGCGATCGCCTTCGGAATCGTGTTCAGCAGGCGCCTCATTCACTACTTCGCGCTCGCCGGCATGGCCTTTCTGGCGGCCGGAATTCTCGTTCTTCATGGCTCCATCCCGCCATCGACGACGCTAACGCTGGTGGGCTCCGCGCTGGTCGGGGTCGGCATCGGCGCGTCGGTGACGCCGGCGCTGTTCCTGGTCGGCTTCTCACTGCGGTCCGCCGCCCTGCAGCGCGTGTTCGCCATCCTCGAGCTGGCGCGGGCGGTCGCCGCATTCCTGGTCGCGCCGATCCTGCTGCACTTCGCCACGACGCTGACCGGAGTGGCGACGCCGGTGCTGAGCACCGCCCTGTGGATCTGCTTCGGCCTGGCCATCGGCGGCGCGCTGATATTTACCGGCCTGTACGTGCTGGGCGGCATGCGGCCCCGGGCACCCGCGATCGCAACATGGATGAGTGGCCAGCAGCCAGCCTGGGAGTCGCCGGCACTGCTCGCCGCAGTCCGCGGCGGCGCTGCCGTCCCCGCGGTCGCACAGGCCCCGGCCGCCGCTCTTGCGTTCGCTGAGCGCGAGACCACCAGGATCCTTCCCGCACCGTTCACCGGGCGGCACCCGGCGCGCGGGCATGCAGCAGGGGCCGGACCGGTGCTGCTTGCCTACGACGGTTCTGACCTGGCAAAGGATGCGATCGAGGAGGCTGGCAGGCAGCTTCCGGCGAGGCGCGATGCCCTCGTCGTCACTGTCTGGCGCACGTTCAGCGTCGAGTTCGTCCCGGAGCCGGACATGCAGTTCGACGCAGCATGCGCGGACGACGTGAGGGACGCCGCGGAGCACGTTGCCGGCGCCGGAGCAGCGCTGGCCGAGCAGGCCGGGTTCCGCGCGGAGGCGCTGGCTGTGCAGGGGACACCCGCCTGGAAGGCCATCCTGGACACGGCAGATGAGAACGAGGCAACTCTGATCGTGCTCGGCTCCCACCGCCATGCTGGGCTCGGCGGCCTGGTAGCGGGCAGCGTCGCCAGCGAGGTGGCCGGCCGGTCGCCGCTGCCCGTTCTGATCGTGCGCCCTCCCGGTACCGAGAACGGCCGCCGGCACGGGAAGCCCTCGCAAGTCGCTGCCCGGCAGTAGATGTAGACAAGCCAGGGCCTGGCGGCGATGCTGAGCGAGTGCGGGGCACTACCGCGGTCTACTGGGACCCCTACGACGCCAGGTTCGCGCCCGATCCGTATCCGACGTTCGCTCGCCTCAGGGAAGAGGCACCGCTCTACTACAACGAGCAGTACGACTTCTATGCAGTGAGCCGGTTTGCCGACGTGGAGCGTGGCCTGCCTGACTGGGAGACGTTCTCGTCGGCCCGCGGCAGCGTCCTCGAGTTTCTCAAGTCCGGCATCGAGATGCCGCCGGGCACGCTCATCTTCGAGGATCCGCCTGTCCACGACATCCACCGGCGCTTACTGGCCAGGGTCTTCACGCCCCGCCGGATCGCCGCGCTCGAGCCGCAGGTTCGCGAGTTCTGCGCGCGAGCGCTCGATCCGCTTGCGGGCGAACGCCGGTTCGACCTGATGACGGCCGTCGGGACGCAGGTACCGATGTGGGTGATCGGCAAGCTCCTCGGTGTTCCGGAGGCTGACCAGGTCGCTATCAGAGACTTCACCGATAACAAGCTCCGCACCGAGTCCGGCGGGCAGATGGCCTTCGACGGCGGCTTCAGCAGCGAGCTGATCGCGGACTATGTCAGCTGGCGGCAGGACCATCCCTCCGACGATCTGATAACCGAGCTGCTGCACGCCGAGTTCGAGGACGAGCACGGCGTGACCCGCACGCTCACCCGCGACGAGGTGCTGACCTATGTCACCGTGATCGCAGGCGCGGGGAATGAGACGACCGGCCGGCTCATCGGCTGGATCGGGTCTGTGCTCGCCGTGCACCCGCAGCAACGGCAGGAACTAGCTGATGACCGGGCGCTCGTCCCGAACGCGATCGAGGAGATCCTCCGCTACGAGCCGCCCGGTCCGGCGGTCGCTCGTTACGTCACCAGGGACGTGACGTACTACGGCGAGCAGGTGCCGGCCGGCAGCGCCATGATGTTCATCGTCGCCGCCGCCAACCGCGATCACCGGCACTATCCCGACCCTGACCGCTTCGACATCCATCGGAGCCTCGGGCAGCAGCTGACCCTGGGCCTCGGCATCCATTACTGCCTGGGCGCGGCGCTCGCGCGGCTGGAGGGACGGGTGGCGATGGAGGAGATCCTCTGCCGCTTCCCGCGCTGGGACGTTGACTGGGAGAACGCGAGGCTCTCCCAGACCTCGACGGTCCGCGGCTGGGAGAGCCTGCCGCTAGTGATCGGCTGACGCGCTGCTCGCGCAGGCGACCGGACTTCCGGTCAGGCCGGCGAAGATCTCCGCTATGTCCGCCGGGGTGAACTCGAGCGTAGCGTCGCCGACGGAGAACTCCAGCCGCTGGACCCCCGGATCCGCCGTGGGCATGCAGAACGGGGAGACCCAGACGCCCTGCTGCTCGGCGAGCCGCCGGACTCTGGCTGTGTAATCCTCGCGGGCCACCCGCAGCAGCAGGTGCATCATGGGCACCTGAGGCGGATCCGGGATCACGGTGACGCCCGGAATGCCGGACAGCCCGGCGCCGATCGCCCGGGCATGGTCGAGATATCGCGGGAACTTCGGCAGCCGCTCGCCGAGCAGGGCCAGCGCCGAGGCCGCGCTCGGCCACAGCCCGTAGAGCGTGCCGCCCATCCGGCGCCGCCACTCGCGGACCTGGGCGATGACGTCCTCAGGCCCGGCGACGCAGCAGCCTGGCAATGCGCCGATCCCCTTGTAGAAGGACACGTAGACCGTGTCGAACAGAGCCGAGATCTCAGCCGGCGATCGCCCGTACCCGGCGGACGACTCCCACAGCCGCGCTCCGTCCATGTGCGCGGCAGCGCCTCGCTCGCGGGCCCACTCGACCTGTGCCGCCAGGGCATCCCATTCCGGCTGCTGGCCGCCGATGTCACGCTGCGGCAGCTCGAGCAGGAGCGCCGCTGGCGGTTCGGCGATCGCGGTCAGGTCGTCGAGCGTGATGAGCCGGTCCCGCTGCCCGGCCGGCCGGCCGATGAGCCCGTGCAGCCGCTGGTATCCCTGCTCCTCGTGCTTCTCGAGATGGCACATCGGGTGAAAGATGACGGTCCGGCGGTTCCGTGCGTCCGCGTGCACCCGAAGTACCGCCTGCTGTCCCATCACCCCTGACGGCAGGAACGCGGCAGCCTGCTTGCCCAGCACCTCGCAGATCTCGGCCTCCAGGTCGGCAACCACACCGCCCTGGCCATAGTTGTCCATGACGGTGTCGGCCGGGATGGTGGCCAGCATCGAGGCTGGCGTCGTTACGCCGTGACCCTGGATCGATCTGCTGCACTGCTGCCGCAGCGCCATCAGTTCTTCGCGTTCAGACATGTTGTCAGCCTTACGCAGCGGTTAGCCCTGGCTCACGAGCCCCTCGAGCACGTGACCATACTCGCCGGGGAAGGCCCGGATGATGGCGATCGGGTTGGCGTATTCCTCCCACGACACGATCCTGCCGTCACGCCAGTCGAACCGGAACACATAGACATTGCGGTACGGCTGACCTGCCACCGTGACGAAGTCGCCGATGGCCTGCACGAAGGTCGTCGCGTTGTCGGCCGAGGCAGTGATCCGGCGGCGGGTGAACCTGGCCGATTGCAGGACTGCGGCAATCGAGTCGAGGCGGGATCCGAAGGCCCCGCGGCCGCGAGCCGGCTCAGTGTCCTCAGTGCCGCTGAACGACATCGGCGCGCTCCAGACGACCTCGTCGTCGAGCAACTCGGCGATGCGAGCCCGATCGCCTGCTTCGAGGAGGTCAAGGAAAAGGCTGGTCTGGTCGACGAGTTCTGCCGGTTGCATCGGTACTCCTCTGCCGTGCTAGGTGCTGTCTGATACTCAGTTCCAAAAGGAATTGGATACCTAACGGACTCCGGTGTCAAGCGTTCTCTACACTTGGCCTATGACGGAGGAACGGGCCCGGCACGACTCGCTCACCGAGCGCAAGCGCCGCCGCGCCAAGGACGCGATCCGGCAGGCGGCAGTTGACCTGTTCGCCGAGCGCGGCTTCGACGCTGTCAGCGTCACCGACATCGCCGAGCGCGCCGAGGTCGGGCGGACGACGTTCTTTCGCTACTTCGGCGACAAGCAGGAAGTCCTGTTCAGTGACCCGGCCGAGGCGGTCGAAGCGGCATTGACGGGAACGTCGGCGCCCGCCGAGCGGATCGGGGAGTCGACCGACGCCGCGCTGGCCGCGGCCCGCCGGCTCGTCGTTGATTACCTCGACGGCATCACATCCGACCCCGCCGATTACGAGCGGCATCAGCAGCTCGTGAACAGTAACCCGGAGCTGTATGCGCGCAGCCTGGTGAAGCAGCGCCGCCTCGCAGCTGAGCTGACCAGCCAGCTTCGCAGCTGGGGGGCGACCCCGGCAATTGCCCGCCAGGCCGCGGAGATCGGGCTCGCGTGCTATTACGCCGGGCAGGCGACGGCCCGGGATGATCCGAGGGTGCTCGTCCGTCACGTCGAGCGCGCCTTCGACCGGATCCGCGGCAGGCGCTAGTTCCGCGACAGCCTTCGCGGGCAGCACGGCGTCAGCCGAAGCCAGCACAGTGACGTCCTCGCGCGCGCTCGCGCCAGGCACGAGATTCTTCGTGCCGCCGCCGGCCAGCGCCGCCATCGCGCAGGAACTGAGCCTGCTCGCGCACGGCAAGCTGACTGAGGCGGCCAACCTGGCGCGGATGCTCACGACGCCGCAGGCGGTGTGGTTCACCAGCGGAACGCCGGCCCAGGTGGAGCACCAGGTTCGCGTGACGATGGCCGAGTCTGCTCTTGAGGGAACGGTTCCGGTGCTGGTCGCCTACGACATCCCCGGTCGCGACTGGCGCTATCGGGACCAGCGCGGTCGAGCCAGGCACCTACCAGGCTGAGACGAGCTTCTTTAACGACAGCTGCCCGAACCAGTACTGGAACGGCGGTCCGGCGACCGGCTATGAGGGCACGGCGATGGACAACTACGTGCCCTGGAACGACGGGACGCCGCCCGCAAGCGACCTGCCCGACCCGGACACCGTCGTCGGGATCAACGGCTCCTACGCGAACGACCTGGCCTCGGTCGGTGCCACGGCGGCAACGCACTTCGTCATCGACACAAGCCGCAACGGCGAGGGACCGAACTCGATGACCGGCGGGCCCGACGCCGACATGGCCGACTACGCCGCTGCGCCGTACGACCAGCCTGCCAGCGACATCAGCACGCTCCAGTCCGGCAACTGGTGCAACCCGCCGGGGTCCGGCCTCGGGCTTGCTCCCGCGGCGAAGACCGGCGTACCGCTCGTCGACGCCTACCTCTGGGTCAAGACCCCCGGCGAGTCCGACGGCGAGTGCGACAGCGCGGGTGGCGTCCGGGCCTGGGATTACAGCATCTATAACCCGTGGGACGTCGCAGCGAGTGCGCAGAGCACGTTCGACCCGCTCTGGGGCCAGGTCGACCCCGCGGCGGGCGCCTGGTTCGGTGCGCAGGCGCTCCAGCTGATCGCAGACGCCAACCAGTCGGTGTCCGCGCCGGGCAACGAAGCACCGGCGGGGGTGATGCTTCCGGATCACTGTTGATCCGCTGGCACCGGCCTGGTCGGCGACCCCGACGATCGGGTTCGGCACTCTGGTGACGGTCGCCGGGGTGGTCTTTGCCCTCCAGGGACTCGGCTATGTTCACGGCAGCGCAATGACAGGGACGACACTGTGGACCGCCCTCGGGCCGGTGATAGCCGTCTGCGGACTGAGCATCGTCGCGGTGGGCTTCAGGGCGCGCCGCCGCTAATCAGTTCCCGGTGCGGGCTCGGCCCGGCCCGCCCGCGCCGCCCGATGTGCCTCTCGCCATCCGCTGAGCACCATGAAGCTGACTACCCCAGCGCCGAACACGATGACGGCCGATAGGAAAAGCGCGGCATGCAGGCCGTTGTAGAAGGCGCTGTAAGCGGCGTTCGTAACCTCCGCGACCTCGTGGCGGTAAGCAGCGGAGCCAGTGGTCGAGTTCGCCAGGGAGCCGTAGACGCCAGTTTCCAGCAGCTTGATCACCAGTGCTCTGTCGACGGGCGGGACACCTAGCCGGATCAGCTTCGCGGTCAGATCCGTCGCGAGCTGTGAGCTGACCAGAGCGCCGAGCACGGCCACCCCGGTCACAGCCCCGATCTCCCTGCTCGTGTTCACGGCCGACGCAGCCATTCCGGACCGCTCTGCCGGAACCGCAGACAGCCCTGACGACGTAGCCGGCACGACCGTACTGCCAATGCCGATCCCAGCCAGCGCGAGCGAGGCGGCCAGCGGAAGGTAGGCGGGATGCGGGCCGAGCGCGAGCGAGGTGAGCAGCAGCCCGCAGCCGAACAGCAGGCAGCCTGCAAGGATCGACCACTGCGTGCCGACCACAGTCGTCCACCGGCCGGCCAGCACGCATGCCAGCGTCATCAGCACGGTCATCGGCAGGAAGATGAGCGCTATCTGGTAGCCCGAGTCGCTGACGACCTCTTCCAGGTAGAGCGCAGTGAAGAAGAACACCGCGAACGTCGCGAAGTAGGCGCAGAACGCCACCAGGTTGGCGGTGAAGAACCGCGGCACGCGCAGGAACCGCGGGTCGAGTAGCGGATGCGCCGCGCGGAACTGCCACCACACGAAGCCAGCCACCGCCGCAGCGAAGACGCACAGCAGCGCGACCACTGGCGCGGATGCGAAACCGGAGCTCTCGGCGAGGATCACCGCGAATGCCAGCGCGGTGATAGCTGCCGCCCCCAGCAGCGTCCCGGCTACGTCGACCCGGTGCGCGTCCGGATCCGAGTTCTCTGGCAGCACGAGCGCGGTGCCCGCGAGTGCGAGCAGGCCGAACAGCACGTTGAACCAGAAGATGGCCCGCCAGTCCCAGATGCCCACGAGGGCACCCCCTACGACCGGGCCGAGGGCCAGGGCCAGCCCCGACACCGCAGTCCAGACGCCTAGCGCCTGCGCCCGCGGCCGCTCGTCGGTGAAGATGTGCCTGATCATCGACAGCGTGCCGGGCTCGCTTGCGGCCGCGCCGAAGCCCATAACGGCGCGGCCAGCGATTAAGACGCCGGGATTAGGGGCCAGCGCCGAGAGCAGCGAGCCGGCGCAGAAGATCGCAACTCCGATGATCATGACCTTCTTGCGGCCGAACTCGTCGCCGACCATGCCGAAGGCCAGCATCGCGCCGGCGAACGTCAGCGCGTATGCGCCCACCACCCACTGGAGCGCGGACACACCGGCCTGCAGGGAGGTCTGCACGTTGCCGAGCACGACGCTCACTATGGTGTTGTCCAGGAAGGTCAGGAAGAGTACAGCGCACAGAATAGCCAGCGCTAACGAGGTGCCGCCGTACCGCGGGCGTGCTGCGACGCCCTCGGGGACGGTCACTGAGCCGCCAGCGACAAGGCCGCTTTCATGTAGCTATCCTCTGACAATTCGCAGCCAGAGGCATCCTCATGCGGTCGCGGGGTTGAGCCGTCCGGTCACGATGAGTGCGCCGGCCATTGCCGGATGCACGGTCGCCGCTGTGTGGTGCCCGGCGCTGCGAGGGCACCAGGGGTTGGCCGGGACATTCGCACACGGGTCGGGCATTGTCGGGAGGTCCTTCGGAAGCGGCTTGAGTACGACCTTGCCGGTCACTTTCGGGTAGTGGGCGTTCTTCGGGCACGTGCCGAAGCCGGTGTCGCACAGTACCTGCGCGAACAGCGGGCCGCCGAGATTGGCCGCCTTCGTCTTCGGCCCGCAGGTGTGCTGCTTCTTCTCCAGGTTGGCTGGCGCGCTGCCGTCCGGGTCCTTGTTGCCGGCGAAGCAGTTCCGCGGCTCGCCGCCGAACAGGGTGAACTGACCGAAGTCGGAGTTGCTCGGGTTGTGGAAGTACCCGTTGTGCCGGAACGTGTTGTGGAGCAGTGCGTCGCCCTCGGGGTCCATGACACAGCCGAAGCCAGGGAACTTGTGGCCGCCGATGCCATGACAGGTCTGATGCAAGCTCGGCTTGCCTTCCTGGGCGTAGGGCACGAACAGCGCGCCCCATGCGCCGTTGTTCTCGATCCTGTTGTCCATGACCGTGTCGTACCGGCCGCCGGAGATCGTCAGGCCAGTGCCGATCGGGCCGGCCGCAGCAGAGCCAGCAGCCGGCGCCGTGTTGTTGTTATTTCCGTGAATGTAGTTGTGGATCAGCACCCAGCAGGAGGTGGTGTGCGTGATCGGGCTCTTGTGGCCGCTCAGGCACCGGCCATCCTGCGGAGCGGGCGGGTCGCCGATGATCTGGGTGTTGGTGTCGAGCCCGTCCTGGTTGTCATCGAACTGGGAGTTCTCGATGACGACCGTGCCGCCGGAGTTGGTGCCGGAGTACCCGAGAGCGTTGTCCTCCATCCACATGTGGTCCATGACCACGTCGCACCGTTGCTTGCAGGCGCCGACGTAGGCGCCGGAGTCGTTCATGTCGCTGCCGTAAAGCTGGTTCCAGGACGCCGGGCCGGCCGAGTTGCTGGCGAAGATGCCGTACTCCGCAGCGGTCGTTTCGTTGCTGTAGAAGGTTGACGTCGCGGTCAGATAGCTGCCCCAGTAACCGGTGAGCCCGATCTTTCCTGAGCCGTCGCCGCCGTTCCACCAGACCTGGTTCCCTGAGTCGCCGGTCCCGGCCAGGAAGTTGCACACCGTGAGGTTCTCGATGCTGACGTCGCTGGCCTTCCAGACCACGATGCCGTTGCGTCCTACTGCCTTGCCGTCCACCATCCGGCCGTAGTTCTGATCGGCGGGCGCTGAACTGCAGGGCGGGGCACCGGCGTTGGTGCCGTCCACGATGACCGTGTTGCGGTTCATGCCGCGCAGCGTGAGGCCGGCCTTGTCGATGAACACTCCGCCCATTGCGCCGTCCGCCGGGTTGCCGTAGGGGCCGGTCTCGTCGGCTGTCTCGTGGTAGTCGCCAGGGCCGACCAGGATCCAGTCGCCGGGGCGCGCGGCGTTGACGGCTGCCTGGATGCTGGCGTACTGGCCGGCCTTGCCGTGGTACGTCCCGACGAGCAGCACCTTTGAACTGGCAGCCGGCGCAGCATCTGCCGCTGTGGTCAGGGCTGCGGTCGCGGTACCTGCTGACAGCACCCAGGCGGATAGCAGCCCGCAGCCGAGCGTCAGAGTCCCCGCCACCGATGTCAGCCCGAGTGCGCCGCGACTGCGAGATCTCATGTCAGCCTCCTGCCAACCGTGCGTAAGCACACCATACGAGCCTGGCCGCAGGATTCAAGAGATTGCGACGCGCCTGCTCGTCGGGACCGATCACTTTCACCCGGTCGCCGTGGCGCAGGCGCGGGCGGCGGGGCCAGGGTCGCAGCCGGCGACCATACTGGGTGGCGTCGGACGTAAGTCTGGCTAGAACAGCAGGCCCACCGCGTGCTGAATCGCCGTGGCCGCGTTGACGATGCTGGCCACGCCGCCCGCTCCGGCAATGAGCATGCTCAGCAGCCGTTGCAGCTTGCCCTTGCTTGGTTCGGTCCTGGCCGCCTCCGCCTGCACGGACTCGGCGAGCTGAATCAGTACCCCTTCGTCATCTGCACCGGGAGGCACCGCCCGGACGAGATCGACCAGCGCAGCGATCGCCGTGCGGAGGTCGTCGATGCTCTCCGGTGCCTGACTCGTCACATTGATGTCGTGTGCCTCTGCGTGCGCGCCCGGTCCGCCGGCGATCGCGCTGCCGAAGACGTTCGAGCCGGTGATCTGGACACCGTAGTTGTCGCTAGTGCTCACTGGTGCCACCCCCGGATTCGCCGCCGCCCTCACTGCGCAACCTCGCGAACATGCCGGTCGCCTGGGCCCCGGCCCCGCCGGCCACCTGGCTGCCGACCACGCTCGAGTTGCTGATCAGGACGCCGGCATTGATGACGTTCTCGGACTGCTGCTCGAGGCTCGAAGTGTCGATGTTGTGGCTCTTCAGGTATTCGGTCAGTGACCGGAGGATACGAAGCTCGAGCACCCTGGCGTAATGCGTGTCGTCGACTTTCTGGAAATACCGCTGCCATTTAGTGTCCGCGGCGGCTTCACGGACGCTGATGAGCGCCCCGTAATCGCCGGTTTCGAGGACGCGGCGGGTCTTTTTCTCCCGCCGGCCTCCTGAACCCATCGCGTGCCAGAGAGCGGGCACGCTGCCGAACAGCCGGGGAATCGTGTTCCGCAGGCTGAAGCCGACCATGCCGAAGAACTCGCTGCCGGTCGGGTTAGGGCCGAGTTCGTCGATCAGCTTATAGGCGCGCCGCAGTGGCGGCACGATCGTGTGAGCTGCCTCGACGAACAAGTCGGTCCTCGTCAGCACCAGGCGCAGCAGCGTGGTGATGACGATGTCGCCCTGCCAGCCGGTCACGCTCAGCGTGAGGTAAGGCCGTGCGTACTCTTCCGGATCAGCGATTAGCTTCCGGACCAGGTCACCGGGAACTGACGTCACCGGGCCACCGCGCGGATCCGGCAGGAACCGCTTGTCGTCGTCGATCTCGTGACCGTTGACGAAGACCCGCTCGGACATCTCCAGCCGCGGCAGGTCGAGCGTATCCACGTCGCGCTGCAGGTAGTCGAATAGGTCGAGGACGCTGAACGCGCGCGGCGTGGCGTCATGCCGCGGTTTGGTCACATCGATCGCAAGCGACCAGTTCGAGGCGATCGTGCCATAGCCGAGGAACGGCGGGAACGCGCTGTAAAGCGTCACGTTCCCGTACTGCGCAGCAGCCGCTACCCGCTCGAGTTGCCGGGCTGCGTCCCCGCCGGCGGCCGGCTGGGGTGCTGCCGCAGGGTCGAAGGCGCCGGGCCGCAGCCCCATCGCAACGCGGCCGAAGAAGCTGATGTAGTGCTCGATCAAGACCGACAGCCAGGCAATGATCAGCAACGGGATGACCAGTACCGCGCTGATCTCGAAGACGCACAGGACGATGAGACACAAGGTCAGCAGCAGGATTACGTCTCGGACGAGCCGCCGCTTGTGTGCCGCGATCGCGTACTTGAGGACGGTGACCAGGTCCACGCCGGGGGTGACGGCCACCGCACGGTGCTCTTCCTCAAGCACATGCTCGAGGACTGTCTCGCCGAGTGCCTTGTTCACGGTGACGGCCGCGCACAGGTAGCGCGTCACCTCCTCCGACTTCGCGCCGCGCCGCGGCCGCATGTTCTCTGGCGAGGGCGCCTGCATGGGGACCAGATCATCGGCGTCTGGTGGCGGCGGAGGCGGAGGCGCCGCGCTGACGGAGGGGCTGCCCGGCCATGGCGGCGCGGGCTGGCCTGTGGTTGGCTGGCCTGTGGTTGGCTGGCCTGTGGTTGGCTGGCCTGTGGTTGGCTGGCCTGTGGTTGGCTGGCCCGTCGTTGGGGGTCGGGTCGTAGCCTGCCTGGTGGTAGCCGGCCGGGTCGGGCTGTCCGCTCCGGTGCTTAAGCTCGACTGCGCGCGCGCCTGACCACAGCTGCCGCAGTACAGATAGTCAGGCGGATTGTCATACATGCAGAACGCGCAGCGCATAATCCCTCCGGTGGACGCCCATTTGCACACTCACATAGTGACCCGGATTCCTTTAACCTGGCAATTGGACGTCTGTGATGAGGAACCGGTTGACAGCTTTCGGTTCGTAATCGACAGTGACATACGCCGTAATCCCGATGAGAAACGTGGTGAACGTGCGCACGCCAGCCGGCCGGAGGCAAGCTAACCACTCGCGCGCCTCCCCGTCGCACTGGCGGGCGATCGCGCTGGTAACAGCTGTCCTCGCGGTAACAGCGGCGGTCACGACAGCCTGGCTGCTGCATGGCGGGCACGCGGTGCGGCAAAACCAGGTGCCGCAAAGGCAGGTGGCGCAAGGAGCGGCAGCGCACCGGCCCGGCTCGGCTGCATCTGAGCCGTCGTCAGTACCGCGGTCCCACGCTGACCCGCTGGCGGCGGCAGCCCGGTCGTATCTGGCCGGCCGGACGGGGACCGTGCTCGCGGGCGTGTATGACGTGCGCACTGGCCAGACCTGGACGCTCGGCCAGGCCACGCCGCAGGACGAGGCGAGCATCGTCAAGGTCGACATCCTCGAGGCGCTGCTCGCCCAGCACCGCGCCAGTGGCACGACTCTGTCAGCGCGCGAGACCGCGCTCGCCCGCCGCATGATTGAAGACAGTGACAATGACGCTGCGACGACTCTCTGGGGCGAGGTGGGCGGCGCGCGCGGGATCAGGTCCTATAACGCCGCTGTGGGGCTGGCGGACACCAGGCCATCGAGTTGCGTGGCGTGCCCGGGCTTCCCGTGGCCGGGCTGGGGACTCAGCACCACCACGGCCGCCGACCAGCTGACTCTGCTGCGCCAGCTCGTCCAGGCGAACCAGCAGCTCACCGACGCGCAGCGGGCGTTCGCGCTGGCGCTGATGGAACATGTGACGCCGTCGCAGCGCTGGGGCGTGACGGGTGGAGTGCCGCTGCAGGCGACGGCAGCTGTCAAGAACGGCTGGCTGCCTCTCACCAGCGCTGACGACGACTGGCAGATCAACAGCATTGGCTGGATCTCGGGCCGGGGCCGGGACTACCTGATCGCGGTGCTGACCACCGGGAACCCTGGCGAGCAGTACGGCATCGATACAGTAGCCGACCTGTCGGCGATCGTCTGGCGCCTGATGCGCTGAGGCCCTTGCTCGCGGCGGTCAGATCTGCGAGTACTGGTACTGCGGCAGGGAGTAACGTGCCGCGATCGGATCCCACAGCCGGACAAACGCCTTCTTGTCCGCGGTGGCCTGCGTGTCTGGCACGTCTGCGTCCGTGAACGCAGGATCCGCCTGGGAGTGCGTGCTGCAGCCGCGCGAGATCTCGTCCTGGACCCAGGTGGCGAAGTCCTGATCGGCCGTTATCGACGCCTGCCAGCCAGCATTCAGGTCGGCGAGCATCCTGGCCGGCAGCTTCGACCGGTGCGGCAGGTCAGACAGCCTGGTCAGCAAGGTTTGCCGGGATGACGCTGCGGTGCGGAAGACGGTCTCGTCCCGGCCGAGGTTGCCCGAGCAGCTCTCGACAGCGCTCACGGCCCCGAGCACCTTGGCCCGGTCAGAACCACTCTGGGCCAGCAGGTCCGCCAGCGCCTGAGCGGCTTGCTCTTGCGGCGGTGCCGAGGCAGATGATGCGGGTGTCGGTTTCGACGTCGCGGATGTGCCGACCGTGGGACTGCGGCTGGATCGGCTCGCGGTATTGCCTGCCGCATTGCTGCCAGGGGTCTTGTGCGAGGGCATCGCGGCGATCGCGATCCCGGTTCCCGCCCCGATCACGATCACGGCGACGAGGATGATCAGCAGCGGCCGGCGAGAGCCCCGTGGTTTCTGGCCCGGTGGTTTCTGGCCCGGTGGTGGCGGCTGGCTGCCCTCACCCGGGTAGTCCGTGGGCTGACCTGCCCGGTGCCCGCAGGCCGTGCAGAACCTGACGTCCGGTTGTAACTCATGGCCGCAGCGATAACAGAACCGCGCCGGAGAACTCATTGTGCTGGCCTTTCCAGTCCGCCCACCCAGGCCGGATGCGTTCTACCGCCTTGGCGTCAATAGAACAGCGTGCAGCCGCCCTGTCAAGAACGGCCAGCGCTCTTGGGAGCGGGAGTCAGTGCAGCGTTAGCCTCGGCATATGGGCCAGGCCGATCAGACGCTGCGCGGAGCGGCGGCGGCGCAGCTGGCCCGTGGCGCGGCTGACTGGCTGATCGGCGGCTCTGCTACTGACCAGGCGGACCCGTCCTTCTACCACGGCCTTGCGGGTGTCACCCTTGCGTTCCATGAGGCGCACAGGCACTTCGGCGATGATCGGTACGGCCGGGCGGCCGAGGCCGGCACAGCTGCCCTCACCGCACAGGTAGACCGCCTGGAGAACTGCTCGCTGTACTTCGGACTGGCCGGTGTTGCCGTTGTGCTTCGTGCGCTCGGCCGGGACGCGGCGGCGGATCGGGCGCTTTACCGGGTTCTGCGCCGCTTCGACGGGCAGCGATGGAATGAGATGTTCGAACTTCTCATCGGTAACGCCGGGATCGGACTCGGCGCGCTGGCCGCTGGCGACCTGGACCTGGCGGTGACAGCAGTGACCCCGTACCTGTCAACGGCCGACAAGACGGCGCACGGTGTTAACTGGGCGGTGCGGCCGTCGCCGGCCAGGTCGCACCACATCGCACACGGCACGCTCGGGATTGTGTGCGCGCTGGCTTCGGTGGGCGATGCGGCCGGCCGCGAGGACATGATCGGCGTCGCGCTCGCCGGTGCATCGGACGTCGTGGCCCGGAACGAAGCGGGCCCGGATGGCTTTCTCGTCCCGCACTCTGATCCGCCGCACCGGCCCGAACTGATCGAGCGTTACAGCTATGGCTGGTGCAACGGCCCGGCAGGCGACGCTCAGGTCTTCCGGCTGCTCGGCCGGATCACTGGGGGTGAGGTCTGGGCCGGTCTCGGCGATCGCTGCTGGGAGACCATCACCACGTCCGGACTCCCGCGCCGGATCCGGCCAGGGTTCTGGGACAACAACGGTCGATGCTGCGGCACCGCAGGCGTCCTCGCACTCGCGTGCGACCGGATCGCCGAGCGCGGCGACGGCTTCGGCTTCGCGAATGTTCTGGTCGACGACCTGATCGCGCGCGCCACCGTCGATGAAAAGGGTGCACGCTGGTCTAACTACGAGTACCGGGTCAGCCCGAGCGACCTGGATCCGCGCGCCGGCTGGGCGATGGGGAACGCCGGCATTCTCCGGGAGCTTCTCCGGTACGCGCGGCTCAGTGAGGGTAACGCCGCCGGGTATGCGATTCCCTGGCCCGATCACCCGGTCACAGGGGCATTCAGTACTCGGTGAGCGACGCGGTGACTGCCGCGCCAGGTATGGGCATGCTCTCGGCCTCGTCGTGTACTGCCTGCCGGATCGCGGCCGGAAGCGGTCCGAGCGCCCTGACCGAGACCTTTCCGGCGCGCCGGCCCCAGGCTCCGGCAATGCTGCCGTCGATGAGGAGCCCGCCGGGGTGGAAGGTGTCGTGCAGCGGAGTGTACTGACGGAGGCCTGGCCCCACGAAGAGCTGGGTCTGATCGTGTCCGAAGAGACGGAGGTCTGATGGGACAAGGAAGCGCACGCCGCGCATTGGCTCGGCGGTCACGACAATGCTCTCGTCCGCAGCCAGGATCCAGGACTGGTGGCCGTCGTAGTCGACCGGCGTGAGCTCAGGCGCGATCAGGTCAAAGGTCCGCTTCGCGTCCGGTTTCGACACTCCGGCCCACCATGCGAACACTGCCGGTGTCGTCGGGCCAAACGCGTGGATGTGACGGCGGCAGAGCTCGATCCGTGCCACCTCCTCATCGATCGACGGACGCGGACGCTCCCGGATATCCGAGGAAGTGGTAGTCCAGCGAACCTCGAACCGGCCGGTCGCGCAGACGTGACGATGCACTGGCAGCCCCTGGACTGACCGCGACTGGCCCGCCAGTTCTGCGCAGGCGCGGTCGGCCCGGTCCTCGAGCTCCCGTCGTTTCGTTGGGTCCCGTGGGAGCCGGCCGATGGTGAAAACGCCCAGGTCTTCCCTGGGCAGCACGTACACAGCCTGGCGCGGGCTATAGGTCTGGATCAGCTGCGGATGCTCCCACGCCGACGGCTCGCATGCTGTCACCCGGGCGTGCAGGCCAAGCAGTGCGTCGCGCGGGGCGGTGTCCTGGAGACCAGCGTAGGCAGCCTCGACGTACGACCGGGCAGGCAGGCGGCGGGACAAGTTGTTCACCGCGAGGCGGTAGTTCACTGCCCGCGACCGGGAGACACGCAACATGGCAGTCACATCCGATCACGAAGATGGCGCGGACGCCATGAGGGCGGAGCCGCTGGTCGTAGGACGAACGGCCGATGTACCGGCGCGCCAGCGGGGGTTACCGTCGCCACATGGCAGATTTCGTCCGCGCAGTGCCCGCAGCGGATATCCCGGACGGCCAGGGGCGGCTCTGGCGGCATAGCGACAAGCGGATCGCACTGTTCCGGACAGCTACAGGGGTGTACGCCGCCGACAACCGATGCCCCCACGAGGGGTATGCGCTGAAGGACGGCGACATCCGCGCGGGCGTGCTGACGTGCGCGTGGCACAACTGGAAGTTCCGGCTGGCTGACGGCAAGTGCCTGTTCGGCGGCGAGAACATCCGGACCTATCCGGTGTCCGTCAGGGACGGCTGGGTGCACGTGGATGTCGCCGAGCCGGCGCCGGAGGAGATTGCACCGGAGTTGTTCGCGAGCTTGCTTGAGGCAATGGGCGATGTGGATACCGGGCGCCTTGCCAGGGACACCGTGCGCCTGAGCGCCATCGGTACGCCGCTGACCGAGGTGGTGCGCGCCGGAGTGACCTACGGCGCTACCCGGGCCGAATACGGGTGGAACCATTCCCTGGCGACACTGGCCGACTGCCTGACGATGGCCTCCGCGTTCGAGGGGCCGCTGCGCACGCTGCCGGTCATTCAGGGCCTCGCCACCGTGAGCCGCACGGAGGTACGCCGGCCGCCGCGGCCCCGGCCCGAGCCTGCAGATGTCGTCAGGCAATACGGCTCGGTCACGGACGGTCTCGCTGCGTTCCCTGCGCTGATCGACGAGGAGCGCGGTGACGAGGCCGAGGCACTGCTGCGCGGCCTGCTGGCAGGCGGCGCGTCCAGCGAGCAGGTCCGGCACGTGTTCCTCAGCGCGATCACCGACCATTTCCTCGGGTACGGGCACCCGATGATCTACTGCCAGAAGGCGTTCGACTTGCTTGACCGCATCGGATGGTCAGAGGCGGATACCGTGCTAGCGCCCCTGGTACCTGCGATCACCTGGTCGACCAGGTATGACCGGCTGCCGTACATGCGCCGCTTCCTGCGCGCCTGGCGAGACTCTGCACAGGCTGACCTGGCGCCAGCCGGGCCGGCGCCAGCCGGGCCGGCGCAGGACGCGACGACTCCGGACGGGACGACGCTGGCCGGCCCGGCAACTGCCGCGGGCGCTGGACTGCGGCGCGTGCTGCTGGACGGAAGGCCGGAGGACGCGGTCGCCGGCGTCAGGAGCGCGCTGGCTGAGGGCGTGCCCGTCCCGCGGATCATTGACCTGATCGCATCAGTGGCGGCGGCGCGCCTGGGGCGGTTCGACATCGACTCGGATACCGACGACACCAAGGACGCCGGCTGGCTCGACGTCACTCACACGCTGACCTACGTGAACGCCCTGCGGTGGGCGTGGGCGGCGGATCCGTGCCCGGCCGTCCTGCGGGGCGTCATGCATGCCGCCTGGTTCGTGCAGTGGACCGCGAAGTTCGACGCCGCACAGCAGCCGGCTCCGGTGACACCGCACCGGGGGTCGGACGCAGCGTCAGTGCTCACGGCGATCAGGAAGCGGGACCCGGATCAGGCGGTCGCGCTGGTCAAGGGTTACGACGGTCCGGCCGCGCCGCTGCGGACTGCGCTCACGCAGGCTGCCGCTGAGGACAACTCGACAGCGTCGATCATGGTGGCCCACGCCGTGAAGACCACCACCGCGGCGATTGCCGAGTCCCGCCAGGCCGGGCGCGCTCCGCTCGCCGCGGCCGCCAGATTCCTTGCCGCACCGAAGCGCGAGCGCTTCGTCTACCAGGCGACGCTCGACGCCATCGACTTCATCCAGGGCCGCGCGAAGGGTGACACCGAGGTATAGCCGGCGCCTTGGCCGGGTCAGCCGGGCAGCGTCTGAAGCATCTCGACCAGTTCGTCGCGCCGGTAGCCGTTCCGGCGGCCTAGCTCGAGCAGCTCCTTCATCTTCGTCACGATCACGCCGCGGTCCGGCGTTCCCGCGACGACAATGGCCCGGCCCCGGCCCATCTCCAGCAGGCCCTCGTCGCGGAGCATCCGGAGCGCCCGGAGGACGGTGTTGGTGTTCACGCCGAGAACCGCGGCCAGGTCCTTTGCCTGCGGAATCCGCTCGCCTGGCCCGGCCTCACCGTCGGATATCGCCCGGCGGAGCTCGGCGGCGACCTGTTCGTGCAGGTAGGTCGGGTCGCCGCGATCTACCACTCCCAGGGCCAGCTCTGTGTCGTCGCACCCGGGCCGGTTGACAGCGCTCATAACGCTAACGATAGTAGCGTTAATGAGGAAAGGCATCCATCTCACGGGAACCGGCGGCGGGACGAGTACTGCGGCCCCGCCAGTGGCCGAGCCATCCGGATCTCCCGCCGAGGTTCTGTTCCGGGAGGCCAGGCGTCGCGAGCGACGGCGGCGCGCCGGCGTATGTGGTGTGCTTCTCGCTCTGGGTGGCCTCGTGCTCGGACTCGTCTTCGCGGTCGGCGGAGCGCCCCCTCACCGGCCCGGCACTGCCACCGGATCCGGCACCGCGCCGGGCGCTCAGGCGCCGGTCGCCGGCCGGTTCACGTTCAGGGGCAACGGCATTGGTGGTGCTACCTTCGGCCAGCCTGAGGCCCTCGCGATCGCGGAACTGGACAAGGTCCTCGGCTCACCGGTGATGCGCCACCCGGTCGGCGACGCCGGAAACTGCACCGTCGACGCTTACCTGACCTGGCGGACGATGACCGCCTATTTCTTCCGCGGTCGCTTTGTCGGGTACATCTCGGGAAGCCTGCCTGGGTTCCAGTCCTCCGGCACGCCGGACGTGATGCCGGACGCGGCCACGGCCGCAGGTCTGCGGATCGGCGATGATGTCGCGCAGGGCCGGCGCATCTACGGCAGTGCTTTCGTGGTCCTCTTGTCGCAGGGCGGGAGCTGGCACGTCAGCACGCCGGCCGGCCTGCTCGACGGCTACCTCACCGCTGTACCGGACCGCAAGGCCCAGCCGATTCCCAGGGTCGCTGACGTGAGCGCGGGATCCGTTGGCTGCCCCGCAGCGTCGCCGTGAGGCATGGCGCTGACGAATCGCCCTGGTGATTAGCTAGTGCTTCACCCGCCAGGCGTACACGCCGTCGCTGTCGGCTGAGAACATCCAGCCGCCGGCGAAGACGGCCTGGGCAAACTCAGTTCCGTGCGCGAGCACTCGCAGGATCCGGCCCGAGGCCGGATCGATGAGGTAAAGGGCGTCAGGGGCCGACCCGGCGGGCGCGTAGTAGGCAGGCACCGCCAGCAGGCCGCCCTTGTCGATGCTCGGGCTGCCGGTGACGCCGTCGGCTAGCGGAGTCTCCCAGACCAGCGCACCGCTGCCCGGCTCACGTGCCTGGACCGAGCCGAGGTAGGTGACGCCGTTGACGGTGGTCTCGTTCCCGCCGAAGTACAGCACCTTCCCGTTGAAAGCCGGCGCGGCGATGCACTGGCCGGTCTTTCCCCCGCTGGACGCGTCGCCGATGCGTGCCTGCCACTGCAGCGTCATCGTTGCCTGGCTCAGCAGATAGAAGATGCCGTCCTTGTTGCAGGCCCCGACAGAGCTTCCGAACACCACGGGCGACGCGCCGAAGTCGCTGTCCTTGCCGATCGCGTCAGCAGGAATCTGGAACTGGCCGAGAACGCGGAGCGTGCGCGGGTCAACCTTGAGGATGGACTCGGAATAGCCGAGAAGCTGGTTGGCAGGCGGGCCGTTGCCCGTGCTCACAAACAGGTCCCCGCTCGCGGCCACCGCAACGCTGGACCAGACCGAGCCGCCGATGTCGCCGGCCGGCACGGTATAGAGCTCGGCCAGTTTCTTCCCGGTGGCCTGGCTGTAGGCGATCACTCCGCCGCGGATCAGCGGGTCATCGCACTGCGACGACACCCCTACGTAGATCCGGCCGTTCGCCACGGTCGGCGAGGACCAGTCGAAGTAGTTGCTGGTCGTTGCCGACGGCACTGCTATGACCGCCTTCCACTGCACGGCCAGGTTCGATGCATCCAGCGCGTACAAGTAACCATCCGCGCCGGCGACATAGACAGTGGCGCGGTGATTGACCGGGTCGGTCGCGACAGTGGCGGTCGAGACAGTGCCACGCGCACCGCACGTCTTGGCCGGCTCGTGACCGATGAACCGCCGGTGGAGCACCGCGCCGGTCGTCTGCGTCAGCTTGTAAAACCAGCCGGTGTCTGAGCCGATGAACACTGCGCCATCAGCCACGGTGGGACTGGCGAGGAAGTCAGTGCCGGCCTCGGAGTGCCAGGCCTCGGCGAGCCGGCGCGCATTGGCCGTTGTGATCGCTCGCTGCGACCGGGCATAGGAAGTGTGCAGCGGGCCGTCCAGGTAAGCCGGCCAGTCCTGTGCCGCTTGTGCGCTGCGAGCCGTCGCAGCTGCCGGGCCGGCGATCGCCGCGCCGGCCGTGATGGCCGCTAACGCGGGAACGGCGATCGCGGCGACTGCCGTGACCAGCCAGACCGTGTGCCGGCGGTTACGCCGCGCTGCTCGTCGTGTCATCTGGCAACCCCCGAGTACAGATCAGGCCGCCGGTCGCTGAAGAGGTCATTCAGCTCGCCGATCCGCTTGTTCCTGGCTTGCGGCAGGTTAATCGCTGCCGTCAGCACGGCAGCCCGGTTCTCGCACACCGGGCCGGCGGCCGGGTAGCCACTGCGCCGCACGATGACTGAGCCGCCGAGCCAGTCCACGCCGCGTTCACTCCGGCATCGGTCAGCGACCGCGATGAAGACGCCGTTGCTGGCGGCTGCGGCCTGCGCTGCGACTACCTCGCCGGAGCGCTCGCCAGGCGGCGCAGGCGAGCCTGACGCCGCCCAGTTCACCGGCGCCGCGATGAGGTCGGCGCCACTCAGCGCGGCGAGCCGCACCCATTCAGGGAACTCCAGGTCGTAGCAGATCAGGAGACCGACGCGGCCGAACGGCAG
>Ga0335074_10003346_pt1 | contig 21852 bp, 15 predicted proteins | sample Lox_Sample_23_FD_206715 | JGI IMG/M metagenome (GOLD analysis project Ga0335074, IMG submission 206715) | Soil microbial communities from Loxahatchee National Wildlife Refuge, Florida, United States - Lox_Sample_2.3 | ecosystem: Environmental > Terrestrial > Soil > Wetlands | place: USA... | reverse complement strand
TGGGATGGGGCGCCCGCACCCGCCTGACGGGGCAGGCATCCGGCATACTCAATTTCCACATTGGGATTCCCTTATTGCGGCATAACCGCAGTCAAGTTGCGCTGTTTTTAGCCGATGCATTCAAGTGGGCAGGCGCCCGATTTCAGAGATCGGGCTGCGTCCTCCCAGAGTCAGGCCGGGGTACGGCATGCGAAGCACGGGCGGGAAGAGGTTTCCATGATCGATCGCACCGAACTGCTGGAAGCCGCGCTAGATACCCGTCCAGACGGCATCGCGCTGCTCGATAGCAATGAGGAAGTCGTGTTCTGGAATCGCGCGGCTGAAGCAATCACCGGGTATTCCGGCATGGAAGTGCTGGCCCGTCCCATACCTGCCTCATTGGGTCCCCTGCTCCTCGATTCGGTGCTCCAGGAACCATTGCCGTCCGGCACGGCGCCCGCGGCGCCCGGCGGAGCGCTGGTTCACACAACGCACAAACTCGGTCACGGAGTGCCGGCCATTGCGCGCCGCGTGGTTTTGCGCAACGGGCTCGGCGAGCCCATCGGCATGGCGGTGGCATTTCATCCCGCGGAGAGCCTTGATGCGCTGCCGTACGGCGAACCGGGCGACGAGAGACCCGAAAACGAGAACCTCACCGACATGGAAGAGCGGCTGCAATTGGAGTTTGACGACTTTTCGCATGGCGGACCACCGTTCGGTGTTCTGTGGATCAGCGTGGACCAGGAAGAGGAATTGCGCAAGACACACGGGGTTAGCGCGTGCCGCGCGATGCTCGAAAAAGTGCGGCGCGCGCTCGCGCAAGCATTGCGCCCCACCGAGCAGATGGGCCGCTGGGGTGACGCAGAATTCCTGATTGTGGCACACGAACGCACTGCGCCGATGCTGATGGCGCATGCGCAAAAACTCGTGGGCATGGCGCGCGTCGCCGACTTCCACTGGTGGGGCGACCGCGTATCGGTCACCGTGAGCATCGGCGCGGCGCAGGCCAGCCGACCTGGCGGTGAATCGCTGCAGCTGCTGCTGGAATATGCGCGCCAGGCTATGGAAACCGCCGTGCGGGCCGGGGGCAATCGGGCAACTGCCGCGGCCGGCCCCGGCGTTGCCGCAAATGCGGTGGAGGATCTGGCATGTTCGCCATCATAGGCATTTTCCTGGTCTTCGCCGCCATCATCGCCGGTTTCCTAATGGAGAAGGGGCACATCGCGGTGCTGGTTCAACCGGCCGAGTTGCTCATCATTGCAGGCGCCGCCGCCGGCACCCTGCTGGTCGCCAATCCGATGCGCATCCTCAAAGCCATTGCCGCCGGTCTGGTCGCGAGCCTCAAAGGCTCGCCGTTCACCAAGGAGCGCTATCTGAGCACGCTGAAGATGCTCTACCAGTTCCTCAACAAGGTGCGCAAAGAGGGATTGCTTGCGGTCGAAATGGACGTAGAGAAACCGGCGGAGAGTGCGATTTTCAAAAACTATCCCGAGTTCCTGAACGACCATCACGCCCGCGAGTTTGTGTGCGACACGCTGCGTACGGCTATCACGGGCGGCGTGGAACCTTTCGACATGGACCAGATGATGGAACTGGACATGGAAGTGCATCACCACGAGGCGGTGCAGCCTGTGGACTCGCTCACGACGGTGGCGGATTCGCTGCCCGGCCTGGGAATCGTGGCCGCTGTGCTTGGCGTCGTGATTACGATGGGCGCGCTGGGCGGCCCGCCCGAGGAGATCGGGAAGCACGTCGCCGCGGCCCTGGTGGGAACCTTCCTCGGCATCCTGCTTTGCTACGGCGTCGTCGGGCCTGTGGCTGCCAGCATGCGCAAAATTGCCGACGAGCACGATGAGTACCTGCACGTCCTGCGTGTGCTGCTGCTGGCCTTTCTGAAAGGCTCGGCGCCGATGATTGCCATTGAACTGGGGCGGCGCGCGATTCCCGCGTACGCGCGACCCAGCTTTGACGAAATGGAGAGAAGCTGCAAGAACAAGACCGCCGAGCAACCCGAGGCAGCCGCGGCCTGAGAGGCAAAAAGGATTATGGCAGCTAAAGCGCAGCCCATCATTGTCGTCAAGAAAAAAGGCGGGCACGGCGGTCATCACGGCGGCGCATGGAAGGTGGCATATGCCGACTTTGTCACGGCCATGATGTCGCTCTTCATTGTGCTCTGGCTGATGAATCAAAGCGACGCCGTAAAGAAGGCGGTGGCCGGGTACTTCAACGATCCGAAAGGGACGGCAAGCCTTCTTGGCACAACGATGTCGGGCAACGGCGTGAATGTGACCACCCAACCCGACGAGAACCAGAAGAAGCTGGAAGAGTTGAAACAAAAGCTCGAGCAGGAAATCCAGGCACGGAAAGATCTGGAAAAGCTGATCAAGCAGATTGAGATTACGATCACGCCCGAGGGACTCCGCATTGAACTGCTCGAAGATAAGAACGGCACCTTCTACCAGAGCGGCAGCGCACAATTGAGCCAGAATGGACAGGAACTGCTGGCCCTGCTGGCCGGGGAGTTGAAGACCCTGCCCAACAAGCTGTTGATCGAGGGCCACACGGACGCGGCACAGTACTCCACCAGCGCGAACTACAGCAATTGGGAGCTTTCGGCCGACCGCGCCAATGCAGCCCGGCGGCTGCTGCAACAGGATGGCGTGCGCGCCGATCAAGTGACGCAGGTACGCGGTTTTGCCGATCAGATGCTCCGCGTCAAAAGCAATCCATACGATCCTTCCAATCGCAGAATCACGATCCTGGTGAAGAATCTGGATGGCGGCGCGCCGGTGCCTGAGTTCGTGCATGCGCGAGTGGTGGATGGCGGAGCAAAACCCGGCGTTCCTGCGCCTTCCCCAGCGGCAAAGACACAGAATCAGCCGGCAGCCGGCCCTCCGGCCAAACCAGCCGCCCCGCCGCCGTCCCCAAAGCCGAGCATGATGAGCAAGCTCACGTCCATGTATTCCCGTGCGAAGAAGCCGTAGTTGCTGCCATGCAGGTGAGTCGCATAGAGTGATGCCGAGCACCGCTGCGCATTGTCGGGCGCTGCATAATGCAGCGGTGTTGGAATAAGCTCATCCTGCATCCGCGATACCGGCGGAGCGGGCGCACGAGGAGGGTAAAATGCCTGAGTCGCGAAGAGAATTCATACGCTCCGGGGTAGGAGCGACGATGGGCATGATCGGGATTGCGGCGACAGCCCATTCCGCCGATCGCGCTGTCGTTGAGCAATCGCCGAGCGCCTCGGGGAAAAATGGAACCACTGCGGCAGCCGGCGCGTGGTCCGATGCCGCCACCGTTCAGGTTCCCAGGATGAAGTTCGGCGGCGTGGAAATCGGCCGCCTGGTCCTCGGCTGCAACCCGATCAACGGCACTTCGCACTTCAATGCAACCTACAACGGCCTCATGCGCGACTGGTTCACGGCCGAACGCGCCTGCGCCACGATGCACCGCGCCGCGGCATTCGGCATCAACGCCTTCAATCACAGCAACCACGGTAACTGTATCCAGTATTGGAAACAATTCGTGGCCGAGGGCGGTGAGATGCACCTGATCGCGGGCGACCAAAGCGATGATGATCCGGTGGCAGCCGTGAAAGAACTGAAGCCGCTTGCATTCCATCGCCAGGGCGAGGTGGTGGATGTTGCCTTTAAAACCGGCAAGATGAACGAAGTGAGAGAGTGGTGCAGGAAAGTGCGCGATACAGGAACAAAGGTTGGCGTGTCCACCCACAAGCCGGAAGTGATCGCGCTGATCGAAGAGCAGGGTTGGGACGTCGACTACTACTGCGGCTGCGTTTACAACCGCACCAGAAGCGAAGCTGAATGGAGAAAAGCGCTGAGCGGCGAATTGATGGAGATGCCGCGCGAGATCTACATGCAGAGCGACCCTCCAAGGATGTACAAGGTGATGCGCCAGACCTCAAAGCCATGCTTCGCCTTCAAAATTCTCGCTGCCGGCCGCGTCGCGCCGGACCAGATCGAGCAGGCCTTGCGTACGGCATACGCCAGCATCAAACCAATCGACGGCGTATGGGTGGGCATGTTCCCGAAAGACTCCGACCAGATCAGAGAGAACGCGGAAATCGTTCATCGCATCCTGACGGCGGCGTAAGCAGGCAAATTCGGGCGCTGAGATCGGTCTCCCGATCCACAATGCGCCCGCGCGCCATGGTGTACTCTGGTGTGCGAATCAGCAAGCATTGATCGGAGGATTCATTCGATGGCTATCGTCGCCGGCGTCGATTTTGGCACTCTCAGCGTTCGCGTCACTCTGGTTGACAGCGGGAAAGGCCCGATCGGCACGGCGTCGGCCGACTACCCGCTGCATCGCCGGCGCGATGATCCTAACTATGCGACGCAGTCACATGCCGACCAGATGGCTGCCCTTGCCGCGGCGACCAAGGACGCGCTCAGGAGCACGGGTGTCAGCGGCGACGAAGTGGCTGCGATTGCGCTCGATACGACCGGCTCCAGCGTGGTCCCCGTCGGCGAAAATCTGGAGCCACTGGACGAGTACTACCTCTGGTGCGACCATCGCGCATTCGCCGAAGCCGAAGAGATCACGCGCAAGGCGCACGAGATTGGTTTTGAAGGCATCGAGTGGTGCGGCGGCGTTTATTCGCACGAGTGGGGATTTGCCAAGCTGCTCCACTGGCTGCGTCACAATCCCGAAAAACGCACGCGCTTTGTGACGGCACTGGAACATTGCGACATGGTGGCCGCAACGCTGAGCGGCGTTACGACCGTCGGCGGGCTCAAGCGCAGCATCTGCGCCATGGGCCACAAGTGGATGTGGAATCCCAAATGGGGCGGGCTGCCGCCAGAGAGTTTCCTGGTGGCCGTCGATCCGCTGCTGGCCGGCGTGCGCGCAAAAATGGGCGGCGAATATCTCACGAGCGATCATCTGGCGGGTCACCTTTCGGCGAAGTGGGCCGCGGAGCTCGAATTGAAAGAGGGCATCCCTATCCCGGTGGGCGCATTTGACGCGCATTGGGATGCGATCGGCGCCAACATCCGCGAAGGCGATGCTGTGAATGTGGTTGGCACGTCAACGTGCATCATGGCGATCGCGCGGCAAGCGGAGCTGGTTCCCGGAGTGTGCGGGGTGGTGCCGGGCAGCGTGCATCCGCAATCGATGGGCATCGAAGCGGGGTTGTCTGCGGTGGGAGATATTTTTGATGCGATCGCGAAGCGCGCCGGGACAACCGTCTCTGCGCTGAGCGAGGGCCTTGAGGCGTACAAGGCCGGACAAACCGCACTCCTGCGCCTGAGCTGGGACAACGGCGACCGCACCGTGCTGGTGAATCCGGAACTGGGCGGCGTTACGCTGGGCTGGAACCTGGTGCACACGGCGCAGGATGAGCTCTTTGCAGCCATCGAAGGCACGGCCTTTCACACCCGCATCATTCTGGAGCGCATGGCGGAGCACGGCGTCCGCATCGATCGCGTGATCAATGCCGGCGGCGTTCCGCAGAAGAACGAGGTGCTGAACCGCGTCTACGCAAACGCGTTGCGGAAGCCGGTGCTGGTCCCGGCAGGAATTCCCACCAGCCTCGGTTCCGGCATCTTCGCTTTGCTGGCCGCCGGAGCCTACAAGACGGTTGAAGAAGCACAGGCCGCTGTCTGCCTGCCGTTCCGCACCGTCGAGCCCGATGCCAAAGCCGCGGCTGTGTATGAGCCGCTCTACAAGCTCTATCGCGACGTGTACTTTGGATTGGGCAAGCGCGATGCCGCACCCATTGCGTTGGGAAAAGTGCTGCCGGAGCTGAGGAAGATTGCGGCTGGGGTTCGGATCACGGCTTGATTTCCCATTTGGGCCTATAATTGCGCGTTGCCAGGAGAACGTTATGAACTTCCTTGCATTCTCGCATCCGCTTCAACAATGGCCCTGGAAGGTTCTGCCTCATCGTGGCGGAGCATTCCTGCTCATTGCGGCAATTTCAATCTTCGGGCTCTGCGCTGCGCTCAGAAACCCCGCCCAGAGCCCGACACTCATACCGGGCCCTCTCGACGGTCACTGGACCAACATTGCATCGGAGACGGTAAACCTCGCCAGGATCGAAATCCATGGGACAGAGATTCACCTCTTCGGTGATTGTCGCCCAACCCCATGCGACTGGGGCGTCGAAGAAGCAAGGGGATATGCTTCCAGTGTTCGATCGTCAGATATCACCGCACTCTATTTCCACAGGGTAACCAACTTTAATGAAGTGGAAATCGCCATCAGTCTCGAACGCGACGGTCTCTTGCGGGTCCAGACCTTTACACACTTTACCGACTCAAGCCGCCGCGCCGACTACTCCATGGTTGACTTCTTCGAGCGCGACCGCGCACCCAACAAACCCTGAACCTGATCAGTTTCTATGCTCGATACCCTGATCCTCACTTTTTCACTGCTGTTGTTGTTGCTGCATCTGCTGCATGTCGATGAACGGAACAGCAGGTTCGGCCGGCTGCTGCGCGCGTTCGACAAGCACGCTCCAGTCCTCGGGAATGGGCATCCTCTGGTCGAGCGCGGGCGGATGGTCGCTGGCCTCAACCTTCACAGCCACGTAAAGTTCACTTGAGGCTTTGCCGCGGAAGATGCCGTTGGTTGGTGGAACGTCGGCATAGTCGCGCCCTACGGCGGTGCGGATGTGCCGGTGGTGGGCGACGAGATTGTTGGTAGGATCGACCCCCACCCAACCAAGCTGCGGTAACAAAGCTTCGACCCACGCGTGTGTCGCGTCGGGTGTCGAGCGGTCGTGGTCTTCGCTGCCGCGATACAGATAGCCGGAAACATAGCGCGCCGGAATGCGAACATGCCGGAGCAGCGCAATCATGGTATGCGCGAAATCCTGGCAAACGCCCTTGCGATGCTCGATCGCCTCCTCAATGGGTGAATCGACGCGGGTAGAGCGCGGCACGTAATCGAAATAATGATAAAGACGCTGGTTGAGTTCGAGGACCAGGTGCAGAGGATCATCGCGCCGCACCACCTCCAACTGCTTCGCCAGTTCGATGAGCGCAGGAGTCTGGGCGGCAAATTTGCTGGGCAGCAGCATCTCCCAGTAATCGCCCGCTTCGATCAGTTCATCGAGCTCCGCCCACGCCTCCGGCGCCAGGAAGCCGGGCACATCGGGCAGCGGTTGCTGCTCGATGACCGACTCCGCCACAATCACCAACTGGTTGTGCTCGCCGGGAATGTCGAAGTGCTGCACGTTGTTGCCCAGGTGGTCGCGATAGCTGAAGACACGGCAGCGGGGACTGACCGACAGCGCAAACGTAAGGCAATGCTGGCTCGGGTCAGAGCGCGGGTGCATGCGCGTTTCCATGATGCTCTCGCTGATGGGCTGCGAGTAGCGGAATCGCGTGAGATGCCGAATGGAATAAAAGTTCATGCTCACTCTCTAAACCGCCAACGCAGATTGAATCGAGTAATGCACATAGTAACGGTAAATCAACTCATGAATCCTCAGGCACTGCTCACGGATGTTATGAAGGAATAGAGCTGCATCTCCGGCGACAATCTCTTCAACAGTCGTGTAACCGAGCATCGCGTGCAGCCGGCCGACGCCGGCGATCAACTGATCGGGGGAGCGGCGTCCGCCCATGCGCTGGATCGACTCGATCGCATTTCGCGCCGTATCGACGCAATAGCGGATGGCGTGAGGAAAATCCCGGTTCAACACCAGAAACTCAAGAATCCGATCCGGCGTCAAATCTGCCGTGTACACCTGGCAATACGCCTCAAATGCCGTGCAGCAGCGGAGCAATCCGACGAGCTCAAGATATTGGTACCCTGTATGCTCGCGCTCCTGCGCATGCAACAATTCCGGCTGGTACACCTCCAGCAGCGTGGCCGTGGCATAAGCGCGCTCCAGCGCGCGCCCCAGCCGGATAAATTGCCAGCCCTGGCCATGAATCATGGTCGAATCGCCCACGCCCTGGAAGAGATGAATTCCATCCACCAGAGAAGAAAGCAGTTCGTTCATGTTCGAACTGAACTGCGCCGGCGCGTGCGGCGAGTGAATCTGATGGAACAGGCGGTTCAACCGCTGCCATTGCTCGCTGGAAATCTCCTCGCGCACCTGCCGCGCATTTTCGCGCGCCGCGCTCAGGCAATAGATGACCGAAGCGGGATCCAGCGGATCGAAAATCAGCTTCCGAGCCATCGCTTCCAGGTTTCCGTCCCACCCCATTCCATCGGGCTTGCCGAGCGCGGCAACCATCCGTTCCCAGCGGGCCTCAACTCCGGGTCCGCCGGAGTCGAGCATCAGGCTCATCGTCACGTCGAGCAGGCGCACGGCATTCTCCGCCCGCTCCAGATAGCGGCTCATCCAGTAGAGGCTGTCGGCGACTCGCGATAGCATCTTGCTTCTCTCTCTCCCGGCCCGGCTTTCTTCAGCGATTACGATTCCAGCACCCATGTGTCCTTGCTTCCGCCGCCCTGCGAAGAGTTGACGACGAGCGAGCCTTTCTCCAGCGCGACGCGCGTCAGCCCGCCGGGTACGATATTGATTTTGTCGCCAAAAAGGATGTATGGCCGCAGATCCACGTGCCGCGGCTCAAGCCGGTCGCCGATCAGGCACGGTGCGCGAGAAAAATCCAGCGTCGGCTGCGCGATGTAGTTGCGCGGGTTGGCCTCAATCTGCCGGGCAAACTCTTCGCGCTGCTGCGCGGTCGAGTGCGGCCCGATCAGCATCCCGTAGCCACCGCTCTCGCCCACCGCCTTCACCACCATCGTGCTGAGATTGGCCAACACATGCCTGCGTTCCTTGTCGTCGTTAAGCAGGTAAGTCTCAACGTTGGGCAGGATGGGATCCTCATTCAGGTAGTAGCGAATCATTTTCGGCACAGACGCGTAAACCGCCTTGTCATCAGCCAGCCCCGTGCCAAAGGCATTTGCCAGCGTGACATTTCCGGCGCGATAGGCGTTGAACAGACCCGGGCAGCCCAGCGCGGAGTCGGCGCGAAAAACCAGCGGATCGCTGAAGTCGTCATCCACGCGCCGATAGATGACATCCACGCGTTTCAATCCGTCCGTCGTGCGCATGTAAACGATGTTGTCGTGGGTCACCAGGTCACGGCCCTCGACAAGGTCAATGCCCATTTGCCGCGCAAGATAGGTGTGCTCAAAATATGCCGAGTTGAAGACGCCCGGGGTGAGGAGCACGATGTTCGGCTCCGGGCGGCCCTCGGGCGCCAGCGAGCGCAGCGTAGCCAACAGCAACTGCGAATAGTGCTCGATGGGCCGCACGCCGTACCGGGCGAAGAGCCGCGGAAAGGTCCGTTTCATTACCCGGCGGTTGGTAAGCATGTAGCTCACGCCCGAAGGCACGCGCAGGTTGTCTTCGAGGACAACAAACTCGCCATTGTTCAGGCGCAAAAGATCACTGCCGACAACCGCAACATAAACATTGCGCGGCACCTGCAACCCGCGCATCTGCCGCCGGTAATGTTTGCAGCTATAAACAAGATCGCGCGGCACTACGCGATCGTTCAGGATTTTGCCTTCGGAGTAGATATCGCGCAGAAACAGGTTCAGCGCGGTGATGCGCTGCGTGAGGCCGCGCTCGATGCGGTCCCACTCCTGCGCCGTCACCAGGCGGGGCAGCAGGTCGTAAGGAAAGATGCGCTCAGTCCCCTCGTCGCGACCGTAGACCGTAAAGGTAATGCCTTGGGTGAGGAAGGCGAGATCGGCCGATTGTTTGCGCCGCTGTAACTCGCCCGCGGGAAAGGTCGCCAGGTTCTCCGCCATGGCGAGATACTGTGGGCGCAGCTCCCCGTTTTGCGCGCGCATCTCGTCGTAGGCCTGGTCGAGCGGATAATCTCCGTAAAGCGGTTCCAATTCGATGGGATGACCTGCGCTCATATCAGTGCAAACTTTCGTTGCGGCGGATTCAGGATGTTGGCGGTTAGTGGCAGCGGCGAAGATGGCTCCGTCGCATTCGCGCAGCGCCGGCCTTTTTTGAGCAGGCTCCGCCTCTTACCGGTTTCTTCATTTCTAGCACAGGCCGGATAAGGAACCTATCAGGAAACCTGTGGACCACCGGCGATTGCACTTGTTGTCGCCTGCCGGCATGACGGGACGGTACGGCCATCCAGATCGTTTGCCCAGTTGCAAGCGGCGATTTTCTCTCGTCCACGCGCGCCCCGGTGCGATAGGCTGGTCGCTCAGGAGATTCTTCTTCATGTCCATCCTCCAGGCCCGATTCTCTGCCGGTCTTTCGCTGCTCACCATGGCCCTTGTTCTGGCGCCCTTACTTGCGCAAAAGCCTCCTATCCAGATCACCGCCGACCTTACGGACGCGCCGCGCAAGCTCTATCATGCCGAAATCGATCTTCCGGTCACAGCGGGCCCTCTGACGTTGATCACTCCGCAGTGGATTCCGGGCCATCACATGCCAAGCGGGCCGGCCAGCTCGATTACCGGGGTGGTCTTCACTGCGAATGGCCAGACATTGCCCTGGCGGCGCGACGACGTGAATCTATACGAGTTCCACCTCAACATTCCCCAGGGTGTGACCGCGCTGCACGCTCACCTGGACTGCATTGTCGCCTCACGCGTTTCGCAAAAGCTGACCGCACTCGAGTGGGAGACGCTTCTGCTCTACCCTGCCGACACGCCGGTGCGCGACATTCCCATTCAGCCGTCGATCAAGGTGCCAGCGGGCTGGGGCATCGGCACCGCGCTCACGCCGATCGATGCCGGCTCCTGGCCAGTACCCGCTGCGGGTGCAACAACACAATTTGCCGTGACGAATGTGGAACAGCTGGAGGACTCGCCAGTGCTGACCGGGCAGTATTTCCATGAGTATCCGCTGGCCCCGGAGATCACGCCCAAACACTATCTCGATGTAGCTTCTGATTTTCCCGAAGACGCAAATCTGCGGCCCGAGGTTCTGGCCGCAATTAACAACCTAGTGCGCGAGGCCGACGCACTCTACGCCTCGCATCACTACCACGTTTATCATTTTCTGCTCACGCTCTCTGACGCAGCTGGCGGCATGGGACTGGAGCACGGGCAATCGTCTGACAACGGCGTGGGTGAAAAAGGCTTTGCCGACGAAAGCCATGAGCTGGCCGACGCCGGATTGCTGCCGCACGAGTTCACCCACTCGTGGAACGGAAAATACCGGCGGCCAGAGGGCCTTTACCAGCCTGACTTCGCCACGCCGCAGCGCGGAGAGTTGTTGTGGGTTTACGAAGGCATGACGCAGTATCTGGGCAACGTGCTGGCGGCGCGAGCCGGCTTTGAGACACAGGCTCAATACCGCGACCTGCTGGCGCTGAGCGCTGCAAATCTTGACTACCGGCCGGGACGCGATTGGCGCTCGACTGAGGATACGGCGATCGCCGCGAGCATTCTGCGCACACCGACTCCATGGATGAACTGGAGACGCGGCCAGGACTACTACCAGGAAGGCGAGCTGCTCTGGCTCGATACCGACACGCTGATCCGCAAGATGACCGACAACAAGAAATCGCTGAACGATTTTGAGCGGATCTTCCTGGCCAAGGGGGGGAACACCGGGCCGCTGATCGTGCCCTACAAATTCGATGAGCTGGTCGCGGACCTGAACCAGGTTGCTGCGTACGATTGGGCCAGATTTCTGCACGACCGGATTGACAACATCAATCCACATGCCGATCTGGCCGGCATTGAACAGGGCGGATACAAGCTGGTTTTTCAGGACAAGCCCAGCGCATCGGAGCGCCTACTCGCGAGGTCGGGCAGCCCGCGGTCACAGGGCGTCGATTGCTGGTTTTCCATCGGTCTGCGCATCGGAAATGACGGAGCGATCTCCGATGTTCGCTGGGGTGGTCCGGCCGACAAGGCGCAGCTTGCGCCGGGTGAGAAGATCATCGCCGTGGACGGGCAAATCTTTTCTGCCGACGCGCTGCGCGAGGCCATCCGCGCCGCGAAAGACACCACGGAACCGATCCACCTGATCGTGCAGGCTGACTCGTATGTCTATCTCATCGATGTTGATTACCATGGCGGCGAACGGTACCCCGTGCTCGTGCGCGTCGACGGCACGCCAGACTACCTCGATGACATCACCAAGCCGCTGACGACCCCTGAGACAGCGGCGGCGAAAGCGGAGTAGCGCCGTTCTAGTTGCTGATCCCGTCAACCTGCCGCCTGATGGTCAGCGGCGGAGACTTTTGCGCGGCGTGCGCCTGCAGCGCCCTGGTCTGATCGTCAGTGCAGGCCGCGCCATTCTCTTGCATGCAGCTCAATGTGCCGTTGGTCGACACCAGGCTAAGGGATCCGATTCCTTTCAGATCCTGAATCACGCCCTGGGCATCGCCGAGCACCTGCTTGGCGTCGCCATCAGCGGTTTTGGCGTCGTTCGCGGCCGTTTGTGCGTCGCTGGCCGCCTGCTTCGCGTCGTTCACACCGCTTTTCAGGTCTTTATTCTTCGCGTCGGAGGCCAGCTGCTTCGCATCCGATCCCAATTGCTGACCGTCCGACTCCAGTTGTTGGCCGTCGGAACCGGCCTGCTGGGCGTCGCTCGTTGCCGACTTCGAATCCGTGACCACGGATTTTGCACCACTGAAGAGCTTTTTGATGCCCGAAAGGTCGTCGTTTAGGTCGGAAACGTCTGTGCTGGCGCAGGGCGTCTGTCCGTCCGCCTTCAGGCATGTGATTCCGTGTCCCGAAGGCATGTCGCCAGCGGCTCTGGCTTTCCGGTAACTATTCACGACCAGCAGAACCGCTCCCACCGCGCACACCACTACAACTGCCGAAACCACCTTCGCTCGCATTCTTCCTCCTTGATCTCGCAGATCTCCTCGAGCATGAGGAGTTCCGATGTCGTCTCACGGGGAGGGGTCGCGGGGAGCAACCGCCGTAAACGGTGCGGCGCGCGCGGGGAAGAGACCTAGCGGAAGAGTACATCAACTTGAGCGTGAACAGTCAAGCAAAATCAATATGCAGGTCAGGTTGGCCGCGCAATGGGATCGATGGCGCCTTTTCCCAAGCTCGACGCCCAGTTTAATCTGATAAGTCATGAGAATTCAGTCGAAGATGGATTGCACACGCCTCCGGTTCCCTGGCATGGTTGCCACCCTGTTGCTTTCGCTGCCTTTGAGCCTGGCGCAACAGCCCTCACCGCAAAATGCCGGCGAGGACTTTGTCCGCGCTCACTACACGAAGTATGAGTATCGGATTGCCATGCGCGACGGTGTGCACCTGTTTACCGCTGTTTATGTCCCGAAGCCATCGGCGTTTTCTGATGATCCCGGCCCATATCCCTTTCTGATGGACCGTACGCCCTACAGCGTGGCGCCCTACGGCGAAGATCGATATCCGGCCCACCTTGGCCCATCGGACGAGTTCGAAAAATCGGGCTACATTTTTGTTTACCAGGACGTGCGCGGTCGCTGGATGAGCGAGGGCCAGTTTGTGGAGATGCGCCCGCACATCGACGTAAAAGAATCGCCGAAAGACGTGGACGATTCCTCGGATACCTACGACACGGTTGAATTCCTGCTGAAGCATGTGCCGAACAACAACGGCAAGGTCGGGATCTGGGGCATCTCCTATCCGGGGTTTTACACTTCAGCGTCCATCATCGACTCGCATCCGGCCATCGTCGCGGCCAGCCCCCAGGCGCCCATGACCAACCTGTTTCTCGGCGACGACTCCTATCACGGCGGCGCATTCATGCTGTCAGCCACGTTTGGCTTCTATGCGCCGTTCTTCCACGCACAACAGAACCCGGTGCTTCCCGGGCCAACCATACCGTTCAACTTCGGTACGCCCGACAGCTACGAGTTTTATCTTCACGCCGGAAACATCGCGAATCTCGACCGCTACCTCATAACACCGACGTGGCTGTTCGACGACCAGTACAAGCACGATACCTACGATGACTACTGGCAGTCGCGCGATCTGTCGCAGCATATGAAGAATGTGAAGTGCGCCGTGCTGGTGGTGGGCGGCTGGTTCGATGCCGAGGATCTCGAAGGCCCCTATCGCACTTACTACGCGATTCAGAAGTTCAACCCCGAGGCGCCGATCACGCTCGTGGAAGGCCCCTGGGTTCACGGAGGGTGGGCACGCAGCGAGGGCGATCACCTGGGCGACGTGCAGTTCAACGCCAAAACCGCGGCATACTTCCGCACGAACATTCAATTCCCTTTTTTTGAACATTATTTGAAGGGCGAGGGTAAAGCGCTTCCCAAGGCAATCGTTTTTGAAACCGGGACGAATGTGTGGCGGCGCTACGACGAATGGCCGCCGAAGAACGCCAAACCGATGACGCTCTACTTCCATGCCGGCGGCAAGCTCAGCTTCGACCCTCCAGACGAAGCCGCGAGCGCGGATGAGTACGTGAGCGACCCGAACCATCCAGTGCCGTTTGTGAGATACACCACCGACACGGTGCCGCAGCGTTACATGGTCGATGACCAGCGCTTCGCCAGCTACCGGCCAGACGTTGTGACGTATGAGACGGAGCCGCTGAGCGAAGATGTGACCATTGCGGGCCCGATTTCGCCTCAGCTGAAAGTGGCCAGCACCGGCACGGACTCGGATTTCGACGTGAAGCTGATCGACGTCTACCCCGACCAGGACGCCGACGCCCAGGGAACGCCCGCGCCGAACAAGCGCATCCTCGACGCGCCGCCGCTGCACATGGGCGGCTATGAGCAACTCTTGCGTGGCGAACCCTTCCGCGCCAAATTCCGCAATAGCTGGGAAAAACCGGAGCCACTCACACCCGGCAAAGAAACTTCCATCGACTTCACAATGCCTGACCTTTACCATACTTTCCGTAAAGGCCACCGCATCATGGTGCAGGTGCAAAGCTCGTGGTTCCCGCTCACCGACCGCAATCCGCAAACGTTCACCGACATTCCCTACGCAAAGCCGGAGGATTTCAAGAAGGCCACCGAAGAGATCTACCACCAGAAGGACGCCGCCTCAGGGGTCGAGGTGCTGGTGATGCCGCAGCCGTAACTGGAGAGGTTTTGCGGACGCGAGCAGAGCGGGAAGCGGCGCGCTTCTGGCCGGAGGCCGGCGTCAAACCGCGATCACGCGAATGTCGCTTGCAGCGAACGCGCGCGCGGCTTCATCGGAAATGGCGTCGTCGGTGATGAGCACGTCGATGTCGCGCGGAGGACAGATCACGGCGGGGCTCACCATGCCCATCTTGCTCGAATCGGCGACTACGATCACTTCCCTCGCCTGCCGGGCCATCACGCGCAGCACCGCGGCTTCTTCCGGTTCGATCATGGTTGCGCCGCGTTCGGCATCCATGCCCGTGACGCCGAGGAAGAGGCGATCGAGTACGAACATATTCAAGGTTTCAATCGCCGCCGGCCCGATCAGCGAATAAGCGCCCGCCCAGCGCATCGATCCGCCGGTCAGCGTGGTTTCGAGCGCTGTAATCGAGCTCAGCTCCATGCCGATATTTACGGCGTTGGTGATGATATGAATGCCGGAGCGGTGGCGAAGCTGGCGCGCAATCAACGTCGTGGTGGTTCCGGCCGCCAGACCGATGGTCTCGCGTTCCTTCACCATACCGGCCGCAGCCCGCGCGATGCGCTCCTTCTCGCCAGCAAAGCGCTCTTCCCGCACCTGGAATGAAGCGTCGAAGCGAAAAGGTTCATAGACCGCTTTGCCCGCCAGCATCGCGCCGCCGTGCGTGCGATAAACCAGCCCCTGTTCTTCCAGGCGCGCCAGGTCGCGGCGGATGCTGGCAGGCGATGCCGTCAGTTCCGTCGTCAGGTCGTCTACTGAAGCCTTGCCATGGTGCAGGAGCAGGCGTACGATTTCCTTCGCGCGTTTGTCGGTCTTGGAAGACATTCCGTCGATTTATCCGGCAGGCTGGCTTTCCGTCATTGTACGAGAGCTCCGTTGCCGCCCGCACCGGCAATCGCATCCAGGTTCTTCCGCAGCCTGCGCACCTCGTCTTCTCGAACCACGTATCGCGCCAGCCCATCGGAATGCGTACTGAAGACCACTGCATGATTCCAGAAATGCACGGGACTGTTCACACGCGCTCGCAGCGCCGCATGCACTTCGCTCACTCCCGATTTCTCTATGAATTCCCGCACATTGTTGTGCCGGATGCCGCCCGCCCCCACCAGCGCGATGCGGCCGCGCGCAGTCTGAACCAGCTCCGCAATCCTTTTGGCGCCCCGAATGCCATCCGTCTCGCCCCCTGAGGTCAGAATCCGTTCTGCGCCGCATGCGATCACATCTTCGAGCGATCGCTCGAGCCCCGCCGACACATCGAACGCGCGATGGAAGGTCACTTTCATCGGACGCGCGGCAGCCACCAGCTCGGCGGTCCGCTTCACATCCACCTTCCCTTCGGGAGTCAGCAGTCCAAGTACAACACCCGTTGCGCCCAGTTTGCGGGCCTGCTCCACGTCGTCGCGCATCACATTCAATTCTTCGGCCGAATAGGAGAAATCGCCTGCGCGCGGCCTGATCATCACAAACACGTCGATCGAAACAGCGGAGCGCGCTGCGCGAATCAGGCCGGCGCTCGGAGTGATTCCGCCTTCGCGGAGCGACGAGCACAGTTCAATCCGCTCCGCTCCGCCGGCTTGCGCGGCAATCGCCGACTCCACTGAATCGACACAGATCTCAAGCAGCATGGTGGTCTAGCCCCATTGTCTCAAAACCGCGGGCATCAGCCGGGCCGCGCACCCGGGCGGCCATCGGAAGGCGAAGCGGAATCCGCGCAGCATTCCGCTCCGCCTTTCCGTCAGAAGTTGTAATGCAGCGAAAACTGCAAATGACGCTCGGTGGAGCGAGGGTTTTGCAGCGAGACGTTGCCGAACGTGCTATCGGTAATGCCCGTATCCGGGTTTCCGTAGCTCACAATATTAAACGCGTTGAAGGCGTCGAATCGGAATCCGATCACCTGCTCTTTATAGGTATGGAAGTCTTTGAACGCCGACAGGTCGGTATCGAAGAATCCCGGCCCGCGCAGCGCCCCATTGCTCTCGCTGCCGAAGGCATTGTTCGCCGGAACACCAAATGCGCAAGTGCCGTTGTCGACCCCCGCGACCAGGCACGGCGTCGCCGATGGATCGGTTCCCAGCCAGTTCTGGTTGTTGCGGCCAACGACTTTCAAATGGCGATATTGGTTCACGCGGTTTACTCCGTAGCTATTGGAGTTGTTCGATCCGCCGCTAATTGTCTCCGGAAAGCCCGAATAGCCCACGATCGCCGTCGAGAGCTTCCAGCCTCCGACGATCTCATCGGTAACGCGGTTGGCCCCGGAAAGAAACTGCTGACCGCGCCCGACCGGGACAGCATAGACGCCGGTGGCCGAGATGTCGTGATGCACATCGTAGCCGGCCGGACCGTAGTCTGCGGCGCTGTTGTAATAGTTCTGGAATGCGCCGCTGAAGCCGTTCACGTTCAACGCATAATTGCCCAGGCTGTTGGTCATTGCCTTGCCCCAGGTGTAGTTCACGGTGTATTCCAGCCCGTGGCTCAGGCGCTGGCGCAACACTGCTTGCAGCGCGTTGTAGTTCATCATGGCGCGCGATTCGGTGATCAGCAGGCCGCCGTTGCCGCCAACACCAAGCGCCGAATCGATCCCGTTTACGCCAATGTATTTGCTGTTGTAGAACGGCGCTGAGGTTTGCACATTATTCACGGTCCACTGGTTTACGTTGCCGTAGTCTTCAATGTGCTGGCCCATTTCGCCCAAATAACCTACCTGCAGCGACGCAGTGTTGGTCAAGGCGTACTCCGCTGTCAGGTTCCATTCCTGCACATATGCCGGCTGAATGTTCTGCGGATATGCGGTGTACCCGTTGTTCGAACTGCTGTACTGCACGCTGGTGTCGGAAGCGGTAAAGCCCTCCTCGGCTGTGTTCGGCGTGGGCACCGATGTAGCGGTCGGGGCGCTGACCGAGAAACCGGCTGCCTGCAGGAACGGCGCGATGGCGGTCAGGCGCTGGTTGAACGAGTTGCCTTCGAAGAAGCTTTCCGCGCCATATCCGCCGCGGATCACCCAGCGGTTGGCCGGCTGATACGCGAAGCCGAGGTGCGGCATCCACTGGCGGAAGTTCGGCTGATAGCAGGCGAGATTGCTGCAGATTGCCGCGCCGGGCAGAGCCCCGACAGGAAGATGGCCGGCATACTCGATCTGCCCTGTCGTCAAATTAATGTTCCCGGTCCGGTCCTGCTCCTCGACCCATGGCTCGTCGTATTCATAGCGAAGACCATAGATCAGGCTCAGGTTGGGAAGCACCTTGTAGTTGTCCTGCGCAAAGCCCGCCACGCGCCACTGCCGCTGGCCCACGTTGACACTGGAAAGCGTCACTCCTCCCGACGATACGCGATCGAGCACGAAGTCCGCCCCTCCGTAGCCGCCCGAGCCGTTTCCGTTTGCCGTGAAGGCGCCGCTGTAATTCAGCGAGCCAAGGTATCCATCGTTGTTGCCGGTGGGGTAATTGTTCTGGTAGCGCTTGGCGTCGATTCCCAGGCTGATGAAATGGTGCCCACGCTGCCAGGTCAGCACGTCGCCGTAGGTGTAGGTGTTGTCGATCACGCCGCCGTTGTAGGCCGGCGTGCCCACGCCGCTGATGCCGCCGCTGATGCTCTGGAAGGTGAAGCCGTTGAACCGTTGGTTTGGAAATGAAATGCCGACTTTGGAGTTGCCTGCGGTGCCAAAGAATCCCGTCGAATCCTCGGGAAAGCCCTGGTCCCAATCGGTTCGCGTGAAGCCGGCGTGACCCTCGTTAACCAGCGACGGCGAGAAGGTGTGGACCCACATCAAACCGCTAAGCCAGGTGGGGTAGAGATTGACGCCGGCGAAGCTGATGGCCAGCACCGGGACTGATCCGTCATACGCGTGCGAGTTGGAATAGAACCCGGTCAGCTTGTCCCTGGCGCTGAAATCGTATTCGAGTTTCACGTCGCCCTGGTTGTTGCCCTTGTAGCTCGGGTTTGGAGCTTCATAATTGTCGTCCGCGATGCCGTCTGTGGGAGTGAGACATTTGCCGCCGGCAGGCGTGGCCGGATTGGAACCGCCGCAATCGGGATAAAATTTCGAATTGGCGAAGAGGAATTTAGCCACCGGATTGACGATGGGAACGTTCTGGTCATTTGCATACGGCTTGAAGTTGTTTTCCGGATCGTACAGCTGGATGGGGGAGGAAGCCGTCAAAAGCGCCGAAAAGTTGCCGTGTTGCATCGCATCGGGGAAGACGCTGGCGAAGTTGTATCCACCCACATGCCAGCGGGCTCCCAGGTAGTCGGCAAAGAAGAACAGCTTGTCGTGAATGATGGGTCCGCCGACATCGCCGCCAAACTGCGAAAAGGAATAGGGGCTTGTGGGGGTGGGCGCCGGCTGGCCTTGCGCGTTCAGTGTCTGGCCGTGCAGATATGAGTTCGCGTCGAAGCGGTAATCCTGAACGTAGCCGTAAGCCGAGCCGTGAAACTGGTTGGTGCCGCTCTTCAGCACGCTGATCACGGCTGCGCCGTTCACGTTGCCGCTGTCAGTTGCCGCATCGGCCGTGACCACCTTCATCTCCTGCAATGCTTCCGGCGCCGGGCTGTACGAGATCAGGTTGTTGTACGTCTCGTTCATGTCGATTCCGTCGAGCGTGTAATTGTTCGCCTGCGCGCGGTTGCCATCCATGTTTGGCGTGTCGACATAGTAGGTGCTTCGCTCAAAACTTGTCGTGCCGGAGGTCCCTGCGGTGTCGACTGCGCCCGGCACATACAAGGTCACTGCGGAGAAGTCGAGACCGTTCAGCGGCAGATTCGAAATGGTGTTTGCCGTGAAGGTCGAGCCCAGAGCCAGGCTGTTCGTTTCCAGAATGGGGGCCGCGGCCGAAACGTTCACGCTCGCTGTGGCTTTGCCCAACACGAGCTTTACGTCGATTTTCGCGGTCTGCTGCACTTCCAATGTGAACGGCGGCAACACGGTGCGTTCAAACCCGTTTGCCTGCACGGTCACTTGATAGTGCCCGATGGGCAGGAAATTGATTTGATATAGCCCGCCGCTGCTCGTCGTTGTGGCTGTGGCAACTCCGGTATCGAGGTTGGCGGCAACCACGCGCGCTCCGGGAACCACTGCGCCGCTCGGGTCAGTGACTTCGCCTGTAATGGAGCCAGTGACGGTTTGGCCGGCGGCCAGAGAAGCACACAGAGCCAGCGCGCATCCGAAGAACACACGGGGAATCGAATTCATATTCATGGGGACCTCACAGGGAAAAGGGTTGGCCGTCGCACCGGACTGGCGGGATCTCGAGGAGGCAGATTCTGTCGTCTTTTTTACCCGGGGATGGAGAATCCTGCCCCGCTGATGAGGAACATTAGATGAACAATGATCGAATTGTCAATAAAAATGATCATTTTAGTCAAAAATCATGCAAAGTGACTCATTCCAGACGCCTGCGTGGCGCGACAGTTTTGATGTCGGCGGATGGTTCCACAGGTAGGGGATACCGGTCTGCAGCAGGTGATTACCCATCGTCCAACTCAAATCGTCTGAGGCGACACCGACTCCGTCATGAACGTAGTTGGGCTGCGCGACATCGACTCAGGCTGCTTGAACGCGTGGAACGCCACAATGCGCAGCTTGAAAAGGGGACGGAATGCCGCGATCTCCGTCCCCCGATCTGCTGAGAGGCTGCTCAGAGAATCAGAAGGTGATCTTTGTGTAGAACTGCATCTGGCGCGGATCGCCATAGGCGCTCGCCGTGCCGAAAGAACCCTGTCCGGTGGGTGACCAACTGGTGTTGATGGTGATCACGTTGGGGTGGTTGAAAACATTGAAGGCTTGCGCGCCGAGCTTGAAATCCGCCCATTCGCGGATAGCGAAGCCCTTCTCCACGCTCATGTGGAAGGCGACTTCCTTGGGATCACGCAGGCTGCCCACCGAAGCGGTCCCGAAGTATCCCCATGCGGGGTGCGTGAAGTTCTGGAAGGAATAGAGGGGCGCCTGTCCGGGTTTGCCGTCAGTGCTATGGCTGCGAACCAGTCGCCCCGCGGCGTTTGGCCTTGTTGCAAGGCCGCTGCTGTAAGAAGGCGTCTGGGCGAATCCGCTCTCGACTAGACCGTAGGAATCGAAGTTCCAGCCGCCAAGCAAAGCGCGCGCAAGGTAGTTGGAAGAGTTGTTGAACCACGGCACGTTATAGACCAGCGAATAGACGAACTCATTGGGCCGATCGTAATCCGGGCGTCCGTACTCACCCATGGGGTTGTTGGAGTTCTGAAAGCTGCCGCTGGAGCTGTACGCAACCTGCGTGCCCGACGCGTTTACATCGCCCAGCGCCTTGCTGAAGGTGTAGGAGACGTGCGTGGTCAGGCTGTGCATTTTCTGCACGTAGCCCACGAGCAGGCCGTTGTAATTGGCGACGCCGAGACTGACGCCGGTAGTGATTCCGGCGTAGCCGGCGTATGGGCGGTAGAAGTTGCTGATGGTGGGAGTCGCGGTGTAGGTTGTGCCGTTGACGGTTACCGAAGATGCTGCGTTGATGCACGGATCGTACTGGAATCCCGATCCAGGCTGAGTCCAAATGCCGAAGTTGCCTGACGCTGCCTCTGCCTCGCCCTGGGTGGCGCAAGCCGCGTCGCCTGCCGAGGTTCCATTGAGGTAGAAGTTTGAGTCCCACTGATTGGAGAAGATGTGTTGGGTAATCATGCCGGCGTAGCCCAAGGAGACGACGCCGCCCGGGGCTACCTCTCTCTCCAGTGTCAAGCTGAAGTTTCGGATGGATGCCGGTTGGTAATGGGGGTTGGTGGCGCTTAAGGAAGTCAGGCCAGGCGCGTTCGGTATCGCTCCGGATCCGCTTCCCGAAGGATTGGTGAACTCTGTCGCGTTGTAAGTCGGCTGCTGCACAAACGGAATATTGGTGAGCAGGTTGGAAGTTTGCAGCAGGCTGACCTGCGTATATCCCA
>Ga0335074_10003342_pt1 | contig 21872 bp, 15 predicted proteins | sample Lox_Sample_23_FD_206715 | JGI IMG/M metagenome (GOLD analysis project Ga0335074, IMG submission 206715) | Soil microbial communities from Loxahatchee National Wildlife Refuge, Florida, United States - Lox_Sample_2.3 | ecosystem: Environmental > Terrestrial > Soil > Wetlands | place: USA... | reverse complement strand
CCGGGCGGCGCGCGCGCAAGCCGCGAAAGCCAACAAGGTGAGCGCCATTCTAAAAGATGTGTTGTCTTCGGCGGCGGGCCACGGGGATGTGACCGTGATGCAAATGCTGGAGGAAGCCGAGCCCAAGCTGCAGCGAGCTTGGGCCGATGATCCGCAAACCGAAGCGGAATTGCGTTTGAACCTGGGCGCGAGCTATGTCACGCTGGAGAAGCCGGATCGCGCGAGGGCGCAATTGCAGCGCGCGCTTACCCTGTTCGAGAGAGAAGGGGACTACCGGGGGGCGGCGATCACGCTGTATATCGAGGGGCAGAACCGCGACGAACTCGGGCAGATCGCGCGCTCGATTGCGCTCTACCGGCAAGGGCTGGACGATCTTTCGAAGCTAGGCAAAGACGCGCCGAAGCTTTGGCAATTCCGGCTGAACTTGATGATCGCCGGCAGCCTGGTGGTGCTCGATCGGTTCGCAGAAGCGCGGCCCTGGCTGCTAGCGGCACTCGAAACCGGCGCGGACGCCAAAGCGGACGCGTGGGAACTGGCTACCGCGGACGCGCGTTGGGGCTCGCTTCTGGCCGGGGAAGGAAAGTTCGCTGAGGCCGAACAGATGTTCGAAAAGGCGTTGCTTCAGGCGCCGCGGAACTCTCTGGTGGCCCAGGTAGTGCGCGGAGATCGCATCGTGGCGGCTGGATACCGTGGGGATTTCGTGCGGGCGCGAGACCTGGCGCGCGAGGACTGCGAACGCTCGTTGCAGACGCCAGGGCCGGCTCGCGTGGAAAGTTCCATCCGATGCCTCGCCTGGGCTCGTTATCGCGCGGAAACCGGCGAGATCCAGCCGGCGGTCGTGCAGGTGCGCGACGAACTTCCCAAGATCAGAAAAGTCTGGAATAGAGAGAGCGATTATTTATGGGTGCCGCTCGCATTCGCGGCACATGTGATGCTGAAGGCAAATCAGTTCCTAGAGGCGGATGGCTATGCGCGGGAGGCTCTCCACGCGGCGGATATTGCCGGATCACCCGCGCACAACCCGTGGCGCGCGGAAGCTACAGAGCTACTGGGAAGCGCGCTCCTAGGGGAGCGGAACGTAGCCGCAGGAGAACGGCTACTGTCCGAAGCGCAGCGCATGTATGCGCAATGCGGTCCGGCCTGGTCGGCAAGCGCGAGGCGGCTGGCGGAGGCCACCCGGCCCTTTTCGGACAAAGCCCCGGCGCCGTAGCTGGCGTGACTGCGATGGCTCGCCTCTAGGCTCGGTGTATACTATAGCCACTATGACGCGCTGCGCTTGTGCTGCATCGTTACTCTTTGTGGCAGTCTGGATGCCGGCAACCGCCCAGACGGAATCGACCAGCACTCTCATTCTCAACCGCGCTGCCGAACTCCTGTCCAACGAATCGCATTGGAACCGGGCCGATACCCGCGAGTGTCCGCCGCACTGGGACAGGCCATCGTTTTGCGTGGCCTGCAGTTCGCATATGCGGGCAGACGGCAAAAAGCGATTGTCTGCTCGCGGCGCCAGCCAGCTATCCGCTGATCTGCCGGAATAGCCAGAACAGGAACCCCGCCAGTATAATTGACGCCGGCAGCGTGAGCACCCAAGCCATCGCCAGGTTGCGCACCGTGCCCCATTGCAATCCGGAGTTATTGGCCGCCATTGTGCCGGCGACCCCCGACGACAGCACGTGCGTGGTGCTGACCGGCATGCCGAACCAATCCGCCGCGCCGATGGTGGCCATGGCGGTGATTTCCGCTGCCGCGCCTTGCGCGTAAGTCAGGTGATCTTTGCCGATCTTCGAACCCACTGTAACCACGATGCGCTTCCAGCCGACCATGGTGCCCAAGCCCAGCGCCATCGCCACCGCGACCTTCACCCAGAGCGGGATGAACTTGGTGGCATTGTCGATCTCTTTCTTGTAATTCTGGAGGACCGCGGCCTCGCTGGCCGTGACCGCTGGACTGCCGGACTTGTGGATCAGGCGCAATGCCTCGCTCGCGACGTACATGTCGTTGCGGAAATTCGGTGTGCGGTCGGCCGGAATGTGCTTCAGTTCCTTATACAGCGCCATCTCGGTGCCGATGTTGTTGATCAGCGAGCGCAGCGCCAGCATGGTATTGGGAGTGAACTGGCGGGTGCGGATATAATCGGTCACATCGCTGCGCGCGTCGCCGCTAACGGCGGCCGGCGAGACGTAACGCGACAGCACATCCGCCGCCTGCTGCGACGCCACCACAAACTGCTGCGATTGGCGCGCGGTGACGGCGTGGTTTAGCGCGTACGCGGTAGGCACCGTTCCGATCAGGATCAGCATGATCAGTCCCATGCCTTTCTGGCCGTCGTTGGAGCCGTGCGCGAAGCTCACGCCCGTGCAGGTCAGCACCAGCAGCGAGCGAATCCACAACGGTGGAGGTGCATCGCCTGCGGGCGCCATATACAGGCGTTTATCGGGGATGATCAACTTGCAAACCAGCAGCAGCAAACCCGCGCACACGAACCCGACCAGCGGCGAAATCAGCAGGGTCTTGCCGATATTGGCCGCCTGGCCCCAATCCACGCCGCTGGTTCCGGTCTTCACCGCCATGAGTTGATTGGCGAGGCCGACGCCGATAATCGATCCGATCAGCGTGTGTGAACTGGAGTTGGGCAGGCCGAAATACCAGGTTCCCAGATTCCAGATGATGGCCGCCACCAATAGCGCAAACACCATGGCGAATCCCGCGCCGCTGCCGACCTGCAAAATCAGTTCGACGGGCAGCAGCGAAATGATGCCGAACGCCACCGCGCCGGTGGAAATCACCACGCCCAGGAAGTTGAAGAATCCCGACCAGACGACCGCGATGTGCGGTTCGAGCGAATGCGTGTAGATGACGGTCGCCACCGCGTTGGCGGTATCGTGAAAACCGTTGACGAACTCGAATCCCAAGGCCGTGAGTAGAGCGATGCCCAGCAGGAGGTAGGCGAACGCTGTGGCGCTGCGCGCTCCCGAAAGATCCGACAGCAGATTGATGAGAGCATAGCCGATTCCGGAAACTAGAATGACGCCGAAGACCAGCATGCCCGCTTTGCTGGGCGATTTTTCCAGCTTCGCATGTACCGCAGCTGTTGCCGCGCTTGCCATAAACAGTCCTCCGTTAGAGCGAATAACGCAGCATACAACACGGCGGCAACGCTTGGATTACAGGAAAGTTACAGTTGCGTTAAGGACTGCGCGAATGTTAGTTGGTCCACGGCCCGCGGCCGGAGTTATGTTTGCGCATGTACACTTGAAACTTCTTCTTGGCGCGCTGCATTTTGTAATTGCGATACCAGCCGCGTACGTCGTACATGCTGAAAGAAGGCAGGCGGGCCTTTAAATAAAGCAGGCCGAACAACATCCCGCCCAGGTGCGCGATGTTGCTGACGCCGCTATTCTGCGAGCCCATCGCCGAAAGCAATTCAATGGCACCGTAGATCATCACGAAATATTTCGCCTTGATCGGAAACAGGAAGGCAAATAGGATGGTCACGTCCGGATACAGGACGCCGAAGGCCAGCAGCAATCCATAAATGGCGCCCGATGCGCCGATGGTGCTGACACCGAAAGGTGGCGCCATCGACGCGCGGCCGAGCAGGGCGTTCACCACCACGTCGCACACGCCCGCGCCGATGCCGCACAGAAAATAATATTTCAGGAACCGCCGCGTGCCCCAATCCTTTTCGAGCGTGATGCCGAACATCCACAGCGTGAACATGTTGATCAGCAGATGCCACAGTCCGCCGTGGAGGAATAAGTAAGTGGCCAGTTGCCAGATACGCAGGCCATGCAGGACGTGATATGGAGATAGCGCGAACCAATCGAAAATCCGTGCGAGTAAGAACTCATCGCGGGCCAGCAGGAACGTAAGCACGAAGATGCTGCAATTGGAGATCAGCAGCCATTTCACTCCGCTGGGAAAGTAGCTGGAAGAGAAACTGAAGTATGATCCGTACCTGATACTGCGACGCATCGGTGGCCCTGAAATTAGGATAGCATCGGCGGACTGATCCAGCGTTCGAGTTTATGGTTGATGTCCTGCCCTCCGCGGAAAAATAATCATAGCCAAACAATCCGGATTTTTCGCATTTCCAAGTTGAGGGGAAAAACACCCAATCAAAAGGAAACTGGTGAAAAAATGCGTAATATATCGGGTTTGTGTGCAGGGATTCTGAGCTTGGCCACGGCGGCGGCACTTTCGGCCGCGCAGCCTGCGTTCACTTCGCTTTACAACTTCGGGAACACTCCCGCCGACGGTATCCGTCCCGGATCCGCCCCGGCCCTTGGCGCCGGCGGAGTTCTATATGGCACCACAGCGGGCGGTGGAGGCCCTCTCAACGAAGGCACCGTGTATTCACTCACGCCCCCTACATCTCCGGGCGGTTCCTGGACCGAATCCGTGCTCTACGTCTTCACGGGCGGCGTCGACGGCTTCGCGCCGGTCGCGGGCGTCATCGTTGGTCCTGATGGCGTGCTATACGGAACAGTCGCGAACGGTGGAATGTCCTCCGTGGGCGCCGTGTACTCATTGACGCCTCCAGAATCACTCGGCGGAAGCTGGACGTTTGCCCTGTTGTACAGCTTTACCGGCACCGATGGCGACGGCGTCAATCCCGCTTTCAGCCTGACCCTCGGCAGCGGCGGCGTGCTCTACGGCGTAACGTCGGCCGGCGGAAGTACCAACGACGGCACAGTCTATTCACTCGCACCGCCGGAGGTCCCCGGAGGGGCTTGGACCTATACTCTGCTGTATTCCTTCAGCGGCCCGGACGGTCAGTCGCCCAACAGCCCGGTCGTGATCGGGGCGGGCGGGGAACTCTACGGCGTTACGATGCATGGCGGCAATGGCAGCTTCTCGCGGTGCAATAATCGGCACGATTTTGGCTGCGGCTTGGTCTACTCGCTGACTCCTGCCGGGGACGGTTCTTGGACCGAAGCTACGCTTTATGAGTTTCTGGGCAGCAGCGACGGGCAATGGCCCGGGGACTTGATCATGGACGCGAGCGGAACGCTCTACGGCGCGATGTACGGCGGAGTTTATGCGCTGGCGCCGCCCTTGTCGCCCGGCGGAACCTGGACCGGGACGAAGGTGCAGAACTTCCCGGGGATCGCTGATCTGGCACCCCTCGGCCTCTGTATGGCTCCAAATGGAGTGATCTATGGGCTCACCTACGAAACTACCAATAACGGTGGCGGGATCTTATTCTCGTTGACCCCGCCGGCCGCGCCGGGCGGCGCGTGGACCAAGCGCACTCTGTGGCAATTCTCGCCTTTCAATGTTCCGGATGGGGGGACCAGCCCGGTAGGTCTTATCCTCACGACCAACGGCGCGGGCAAGGTGCTGCTTTATGGCGCGACTTCCGCCGGCCCGAACGGGATGCAGGACTACGGCATGGTCTTTTCGCTGAAGCCGTAATCGGCGCGCGGACGGAGTCGCTTGCCGCACGCATCTGGGTAGGGGCTCATTCCCCCCCCCCCAGGTCATAAGTGCGTAGACGCCCTGGCGCCCGCAAACTCAAATCGAGACAGGAATATCATCATGAACAAAACCACACCTTTTACGCTAGCCATGATCGCCATGGCCCTTATCGCATGCTCTGGCGCCGTCGCCAGAGCCCAGTACATCTTCGTGGAACTGAACGTACCCGCCGTGAATGCGGCCTCTACGACGGTGTATGGTATTAGCAATGACAACCTGATTACGGGAACCTTTAGTGATAGCGCCAACGGCACTGTCTATGGCTTTACCTTCAATCCCAATGCAGATGTTTGGCAATATCCCATCAGCGACCCCAACGGACTTGGCACCACCTGGGTGACCTCCAGCAATACGGCCGGAACTATTGTCGGATCGTACGTCAACAAGGCCGAGCTGACACTTGGCATGGTGGACAGAGAGGGAACCTTTTCGGGTATAAACGCGGCCGGATGTGACGAAGGCACTACCTCCATCTACGGAATCAATGACTCCACGACTCCGGCCATGATCGGTTGGTGCCTCCACAATGGCCAACCCGTTTCCTGGATAGGCTCTCCGCAGAACGTCACCTTCTCCTGCCCCGGTGCAGTGGCGACGGAGGTCGCGGCTATCGGCAACTGGCTGATCTCAGTGGGCACCTTTTACACCAGTGCCACCGCCGCCAACGGATTTATCGCCACCGATTCCGGAACCTGTACCACGTTCAACCACCCTGGGGCCTATGCGACCTGGCTCGCGGGCATCAACGATTACGGCACCATAAGCGGCACCTATATGGCGCATGCCAATGGACCCCAATCCGGCTTTCTGACCAACGGAAACGGTACGTTCACTACCATTGACTACCCCGGTGCGAAGACAACCGTTCTGGGGCAAGTCAACAACAACGGCTGGTTCGTTGGCAACTTTATAGACCCGCAGGGAATCACCCATGCGTTCTACGCCCTGCCGGCGAACTAAGCGGTCGCGCCGCGCCTATGGCCGTGGTTGCGGCGAGTCAACCATCTGAGTTTGAGCCGCGTCCCGTTAGGGCAAGGCTAACCCCGCTTACAGGCCGGGCTGCATTACAGAGTGAGCACGGCCCGGAACCGCGCGTTGCCGCTCATCATGCGCTCATAAGCTTCCGTAGCTTTCTCGAGCGGAAATACTTCGTTCATGGATCGCACCCCCGCAAGCGCGCTGAATGCCAGCGTGTCTTCGGAATCGATGGATACGCCCGAATACCAACCTCTGATTCCCGTGGATTTTCCAATCAACGCGGCGGGCACGATCTCCATCTGCATGGCCGCGCCGATGGCCATTAACGTTCCGTTCACGCCCAGGCCGGCGAGCGTCGCAGCCATGGCGTCGCCCGCCGTGACGGTTGCCAGGACGGCTTTCGCGCCACCCAACTTCGCCAATTCGGCGCTGGGATCTTGTGCCCGGCTATCGATGTACCGCCAGGCGCCCAGCGATTTCGCGAACTCCGCTTTATCCTGTCCGCGCGCGATGGCCACCGTGCGGAAACCCATCTTGGCGGCGAACTGCACGCCCAAATGTCCCAGGCCCCCCAGGCCCAGAATCGCCACCAAATCGCCCGGACGCGCGCCGCAGTTGCGCAGGCAGTTGAAAGTAGTGACGCCGGCGCACATCAGCGGCGCCGCATCCGCCGCCTGCAGTTCGTCGGGCACCCCCGCCAGAGCTTCGGCCCGCGCTACAGTATATTTGGCATAGCCGCCATCGGCGGTGATTCCGGTGATGTGGGTAGCTGTCTGGCAGGCGAAAAAAGTTCCGCGGCGGCATGGATCGCAATACCCGCAGTAACCGCCGTTCCAACCCACTCCGGCGCGCTGGCCCGGCTTCCAATTCAGCACACCCGCGCCCACAGCGTCCACCACGCCGATGACTTCGTGACCGGGAATGCGTGGGTATGCGATTCCCGGCCAGTGTCCTTCCTTCACCAGCGAATCGCTGTGGCAGACTCCGCAAGCCTGCACTTTGATTCGCACCTGACCCGGTCCGGGATCGGGTATTTCACGCTCCACCAACTCCAGAGGTCCGCCCGCGCGGCGAACCTGCACTGCGCGCATCTTTGCCATAAATCCTCCAATCTCGAATTCTGGCACACTCGCTACCGCCATCGGCGAGCGCCGCTGGCGCCGGTTTGTAGCAGGATGTACAATGCGAGTTCATGCCGCAAACTCCAGGCCGCCTTGTGGAAAAAGCGTCGAGCAGGTTAAGGAGAAAAGGCAGCGGAGATGGACGGCGTTGCGAAGCGTCCTCAAGTCGTTTAATGCGGCACGCCGGGGCGCCAATGGTGAGCGACGACCTACTTGTTCAGCGTGCACTCGGTCCTCGACCATACCCGGGCGTGGAACGCGAAACCACGGCATGGACTCAGTTGCAGCCCGGCAATATGTTGTTAACGAAAGCACCCGGCACGGCGGAGTGGGGGTAAGGTCGAGTCGGCCGCGAGCCGGAACGGGAATTCCGATTGAAAAAACAGAGGGGGAAATGTCACAAAAGAATAGGCAACTCACATCACCAGCCCGCCGTGTTGTCACCGGTGGGCGCGCGCTAGCTATAGCTAGCAAGGGAGGCTCAGGCTGCCTGATCGTACTGGCAGGTTTATGCATGTATCTGTTTGAGCCCGTCGCAGCCATGGCCGCTACTGAGCCGGCCATCACTGCCGTGACGGCAGACTATTCGACAGACCAACCTACCATCACCATCGTGGGCGAGGGCTTTGGGACTAGCGCACCTACCGTCAAGCTGGACGGCACTTCGCTGGAACTCTCGAGCCACACATCGACTTCCGTCACAGCGTTTCTGCCAACCAGCCTTTCGCCAGGGTCCTACAAACTGACTCTCACCAATACTGCGGCGAGTTCCGTAGGCACTTTCGACGCGACCCTCGGTGCGGCCGGCCCTGCAGGACCCGCCGGGCCTACAGGACCCGCCGGGCCTACAGGACCCACCGGCGCAACTGGTGCTCAAGGTCCTGCCGGTCCGGCTGGGCCGCAAGGGGCTACTGGGGCGACCGGATCACAGGGACCGGCGGGACCTACCGGGCCTGGCGGGCCGCCAGGCCCCGTGAACATCTATTACACGGCGAGTTTTCCCTCGGTGACACTTACGACCTCCATGAGTAGCCTTCTATCTCTGTCGCTGCCCGCCGGCTCGTATTGGATTTCGGCGAAAGTGGTTCTTAACAACCCCAACTCGAGCGCGGGCCAGCCCAACGGCAACTGCGAAATAAATAGCGACTTTTACTCTTATGCCACTCTTACGGTAGTACAGGGCTACGGAACGATGTCGCTAGGATCCGCGCAGACCTTCAGTACAACATCATCCGTCTCGCTCAATTGCAGCTACACCGCGTCCTACGACAGCACTGACGGGTTGTCCGCGAGTTTTATGCAACTGACTGCGCTACCGGTGACCAGCATCACGTCGCAGTAACTGTGGGCTGAACCGGTCACCCGCCTCCCGTACGCCCGCGCGGCCCTACGGTGCGCGGCGTCCGGCACGCCGTTGGCGAACGTTACGGACTCTTTCCAGGTGCCGCGCTCCATGAAGGCTAACACAAAATCGCGTGCGGCGATGATTACTTCTGCGTTCGCAATCGCTTCCTGACTCGTTCGACCATCGGCCGCGCACCCCGCGGAGTTCCCGGGTGCGCTGACTAAAACCCACGACCCGCCACCCACAACCCACCACTCGCGCGCGAAGCGCGCCCCTATCGGAACGGCAACGCCTGCTGCATCTCTCCCAGCCGCTCCTGGATCGCCGTCAGGTTGCTCTGCACCTTCACAATGTTGCTATTGGCGTTGCCATACGGTGCGATGCCTTGATATAGCTCCAGCGCGCGGCGATAATCGTCCGCGGCTTTCTGCACCTGGTCTTTCTCTTGTGGCAGCCCGCGCACATCGTGGGAATCCTCCCACTCGCGGTCGGCGCGGTCGCGATAGCCATCCGCAAGCTGCGCCTTCTGGCGATTACTCAGCTTGAAGCCGCGCTTCTCGGCTTCCTGCAGGGTGGCGTCAGCCTTATCGATATCGCGAAACCCGTACACATACACGGGCGCCAAACCGATCTCCGGGTCCGGCGAATGCGGCAGTTCCTGCTCCGCCTCTTCGAAGTTTTGCACGGCTTCGTTCAACACCGCGGCATTATGATGCGGCGTGCCGTTGATGCGGTCGATATGGCCTTCGCAAAGCCGCAATTCGCCGCGCGCGGTGTCGTCTGATGGATCGATTTCCATGGCGCGGGCGAGATACGTGCGCGCGCGTTTCCAATCGTTCTCGTAGACCGGCTGCATGTCGTTATCGCGATACGTTTCAATGATGCGATCCGCCGCCGAGATCAGAACCTTCTTCACGGAGTGCCGCGGCGCGAATAACGCCCAGGATTGCGGATTGTTCTTGGAAAGTGCCTCCCAGCGCGACCAAATGGCTTCGGGATCGGTGATCACTTCCGCGCGGATATCGCGATCCAATTGCTGGCCGCGACGCCAAAGAACCATGTTGGACGCGAACGAAAACGCCATCAACGTGAGGATTAAAGCGAGTCCCCCGAAGAAGGCCCGCTGAAGTTGCCGGCGGAAACGGCTCACCGGCCTGGGCGGAGGCGCTGGCGGTTTCACCGGACGAACGGGCGCGGCCGCCGGCGCCGTAGTGCGTCGCGTGCTCTCTTCCGGCGACGGTTTCGGTATGGCCGTGCGGCGCGTCTCATCGGTATCTTCCGGTTTTGCAGGCTCGGGCTCGGCCGCGCGGATGGGCATTCCCGCGCGGAACGCTACCAGGTCGTGCGCCAGATCGCTGGCCGTACGATAACGCCGCGCCGGATCGGGATGCATGCTCTTCTGCAGAATGCGGCGCAGCCCCTCGGGACAGGGATCCGGCGCGGGCGGGGCGGGAATGCGCGAACATATCATGCGCACCAGCCGCTCGGTGTTTTCGGCTTGATAAGGCTGCGATCCGGCGACCAGTTCATACAGCAGCACGCCCAGCGACCACAGGTCCGACATGGCGTCCACTTCGCCGGAGTCGAGGCGCTCCGGGGAGAGATAAGGCACGCTGCCGAAATCGTTGCGCGTCAGCTTGCGCGAAAGCGACAACGCTTTGGCGATGCCGAAATCCAGCACGCGCACCCGGTTTTCGGAATCGATGCGGATATTTCTGGGCTTGATATCGCCGTGCACGATGCCGCGGAAAGCTTTGCCATCGATGGTTACGTCAAGCGTATGCGCATGATGCAAGGTGCGGCAGACGTCTAAGGCGATATCCACGGCGTCGTCCGGCTGGGCGGGGCCGCCGCGCAACAAGTCGGAAAGATCGTGGCCTTCAATGTATTCCATGGCCACGAAGAAGTAGGCATCCATGTCGCCGGTTTCATAGATCTTCACCACGCCGCCGTCGATCTCCGACAACCGCGATTGCAGGAGCGCGCCGCGCCGTTCGGCTTCGATGGTTTCGCGAGAGTCCTGGTCCTGCCCTTGCTCGATCACCTTCAGCGCGATGTCGCGCTCGTTTTGCGCATCGTGCGCCAGGTAAACGTCGCCCATGCCGCCGCGCGCCAGCTTGCGCAGGATTTCGTAACTACCCACCTTGCGCCGTTCGGGCATCACCATCAGTGCAACCCTCCTGTACGATTACGCGTGGGCGGCGTGGCCGGTAGGAAAAAATTGTATTTTGCGATGGTATCCTGATCCATCTCCTGGGGCTCCGCGGGCAGCAGCACCGGAGCGCTGCCGTTGTCCTGGAAGATGTTGCCTTCGAGCACCGGATGCGCGGGCGCTTCCACGAGCACGCCGGGATCGGGCGGCGTTTTCTGATTGCGCGTACGGCGGCCGTTGCGCAGGATGGCGTTCGAAAGCAGCCACGGCGCGGATTCGCCCGAGATGCGGATTCCGGCGTTACGGCAATCGCGGATCGAATTGGCGCGCAATACGGGCGCGGATTTCCCGCGAATCTCGATGCCGGTTTCAGCGCCGATGATTTCGGTGTCTTGCAATTCGAGATCGGAATTGGCGATGACCACCGCGGCGGAAAGCGGCGCTTTCTCATCGGCGCGGATGGAAAAGCGCGACACATGCGCGCCGTGAATTCCTTCGGCCAGTATCGCGACCCCGGGCGCGCCGCCTTCGGATGCAATCCGCAGCACGGGCACGTCCGGCCAACGCCCGCGCAGCGCGACTCCATTTTTCAGCCGTACCTGCTCCGGATATTCTCCGGCCGAGACTTCCACGGTGTCGCCGGGGCGCGCCTTGGCCATGGCGTCCGCGATGCTCGGGTAGTGGCCTGCGCCCACCAGCAGCGTTTGCGGACCCGGCCCGGCGGGCTTGCGCGGCTCGACCACGCCGGAAAGCAGCAGCGCCGCGAGGATCAGCACCGCGCACAGGAAACCGTACCCGAACATGGCCGGCTTGGCGGTGAAGATATTTGCGGCGGGCAGGGCTCTCACCGGCGTGGGCGACTGCGGCGTATCCGCAAACCGTTCGCCTTCCACGATCAGCACCGTGACGTTGTCTTTGCCGCCCGCGCGATTGGCCGCATCGATCAGTTCCTGCACGGCGGCGCTGGGATTACCGGCGTTGGCCAGCACGGTCCGCTTGATTTCTTCCTTGGTCACCTGGTCGCTCAACCCGTCGCTGCAAAGCAACAGCGCACTATCGGGCGGAAACGGCTCATTATGAATCTCGATGAAGTCGGCGTCGTCGGGCGTGTGTTCTTGCGACCCGACGTCGCGATAGACTTCGTTGCGGCGCGGATGGCGCATGGCATCGGCCTCGGAAATCTCGCCGTTATCTTCGCGCTCGCCCACCGGGGAATGATCGCGCGTGATTTTTAGGATTTCCCCGTTGCGCATGCGGTATAGCCGCGAATCGCCCACATGTCCCACGATCACACGGCCGTTTTCGATCACGGCCAGCGTGAGCACACATGCCATGCCGCGCCATTCCGGATTGCCGGCCGCGGCATCGAAAATCTCATTGTTGGCGATGGCGATGGCTTCGCGGATGCGATCTTCGGGCGTGCCGGTCTGGCGCTCCAGGCGCTTGCGGATACGGTCCGTCGCGATTTCCGCGGCCTTCTCGCCCGCGGCTTGCCCGCCAATTCCATCGACCACCAGAAAAATACCGCGGTCGGGATCTTTGTACCAGCCGTCTTCGTTATTCTGGCGCACCATCCCCACATGGCTTGCGCCGGCGGATCGCAATCTGGTGTTGACCGGCATTTCAACGGGCAGGCGCGCCGGGTGCCGCCTGGAAATCGAGGAAAACCACGCCGGCCAGCCCGATGCGCGCCTTCGCGCCCAACTTTACTTCTACGTTTTTGTCGCGCTTTTCGTTCTCCACGTATTCCACGCTGGTGGGAATCGCCTCGCCATCGACCGTGGTTCCCAGGCGGCTCAGATCCTTAATGAAGAACTCGCCGGATGGCGCATCGCGGCGGAGGCGCACGTGCTCGCGCGAAACATCCGGCAGCGTATCGAGTTTCAGATCCGTCCAGTAGTCGCGTCCGCCGCGCCCGATCACGATCTGGTTCTTGGTCATCCGGTAAGTGTTACGGCCGGATTGGTCCTCATATTCGATGGTGGCGTAGGCCTCCATCGCTTTTGTCTCTGGCAGAGCCTCGGGCAGGGTCTCGGGCTGCCGCTCTTCGTATTTCTGCGAGGTGGTCTGGCCGGTGGAGATCTGCCGTGTATGGATGCGCTTGGTCATGCTGCCCACGCCGAATTCGGTCTTAGGAGGCAGCGCCAACTCGGAGCTGATGATGATATCGCCGGGTTCCACGCCCTCGTCGTTGTTCGGGTAGAATTCGATTAGCCAGCCGCCTTCGGGCGCGACCACCTTGGGAATAGGTTTTCGCGCGATTTTCAGGCGCTCGCCTAGCGTCGCGCGATTCAGATCGGTGACGGCTGCATCGAGCGCCTGGCGGGCTTCGTCGCGCATGCGGGGAAAGATGCCGCGCAGGCGATCGTGATCGTCAGCGTGCAGATAGACGTGAAAGATGGCCGGCGGCAGGGTGGTGAAGTGCAAGGGCTCGAGTCCCTCGCGCATATTGCGGACAATCTCCAGAATGATGTCGCGTGCGCTGGCGGATCGGGGAACTGCCGGTGAAGTCATGGCGTTGGATGGAGAGCGAAGCGCTCTACGATTGATTTTAGCGCTTCGCTACGCGGTTGTAGGGTGGGCGCGGAGACACGCAGACGCGGGCCACGATTTTCTATGTCTCCATTCTGCCCGCGCCGGAAGGAAGGCACGGCGAAGGTACGCCACCAGCCACAACCCAGCATCCACCAGACCGGGCGTCGGGCCGGGTTTCGATTTAGTTGGAGCGCGGATTAGCCATATTAGGACGGAACTATGCGCCCACCATCCCGACCAGCGGACTGCTCGCGCTGGCGTAGAGCTTCTTAGGCATGCGTCCCGCAAGGTAAGCCAAACGTCCCGCTTCCACCGCCAGTCTCATGGCCTTCGCCATACTCACCGAATCTTCAGCGGCGGCGATAGCCGTATTCATCAGCACGCCATCCGCGCCCAATTCCATGGCGATGGCTGCATCCGATGCGGTGCCCACGCCGGCATCCACGATCATTGGCACGCTGGTGATCGTCTCGCGCATGATGCGCAAATTCGCCGTGTTCTGCACGCCCAGCCCCGATCCGATCGGCGCGGCCAGCGGCATTACGGCGGCGGCGCCCGCGTCGATCAACTTGCGCGCGTTCACCACATCGTCATTCGTATACGGCAGCACCACGAAGCCTTCCTTCACCAGCACGCGCGTGGCTGCGAGCAGGCCTTCGTTATCGGGAAACAGCGTCTTCTCGTCGCCGATGACTTCCAGCTTGATCCAATTCGAAAGGCCTACTTCGCGCGCCAGGCGGGCGGTGCGGATCGCGTCGTCCGCGGTATAACAACCAGCGGTGTTGGGCAGAATAAAAATCTTCGACCGGTCGATATAATCGAGCAGCGATTCCTTTGAGCGGTCGGTCAGATTCACGCGGCGCACGGCCACGGTTACCATTTCCGCGCCGGTGGCCTCATGGCAGCGGGACATCTCGGGAAAGCTGCGATACTTGCCGGTGCCCACAATCAAGCGGGATTGAAATGAACGCCCCGCGATAGTCAAAGTTTCAGACATGCTTTCATTGTAGGACCGCGCGCGCCTTGCCCGCCGCCGTCTCTTCGAGTACAGTGATCTCATGATCACCGGGTCGCATATTGTTCTTTTCAGCAATGATGCCGATGCGGATCGCGTCTTCCTGCGCGATGTGCTTGGGTTCCAATCGGTGGATGCCGGCCATAACTGGCTTATCTTCAAATTGCCGGTGACCGAGGCCGCCGTGCATCCCGCTGACGGCGCACCTGGCGCGGCTTCCGGACATGCGATGCTCAACTGCGAATTCTATCTGATGTGTGACGATTTGCAGGGTATGATCCGTTCGCTGGCAGCCAAGAAGGTGGTCTGCGGGACGATCGATGAGGCCCGCTGGGGCAAGAAGACCACCATTGGCCTGCCGAGCGGCGGCGTGATCGGGCTATATCAACCATCGCACCCGACCGCGTTGGCGCTGTGATTCCCCCGCCAAAAAGCCAACCGCAGATGGGCACAGATTCACACGGATAAAGCGTAGGAGAACGAAGGCTGTTTTCATCCGTGTTCATCTGTGTGCATCTGTGGTTTGGTTTTGCCAGAGCAGCGTTACGAACTCGACTTCCGCATCGCACGCCAATCTTAGTAAATGATAGCCGCGATAGCCGTGCGCACTTAGTTCGCTCTTTAAGTGAGGGAAAAACTCATCGCCACATTCTGCAAGATCATGTCGTGGTCCACCGTTCATGTTGCTAAAATAGACCCAAATGCGATGCTGTGCGCTCCTGTTGCCGTTCCTTCTGGCCGCGGCATGTCTGGCCCAAACGGCCAAGCCAGCCACCATTCGCGGCACGCTGGTCCAGCGGCCGGGAAAACCGCCGGCCATCGAAACCGCCGATCATCATTTTATCTCGCTCGATGGCGACGAGCCGACCAGGGGCGTGCTCAACGATAAGCGCCTTGCGGGTTTCGATCTGGAGGCCAAGGGTCACTTTACCGCGCCCGATCAATTCATGGTCGATCCCATCCACACCAAAGCTATGTTCGTGCACAAAGACGGACATGTGAAAGTGATCACTTATTGGTGTGATGTTTGTAACATCCGCTATTACACGCCGGGACCGTGCTGGTGCTGCCAGAAAGAAACGCTGCTCGATTTGCGCGATCCCGATGAGGCTCCATAAATGCGTTTAGCCGCGCTGTTGCTGATTCCTCTTATGTCACAAGCCGCCGAATATACAGCCGAAAAAGCCATGGTGGATGGTATCGCGGTCGTCCGCCTGGGCCATCCCGCGCATGCTATCGAAGTAGGCGTGGTTCCGTCGATCGGCAACATGGCTTACGAATTCAAGGTCAATGGCAAAAACGTCCTGTGGTGGCCTTACGCCACGCTGGCCGAGATGCGCGCCAAGCCGCAATTTGGCGGCATTCCGTTTCTGGCGCCGTGGGCCAACCGCCTTAGCGAAGATGCCTATTACGCCAACGGGCAAAAGTTCCGGCTGAATCCCGATTTGGGCAATATCCATCGCGATCAGAACGGCAAACCTATTCACGGCCTGCTGAACTACTCGCCCGATTGGAAAGTGATTGACGTGGAAGCCGACGGCTCCGGCGCGTGGGTGACCAGCCGCCTGGAATTCTGGAAGCATCCCGAGATGATGGCGCAGTTTCCTTTCGCGCACTCCATCGAGATGACTTACCGCCTGAGTGCGGACGCACTCGAAGTTCGCACGGTAATTAAAAACCTATCGGCCGATCCCATGCCCGTGGGCATTGGATATCATCCATACTTTCAGATACTCGACGCGCCCCGCGATCAGTGGAAAGTCCATTTAGCCGCGCAGGATCACTTTGTGCTTTCGAACCTGCTGATCCCGACCGGAGTTACAAAACCGCTGGAGTTTCCTGGATTGTTTCCATTGGCCGGCGTCTCCCTCGACGATGTATTCAGTGTGCAGGGCCACCTGGAATCCAAAATGCTTCCCACGTTCTCCGTACAAGGCGCGCAGCAGAAGATTTCCGTGACTTACGGGGCAAAATATCCCATCGCGGTAGTTTATGCGCCTCCCGGCCGCTCGTTCATTTGCTTCGAGCCGATGTCCATCATCACCGATGCTTTCAATCTGGCGCAAGCCGGCTTGTATAAGAATCTGCAGAGCATTCCGCCGGACGGCGAGTGGCGCGAAAGCTTCTGGATCACCCCCAGCGGATTCTGAGGTCGTGCCCCGCCCGACCGCGCACCACAGATGGGACATAAAACTTCCTGGACCGTCACGGGTGTCGCTTAGCGAGCCATAGCGCGTTAAGATATACAGCTTAGAGATGCCCGAGACGCCACAGCCTCGACGAGACGGATTTAACCGTCGGCCGTGGCATCGCGCTCCGTGAGTTTCCGATGAGGTCCGGATTCGGTTTCGGCGCAGTAGAAGCCAAACCCGGCGGCACTCTAACCGTCGTCGAGGCGCAGTCCGCTAAGTACGCCGCTGGCCTTCCTGCAAATCTGCCGCCCATAAGCCTCCGTTACCCTTTCAGGAACTACTGAAGCGCGACAAGCTCAGTCTGGACAAAATCGCAGCGAGGCTTGCCAAACCGGGGAATGACAGCGTCGCGACGAGCGCAACCACCCCCGTCGAGGACCGGGAAAAGGCGCGCTAGCTCAAGGGCCGATGTTTCGGAGGCCGTGTCATCGATCTGCGAGGCGAGTGCAACCTTTAGCGCCTCCCGGCGCTTCCGGTAGCACGTCGGGCCGACAAAATTTTGCCTTTCCGTCCCACCGATTAGCCGCACCACGTGCTTCCCGCGCCAAATGCCGTGCTCCCCTAAGAGCGTGAACGCCGTTCCACGCCACCCACCCTTCGCCACAGATCCCGCCAAAATAACGCAGACCCACGAAGCGAAGTCCAGGAACCAAAACAAAATTTACAAAACGAACCCAATGCCCGCTGATTCTAAAGGCCCAGTTCGCATCGCCCAATCGAAACCGCCCACCAGCATCCCGCGAAGCCCTCGATTTTTCGCGCCGCGGAGACCAAATCCATCATTGCCGCCGTCCCCTGGACACCGTCCCCCGTCCCCCGGCACCGCAGGCGTTCTACGAGCCTACCGCGAAATAGCCGTTTTCATTCTGCAGCCGTACACCCTTGCGCGCCACCTTCACGCGCAGCTTGTGGTACTTGCCATCCCAATTCCGCGCGGGCGGCTGATATTCGATGCTGTAATTCGTGCGCGAGTCGGCTTCCATCCGCGCGACCACTTGGTCAAGTGCGATGGACTGAAAAGGATGCCCGCCGGTAGCACCCGTCAGGATGTCGAGCGAATCCCGATCCAGAATTCCAGTCGCGAGATTGATGCCGGGATCGGCCGTGTATATGGTAATTCCGGATTCGGCAAATTGCCCGCCCAATTGCCGCAGCAGCGGACTGCCGTCCCACCAGCCCTGGCCTGCCAAACGAATGCTGCTCGGGAAGCCGTAGGTGACCCACAGCAAATCCTTCCGCCCGTGCAGCACCCCCATGCGTTGGCCCAACTCGGAGAGCGCCTTGGTGGTAGTTTCAAACCTCCTCGGCAGCGCAATCACACTAGAGGCCCTTAGATCCTGCGGCCTCAGTTGGGCGGTGTCGCGCATGGCGGTATCGAGCAAATGTCCGCTGTCCTCGATCCAGGAGCCGCCCTCCGGGGCGTCCACTCCGTGCACGGCATACAGGCTGCCGTTCTCTGTGAGCAGGTAGAGGTAAAAAGGCCCGTTTGCCGGTAAGTGCGCCAGCATGGTCTTCATGGCGTCCCAAATGGGTCCGCGCGTGTTCAGGTTGGAATTCAACAAATCGAAGAGAATCACTAAAGGCCGCGCTTCGGCGGATTGATTCAGATGGACCGAGACCGTAGTTTGCCGGGTCCCATTGTCAAAAACCGTAAAATCGGATGGAGTCAGGTCCGGTACGGGATTGCCCGAGGAATCCACCGCCACGACCTCGAAAGCGACGCGGCGGGAAGGTTGTTGAGCTTGGACGGAGATGGCACAAATGGCCAGCAACGTAGCTGGCGCCAGCTTGCGGAAGGACCACATGGATTAAATTTCCTCCATGTCTGGAAGACGCCAGGGTGTCTCCTTAGGTTGCTGGAACGTATGATTATTCTTGCCAGGCGAAACGCTCTGTCCGCCTGGACGCATGAGCCGGATGCCAGTTCCGCAGGGCCTCGCCGCAGAGAGCCAACACCAACAAGGCGAGCGCAATTGGGAGCAAAGCGGGCCAAGGCGAGCTGAATAGGTTGCCGAGGTATACCAGCGGAGTGCATAACCACATCGCCAGGACCCGCGCAAGTCTGGTTTCCGCCAGTTTCACGACCAGCAGCAGACTTAGCATAAGAACGGTAACGTCATAGCCGAACACATGGGGCACAATCAGGATTGACGCCGCGATGCCGCTGGTCATGCCGCGCCACCAAGGCGCGTTCCAGGCGGAAATCAGGGCGCAGACCAGGATCGCGGCACTTGCTGCGATCAGCGCGGGCGCGGAGGCCACGTGGAAGTTCAGCAGCAGACCGTTCAGGTTCGGCATCAGTTGCGGCGACGGATACAGGCCTGCGAGATCCTTGCGAAACAGCAGTGAAACGTACGCGGCAAGGCCTTGCGGGCCGGCCAAAACCAGCGAGCTCAGCGCTTCCGCCGCGGCCGTGGCCGCAAACCCGGCGAACATCTTCGAGCGGCGGCCCAGCAACATGCAAGGTCCGATCAGCAGGAGCAAATGGTATTTGTACAGAGCCAAGGCGAGCACCGCGCCTGACCAACCGTCGTGCCCTTTCTGGTGCAGGTGATACGAAATTGCAAGCAGCCCCAACATGAGCACGCAGTCCTGCCCGAAAGCGATTCCGAGCGCCGCTGGCCAGAAGAGCGCGGCCAGCACCAGAGCATATGCCCCGAGTGATCGGGCGAACCAAAACCAGCAGGCGATCAGAATCAGTGAAAGGGATGAGACATCGATAATGAAAGCTGTCCGCGGCGGCCACTTGGCAATGGCAGACTGCATCGCCGCGTAAAATGGCGGACGGACATACGGAACGAGCGGCCTCGCGGAGCCCTCATGCGCACGCCACCAGTTCAACTGAGTCCCGTAATCGTAGAGATCGCTAAGATGCCCGTGGCTGACTAGCGACGCGCCCATATAAGTACAAGCGAAATCGCCATGAAGTCCGGCTGGGGCAATGCGGATACACAGCATCAGGTTCAGGGACGCGAAGACGAGAGTGGCCGCCAGCGCGGCATACCAGACGCGTGGTGGTGTTTGGACGGGAACAGAAAACTGCGTTTGCGAATGAAGCACCCAGCTAACTACATCGTCTGGCGGAGCGGCGTTCTTTACAACGATATCCTTGGATAACCTTGCGTCACATCAAAACGATGGTCTGCCCCATCGAGGAGACCTTATTCCTGCGAGAGGATCATGAGCGAATAGGGGCCGATGGTCAGGCTGCCGCTGTAGGGCATGCCCGCGTAAGGTGCGCCGTTCGCTTTCACGCTCTTGGAGCCGGAGCCGGAGAACGTTGAGCTATAGCCTGTATTGTCGCTATTGAAGCGTGTGACCCATGTTCCGGAGGCCGGCAGTCCCAGGTGGACGCCGGTCTCGGTGGAGCCGGTGAAGTTTGCCACCACGATCGACACCCCCGGCGCTTGCGAATCATAGCGCTCGTAAGCGATGAACTTATTGGTGTTGTCGAGCTGGTAAATGTCTAGGCTATCGCCCGTCAGGTTGGGCGTATTGCCGGTGGTATTGGCGCGCGCGGCCGCCAGATTCGCCCATAGCTTGCGTATGCCCGCGAATTTGCTTGCCAAACTCCACTGCAAAGGCAGCGTGACTTTAAGCGGTTCGTTCTCGACGAACTCCTGACCTTGATAGATCATCGGAATGCCCGGCGAGGTGAACAGGATGCCCGCACCCAGGGTGCTTTTCTTCAGCGACAACCAGCCGGTCGGATCGCTGGGATCGATCAGGTAGGTCAGGCGGTCACCGCCGCTTACTTCGTTATGCGACTCCGTGTAGTTCACGCTCTGCAGATAGCTATTGTTGAATGCCGGGCTGATGGCGCTGGCGATGAGGTTCATGTCGACGGACGAATCGCTCGTTTGCGTAAGCTGCGCGCGCATGTTCGACACGAAATTGCCGTTCCATTGGCTTAAGAATCCGGCGCCTCCCTGCGCGGCGGGTTGGGTGGTGGACGCGTTGCCGCTCAGGTCCTCGGCGATGTTGATGAAGGCCGGATTCTGGCTTATGGTTTGCGCATTCGCGGTTTGCAGCAGGGTCAAACCATCCGGGAGAGGCACGCCGTCGGTGCCGCAGGTGTTGTAGATGCAGGAAACGGAATCCCAACGGAAGCCGTCGATGCGGTACTCCTGCTGCCACATGGTGATCGAATCGTAAATATATTGCGCCACGTTGGTGCTGGAGTAATTGGGTCGCGGGCCCCACGGCGAAGCATAATCCGCCTCGTCGTAAAAGTAGATGCCGTCCGGATACTCGGTGTCATACCAGCCGTCGAATTGATCGGTGGTGAGGTTCCAGGGACCCCAATGGTTGTGTACGATATCGAGAATCACGGCGAGTCCCGCCGCGTGGCAGGCATCTACCAGGGCCTTAAAATTGTCCGGACCGCCATAGGTGTCGTTGGCCACTGCGAATTGGTCGGTGGGTTCGTAGCCGATGGAATTCGCCGGCGCATTTTCGTTGACCGGCATGATCTCCACGGCATTGTAGCCGAGATACTTGAGTTCGCTTAGCCGGGCGATGGCCGATTGGAACGTGCCCTGTACGCCGGAGCTGCCGTTGTAGGTAGCGATCTGCATTTCGTAGATCATCAACTGGTTGGCCGGCGGCGCGGTAAACGGCGGGCTTTGCCACTGGTAAGCACTGACATCATAGATGATCGAATAGCCAGTGGGGAGGTCCGGGGGGTAATTCGAGCCGGTTACCAGGCGGCAGTAGGGATCGCGCCGGATCTGGGTGGGAAAGCCGGGGGTGGTCATCACGTACATATAATTCTGCCCGGCGACGGCCCCGGGCACATCCACCGACCAGTTGCCGTCGCTGCCCTCCGATACCAGCGGATTGGCCGTCTCGGACCAGTTATTGAAATCGCCCTCGACGCTGACCGCGTCCGCGTTGGGAACCCATACGCGGAAGGTGACTCCGCCGGGATAGGGAATGGAACCCATGCCCGGCTGGCTTCCCTGACCGAACGCCAGGGCCGCCGTGAAGATATAAAGGAGAAGGTATTTCGGCATCGCCCGATTATAACGCGGGCGCGCCAGATGCGCGTTCG
>Ga0335074_10003341_pt1 | contig 21872 bp, 22 predicted proteins | sample Lox_Sample_23_FD_206715 | JGI IMG/M metagenome (GOLD analysis project Ga0335074, IMG submission 206715) | Soil microbial communities from Loxahatchee National Wildlife Refuge, Florida, United States - Lox_Sample_2.3 | ecosystem: Environmental > Terrestrial > Soil > Wetlands | place: USA... | reverse complement strand
CACTTGCGCTTTTGTCTCTGGTAGTGCGGGGTCAGACCTTCAACATCGGCATGGTGTTGTTCGGAATCTACAACATATTACTCGGCTACCTGATCTTGAAGTCGAAATTCCTTCCCCGAGTTCTAGGCCTGTTTTTAGCTTTTGCCGGTCTGACCTATCAGACTTTTCTGTGGCCGCCACTGGCGGAGCGCTTGTTCCCGTACCTAGTGGCCCCCGCCGGCGGATTAGGGGAACTGTCGATTGTCTTCTGGCTCCTGGTGTTGGGCGTCAACGCTCAACGATGGAAAGAGCAGGCCCTCGGAGCGGGAGTATATCCGCCGTAGAACTCGTAGTCTGAAGCCCGAGCCCTCCAGCATCGAGCAGACCCTTGTCCTACAATAACTGGCAGTAAAAAGTCAGCATAGGGAAACGATTCGCGGTTCCGGTTGCCAGTTGCTCCCGGATCACGCGCAATCCGAGAGTGATCCTCCGTGATGCCTGCAAAGTCACGTTTCAGGTAACTTGCCCGTGTCGCCGCGCCCGGAGAGTTGAAGTTGCTCAAAACGCCGTTTTTCAAGCACGACGGCCCCGAAGTTGAGATTGCTGCTGCGAGTAATGTCCGGATGGGCCACCATCCACCGGGAACAGGAGCCAATGGCTCCTCGATGAGCGCATTGGTCTGTCGGCAATAGCGAAACGCGGGGTCTCTATTCCTGTCGAAGAACTTGCACTGGCTCGACGCGAGCCGCGCGCCATGCGGGGAATAGCGAAGCCAGCGTGGAAACCAACAGGATCAGTCCCACGACGGGGACCCACGTAGCTGGGTCGACAAGCGAGACCCCATAAAGCATGCCGGCCAGCAGGCGAGCAGCGCCCACGCTCAGGGCAAGCCCGGCGACGCAGCCCGCGAGGGCCACGCAGAGGCCCTGCGATAGAAATCGCAGCAGTATCTGGCCACGCAGCGCTCCCAGGGCCAAGCGAAGGCCGACTTCCCGTTGACGCATGCGCCCCAGGTAATTGATTGTCCCGTAAAGGCCGATGCACGCCAAAGAAACGGCCGAAATGGCGAAGAACGCCAGCAGGAGCGTACGCAGCCGCGGCTGGGACGAAACATCGTCGATCTGTTCCTGCAGGGTGGCAATCCCGTACACCGATCGGCTGGGCTCGAGCTGATGCATGCGGAGGCGGATGGTCTCGGCCATCGCCATGGGATCGCCGCGCGTGCGAACAAGATAATAAGGAAAAGGACCGCTGGCGGTGAGGCAGGCATACACGGTGGGCATGGGCAGCGTGTTCAGACCCTCTTCGCGAGCGTTGCCAACGACCCCGACGATCTGGCCGGACATTCCGTTGTCGGCCTGAGAGAGCGCATGCCCTACGACCTCGGAGTCGCCCAGGTACATCGCTGCAAAGCTGCGATTCACCAGGACATCTTTGGTGGGCGATCCTTCACGGCAGGGGCGTCCGTGCAGGATGGGGATCTTCATGGTCTGGAAATAACCCTGCGACGCGGTGCGCATGTCCGCCTGGATAGCGCGGTTGGGATCCAGATTCCCGTCCAGTGCGAACTCAACCTGATAGAGGTCGGGAAGTCCGGGAAGAAAGCCGGCGGTAGCAGCGTCTTCGATGCCGGGAATGGTGCGCAGGCTGTCGAGGTTGCGATCGACGCGCCGGTTCATCGCGTTGAAGTCCGCGGTTTCAGCCCATGAGCCGGTGACCTGGAAGGTGAGGACGTGGGTCGCGTCGAAGCCGGGCGCGACGTGATCGAGGTTCCGCAGGCTGCGGATGAGCAGGCTCGCTTCGGTGAGCAGGGTGACGGCGAGCGTGACCTGGACGCCGACGAGCAGCCATTGGATGGGGCTGCGCGTGGAAGCCTGGGTGTGGCTGGTCTGCGCGAGGGAATGCGCAAGCTGGCGGCGCGTGCCGCGGAAGGCGGGCACGAGTCCGCAGAGCAGTGTGGTGGCGACGGCGCAGAGCAGCGAATAGAGGGCGATGGTCCAGTTGATTGTGATTTCCGAAGCGCGCGGGAGGGTCTTCGCCAGCAAATGGAAGCCGTGCGCGGCGCTGGCGGCGACTGCGATGCCCACGAGCGAGCCCAGCAGCGCGAGGACGAAGACTTCGGTGAGTAGTTGTGCGACGATGGCGCGGCGCGAAGCTCCGAGGGAGAAGCGCACGGAGATTTCATGTTCGCGGCCGGCGGTCCGGGCCAGCAACAGCGCGGCGATATTCGAGCAGGCAATCAGCAGAAGGAGCGAGACGGCGCCGTAAAGCATCCACAAGGAGCCGCTGGTGTCGCCGACCACGATTGTTTTGAGGGGCGTGCTCTCGACGAGCAGATCGGCGTCAGGGTTGGGGAACTGCTTGCCAAGGCGGCTCTGCACGGTGGCCAGATCGGCCTGGGCCTGATGGAGCGTGACGCCCGGCTTCATGCGTCCGATGACCCTGAACCAGGTCGCGGTGCGGCTCTGCGCGTAGGGCGCGTCGGGCGGACTGGGCGCCCAGAGATCGACTTCGCGGCTGGGGAACGCGAAGGACCGGGGCATGACGCCGATGATCGAATAGGAGAAGCCTCCGACGTGCAGTTTTTTGCCGATGGCGTCAGGTTCGCCATGGAAGCGGCGCTGCCAGAAACTCCAACTGATGATGGCGGCGTCGGGACCGCCGTAGTGTAGTTCCTTGGAAATGAAATTACGGCCCAGGATGGGCGAGACCTGGAGGACCTGAAGAAAACGGGGCGCGACCAGTGCTTCGGTGACTTTTTCCGGGAGGGCGCCGGAAGTTTCGGAGAGGTCGTCGAGGTAATAGCCGCTGATGGCCTGAAACGTGGAGCTTATGCGGTTCCAGTCTTCGAGGCGCACGGGAGCGACGAAGGTGTTGGGGTTGCGATGGGTGGAGTCCCGCTGCGAAAGGGCGACGAGCTGATCGCCGGCGGGATAGGGGAGCGGGCGCAGAATGACGGCATCGATGGCGGAGAACACCGCGCTGTTGGCTCCGATGCCGAGGCCGAGGGTGAGAATGATGGCAGCGGCAAAAGAAGGTGAGCGGCGCAGGAAGCGCATCGCCGCCCGCAGATTGAAGACGACGCTTTCGGCGAAGGCTGAGGTGTGAGCTTCGCGGATTTCCTGCTTGACCTGTTCGCGGCCGCCAAATTCGATAAGGGCGCGGCGGCGCGCTTCTGCGGGCGACAGCCCCTCGGCGATACCGGCTTGGGCGAGCTGATCGACGTGGAAGGCAATCTCGCGGTCGAATTCGGATTCGGGGCGGCGCTTGCGGAACAGATGCGTCCAGGTCATGGCTTATCCCTCCTGATGCGCGGTGGCGAGGATGAGGGCGACAGCTGCGGACAGGCGGTTCCAGTTCGCCTCTTCCCTAGCGAGCTGGCGGCGGCCGTGCGCGGAGAGGCGGTAGAACTTGGCTTCGCGGCCGTTTTCGGAGTCGCCCCACTCGGCAAGCAGCCAGCCTCGCTCTTCCAGCCGATGCAGAGCCGGATAGAGCGAGCCCTGCTGCACGTTGAGAACTTCTTTCGAGATCTGGCGGATGCGCTGGGAGATGCCGTAGCCGTGGACGGGTCCGTTGGCGACGACCCTGAGGATGAGCATGTCGAGGGTGCCCTGGAGGAGATCGGATTTCTGGATCGGCGACATTGTGTGTCTCTCTATGACGTTCTACATATTTAATCCGCGATATGTAGATTGTCAAGGAGAGCGTGGCGGCGTTATTCGCTCTTCGAGAGATGACAAATCACCAATGCACTCTTTGATGGGCTTCTCGGCGGGTTACCGCCCAACCGGACAGAACTCGAAAATGGGGGTAATGTCCGGATTGGCGACAATCCGACCTGAACCCGCGATTTGCCCTTCAACCCGTCTGGATGAGTGCGTTGACCTGTTGGCAACCGTTGACATTGCGGGCCGCAGAGTGGCTGGGCCTCAGTCCGACATTTGAGCGAAGATCGGTGTTGTCCAAATGTACGTCAGTTGCTAAGGCGAGCTACGTGGCGCAGCTGCGCACCAATCCCTTGGCCCATGGAATCCCAAATTGTGGAGTATCCGGGGCGCCGAGGAAGCTCTCCCTCTGAGGCCCACACCTGACGGTTGGTAGAAACCTGGAACAATTGAGCGTGTACCTTCACCGCCTCCATTGATGGATCGACCTCGCCTACGACCACGTAATCCGCACCGAGGTTCTTTCCGATCTCGATAATGCATTCTTTCGTATTCTTGAACTTCCTCGCTGTAAGCGGATCAATCACACGCAAATGCTTCGGATCCATTTCCGCCAACCTTGCCATTAGCTGATCAGACGCGATCTCCTGGAACTCAGGCCCGGCTTGCGAGACGCTCACATTGTCGAACGGGAGGACAAGCACGGTTACGTCACGTTTAATTTGGTTCTCGTGTCGATTCGAGAGCCAAGCGACCGCCATCGCAGCGATCACACTGAACAAGAGTCCAGCTACCCCCCATGCAATACGCCAATTCCGGCGCGCTCCTTCTGGTCTTTCCGTTCTGCATTCTTGAACTTGAGCGACAAATCGGTATCCGCGCTTTGGGAGGGTTTGTATGAACTCCGAATCCGTCGGTGAGTCGCCCAGCGCCTCTCGGAGTCGCCGGATACACCAATTCAGTCCCTGTTGCGAGTCGATATGGGTATTCTCGTCCCAGACTTCACTCTGCAATTCTCTACGAGACAAGACCTGACCCGGCCGCTGAATCAAGGCAGCCAGAATCCTCGCCGGCTGAGGCTGAAGGGGAATGGCGCTGCCTTGCCGCGTCAATTCACCCGTGGAGGGGTCGAACTCGAAGTCCGCAAATCGAAACTTCATGACCGGAACAACGATACAGCAACCGACCGGATATTCGACAGTGCTTGTATGTGACGAAGCATTTCTAGCTCAATGAAGATTCAAGCAGAAATCAATGAATTCTCAATCTCATTTTTCGCGCACCGAAGGGTATCTTGGATCCGTGGTGACCTCCAATTTGCTCCACTCCAGCTGCAGCGTGAAATGTGAAAAAAGGTCAAGCTCTCAGTTTATGGATCAGAGATGGAAGATCGCCGGTGTCATTTGCGTCTTGATGTCTTCTGCATGGGCCTCCTACGGGCAGGTCGCCTCCGTATCGGAAAAACCGCTGGTCGAAGTCACATACCGCACGGTCGGAAAGCTTATCTACGTTCCCGTCCAGGTGAACGGCTCAAGCCCTCTTTGGTTCTGCTTCGATACGGGCGCGCCCAATAGCATCATTGATGAAGCCGCAGCTAAGAAGCTGAGCATCGGAGTACGGTCCGGCGGCTCGATTCACGGCGTCGGAAAGGGAGAAGTGTCTGCTGGCGACGCAGGCGAAGTCCCATTGACCATTGCTGGCCTCGTCACCAGGATTCCGCATGCGAAACTCGTCGACCTCTCCAAAGTACCAGTTCCGGTGAGGATGGATGGGTTACTCGGCGCCGAATTCCTGGAGCAATACGTCGTCAAAATCGACCCGGCGCTACACAGAATCTCGTTCTATGAGCCCAAAGAATTCACCTATCACGGCGATGGCAAGTCGATACCTGTGGAATGGACGAATAGCCGGTTGTACATTTCCGTCGGTTTGGCCGCCAAGCCCGGAGAGCTTGTGCAGCGAAGAGTCCGCGTGGATACAGGCTCAGAGGACTCAGTCGACGACGACACAGTCAGACAGTCGCCGACAACGCAGAAAACCGTGCTCGGTAATGGATTAGGCGCAAGCTATGAGGACGTATCAGGAGTCTACGATACCGTAGTCATTGGCCCCTTCACATTCAGGCACGTATGGGGACCTGCCGGCGCGGTGCCAATCGTCGGAATGGAAATGCTTCGTCGCTTCACAATGACATTCGATGTGCGACGCGGCCTGCTGTACCTTGAGCCAAATGCGAGCTTGAGCGAACCGGTGCCTGCTCCAAGCTAGAGACACAATTCGCATTGCGCGGCGAAGCCCCGCAGATCGTCATTGAGCCCATTATCGCCAAACCACTCACTGAGAGCGTTCTGGACGGTTGACCGGCATTGCGGAAGTAACCCCAAAAATTGTAGAGGAAGGTTAGCCCACAAGCCGACCTGAACCACCGATTTGACCTTCAACCCGTCTGGATGAGTGCGTTCGCCTGTAGTCAATAGTCGACATTCAAGCGCAAAGGGTGAGACTCAACGATTTATCTGTTGACATTCTACCTATAACGCGTCAAATATAGGTAGACGATCAACAGGAGAGCGGACGGGCGGAAGCAGATCGAGCAGGAGATCGAAAACTGGGAGCGCATACGCTCAGGTCCATGGATGAACAAGTCAGCGATTCGGTGGCAACCGACCGCTTCCAGGCCATGCTGTTGAGCGGTTTCGGCGCGGCCGCATTGTGCCTGGCCTTGCTGGGCGTGTATGTCGTGCTTGCGTATTCGGTCTCGCTGCGCCGGCAGGAGTTCGGCATCCGCATCGCATTGGGTTCGGGAAGAGTGCCCTGATCGGACTGGTGCTGCGGCAGGCTGCGTATCCGGTTCTGCTCGGCACTGGTGCTGGGCTCACGATGGCGCTGATCGTGCTGCGCTGGGTGCGCAGTCTCCTTTATCAAACGCCTGTCATGGACCCGCTCGCAGTGGGGGGCAGTGTACTGCTGCTTTTGGTTGCCTCTTCGATAGCAGCGATTGTGCCGGCCCGGCGCGCGGCGTCCACCGACCCGATGCGCGCACTGAGGATGGAGTAGAAGCTGATGGATCAGATCGCCATTCTGCTCCAGCACTTGACCGCTCAGTTCCGCAGAAAACGCCGATCTCGATTTACGCATAATCGCCGAGTCGTAAACTGGCAGTCTGCGCCGCCGACTGAGGCTCGCTGAGCGCGTCACCCTGAAATCAACAGTTGAGATCACAATTGGATGTCTGAAGATTGGCGGTCCTCTCGGAACCCGTGTTGGCAACTGCGTTGCAGAGGCATCTGCAAAACTTTGGGGCCACGGACGCTGGTTAGGAGAGGGGTTTGAGATACAGCCTTCCGTAAGCGACGAAAAGCATCAGCAGACTCAACACGGTGCTCATGATCATCGGAGTAGTCTCGGCGTACTTCGCATGCACCCAAATAAACACCAGACCTTCGATCGCAAGGAGCAACGCAGCCACGACCGTAAGTGCCGGGTGCCAGCGGAAAGCGGACGGAACCAGCAGCCCGACCACGCAGACAAGTTCAAGTATGCCAAGGCCAAGCCAGACTTGCCTCGGTAAAGCACCAAACGACCGCACATCTCTGCTGATCTTGTCGAACATGAAGACCTTCATAACACCTGACGCCGCATACAGGATCGCAGTAAGAACCTGCAAGACCCATAACAGAATATTCATCGTGACCTCCCACCTGAAGCACCTGAAGAAAGGAATCTGCGCAGAGAGAAGAGAGAGAGAGGATAACCGATCAAGCTCGGAAACGCGTTTTGATCCTGTTGGCAACGCTGAATAGCCAGCCTGATGTAAATCGCTACCTCTTTACAGATCAATAATCATAGTCGCGAGCTCGGGAGGGGCCTTTGTCCCACGCTGACAAATTGGCGGTTAAAGGCGTCAAATATCCCAAGTGGATGGAGGGCTAGCACGATGAATCTGCGAATGCTGTGTGTGATAGCCGGGTTGTTTTTGCTGAGCCTATGTTGTTTGGAGCCCGGCGTTGACGCCGCGGGCCGCACTTCTGGCAGCATCGTTACCACTGGACCGATGACGGTGGCGCGTTTCGATCATGCCGCGGTCCTTTTGCCCACCGGCCGCGTGTTGATCGTGGGTGGGATCGAACGCAACGGAGTGATCGAACCAAGCGCTGAGCTCTTTGATCCGGCGACTGCGCAGTTCACTGCGACTGGGAGGCCGCTAAGGCAGCACGGCTGGGGCGTTACGGCGACCCTTCTTGAGGACGGACGGGTGCTTGTCGCCGGAGGCTCAACGGGCTGCGATTCGCTCTGCTATTCAGCCTCCGCCGAACTTTACGATCCGGCGAAGGGGACATTTACGAAAACCGGCAACATGACAGTTCCACGGGCAGAAGCTCGTGCCATCCGTCTACGAACTGGAGATATCTTGCTTGTCGGCGGCACAGCTATTACCGAAGACAATCCCGTGGTAACGGCGGAGCTTTATCATCCATCGTCAGGGACTTTCACTCCGGTCGGCACCAGTCACCTGACGGATGCGACGCAAGTCATGTTGTTGAACGACGGCAAAGCGCTTGTAGTTGGCAGCTCTGGAACCGATCTGTACGACCCATTTACAAAGCATTTCACGACAACCGGCGCAATGACGGTTCCGCGCAGCAAATTCGGAGGCGCGTTGTTGCCGGATGGCCGCGTACTCATAGCCGGCGGACAGGCCGGTGGTCCGTTCGGAACCCGCGTCACAAGCACGCAGATTTACGATCCTCGGGCGGGCAGATTCTTTCCGGGCCCGGAATTAAACGAAGATCGCTTCAAGCTGTCCAAGGCTGTGGTCTCGCTCAAAGACGGCCGGGTGTTGATTGCGGGCGGTGCAGAGCAACCAGAAGTCTATGATCCGAACTCAGGCGTATTCGTTCCAGTGGGAGGTGCGAAGCTGGATGGATTCTGCTTCTCCACGGCTACGTTGTTGAACGACGGCCGTGTTCTGCTGGCCGGAGGTTATGCGAAGCCCGGAGGGGCTGGGGTTACCCACGCATGGCTTTACCAGCCATGAGCCCGGTGCGGCTGTGGGCTCTTATCAGTGCGATTCGTATGGCCGCGATGAGTGCATTATCCGAATGCGCTCACCGGGATTCGGAGGAACTCGGCATTCTGGAGGTTGACCGGCTACTCTTTCATTACTGAGTAGTAATGGACGGATGGCCGACGACACACTCACAATGGCGACTCTTGTGAGGCTTTGGTGATCGATCAAAGCAGGACTCATCTGGGAAGCTCAACTTCCGCGCAGCCCAAAGTAAATACAAATGGAAAGGGACCGGGATCATTGGTCCGATAAGACCCGTCGAAGAAAATGAACGCGTGCTTGTCGTTCGGATTGTCGAATTGAAACGATGGTTTCCACGGCCCCGCATGCCAGCCTCTGTCCTCGCCCGTCATGATCTGGATCGGCTCGCTCCAATCCGAGAGCCTTCCAGATGGCGCATTTGATTGACACCACCAAAGCCCGGTTTCAGGCGGCATCTCTCCCTTTCCCATCCAAACGCGGGAAAAAACTGCGTCAAATCTGTCGCCTCGCGGGCAAACGCAGAAATCGAACATCTTCATTTCTGGCGGGGCGAAAACAGCGTGATCGCTCCAGCCTGTGCGCCCGTCTGCACTTTCGACGTAGCCATGCACTAGATAGTCTTCGTAATTGGACCCGGCGACGTACCACATCCTCCACTTGCCGTCGTGAAAGATCAGATTTGGTTCGTAAATGCTCCCATGTTCCCAATTCGCATTTGCAACGAATGCTGGCTCTGGCTGATCCTGCCATTGTTCGCCGTTCCATTCAAGAAAGCCGATTGTGTAAGGTCCCCATAGGTTCTCCGAACTGCCCGCATAGTAGATTCGTTCAACCCATGCCTCTTTTTTAGGGTCCCAACCCTTGACGTACGACGGGCAATGTCGTCCACCTTTGCCGTCCCACTTCCCGCTATGGCTTCGCCCAGACAATGGGACCAGCTCTCCCGCGACATCTCTGGCCAGCTTCCAACCAACGGCAGACAGGCCCTCGTTCGGCGGAAGAACTGCGCTGTAAAGATCAGTGGAGCCATGGCCGTTCGGTTGGCCCGCCATAGCCATCCACCAGCCCTTGGCTCTCTTGGCAAGAGTAGAATCAGTCAGTTCGCAGCCATTCGCGGCAGTTGACCTATCACGTGGATCGAAGACTTTGGTTTCGCGTTTCACGAAAGAATTGATCATGCTCACTACCAATGTTGAGCTGCAATTCTACATGGCAACGGCTTGGATTCCGGTTAACCGAGACCAACGATGCAGTTGAAGAGAGACAAATGCTTCGCCTTCCGGGCGTATCACCGCCTACCCGGAAGTTAACGCCTACAGGCGCATCACTTCCTGTTTGGCGACAATCCGACCTGAACCCGCGATTTGACCTTCAACCCGTTTGGATGAGTGCGTTGCCCTGGAGTCGCCAACTGGAGGCCGTTCATCGCCGCCGCTGTTCGTTTGCGGACACTTTTCTGCTGAAACCGGACGAAAGATTTGTTTCCGTCTACCTGCGAGATCCGCAAGCCACTTTGCTCTGATAAGGTTGCGTCCGCGATACTCTTTGGCGTTTGAATTGCGCATCTATTAGCGCCCAGAGGTCGCTTATGACCATCCTGCAGGACATCCGCTTCAGCCTTCGCATGTTGCGCAAGTCTCCCGGATTCGCCATCGCCGCCGTTCTCACGCTGGCATTGGCCATCGGAGCAAACGCAGTGGTCTTCAGTATGCTCAATGGATTGCTGTTGCGCCCGCTGAATGTGCCCCATGCGCAGAGTCTTTACGCAATCCAGCGCGGGAAGGACACGTACATCGTGCAATCGTATCCCGACTATCTTGATCTGCGCGATCGCAACCGCAGCTTCGATGGTCTGGCAGCTTACAACATCTCTCAGGTGGCGTTGGATACGGGCAATAATCCAGCCTCGGTCTGGGGCTATGAAGTGAGTGGGAATTACTTCGACGCATTAGGCATTCATCCGTATCTTGGCCGTTTCTTCCATGGCTCTGACGAGCATGGCCCGAACAGCGCTCCGTATATCGTGATCTCCTGGGCGTATTGGCACAGCCATTTTCAGGATGACCGCGGCGTGCTGGGCCGCGTTGTCCAGCTAAACAAGCATCCTTTCACCATCCTGGGTGTAGCGCCGCCTGCGTTCCACGGCACTCTGTTGTTTTTCTCGCCCGATTTCTTTGCGCCCATGGTCAACGGGGAGCAGATAGACGGGGAGAACTTCTTGAATGCGCGCGGAACGCGGTGGGTCTTTGAGGTGCTGGGGCACGTCAAGGCGGGAGTCACTCCCGCGCAGGCGGCGGCCGATCTTAGCTCGATTGGCGCCTATCTTGGAAAGACTTATCCCAAAGACGATGGCCCAACCAGCTTTTCCCTGGTGCGTCCGGACATGAATGGCGACTTTTTTGCTCCCGCGGTGCGGGCTTTTCTGGCAAGCTTGATGCTGCTGGCGGGATTGATTCTGCTGGCTGCCTGTGCCAACCTCGGCAGCCTGTTTGCCGCGCGCGCCGCTGACCGTGGGCGCGAAGTTGCTCTGCGGCTCGCGCTGGGATCGAGCCGCGTGCGCATTCTGCGGCAACTCTTCACCGAAGCCGTGCTGATTTCACTCGTCGGAGGCGCTGCCGGACTATGGGGCGGCGTAGTGCTGTTGCATTGGCTGAGCGCGTGGCAGCCATTTCCCCAATTCCCCATGACTGTACCTGTGAACCCGGATGCAAATGTTTATCTGGTAGCTTTGCTGCTGGCCTTAGCGAGTGGGTTCCTCTTTGGCGCGGTCCCTGTGAGGCAAGTACTCCGCACCACTCCGTATGAGGTCATCAAGTCGGGATCAACCGCAAGAGTCGGCCGGAGGCTGACTGTCCGCGACCTTCTCCTTGTGGTCCAGATTGCGGTCTGCGCCGTACTGGTCACCTCTTCCTTCGTCGCCGTGCGTGGACTGGCGCGCTCGCTGCACAGCAACTTCGGTTTTGAGCCGCGGAACGCCTTGCTGGTCGATACCAATCTGAGTATGGCCGGTTATAGAGTCGACAACATGCCCGCAATGCAAAAGCGCATGATCGAAGCCATGCAGGCGATTCCTGGCGTAACGCAAGTGGGATTGGTAGATGTTCCACCATTACATATGGGCTGGGCCGTCTCGCCTGTCTTTACCGACAAAATGACGGATCTAAGGCCATGGAAGGCCGCCGCTCAAGCCGTCACGTACAAAATATCTCCCGAATATTTCGATGCGGCCCGGACAGCCTTGTTGGCGGGCAGGACTTTCTCCCGGCGTGACGATAAGAACTCGCCGCCCGTAGCCGTCATCAATCGGGAATTTGCGCACAAAATGTTTGGCTCCGTGGCCAGTGCCATGGGCCGCTACTACAAGTTGCCGGATGGAACGCGCGTCCAGGTGGTGGGCATCGCAGAAGACGGGAAATACACCGCGAACCTCGCCGAGGATCCACAGCCGGCAATGTTTCTCCCCATCCTGCAATCACCCGCAAGTGATACGTGGCTGGTGGTGCGTTCGGACCGGGATCCGCAGCAACTTGTCGCAGCCATCAAGAGCAAATTGCGGGATCTGGACACGGGACTGCCTTCTTTCATACAGACGTGGAACGAAGAAATGAACGGCGCTCTCTTTGCTCCGCGCATTGCTACAGCATCGCTCGGCGTGCTGGGCATAATGGGCGCAATGCTGTCCATCACTGGCATCTTTGGAATGGCGGCGTATTCCGTTAGCAAGCGTCTGAAGGAATTGGGGATTCGGATCGCCCTTGGCGCGCAGCGGAAGGAAGTGTTAGAGGCAGCGTTGGGACGCGCAGTCAAATTACTGGCTTTTGGTTCGGCAGCGGGATTGCTTCTCGGCATCCTGGCCAGTCGGGTGCTCGCACACATCGTGTATCAGGCGACTCCCCGCGATCCTCTGGTGCTGGCAGGTGTCGTTCTGACCATGCTGCTGCTCGGCCTGGTGGCTACCTGGATTCCGGCCCAACGCGCTCTCTCGCTGGACCCGTTGATCCTGCTGCGCGAGGAGTAAGTACTGCGGCGCAGGTTGGATAGTTCATCGACTCGCAGGATCTGTCAGTACAAAAGTGAAGCCAGCTGTTGTCAACTGCCCCTCCTTTCACTATCGAGGCGGTCCCGAGTCCTTTTTCGCATTCCAGGTGGATTGTCGCCAACGGGATGTTGGGCCGCACTCAGGCGTTCCCCTCTCAATGAGCACATAAGCGCCAACACACTCATTGACCAGCTTCCGGACGTGTGACCGGGTAACCGGAGGCTAACGGCTACAAGCGCATTACTTCCTGTTGGGCGACCATCCACCCGGAATCGCCATGGTATATCTAGCGTGATGCAAAGGAATCCTGCTGCCTTTCGATACTGACAGGCAGGTTGCATGCAAGAGCTGTCTGAGGGAATTCAAATGGTCAGGGCGGGTGTGATCAGGGTGGTGGGCTATGCGATGAGTGCCATCGTGGCGTGCGTTTTCTTTGTCAGTTGGATCGCGGCTGAAGTTCCGGGTCCGGGAAGTTTGCGGGATCGCCTTTTTGCAGCTTTATTCTTTTGCATATTCGGAGGCTTCTCAGCGACATTATTGCTGATGACCTTGCCTTGGGCCTTGGTCGTGTGGATGTACCGCAAGGTGCGATTGTCTGGGGCGGTGTACTTCGCCTGCGCAGGGACGATATTGATGATCCTCGTCGGTTGTGCGGTGTCCTCCGTATCACCAAAGCCTTTATTCGTTGAAGACCAAACGTTCTTGGAGGGTGTTTTGATCGCTCTCCAGCGTCAAGGGGTGTGTCTGGCCCTCGCCGGAGCCATCATCGGTTTTGGATATTGGTTCTTAGTCGAAAAGAACGTGATAGGTGAGCACCACCCGCGCCACACGGCGTTGTGATCTCGCTGTCGTATTTGGATACTCCCGAGCGACCGGCTGCTCGGAAGTAGTCCTAAAAACGGGCTTACTTCCTCATGGGCGACCATCCGACCCGAACTCAAAATGTGGGATTGGTGGGAGCGCCAAATGCGGGAATCGACGCACGATCAGTAATCCGTTCAAGTGTCCTTTGCACAAGAGCGGAAAACGGCCCAAAGCCATCGATCCTTTGTAAAATTTGAGTGGGTTTCGCGGAATGCGGGAGGACTGCGATGCGAGTTCGCTGGCCTGATTTCTTGGAGTCTCTGGGCGGGCTGCTGACTGGAAACGCGGCGAATTCCCGGCGTCAAAGCGATTTGCAGGCCGCACCGGGTTTCCTGTTTGAGCCACTATCGTTCGGTTCTGTTCGTGCCGACCGAACTCCCGGCCAACCCCTGCAACCGGGAGTCCACTTAGTGGCAAAGGGACAAGCCCCGTACCTGCGCACACGTCCCGAGAATCTTATTCTCTCGCGTAGCGATGTCCCCGCGCTCACCATTGCGGCCAACGCGTCGGGAATGGTTGAGGTGTCCGGTAACAACCGAGATGACTGGTCACTCCGTCTTTGCGCATCCGGCGAGGGGAACAGCGAGATGGAAGCGCACGAGCGATCAAGAGAAGTCTCGCTAACGCGTCTTGGAAGCTCAGTATTTCTGAATGGTCCGGGCATTGATCAGATGGGCGGAGCACGAGGCGACCTGATTGTCGATGCGCCCGCAGATGCCCCAACAACCGTTCATGCCTCATTTGCCGCGATTCAAGTCCGCAACCTGACAGGGCCAGTCCGAGTCACGGCTATACATGCACGGGCTAGAATCCTGAATACTACCGGCAGAGTGGATGCCGCAGGTTTCGTGGTAGATTTTGCCGGATCAGAGGGCACCATAATCCTCAGCGCGGAAGCAGATATCAATTTGAAATTTACGACTGCCAGGTTCCAGGGAACCCTGACCGCGTGGGCACAACGCTCCGTCCGCGCTCTCGTTCCCCAAACGTTCCAAACCCCGTTTCAGGTCCTTGTTAATCGACCACAGGACTTTGTCTGTCGCACCGACTTCCGAGCGCATGTGAAGTCTGAAAAGAAGGGTCGCTTGTGCGTGTTCACCTACGCGGGCGACGGCAGCACGCCTCCAGAGAGAGTGCATCTACGCTCCGAACATGCGAAGGTCATAGTCGACACTGCGGCTGAAGGTCGGCAATCGTCGCAGAACTCTCGCCAAGGCATTTTTGACGATTACACCTGAGTGACCGCCTACCCGGAAGCAATCCTGCGTAGCGCCTGAAAAGCCTGCACGCGTTTTCGGTAACTTGCGACGCAATGAACGGCGAGCCGCGAACTTAATGAGGATACCCATGTCTGGTGCTTTGCCCCTAGGCACATCGTGATCCTCCTCTGTCAGTCTCTGTCCGCGCCTCTACGCACCCACCAGAACGGCGCAGGCTCAAAACCTCCTGTGGGGGATCGATTAACATTTCGCCAGAGGACCTCAAGCCATGAACCAAGCGGAGATGATCGCCAAATGGGACGAGCACATCAGATATGAGTTTTCGACACGCGACGTCTCTTCGACCATTGGAACAATGGTGGATGACGCCTACGTCAATCATATTCCGGTGATGACAGGCGGTTACGGCCATGCGGCCTTGCGCAGGTTTTATGCGGAAGACTTCATCTCGCTGATGCCGGGCGACACCTCCATCAAACTCATCTCCCGTACCCTCGGCCATGATCAACTGGTTGACGAGATGATCTTTTCCTTCACCCACACCGAAGAGATGCCCTGGATGCTCCCCGGAGTTCCGCCGACTCATCGCCACGTCGACATTCCCCTTGTCGTGGTTGTCGGTTTTCGCGAGGGCAAGCTGGCGCATGAGCGCATCTACTGGGACCAGGCGTCAGTGCTCAAACAAATCGGCCTGCTCACGGACTCATCGCTCCCGGTATTTGGAGCCGAGACCGCGCAGAAGCTCCTCGACCCAGCCATGCCCTGACGTGAGCATGCGATTCGGCGGGAGTTTTGTTCCTCACTTTGTATACTAGCGGCACGCCTCCATCGCGAGGCCAGGGTCAAGTTATCGGCGGACATCCGGCCCTGCGTCGTCGGATCACTAAGCGCCAGGAGCCATGTGGTCAAACAGCAGCTAGTCGCACCCCAAGCCGTCAACTTCCCTTGCGATCGAATCCGTTCGCTGTTTCCTGCGCTCGACGAGGAGCCGGGCTTCATCTTCTTCGATAACGGTGCTGGCGCGCAGATTCCCCAGGGCGTTTTCGACGCGATCAATGGTCATCTTTTGCACCGCAACGTACAGCGCGGCGGACGCTACGCCAGGAGCATGGAAGTCGACGCAACCATCGCGCGAGCACGCGAGAGCGTCGCCGCTCTGATCAACGCACGCGATTGCGACGAGATCGCTTTCGGCATGAACGCAACGTCGTTCCTTCGTCTGCTCAGCCAGGCGATCGGTCGCACACTCGAGACCCGCAACGAGATCGTCGTCACGGACCTTGACCACGAAGCCAATATCGCCACCTGGCTGCAGCTTGAGCGCGAAGGGGCCAGGATTGTCTGGTGGAAGATGCGTGAAGATAACAACCTTCACGTTGAGGACCTGGCGCCGCTCCTCACCTCGAAGACCCGTCTTGTTGCCTGCACGGTTGCCTCCCATGCACTCGGTTCCATTGTCGATGTCGCTGTCGTTGCAAAACAGGCGCACGCCGCCGGTGCTGAGGTCGTTCTCGATTGCGTTCACTACGCTCCCCACGCGCTCACCGATGTGCAGACATTCGAGTGCGATTACCTAGTCTGCTCCGGCTACAAGATATTCGGTCCTCATATGGGTTTCATGTGGGGCCGACGCGAGCTTCTGAACGTTCTCCAGACCTTCCGCGAGGACTTTATCCCCGACGCTCCTCCCGGCAAGATTGAAGCCGGCACCTTTATCTACGAGAACGTTGCGGGTATGGCAGCCGCCATCACCTATCTGGAAACTCTCGGCGGGGACAGCGGCGAAGAGGAAAACGCAGCACCCGTATCGCGGCGAGCCTCTCTCGTTCGTGCAATGACTTCAATCCGAGAATACGAAGCCATACTTTCTTTCGAGATGCTCGAAGTCCTGCAGGCGGCCGGCGCCATCATCTACGGCGTCGATGACACCGCCCGCCTGGCCGAACGCGTTCCCACGTTTTGTTTCACCCTTCCCAACATCGCGCCGGCGCTCATCACCGAGACCATGTCGGACCGAGGCATTGGCATTCGTGACGGCCACATGTACGCTCCCCGGCTGATGAAGCGCCTGGGCGCCAGCCTCGACACCGGTGTCAACCGCGCGTCGCTTGTCCATTACAACACCGTCCAGGAGATTCACGAGTTCGGGAAGGTCCTTTGTGACATCGTTCGGGGTCGATAAGCAAGCCACTCTCGCCCGGGCGCCGATGCCTTTCAAACTCGCCGACACGCCCGAGAGTTCTCCCGAACTCAACCGCGCGCTCACGCAACGCCAGATCACCATGATGACGATCGGCGGTGCGATCGGCGTCGGGCTTTTTCTCGGCAGTTCCGTCACGATCCGGCTCGCCGGCCCGGGCGTCATTCTCTCTTATCTCTTCAGCGCTATCATCGCTCTCATCGTCGCTTACTCCATCGCGGAGATGGCTGTCACGCATCCCGTCGCCGGCTCATTCGGCGTCTATGCGCAGACATACTTGAATGAGTGGTCAGGCTTCACGGTTCGTGTTACATACGCCTTCGTTCAAATCTTGGCCATCGGCGCGGAGGTCACGGCCGTTGCAATTTACTTCTCCGTCTGGTTCCCGGCGATCCCGCAATGGGTTTGGGTCGTTGGAGTCTCGGTCGGTTTGATCGCCGTTAATGGGCTGCGTGTCGGCAACTTTGGTGAATTCGAATACTGGTTCGCCATCATCAAGGTGATCACGATCGTGACCTTCATACTCGTCGGCCTCGGACTGATCTTCGGCGTTGGACATGCAGGTGCTATCGGCTTCTCAAATCTCACCTCTCACGGAGGGTTTCTTCCCAACGGCCTGAAGGGTGTCTGGCTTGCCCTAAGTCTCACGCTCACAAGCTACATGGGAGTGGAAATCATCGGCGTCACCGCCGGCGAGGCGTTGCAACCCGAAAAGACCATTCCTCGCGCCATGCGCACTGTCACTCTTCGGCTCATCCTCTTCTATGTGCTCTCTATCACCGTGATGCTCTCGATGACCCCGTGGGACATGATGGGCAGCGGCATCACTGGCAGTCCCTTTGTGCTGGCTTTCGCGAAGGTCGGCATTCCCTACGCTGCGAAGATCATGAATCTTGTTGTCATCACCGCCGCTCTTTCGAGCGCGAACACCAATCTCTACCTCACCAGCCGGACACTCTTTTCCCTGTCGCATGACGGCTACGTCCCGAAGGGGCCCGGAAAGCTGGGCAGGAACGGCGTACCCTACATTGCCCTAATGGTGTCGACCGCTGGCATGGGCGCGGCCATCCTGCTCGCCATTTTCGCTCCCGGCCGAGCGTTCCTGCTGCTTTACGGCGTCGCAGTGGCCGGTATGTTCTTCGTCTGGAGCATCATCTTGCTCGCCCATCTGTCCTTTCGCCGCTCAATAGGACAAGCGCGCGTCGCACAGCTCCCGATTCGCCTGCCGTCCTCGCCTTACTCGCAGATCGCGGCCATGATCGCTCTCGCAGCCATCGCCCTCAGCACCCATTGCGTGAAGGGCCTGGAATACTCGGTTCCGAGTTTCATATCGTTCCTGCTGGTGATTACAGCCTTCTACTGGACGCTGAATCGAAGGAACAGTAGCAAACGGAGGGGCACCTCTGAACGCAATTTCTTCATACCTAAAGGTGATTAGTTGAGATCGCGATAAACGGGCACAATCGCCGCATTCACTTCAAGACACAGTGCGTCGCACGGCCGCCTCAGGAAGAAGCGGACGACGGGCCTTGACGGATTCGACGAGTTTTTGACCTTACGGCGAGGCCGGGGAACTACGTACAATGCAGGCGTTATGATGGTCTCTCGAAGCTATGCCCGCGACCGTGCGTCTGAAAAACATCGTCGATGCTCTGGAGATGCAATTCGACGAGTCCTCCGCCTTTTTGGATCTCGACTCCGGCCAGGTGGAAACCGTCTCCATTGCTCTTCTGCGTGAGGCAGAGGACTCCGGCGAGGAGCCGGATGTTCCTACATGGCAGAAACACGAATGGGAGATTGCCAAGCGAATCGTTTCTACCGACCGCTTCCAGGAGCTTCCCACAAAGTTTGAGGTACACGAGTGGGCGATCATGCAGGAATTCTCACGCTCGGTGGAGTCCGACAGTATTCGCGAAGATCTTCTCAACGCCATCCATGGCCCCGGGGCATTCCGGAATTTCAAAGACGCACTTCGGCGGCACGGCATCGAATCGACCTGGTTTGCATTCCGCACGGAAGCCCTGAAGCAGATCGCGCTCGGCTGGTGTGAAGAAAATCAGATTGATTATGAGTAGGTGAGTTTCCATCACGGCCGTAATTGCGGCGGCCAACGGCTCCGCATCGCCTAATGGCGCATCATTGGCTAAAGACGTTAATCGAAGTTACTTCCGTATTACCGCTAGCCAAGATCGGAAGCGACTCGCGCACGATACCTCACTGGGGTTGAGTCGCTTATGCGAGGCGCTTTCGATTTGGAGGCAAGAAGGAAGCCGCAGACGTTTGCCGCGGATGCGATGAGTCATAGAGATTGAATCAAAGCACGCCTGTAATCAGATGTTTAGCTAGATCAACGAAAGCCGATGAAGCGATCTCTGCAAACCCACACACCCCGAGCATGGCACAACCGAGCGTCCGCGGCGCCTGCGGCTTCGTTTTATTGCCAACGATCCAGCCTTTTGGGTTATAAAGCCAAAGATCGCGTTCGCATTCCTGAAGTGACTTGAAACGCCGTTTTTCAAGCACGACGGCCCGAAGTTGAGATTGCTACTGCGGGTAATGTCCGTATAGCCGACAATACATCCGCTTTTTGCCAGACCAGCGCAACTCAGCTACTGAAGCAATTCCTGAATGACCTTCTCGAATTCAGTCTTATCCACAATTCCGGCATGCGATAAAGCGATTTGTCCGCTCCGATCGATTAGCAGCGTCAACGGCATCTCTTCCACGTGGAATCGTTCTCCGAGCGCATCATTCCCAATCGCAACCCGATAATTCATGTGCGCCTTTTCCATGAAGGTCTTCACCATGTCGGGACTCTCGCCGTACATGTCAATCCCAATCAACGCCAGCCCTCTGTCACGATAGGCTTGGTCGAATGCAACGTACCATGGAATTTCAACCTTGCAGCCCGCGCAGTCCACGGCCCAGAAATCCAACAGCACAACTTTGCCCCTAAATTTTGAGAGGGCCATTGTTTCCCCATTCAAGTCGGTGATCGTAAAATCTGGCGCCGCCACCCTTGAGCCTGCGGGAATCAGAGCATACGCAGATCCTTTGGGAGTATTGGGCGAGGCAGTCGCCTGTGCCGACGGGACGGCGGGTATGCCCAACTGTATCATCGCAATGGCCGCGACCAAGCCGGCAGCCTTGCTAAGCATGCTCTTCTGTTTCCCGCCCAACCCGAAATCGCGCACTTGGTTTCATCGTAGTTGCTCTCCAAAGCGATAAGCACGGATCTTCGAAAGCTAGCTGTGGCCGGCATAGCGGCGAGCCCGCCGAACAAGAGAAGTCAGGAGCAGGTAAGCGGCTGGCCCCGCAATTGCCATCGGCACAAGCGACGGGAGACGCGGCTGACGGAGTGGCCAGATATCCAATACGCGCATTTGCCACCAGAGGAGATTGGTGCTCACCAGCGCACCGGCTGCAGCGACAGCGGCAATCAATACAACTACCCGGCAAGAGCGGGGAAACTGGTCAAATCGGCGGCCATGGAGCATTCCTCTCCACGCAGGCAACATGACCAGCAGCAGTTGGAGACATTGGGGAAAGACTTGCCGATAGAAACGCACGAAGAACACCGCTGCATTGCCGGGGTAGTCGCGAGCTCGATGTAAGACAAAGACGTGGTCAACGATTGGGGGAATCCCGAACAAACCGACTGCCACCACTACCGCAAACAAAATGAAGCTATTGAACCAGAGGGTGCGTCGCGCAAACCAACCGACAAGCAAGCCCGCGGTCCAGGACCAACACGCGAGCGAGATGTACGACAAAAGCACACCCGGAGCGCACTGCGCCAACACTCGCCAGAAACCCGAGCTGTGAATGAGCGCCCAATCCCAGTTGTTTACGTAGAGCCATAGATAGATTGCAGTTCCGTCAGCAGAGCGCCTTGATTGGAGCGATACGAGTGCGCTCAGCGGTACTGTGAGACTGGCGACGGTGAGCCACTGTCGCCAGTCCCAGAGACAAGCTGCACGCCGCCTGATAACCAGGCCCAGCATACCGCGTAATGCCTGTGATCCGGATTCTCCTGATTCAGCTAGGTCCCCAAATGCCGAATCGCGTTCCGCCGGGTCCAACACGAGGGACACCCTATCGGCCATTCGGCGCAGCAGCGAATCCAAAGCAGTTATACGAGTCATTTCGTCTCCCAGGAGACGTCGCGACTGACCTGAGTTACCGCTCGATAAAAAGAAGTTGCCGCCTGTATTCCCTTACCAGTCACGTGCACCATGCGTTTAGCGCGGCCACCGCGCTCAGCAGTCGCCTCACCCATCCAAGTCTTAACGAGGCCCTTGGCCTGTAGGCGATCAAGTGTGGTGTACAGCGCACCAATCGAGCATCGGTGCCCGGTCGCTTTCTCAATCTCTCGTCTGATCGCAGCTCCATAAGCGTCCTCGCCGAGCTGCGCAGCCACCGCGATGAGAAGGTATTCAAACTCGCCAAGCATTAGTTACACATTGTGACTCTAATAGAAGCCATTCGTCAAATTAACCGATTCATCACCGTTTCAAAGTTGTTTTAGCGCAACTAGGAGCATGATTATTTCTCATCCGATGCTTCCGAATGGAGAGGCAACCATCGAACGCTTCGGAGTGTTGCCGTATCACCGCCAAACGAGAAGTAACAAAAAAATGGAGCTACTTCCTGTTTGCCGACTATCCGACCGGAGCCATGAAAGTGCGATAGCAGTCGAGTGGATGACGGCGCCACCCTGTTTTCGTCAATTTAGAACTCATTGCCTTGGGCAGTGCTGTTCTGCTCAACGTAAACCTCAGTCAGTCTCGTTCGCTTCATGTTGACATCCGACCCAAGTAGGTGCATGCTTAGGTCGGATGCCTTCCCAAAA